>ERZ791829.18-NODE-18-length-197236-cov-18.621120_pt1 | contig 197236 bp, 202 predicted proteins | sample MGYA00510296_ERZ791829 | MGnify/ENA primary metagenome ERZ791829 (study PRJEB30046, sample SAMN00791973) | human gut metagenome | study: EMG produced TPA metagenomics assembly of the A metagenome-wide association study of gut microbiota in type 2...
TCTATCATGAGGAAATCCGTGGGACAGAGAATACCGGAAAAAGAAATCGCTAACTACCAAGTTGTCACGCTGATTTCCGCCAGAACAATCCTTCTGAAGCTGCAATTTTCTCAAACAACATACACATTTCTTCATCTGGATTATAAATGCTTATATTTAAGCAATCCCATCCAAACTGGAGAAGCACATCTTTACTTGTAAATAATATATTTACATCACCAGAATGGCTTTCCAGTATAGTATCAATGATTTTTGTTACTTGTTCGGGGATTGGCTGTTCAATCCATTTGCCCCAATGAACAGATACAGGATAATAACACATCGCTTTCAAAATAACGCCAACAAATCTATCTCTTAACCCACAACAATCATAGTGGTTGAGTAGATAAGTTTCTACTTCAAAAAACTGTCCACCACAATTCATGGGTACTTGTTTAGGGAGGAAATCCATTATATAGCACGGGGTTTCCAAGAGTTTGTCAATTATGTTCACTTAATCACGCTCCTTTAACAACTTCCGATTGACAAAATCATTAATATCATATTCTACCATAATCACATATGCAATTCTATTTTATTCCGTTAAAATTCATTAAAAAAACCTAATTCATTTATTTCAAGAATGCAGATTGAGTTTTGATCCTATAGGCACTCATCCTATCCCCAGCGAGTTCCATAACGTAAATGGCAGATTCTGTGGTGCAATCCATAACGTTGACTGGGCAAATATAAGCGTCCTCTCACAAGTCATTCACAGCGTAAATGAAAGAAAAACGGTACAGACAAATATGATTTCCTTTGTGAGCCATGGAGCTGGGATTCTAACAATCATGGAAGCTTCAGCTGAACATGATTGTTGTTCAGAAGCCCAGCGGAATGCCCGGCGAACAGGAACATCATATTTCGTCTGTACCGTTTTTCTTTTCATAAACCTATAAAATCACGACTTGTGAAAGACGCTTATATCTGCCCCTTCAAGCCCTAAGAAAGCACCGCAGAATCTGCGACACTACGCCAATTAAACTCCGGTTTAAGAAACCTTGAGTGTGAATTTCTGAATTTCTTTTTCTGTACTCACTTTCTCGATAACCGCGCCAAGAGACGCCAGTTTTGCTTCAAATTCTTCATATCCACGTTCAATATAGTAAATATCATCTACAACTGTAATTCCTTCTGCCGCAAGACCTGCGATCACAAGTGCTGCTCCGGCGCGAAGATCGGGAGCATTCACTCTTGCCCCGGTATATTTTTCCGTTCCATTGATGATCGCAATATTGCTCTCTACCTTAATGTTGGCACCCATACGTGTCAATTCATCAACATACTTGAAACGATTCTCGAAAATACTCTCAGTCACTGTACTTGTTCCCTCAGAAATTCCAAGAACAACTGCCATCTGTGGCTGCATATCTGTTGGGAATCCCGGGTATGGAAGTGTTGTCACCTGTGTATGATGAAGCGGTTTGGAAGCCACAACACGCACTGCATCGTCAAATTCTTCCACTTCACATCCAATTTCTAAAAGTTTTGCTGTAGTTGCCTCCAAATGCTTCGGAATGACATTCTTTACGGTGACATCTCCTTTTGTTGCAGCCGCTGCAAACATAAAGGTTCCTGCCTCAATCTGATCCGGGATAATAGAATACTCTGTCTTGTGGAGTTTTTCCACACCGACAATCCGGATTACATCCGTACCAGCACCACGGATCTGCGCACCCATGCTGTTTAAGAAGTTCGCAACATCCACCACATGTGGCTCTTTTGCTGCGTTCTCAATAATTGTTTTTCCCTCTGCCATAGAAGCTGCCATCATAATGTTAATGGTTGCTCCGACAGATACTTTATCCAGATAAATATGGGTTCCTGTCAGCTTTTCTGCGGATGCAAGAACAAGCCCATGTTTAATATCAACATTGGCGCCTAATGCACTGAATCCCTTTAAATGCAGATCGATTGGACGGCTTCCGATATTACATCCACCCGGAAGTGCCACTTCTGCTCTTTTATATTTTCCTAACAAAGCACCGATCAGATAATAAGATGCTCTGATTTTTCTGATATATTCATTGTCAACATTAAAATCACGGATAAATGATCCATTGATCTTAACAGTGTGAGCGTCGATTCGGTCGACTTTTGCTCCAATTTCCTGAATTGCGTTTAATAATACATTAATATCTCTCACGTTTGGGAGATTCTCTATCGTAACAGTTTCATCCGTCATTACGGCTGCAGAAAGGATTGCCAGTGCCGCATTTTTTGCTCCGCCAATCTCAACTTCTCCAACCAAAGGATTTCCACCTTTAATTACATATTGTTCCATATCACACCTCTATGAACATTTTCGTCCAGTCTGCCATCAACTTACAGACTTATCGAATGGTTGCATACAAACACATTATTATAGTAACCATTATATCTTTTTGTCAAGCGGTTCTTTCTTCCGCTTATTATATCATTACTGACCAATATAATTCAATGGATTTACTGCAACTCCATTGATATAAATCTCAAAATGAACATGTGGACCTGTAGATCTTCCGGTACTTCCGCTCAGTGCAATGCTCTGTCCCTGTTCTACCCACTGACCTGCTGATACCAGTAATTTACTGTTATGTGCATATCGTGTCATTCTGCCATCCGGATGGCTGATGACAACATTATTGCCATATCCTTTGCTGTAACCGGCACTGACAACAGTTCCTGCACTGGATGCATAAACGGTTGTTCCGACCGGGCATCCCCAGTCAACGCCCTTGTGCATTCTTCCCCAGCGGCGTCCGAATCCTGATGTGAAATGCCCACCTGCCAATGGTTTGATATACGTTGGCGGCGTGATTGTTCCCTGCTCAATGATTGCCGGTGTCGATTCCACCATGATCGTCTGATGCGCAAGCTCCCTCGCAACCTCAATTCCATTTTCATAGGTGACAATGTCATTACGCTCTCTGTGTCCGGTCGTGCCTTCCTGGTGTACCACCTGTTTTGTCGTATACCATTCATCATTTTTTATGATGGTCGGCTCTGCGTTATAATCCTCTTCATAGACTTCACCTTTTTTAATGCGAAGGCTTAAATCCGGTTCCGGCACTGCAATGATGATCTCCTGTCCCGGATAAATCCTTACCTCTGCATTGTCAAATCCGTTCAATGCCATGATATTGGCTACTGTTGTATCATGATCCATCGCGATAACAGAAAGTACATCACCACTCTCTACTACATATATTTTATTCGTTTCTTTTTCTTTTGTGACTTCTTCTACCTGTGTTTCCACATCCGACAGTGCATCCCCGGAAATGTACTTCTCATACACTTCGACACGCTCTATAAATTCCATTCCAATGGTTCCCGTCTCGTAACTGTCATCCCTTGGATTTGCCATTGCGTATTCCATCTGATAGGTAAATGCCCCATTGGCTCCGGCAGACACCTGATCTGCAAGCGTCACCTCCGGTGTCACCTCTGTATTCTCTTTCGGATCAACTTCTGTCAGCTGTGCTGTATAAATACCACTGATATGTCCGGCTTCTTTGGAAATCTGTGTTGTATACTGTCCTTCCGTATCAGCCTCATTTTTGACCGTATTCAAAAATTCCGTCACTTCGTCCATACTTTTGAAATTTCCGCGATAGCCTTCAATTGCTACTGTGTAAGCCCGCACCTGTGTTTCAATTTCTGATACTTTCATTTTCTCCTTTAAGGCTTCTTTTAATGCATCTTCTGTCATCAAAGGAGTAAACCAATCATTGGCTTTACTGGAAGAATATTCATAATCCATGCAGAGTGGTTCATCGCTCTCTGCTGCAAGTTCTCGGCGCACCTCATGCACCGCATCATCGACTGATACATGACCTGCAATATTTCCTACAAGTTCTCCATTAAAATAAACCTGCTGGTATTTCTGTCCGATCGTAACTTTCTGTGAAACTGCAAAAAACAGTAAAACCAAAAATAAACCCGCTATCACAAATAGTTCTATGATCACTTTTTTTGTCAACTCTATTTTTTGCATTTCTTTTCATTCCTCAAACTCAAAATTTTATCAATGGTCTGCTCCACATTCAGACCATATTCGTTTACCGTGATATCTGCATATTTTTCATATAACGGAACACGTTCCTCATACAGATCTTTTAAAGTCTGTCCATCTTTTAAAACAACACCACGGCCTTTGATGTCGCTCAGTCTTCTGTTTAACTCTTCAAATGGAAGCTGTAAATAAACCACAGTTCCTATGCTTTTCAAATGTTCCATCGCTTCTTTTCCATAGACAACACTTCCGCCTGTGGCAATGATCGAATGGTCGACCTCAAGCGAGCTGTTCACTCGGTTCTCCACTGCGATAAAACCGTCTGTTCCAACTTCCTCAATGATCTCCTTTAAAAGCTTGCCTTCCTCTTTCTGGATCACAAGATCTGCATCTACAAATTCATATCCTAAAACTTTCGCAAGAATGACACCTGCGGTGCTTTTTCCCACTCCAGGCATTCCGATCAGTACTATATTATCTTTTTTCATTGCTGCAAGATTCCTCTTATTATTCTTTCTTCCGCAGTGCATGTACACTTCGGTTTTCCGCTATGTCTGCACGTCTCAGCTGCTGATACACATCTTTTTTTAGAATAGCATAAACGTTCCCTTTGCACAAGCACAACTGCGCGGCTGCACATCTGGGTAAAGTAAAAAACAGGATAATCTCCAAAGCTGTATGCTTCCTCTGATTATCCTGTCTCTTTTTTTTCTATTATTGTACAGATTCTGTGCCTTCCACTGCCTCTGTATTCTCTGTCACTGCATTGTCTGTTGTGCTGCTTTCGGTAGTCTCTGTTGTCTCTGTTGATTCTACGGTTGTTGTGAATAAGTTATCAAATGTAACTTTATCCCACACTTTATCTTTTAATACCCACTCTGCTTCATCTTTCCAGCCCTGAAGGACTTCATTATATAAATCGCTCTGACGCTGGCTGATGATCTCCTGTCTGTGTTCCTCTGTGGCATCTGCATCTGTGATCTCGTCAAGGCGGAGCACATAATAATAATTATCTGTCTCCACTACGTCAGAGAGCTCCCCTTCACTCTTAAGTCCCTCTAATGCGTTCAACACTTCTTCATCCAATGTGGTGTTATCTGATGAAAATGTACCTGTACTCACCGTATATCCATACTCATCTGCGGCTGTATCAAGTGTCGTGTCTGCTGCTGCATCATGGAATTTCTGAACTGTATCTGCAAGTTCTGCTTTCTCATCATCTGTATATTCCTGTGTATTTCCGTCTGCATCTTTATAACTGGTTTTCGATACATTGACATAACTATATGCACTTGTGTTGGCATCTGCATCACTGACATTTGTGTCTGCATCTGCAATGATCGCTGCACGCATTTTACTCTGAATTGTCACTAAGGTAAGATATTCCTTCACAATGTCTTCTGTTGCTCCGAGTGCATTGACCGCCTTATCATCATTGTCTGCCATGAACTGTGCTGCTGTCTCTGCGATTTTTGCAGTCTCATCATCGGTCAATGTCACGTCATAATCTGCCATATGATTCTGTAAAATATATAAATTTTCGATCATCTCGATGACACTGTTCTTCGTGTTATCTTCCATGGTTGTTCCATTGTTATACAGATCGGATGACCACACATCATCTCCAAAATAAGCTCTGTAAAAATCATCTGCCTGTGCCTGCTGCAGACGCACTGCAAAATTAGCTACTCCTAACTTTATTTCCTGTCCGTCTAAGGTTGCAACGGTTTCATTTTTATTTATGCCGCCACATCCCACTAACATAGATGCTGCTAAAACACTACTTACGAGCAGTGTTGTAAATCTCTTTGCCTTCATAAATCCTCCTTGTTTTGCGGAGCAAAATGCGACTGCCCCTGCGGGAGCAGAGGATTTAGCCTCCTAAATGTATCCACTCGATTTTCATACATGGATAGTCACTTTTCCTATTATAGTGCTTTTTTACCGGTGCCGCAAGATTTTTCACTCTTTTTTCACAGAGTCCTGCGCAATCTTTAATTTTTCCTGCACACCATTTAAAAAATCTTCTATCACTGTTCTGGCATCCACATTCTTCTCTCTGGAATTTTTCTTCAAAAAATAAGTAAAATACGGTGCTTTGGCATCCATGGTAAACTTCAGGTTATTGCCATAAGATGCGATAAACTCCGGGATTTTTGCCACGTCAAGTTTCGCTTTCCCATAAAGTGTGAACTTCACAGTATCAGCTTTTTGTGAAATCTCTGTCATATAAACTGCATGCGCCAATGACTTTATTTTTGCAATGTAAAGCAGATTTTCCACTGGTTTTGGTGGATCACCGAAACGGTCGATCAGCTCCTCTAACATCTCCTCCGTCTCCTCATCCGTCTGGATATCTGCAATACGTTTGTAGATATCAAGCTTCTGCACCTCATTTGGAATGTATCCCATCGGAATATAGGCATCGATATCAATGTCGATCGTCGTATCAAAGCTTTCCTCCTGCTTCATACCCTTCGCCTCTTTGACTGCCTCGTTTAACATCTTGCAGTAGAGGTCATAGCCGACCGCCTCCATATGCCCGTGCTGCTCTGCGCCGAGCAGATTTCCTGCGCCACGGATCTCAAGGTCTCGCATGGCAATTTTAAAACCACTGCCGAGCTCCGTGTACTCTTTGATCGCAGCGAGACGTTTCTCTGCGACTTCTTTTAACATCTTATCGCGCTTATACATTAAAAACGCATACGCTGTCCGGTTTGAGCGTCCCACGCGTCCGCGAAGCTGATAGAGCTGTGACAGCCCCATGTTGTCCGCATCATGGATGATCATGGTGTTGACATTGGAAATATCGAGTCCTGTCTCAATGATCGTCGTCGACACAAGCACGTCGATCTCTCCATTGATAAACTTGTACATGATATTTTCCAGTTCGGTCTCTTTCATCTGTCCATGCGCATAGGCGACATTCGCCTCCGGCACAAGCTCTGCGATCTTCGTTGCCACATCCGCGATCTCTTTCACGCGATTGTATACATAATACGCCTGTCCGCCACGCGCCAGCTCTCTGGATATTGCTTCCCGCACAAGCTCCTCATTATATTCCATCACATAAGTCTGGATCGGGATTCGATCCATAGGCGGTTCTTCCAACACACTCATGTCACGGATTCCGATCAGACTCATATGCAGTGTTCTTGGGATTGGTGTCGCGGTTAAAGTGAGCACATCAATGTTATTTTTTAACTGCTTAATCTTTTCCTTGTGAGTGACACCAAAACGCTGTTCCTCGTCGATCATCAGAAGTCCAAGATCTTTGAACACCACATCTTTCGATAAAAGACGGTGTGTACCAATAATGATATCCACCTGACCTTTTTTCAGTTTTTCTAATGTCTTTTTCTGCTCACCTGCAGAACGAAAACGGCAGAGCAGATCGATATTCACCGGAAAATCCTTCATGCGCTGTACAAAATTGTTGTAATGCTGCTGCGCCAAAATGGTTGTTGGCACCAAAAATGCAACCTGTTTCCCATCCTGCACCGCCTTAAACGCCGCACGGATGGCAATCTCAGTCTTACCATAGCCAACGTCACCGCAGATCAGACGATCCATGATCTTCGTGCTCTCCATATCTTTTTTCGTTGCCTCGATCGCAAGGTCCTGATCTTCCGTCTCCTCGAATGGGAACATCTCCTCAAACTCGCGCTGCCAGACAGTATCCGGCCCATAGGCAAAACCGCGCTCACTCTGCCGCACTGCGTATAAACGCACCAGATCTCCTGCAATCTCTTTGACCGCTCCGCGGACTTTCGTCTTGGTCTTATTCCATTCCTGTCCACCAAGTTTATTTAATTTCGGCTTTTTAGCGTCCGCACCGGCATATTTCTGGATCAGTTCCAGCTGTGTCGCCAGAATATAGAGATTTCCACCTCCGGCATACTCAATCTTGATATAATCCTTCACGGTCTTGTCTACTTCGATTTTTTCAATACCGCGGTAAATTCCAAGTCCATGATTTTCATGCACGACATAGTCACCGATATTCAGATCAGTAAAACTGGCGATTTTCTCACCCTCATACATGCGGTGCCGTTTCTTTTTCTTCTTTTCCGAACCAAAAATATCACTCTCAGAAATCACAACGAACTTGACTGCCGGATACTCATACCCTTTTTTCACCTTGCCATATCCTGTCATGATCTCTCCCGGACTTAACACACGGTCAAAGTCTTCCGAGTAAAATGCCGGAAGCTCCTCGTTCATCAGATCTTCCGCAAGACGTTTTGCACGGGTTCTCGAACTCGACAGTAAGATCATGCGGTATCCGTTTTTCTTATAGCGCTTCAGGTCTTTCACAAGAAGCTCAAAACTGTTGTTGTAAGGATTCACAGTACGGCTTTCGATTGCGATGCGGTCTTTGATGTTTAACTGGTTACACTTCATATCCAGTGCAACCATTGCCACACATCGTCTCTGATTTATTTGGGCAAGTATTTCTTTGCAGGAAAAAAGTTCGCGCATCTGTCCCGGAAGAATGTATCCTTTTTCCAGACGTTGTTTCATACTCTCGGAAAACTCGGTTTCTGTGGACTGTCCACGCTCGATTGTGCGCACTGTCTCATCCAGAAATACGATGGAATCTTCTTTTTTCAGATAATCTAATAAAGATACCCTCTCCTCACAAAAATAGGACAGATAGGCATCCAGTCCTGCGGTAATGCCGTATTCCATCGTCTCTTCCGCAATCTGGTCTGCCATGGATTTTACGCGGTAAGCCTCCTCGGTCTTCATCTCTTTGCGGAACTTTTCTGCGGCTTTTTCTGCCTCTTTCTGAATCTTTGCGACACCATTCCTCCGCTCTTCTTCCGTCAGGACAAGTTCACACGCCGGATAAATATAGATCTCCTCAAGATTTTCGATGGAACGCTGGCTCTCCGGATCAAACGAGCGGATGGAATCGACCTCATCGCCCCAAAGTTCGATTCGAAACGGCGTTTCCTCGGTCAACGGAAAAATATCAATGATTCCGCCGCGCACAGAAAATTCTCCCATAGTCTCTGCCTGATAGTTTTTCTCATATCCAAGCTCTACCAGATGTCTGGTCAGTTCATTTAACTCCACGGTATCGCCCACAGAGATTTTCTTCACTGCCTGGATAAACTTTTCCGGGGCGGGCATCGGATTCATCAGACCGTCAAACGTAGTAATAATCGTACATTCCTTCTCCTCAGCCATCATTTTCAGGGCATTGATACGTTCTGATGTCAGAACATTTCCACGGATATCCGACTGATAAAATAGAATATCTTTCGCCGGATAATATGCCACGTTTTTATCAAAAAAACGGTATTCTTCCAACAATTCTTTCGCTTTTTGCTCATGAAAAGTAACAATGATTCTGTTGCCAGAACCATTGTGAACACTGTATACAATATGTGGTTTTACTGCGTCAATGCAACCGGAAACCAAAATGACTCCCTCAGTCTTCTGCACTGCCTGCTCTAACTCTTCATAACCCTGCAGTTGTGTTAAGGGTTCAGTGAATGCTCTCACGCCGTCGCGCTCCTCTCTGCAGCCCGGAATTCTCCCACTTTCATAATCTTAATACTCATTACTGTAAATGTTTTGTTTTACTTGTTTTTACTATTGTAATCATTCATTGCCTTGTCGACTTCGCCCTGCATCATCAAAACGGTGGCATCCATCGCATGTCCGATCGCTTCCTCCACTTTGGCGCGGTCTTCGGTACTGAAATGTCCCAACACATAGTCTGCCAGATCCCAGCCCTTCGGCTTCTCGCCGACACCGACTTTGATGCGCATAAAATTCTGTGTGCCTGTCATGGCAATAATATTTTTGATTCCGTTATGTCCACCGGCACTTCCTTTTTTGCGGATACGGATATTACCCGGTTCTAAGCTGATATCATCGAAAACGACAATCAGTTCCGATTCCGGATCCAATTTATAATAATTGACCAGTTCTGCCACACTCTCACCGCTTAAGTTCATGTAAGTCTGCGGCTTCGCCAGCACAACTTTCATTCCTTCAATGACACCTTTTCCGCAAAGTGCCTTGTGCTTGTTCTCACTGATACTAATATTATATTTATATGCCAAGGCATCCATGACATCAAAGCCGATATTGTGCCTTGTCTTTTCGTACTGCTTTGTTGGATTGCCTAATCCTACAATTAAAAACATGTCCTGTTCTCCTCTGCTTTCCATAGTTAATTGCGAAACTCCGGCAGATTATCTTCCCCGTCTTGTGCGGATGATCTCAGCGGCGGCTGCTAACTGCTCCTGATCGTTAACACCTGTGATATCTTCCGGATCATCGAGTGCAAAAGCATCTACTTTAAGTCCTTTGTTTTTGATGATGGTAAGGGTATCCGGCAGATAGTACTCGCCCTGCGCGTTGTTCGGTGTCAGCTTATCGAGTGCTTCCTTTAATTCTTTTGTATCGAAAATGTACATGCCGGAATTGATCTCGTGAGACTCTAACTCTTCCGGTGAAGCGTCTTTGTGCTCTACGCTCTTCACAAATCTGCCTTCCGCATCGCGGATAATCCTTCCATATCCGGTTGGATCGCCGATCATCGCAGAAAGCACGGTGACTGTATTGCCATTTTTCTTATGATGTTCTGCTAACCGGTTTAATGTTTCTGCAGTGATAAGTGGTGTATCTCCAAATAAGATCAGAGTCTGTCCCTCATCCCCTAAGAAATCCCTGGCACATTTTACTGCGTGGCCGGTTCCCAACTGTTCTTCCTGTAATGCAAATTTCACATTTTTGTGGGAAATGCTATGCTCCACTACTTCATGTTTATATCCTACTACCAGACAGATATCATCTGCGCCTGCTCCGATTGCTGCGTCAATTGCATAATCTACCAGACATTTTCCCTCGATCGTGTGAACCACTTTCGGAAGATCTGATTTCATCCGGGTTCCTTTTCCTGCTGCAAGAATGACTGCTTTTAACTGTTCCATTGTTCTGTTCCTCTCAATATGATGAAATAATTTCCATTGTTCTATTCCGTATGTTCTATTTTACAGAAGATTTTGGATTTGGCAAGTAAGGAATGCAACTTTTATTTCTGCATGAATGCGTATATTTTTCTCATCAACATAAGCAAAAAACGAGCCGCTATCCCCATAGCGGCCCGCTCATCTGCAGTTCTTATTCTTCCACAGCCATTGTTTCCTGATACTTTTCAAGGATCAGTTTCTGAATACGGTCTCTTGTATCGGAATTGATCGGATGTGCGATATCACGGTATTCCCCGTCTGCTGCCTTTCTGCTTGGCATCGCAATGAATAATCCTTTCTCTCCTTCAATGATCTTAATATCATGTACCACAAATTCTTCATCTATGGTAATGGAAACTACGGCTTTCATTTTTCCTTCTTTTTCAACTTTTCTAATTCTGACGTCTGTAATCTGCATGATGTCTCAGTCCCCCTTTTCGGTCTTCATCTAACGCAAGTTTTTGTCACCCTGTAAGTAACTCTGTGATTCTGGCTATAATACATATCTCTCATTGTTCTCAGATACGATCTTAATTCCATTCTCTCCACAATAGTATGTGTTGGCTTTCAATGTATCACGGCTCTCAACGATACAGTTTTCAATGTGTGTATTATCCCCAATATAAACATCGTTTAAAATAATGGAATTCTTGATCACACAATTTTTTCCGACAAATACCTTCTTAAATAAGATAGAATTTTCAACCTTGCTGTTGATAATACATCCGCTCGCGATCAGGCTGTTTTTCACGTCTGATCCTGCATTATATTTTGCCGGTGGAAGATCATCCACTTTCGAGAAAATTCCCGGTTCTTCTTTAAAGAAGTAATTTCTGACTTCCGGTTTTAAGAAGTCCATATTCGTCTGGTAATAAGAATCCACGGATGCAATATTGCTCCAGTATTCTTTCATCTTATAACCATAGATACGCTTCATATTCTTATAACGGATCAGGATATCCGTTACAAAATCCCATCTTCCCTCATCAGCACTCCGCTCTAACATCTCAATGAGCTGTCTTCTGCGGACAATGTAGATACCTGTAGAAATCGTATTGGACTGGGAAACCATTGGTTTCTCCTCAAACTCAACGATTCTGGAATCCTCATTCATGCGGACAACACCAAAACGGCTGACATCCACATTCGGATCCATATCTTTGCACACAACCGTGATATCTGCTTTCTTCTCGATATGGTAATCAAGGACTTTGTTAAAATCAAGTTTGTATACACAGTCACCACTGCTGATGATGACATATGGCTCATGACGTTTTTTCAGGAAACTGATATTCTGGTACATCGCATCTGCTGTGCCACGGTACCACCAGCTGTTATCCACTGTTACAGTTGGGTTGAATACATATAAACCACCCTGTTTACGTCCGAAATCCCACCATTTGGAAGAACTTAAATGTTCATTCAGGGATCTTGCACTGTACTGTGTCAGCACTGCCACTGTCTGTACATGAGAATTACTCATATTGCTCAGAGCGAAGTCGATGCTCCGGTAACTGCCTCCGATCGGCATTGCTGCAATTGCTCGTTTGTTCGATAATTCCTGCATGCGGCTGTTATTACCGCCAGCTAAAATAATTCCTACTGCCTTCATTCTGAGTCACCTGCCTTAATAATTACTTCACCGCTGTCAAGAATTCCTTCCGGATAATCTTCTTTTGTGGTCTTGCCGGAAATTGCAGTGTTCTTTCCGACTGAGACGTTCGATGGAACTTCGGAATCCTCTCCGATCGTCACAAGACCAAAGGAGTAAATCTTCTCATTGAACTTGTTCGGTTTTTCCTCTCCAACACCTAATGTAACGTTATCACCAATGCTGCAGTTTTCAGCAATAATTGCTTTGTCTATGACGACATTCTCACCGATCTGGGTTCCCTTCATAATAATGGAATCTCTCACGACACTGCCCTTGCCGATCGTAACGCCGGCTCCGATGACAGAACTGTGAACCTCTCCGTAAATCTCAGATCCCTCTCCGATGATACTCTTCTCAACAATACTGTCTGCTGACAGATACTGCGGCTGGATAATATCACTCTTCGTGTAAATCTTCCAGTATTCCTCATACAGGTTGAATTCCGGGATCAGATCGATCAGTTCCATATTGGCTTCCCAATAAGAGCCAAGCGTTCCTACATCTTTCCAGTATCCGTTATACTCGTAAGCAAACAGACGCTGTTTCTTCTCGTGGCAGTAAGGAATGATGTGCTTACCAAAGTCGCAATTACCCTGATCTTTCATTGCGTTCAATGCATCCTTCAATGCTTTCCAGCTAAATATGTAGATACCCATCGAGGCAAGATTACTTCTTGGATGTTCCGGTTTCTCTTCAAAATCCTGAATCCGCTTATCTTCATCTGCGATCACAATACCAAAACGGCTTGCCTCCTCTAACGGAACAGGCATTGTGGCAATTGTAACATCTGCGTTATTCTCCTTGTGGAAATCAAGCATGACCTCATAATCCATCTTGTAGATATGGTCACCAGATAAAATCAGTACATATTCCGGATTATACTGCTCCATGTAATTCATATTCTGGTAAATTGCATTGGCTGTACCGGAATACCACTCACTATTGTCGCTTCTCTCATATGGTGGAAGTACCGTCACACCTCCGTTATTACGGTCAAGATCCCATGGAATACCAATTCCGATATGGGTATTCAAACGTAATGGCTGATACTGTGTCAATACACCAACCGTATCAATTCCGGAGTTAATACAGTTGCTCAATGGAAAGTCAATAATACGATACTTGCCTCCAAATGCAACTGCCGGTTTCGCAACTTTTGATGTCAGGACACCTAAACGGCTTCCCTGACCTCCCGCTAATAGCATTGCTATCATTTCTTTTCGAATCACGTCAATCACCTCTCGTCACTTTCTAGTCAATCTAGTCCTCTTGATATTTCAAGTATATCACAACCATTTTTCAATGTACATCATTTTACACAATTTTTTCAGAATTTTTTTCTTTTTTTTGACATTTTATACAAATATGTGTGTTTGTCCTGTTTTTTTCGTCAAAATAGCTAACATGGAATTGCCCGAAAAGAATTTGCAAATTCCTGATATATGGTTATAATGTAACTGTTTCAGGCGTTATACAACGCTCTGTTATAAAATGAAGAAGTTTCTCATAAACTTTTTCATCAATGATCAACGAAAAACAGGCAGGTATCCATAATATGTATAAAATTAATTTTCAGGAACCAATACACATTCACTTTATCGGAATCGGTGGAATCAGCATGAGCGGTCTCGCTGAGATCCTTTTTGAGGAACATTTTACGATTTCCGGTTCTGACTCCAAAGAATCTGAACTCACCCGACATTTAGAGCATATGGGCATGCAGATTTTTTATGGTCAGAAAGCTTCCAATATTATAGAAGGTATCGATCTTGTCGTGTACACCGCAGCGATCCGTGAAGATAATCCGGAATTTGCCGCCGCAAAAGAAAAAGGCATTCCGATGTTAAGCCGTGCAGAACTGCTCGGTCAGATCATGGATAACTATCAGAATTCCATCGCAGTATCCGGCACCCATGGAAAAACAACCACAACTTCCATGATCTCCCAGATCCTGCTCGCTGCGAAAAAAGATCCAACCATCACAGTCGGCGGTATCTTAAAAGCGATCAACGGAAATCTCCGTGTCGGAAAATCTGACGTGTTTATCTCCGAGGCCTGTGAATATACAAACAGCTTTTTGAATTTCCGTCCAAAATACAGCATTATTTTGAATATAGAAGCGGAACATCTTGACTTCTTTAAAGATATTCATGATATCCGCAATTCTTTCCACTTATTTGCGAAAAATACAAAAGAAAATGGTGCCATTATCATCAACGGCGAAATTGAGAACTATCAGGAGATCGTAGAGGGACTCGCTCCACAGGTCATTACCTACGGCATGAGTGATGCCTGCGATTTTTATCCTGCTGACATTACCTTTAACGAAAAAGCATGTGCAGGCTTTGCTGCCATGTACCACGGCGAGAAAGTCATGGATGTCTCCCTGAATGTACCTGGACTGCACAATGTTTCCAACGCTCTCGCTGCCATTGCCCTTGCCCTTGATCTAAAGATCCCAAAAGAAGACATTCTTGCAGGGCTTTCTGCTTTCGGCGGTGCGGACAGACGTTTCCAGTATAAAGGATGCGTAGATGGCGTTACGGTCATTGATGATTATGCACATCATCCGACAGAGATCCGCGCTACGTTGACCGCTGCGGAAAAATATCCACACAAACGTCTGGTTCTTGTATTCCAGCCGCATACTTACTCCAGGACAAAAGCATTTTTAAATGATTTTGCAGACGTTCTCTCCATGGCAGATGTTGTGGTACTGGCTGATATTTATGCAGCCCGCGAAAAGAATACTTTCGGCATCAGTTCCAGAGATATCGAAGCAAAATTAAAAGAAAAAGGTACGGATGTCCATTATTTTCCTTCCTTTACAGAAATTGAAAACTTTTTATTAAAAAATTGTATAAACGGCGATCTGTTGATAACTATGGGCGCCGGAGACATTGTAAATGTTGGTGAATACCTGCTTGGCAGATAACTTATCCACATTATCCACATTCAATTGGGGAAAACTTCAACCTTTGAATGTGGATTTTTTTGTTTACATAAAGTTATCCACATTTTTATGCCAAAAAGCTGTAAGTCCTTATATTTCCACACTTTCATGCGTTTTTCACCAAATGGCGTTTTTGTGGAAACTTTTTTTATCCACATTATCCACATTTTTGAAAACCCTTGATTTTACTGGGTTTGTGAGCAATTTTGTACTTCTCTTTTTTTCATTCCTGTGCTATAATTTGGGACGGGCTGATGGACAGGATATTCCATCCGGCTTTGCATGAAAGGAAGGAACACAATGGCAAATATAACACTTCATAGTGACAGTCAGACCTCTGCCACCAGTGTATCGAATATTTTCATTGATGAATATATGTCTGATGCCAATGGAGAGTTTGTAAAAATATATCTTTATCTGTTACGGCAGTTAAATGCACCGGATGCAGCGTTTTCTATTTCTGCCATGGCAGATAAATTCGAGCACACCGAAAAGGACATTAAACGTGCTTTAAGTTACTGGGAGCGTATGCATCTGCTCCGTCTGGAATATGACTCCAGTGAGAATCTGACCGGTGTCTGTTTTTTGGACACAAAGCGCAGACCTTCTGAGAACGAAGACCCTGTGACAGTATCCACACAGGAAACAGCTTCTTCTGAATATTCCGCAGCCGTATCCCCGGAAGGATCTTCTTTGAAGCCAACTGTTCCGGAACCGAAAAACTACTCTGCTGAGGATATCTCCATGTTCCGCAGACAGGAATCCGTTGCAGAACTTTTATTTATTGCAGAGCGTTATCTGGGGCGTATTCTGACCCCAACAGATATGAACAGCATTTTATACTGGTACGATGGTCTTGGTTTTTCCACAGATCTCATTGAGTATCTGGTGGAGTACTGCGTGAGCAAAGGACACACCAGCATCCGCTACATAGAAAAAGTTGCCCTTGCCTGGGCTGATAATCGCATTACAACTGTAGAACAGGCAAAGCTGACTGCCGGTCTTCATAGCCAGCTTTATTTCTCCGTCATGAAGGCACTGGGGATCAACGGACGCTCCCTTGTCCCGGCGGAGACAGCCTATATTGATAAGTGGCGGTCGGAATACGGATTTTCATCTGAGGTCATCACGGCTGCCTGTGAGCGCACCATACAGGCGATACACCAGCCAAAGTTTGAATATATCGATTCTATTCTGACCAGTTGGAAGAAGAATCACGTAAGCACTTTAGAAGACATTGCAAGACTGGATGAAGTTCACCAGAAGAAGAAAAAAGCTGCAGTTGCAAACACTGCACCGGCAGCCCAGCCGAAAAACCGCTTTAATAATTTTGAACAGCGTTCCTACGATTACGATCAGCTGGAAAAAATGCTGCTCACAACTTCTGCACAACCAATACCTAGAACATAGATTATATTACTTTAGCATCAAGTACAATATTCATTGAATATTTACGCATAAAGTATTTGGAGAAAATTCAATGCCATTAAACAATTCGCAGTATGACGAAATTTTTCGTTCTTACGACGCAAAACAGTTAAAAGCACAGCATCAGTTAGAAGAGCGCACAAAAGCTGCCTATGAACGTTCCCCGGAACTGAAGGCATTAGATGCCTCTATCGCTGAGATTTCCGTGGCATCCGCAAGACGTCTCTTAGATGGGGACAGTTCTGCTCTCACCGAATTAAAAGCGGAACTGAAAAATCTCCGCGCAAGAAAGGAAGTTCTCATGAAGGAGCTCTCTCTCCCGGAAAACTATTTTGAGCCGGTCTATGAGTGTCCGGACTGTAAAGATACAGGTTATATTGGTGGGAAACCATGCCACTGCTTCAAACAGCAGGCGATCGATCTGATCTATACCCAGTCTAATATTAAAGACATTCTTACGAAAGAGAATTTCAGTACGTTGTCTCTGGATTATTATTCCGATTCCAACGTCAATCCCGCAACAGGACTTACATCCCTTGCCACTGCCAAAGCTGCAGTTGCCAGATGCCACGAATTTGTAGATCAGTTTGATAACACTTTCGCTAATCTTTACTTTTTTGGAGATACCGGAATCGGAAAGACATTTCTCTCAAACTGCATTGCAAAAGAATTATTAGATTCCGGACATTCCGTAATCTACTTTACGGCGTTCCAATTATTTGATATATTAAGCAAAGGTGTGTTTGAAAAAGATGCAGATGCCATCGCCACACACCAGAATATTTTTGACTGCGATCTGCTCATCATTGATGATCTCGGTACCGAACTTTCGAATTCGTTTACCACATCGCAATTATTCCTGTGTTTAAACGAACGTATCCTAAGACAGAAGTCCACGATCATTTCCACCAACCTGAATATGAACCAGGTTGCTGATATTTATTCAGAACGTGTGCTTTCACGTATAATGACCTATTATACTATTATTAAATTATTTGGTGAAGATATTCGTAGTAAAAAACGTATTCACTAGATGCCTTGAATATCCCCTTATTCAGCATCTATTGAAATAAATTGTTAATGTTTAATTTTTATGGAGGAAAACCACTCATGCCAAACGATGAAAGAATTCTAGAAACCATGCCAGACGGCGCCCTCGGCTTAATTCCCTTAAAGAGCTGTGAAGAATTAGGTGCCAGAGTTGACCAGTACTTAGTAGGCTGGAGAGAGAAAAGAGAACATGCACATAAGAATGAAGTTGCATTCAAAGGATACCACCGCGACTCTTACATCATCTCCACATCTGTACCTCGTTTCGGAACAGGTGAAGCCAAGGGTGTGATCAACGAATCTGTCCGTGGATATGATCTTTATCTGATGGTAGACGTAACCAACTACAGCCTCACTTACTCTGTATCCGGTCACGAAAACCATATGTCCCCAGATGACCATTACGCTGATCTCAAACGTATTATCGCTGCTGTCGGCGGTAAGGCAAGACGTATCACAGCCATCATTCCTTTCTTATATGAAAGCCGTCAGCACAAGCGTACTGCACGCGAATCCTTAGACTGCGCACTTGCATTACAGGAACTGACTGCTATGGGTGTTGACAATATCATCACTTTTGATGCCCATGATCCTCGTGTCCAGAATGCGATCCCTCTGAAAGGATTTGAGACTGTCCAGCCGGCTTACCAGTTCATCAAAGGTATCTTAAAGAGCTGTGATGACTTAAAACTCGACAATGACCATTTAATGATCATCTCCCCTGACGAAGGTGGTACAAACCGTGCTGTTTACCTTGCAAACGTACTTGGTGTCGATATGGGTATGTTCTACAAACGTCGTGATTACAGCAAGATCGTAGACGGACGTAACCCGATCGTTGCCCATGAGTTCTTAGGAACTTCTGTAGAAGGAAAAGATGTTATCATTATCGATGATATGATCTCCTCCGGTGAGAGTATGATTGATGTTGCAACAGAGTTAAAGAAGAGAAATGCAAACCGTATCTTCGTTGTTTCGACATTTGGTCTCTTCACCAACGGTCTTGAGCGTTTCGACAAGGCAGTCGCAGATGGTACTATTTACAAAGTAGTTACCACAAACCTCACTTACCAGACACCGGAACTTCTTTCCAGACCATACTACATTAACTGTGATATGAGTAAATACATCGCCTATATTATTGATACTTTGAACCATGATTCTTCTATCAGCGATCTGTTAAACCCATATGACAGAATCCAGAAACTGGTATCCAAATACAAAGAAGAACATAAATAATATCTCTGAAACACAAAAAAGGAATTGCAAGATGCAATTCCTTTTTTGTGTTTATAACTACTTTGTTGTTTTCTGATCTTATGTATTAAAATAAATCTACTCTTCCAGCATGTTTCTGGTTGATCACATAATATGCTGCATACTCTTCCGGTTTTAAGTATACCTGAATGCTCTTAATGGAAGATGCTCTGTGACCTTCTGCTTCGAACTGTTTCTTTGCTTTCTCGATCACGTCAGCAACAACTGCTTCCTGTCCCTGGAACTGGATAAATACTTCTGGTTTCAGTTCTTCTTTCTTAGGAGCTGCTTTCTTTGCTGCGGCTTTTTTCACTACCGTTTTTGTTGCTGCTTCCACTTTTTCTGTTGCTTTCTTTGCAGTATCTTTTACTGTTTCTTTGGTCTCAGCGACCTTTTTCTCAACTTCTTTGGCAACTGCTGCTGCCTTTGTCTCAGCTGCTGTCTCTTTCACAGATTCTTTTGCTGGTGCAGATTTTACTGCTGCTTCTTTTACAGTATCCTTAGATGCCTCTTTCGCTGTTGTTTTTACTACTGGTTTTGCTGCTGTTGTCTTCTTTTCCATAATTGGTTCCTCCTTCAGACAAAAACTACTCACAAACTAAAAACTTCTCCATTGCTACTAATGCTTCCTGCTCATCTTCACCGTTTGCCTCGATATTGACTGTCATTCCTTTTGATGGGTTGAATGCCATAATTCCCATGATACTCTTGGCGTTGATCCTGCGATTATCACTTTCTAAAATAATCTCGCTATCAAAACGACACGCAACCTGAACTAATTCAGCAATTGGGTTATTATGTTCTTCTGAAACATTGGATACAATAATCTCTTTTTTGCTCATGCCATTCACTTCCTCTTTCACAGTACTTCGATATCTGTTTTTCCCTTCACAGATACATCAACTTTTTCCATACCTTTCAAAATATATACCATTACCATTAAATTTGCAAGGCATCCCACAGAAAACTGTTAAAGTTCAACGAAGGAACTGCGGAACCGCCTGAAATTTTATGCATTTTTATGTATTCTTTTTACTTTTGGTAAGTAAAGAATATATTTCCTGCATTAAAAAACATTTCATCTGCGTCCGCAGTCGTCCGCTTATAAGTCTGTCCCACTGCCGGGTCATAAAGCACAACATTATTTGCATCATATCCCACCACAAGAACCGCATCATTACTTCCTGTCATTGCAAATACCGGATACCCGTTGCTCACATAGTACAGGATTTCATCTACCGTACAACCGGTAAGATCTAAAACAGTTGCATCCTTTAAGGTGTTAAGAAGAATCTGCTTCGGTGTCTCGCCCTGGGAGATCAGCGCACTGACGCTGATGTTGATCCCCTCTTTTTCCAGGATTGCATTCACACACTGGGCAATGCTTCCTGCTCCACTGTCCTCCTCGCCAACTACAATATCATTAAAGGCCGCCTGAGCCGTCTTTCTGGAACGTTTCCATACATACTGCTGATTTTCACCGATCACGACACCCATCTGGCTGTTTGCCGCAATAATCGCGTCAGAGACACTGTCTGTTGTCAGCACGACTTCTCCCTTTACATAAACATAATAACGGTTATTGTCCTTTTCTTCTTTCAGGGAGACTTCACGTTTCTGCTCTAAGATCGTCTCTTTCGGTGTCAGAATCTTCGGTGTCTTTTTCTTCGCCTCATCCTGCAGTGTGATCAGAACCTGTGTCTCTTTTTCATCCGTATTTTTTGTTGCAATATCTACCACTTTCAGGCTGTCACCCTCACGGTTCATGATCATGTCCTGATCTGCATCCACATAGGCAGTTCCATTGTTCTGAATACGGTTTAAGTATATGGTGTAACCACTGATGGTAATGTTCTGTACATAATATCCCGGTTTCTCATAAGTCTTTAAGATCTCATGTTCCTCTGAGGATGTATCCATGATTTTTACCTGATACATAGGAAACAGCGTATTACCTGCTGCATCTACCACGACATCGGCTGATTTTGCCACACCATACACAAAATCCTCCTGCATAAAGCCCAATGGTTTTACATAATCAGAAGCACTCCCGGTCACATCTGTCACTTTCTCCGTGACAAAGTCTATCATGTGAATCGTATCACTGCCACGGACCGCAGAAGGATCCACCCATGCCAGAAAACGGTTTGACTCAGAAATTGCGACCGCTTCGTCGGAAAGTCCTTCTACCAGCACTTTCGTATCCAGTGAATTCAGATCGATGTCATAGACATTTCCATCCACCATAATATAAAATGCGCCACTCTCGGTCACATACATCAGCTGTCCCAATTCCGATTTCATCACCTCATAGGACTGGCTGGATGGGATAAACACCTGCTCCTCATTCGTATTTGCAAGACTGTCATAATGGTAAACCGCAATGCCCACCGTACCCTCATGGATTCCGCGGTTCATGTAGCCATACACAATATAGTCAATGCTTCCCGCCTCATCAATATTTACGATCTTAATGTCATGCTCACCATAGTTTTCCCGGTCATCTACCCCTTCATATCCCCGGAAACTGAACACTTTTGCAAGTGTGTTTGCCTCCTGATTGTAACTCCAGAGTTCTCCCTCCTGCACAAAAGTGACCACTTTACCGGATTCATTGGTCTGATACTCCACATCCTTCGAGCGGATTCCAAGCAGGATGCTGTTTCCTGAGATGCTGTCATTTTCCCCCCGGAAAATCTCTTCCATCGTCCGTTCAAAATTCAACAGATACATTCTTGTATTGGTATACCGCACTCTGTAGTATTCCTCAACGTTATAGTATTCGCTCTGTCCATTCTGTCCTACCCGAGTCACAACATAGTCCAGAACGATCACGTTGTAGGTGGGAGTGATCTCCTTGACAGATGGAACCGGTGTTGTCAGCCTTGTGCCATGAAACTCTGCCCAACTCACCTGATTCAGTGAATTGTTTAATGTCACATACTGCAAAGTCGTGTTATCGCCGGTCGTTTTTTCCATATAAGTGCTGAGAGATGTCGCTTTCTCACTGTCAAAAGTCGTATCATTGAACTGTCTGACAAAATCAATGCACTCCGACACATAACTGTTCTGGGATTCTATGATTCGCGTGTAGTAGTAGATCATGCGGTCTCCGCTTTCCAGCTGGATCACGAGCAGATATTCCTCATTTTCCTCCAGCAGATTCTGGATTGGAAGTTCCATAGAGATCATTCCCTTATTCTCCGTGTAGGAAGTGACATCTGCATTTGCGATCAGCCTTTTTGCATCCAGGCTCCGGATCTCATAGGAGATCTTATCCACTTCGGTCTGATAAGTCTTCACCGTCACCGGAAGAAGTCTGTCTTCCCCGATTGGTGTGATCGTATCGCGCATATAGGCTGCATCCATTTTCTCTGTGTAACCATATAATTCATTGATCGCCGTTTTCCCATCATATAAGGTAAGAACCGGCAATGTTGCCTCCGACATCTCTGTCGTCAGGTCTTCATTCGTCTGATTTGTCATAAAACTGAATATAATCACTGCCAGAACAAAAACGACTGGCAGAACAATTGCTTTTATTGTACCTTTCTGCACTGTAAGCCTCCAAAATCATCCATACGACTGTTTTCCCTCTTCTGTGTGCCTCAAACTGCACACAAAAATAGCTACCGCCAGAACGGCGATAGCTATATTGTATGCAGTTTTTGCCTTTTCCGCAATATTTTCTTTGGCTTCTTTTTAAATTCTTAAGAAAATTGATGGTGAAGAATAACGAAAATCACCACCATCTTCTGCAGCGGCGGTGGCGGCATCTTCTGCGGTACATCTCGTTGTTTAACATAACACCGATCAGGCTGCGCCACGGATCATCCGGCCGTGGCGGTGGTGGCGGCATGCTTCCCGGTCTGCCCGGTGGTGGCGGCGGTGGATTGTTTCCTCCCCAGAATTCCTCTGCCATCACGGTATCTGTTCCATTTTTCACGGTCTGATAAATGCGTTCTGTCACCTGCTCTAACATAAGCCGGTCCGGATATTCGTCGAACATGAGACTTCCCTCATACTCCATTTTATCGCACTCATCCTCGATCACGTCCATAATACGGGAAACATCCCTTGGATACAGCTCTTTCATCCGGTCCATATCCTTTTCATATTCCATCTCTGTGAGATACAGATTCTGCATCGGATAGCTCATATAAAAAGGCACTTTCGGAGTGTCAGACTGCTGCATACGTAAAAACTGTTCCTCTCTATAGTCCACGCGATACTCCTTATTTCCATCACATCACTATAAGATATGCAGCAATTTTTTCCCGGGTTCCTGCTTCTGCCTTATTTGCCCACAAAAATGTATTCGATCTTTTTGTAAGGTCTCTCATAACCTTCCTTCATCATCTTCATGGTCACTTCCCCATTTTCCTGCTGTGTGAATGCGTACTGATTATAGGCTCCACCCTGATAAGCAAAATCGCTTCCGTTATCCTGATAATGCACATAGGTGCCCTCACCCGGAAATACAAGCATATTTAACGTATCATATGGTTTTTCCCCTACATACTGCACCACTTCATAAGCCGGGATCATACTTCCTGCTTTGGCAAACATCGGACAGGTATCAAGCGGTGCATCCACAAGATAATACTGTTTTCCCTCATAACGTTTTCCGGTATTGAAATCATACCAGATCCCTTCCGGCAGATAGACCATCTTTTTCGTCTGTCCCTGCTCTAATACCGGTGCCACAAGAAGATGTTCTCCAACTAAAAATTCATCATTTAAGTTCCACGTATTTTCATCCTTTTCATAATGAAGCACCAGTGGACGCATGATCGGAAGTCCTGTTTTCTCACACTCTGCAAACAGATCATACAGATATGGAAGCAGGCGGTAACGCAGCTCCACAAATTTGCGGTATATATTGACCGTCTTTTCCCCGAACTGCCACGGCTCCTGATAAATGCTTCCGTTGGATGAATGATTCCGGAACAATGGAGAAAATGCTCCGACCTGTACCCAGCGGCTTAAAAGTTCTGCCGTACAGTCCGCACCAAATCCACCGACATCCGTTCCTGCAAATGCCATTCCACTCAGTCCAAGATTGCACAACTGTGGCACTGCCATCTGAAGATGTGACCATAAACTCTGGTTGTCCCCGGTCCAGACTGTTGTATACTTCTGGCTTCCTGCATAGCATGCACGGGTGATCACAAATGGTCTTTTTCCGGTCTGTTCCTTAAGTCCCTCATAGGTTGCCCTGGACATCAGATGTCCGTATACATTGTGCATGGCTGCGTGAGTAGATTTCTGATCTTCATCTGTAAACACGACATCTGATGGCAGTTCTCCGTGAAAACTTGCCGGTTCATTCATGTCATTCCAGACTCCGGCAACGCCTATATCGGTCAGGAACTTCTGATTTTCTGCCCACCATTTGCGCACCTTTGGCTGTCCGAAATCCGGGTATACAGAATCTCCCGGCCATACAGCATTCACATAGACTTCCCCTTCCGGTGTCTTTGCAAAATAATCTCCGGCAATTCCCTCATCGTATTTCTCATAACCCGGATCTAATTTCACACCCGGATCGATAATGCAGACTGCCTTGAATCCATCGTCTGCCAGCTCCTGAATGGTTCCTGCCGGATCGCCGTAATCTTTCTCATTCCATGTAAATACACGGTAGCCATCCATATAGTCAATATCAAAATGCATCGTATCGCATGGGATATCAAGTTCTCTGTATTTCCCTGCTACTTTTTTAATGCAGTCTGCGGAATCATATCCCCAGCGGGACTGATGATAACCGAGTGTCCACAGCTGTGGAAGCGGAGTCCTTCCGGTCAGATAGGTATAACCGCCCACAATGTCCGGCATCGTATCCCCTGCGATAAAATAGTAATCAAGGTTTCCGGCGTCTGCACCATAGTAAAAATATGCCTGATTTTCTTTTCCAAGGTTTACATAAGATCTGTATGTATTGTCAAAGAAAATACCGTAAACACTTTCTTTTTTCAGAGTGATCAGAAACGGAATGGATTTGTACAGTGCGCGGTAAGAATCCGTGTGTGCCTGTGGGATATCGGAGTTCCAGTTTTCGTACTCATAATCCCGCTTATTCAAAAATCCGGTCTTGTCCCCAAGTCCGTAAAACTTCTCATCCCCGTCCATTTTTTTGACAGTCTGCACCGGATAGCTGCTGCTTACACCTGCGGACACATCATGTCCCTCTGCCTTTAACACTTTGAGAGATTTTTCACTTAACAGCGGTCTTAAAATACGCCCGCTGCGGTAATCTTCACAAATGCTCTTTCCATCCCGGTAAAAGTCCACATAAAATCCGTCATAAACTCTCGCTTCCAACTGTTTTGTTGCAACTGAAACATAACTGCCGCAGTCTTTTACCTCAAAATCTGTCCGGACCGCCTTCTCCCCTTCGATCGCCTTGGAGCGGTGTCCTTTTGTCTCATAAGGAACAAAGACATTCATAATACTCTCAGTAATGACTTCTACATAAGCTTCCCCTTTTTCAAAGAAAAAATGGATTTTATTTTCCTCTTCCTGATAACTCAAACGTTTTCCTAACATGTCGTTTCCTTTCTCCTTATTGCGGATTTTCGTATTTTTTCGTAAGGATATTTTAACATGCGCATTTATATTTTTCCATATTTATTTACTGATTTCTTGCCATGTCCCGCAGCTCGCGCATCAGTTCTAAATCAGACTGCTGGATCTTCATGTTGGTCGTCATTGGTTCCTCGCCCGGTCTGGTGAGTGTGATCTCAATGACCGTTCCCTCCTCCATTTCTCTGGAGAAAACTGCATTCAAAAATGCCACAAACTTCGGATGATTTGCAGTAAATTTGTTCTTTGCATTCATAATCTTCATAATAGTTGCTGGATTCATCATAATCTTTCGTCCTTCTCTTTCCAGATGCCCACACACTTATTGTTCTGCTTAAAGCATCTTCTTTTTCTTAAAATAAATAATTTCCAATAAAATCACTAAGATACTCACTATTATAACTGCTGGATATGCATATTTCCACCCAAATTCCGGCATGTTCGGAAAATTCATTCCATACCAGCCGGCGATCAGCGTGAGAGGCAGAAAAATCGTTGTCACAACCGTCAAAATACTCATCACCTGATTCTGCTGCACCGCAATGAGTGACTGGTAAAGTTCCCGGATCTGTACGAGATATTCCCGCAGCATTTCCACATGGTCATGCAGCCGCTCCGCCCGGTTGGAAAATAACTGCCACTGTGCTTTTTCCTCCTCCGACAGACCGCCGTTCACAGAGGTCTGCATGACATCTCCCATATTCATCAGCTGTTCATAATAGGCATGAAAAATATTGAACCGTTTCCGGTATTTCATGATCATCTCATAAAAATAGTCCGGTATTTTCTTTAACAGTTCCTCCTCCAGACCAGCCAGATGTTCCTCCTGTTTCTGCAGATACAGTACTTCATCCTGCAGCAGTTCCTCGAATAATGCCAGAAGGATCTGCCGGAAGCTGTAACCCTCGTAGGTGCCTTCCGCCATCTTGTTCAGATACTCCATCAGAAAATGGCTTTCCTCCACAAGATATAATTCCTGCTCTGACAGGTAAAATCCAAAATTATGGATACACACCTGCCCTTTATTTCCCTTTGGCACACGCATTGTTCCCTGCACACACTCCCGGTATTTTTCAATCTTGCAGTACTGGATCGGTGTCATGCTGTGGATAAAATTATTTTTCCGCACAAGTTTCCGCGGATGGCTCAAAAACTCATCCAGACTCATGAGATAAATGCTTTTTCCTGCGTTTTCACTATTTTGTACTGCTTTCTTTTCCAATGTGATTTTTCCAGTTTCCTCATAATAGCTGTATTGTTCCATATGATTTTAACCTCTTAATTTTTCATATATCATTCCTTACAACCTGCATACTCCCAGGTAACTCCGTTATCCGCAGACTGAAAAATAATCCCCTGCTGTTCCATTGCGTCGGTCTGCAGATAAATCTCCATTTTTCCATCCACGATCTGCGGCATGGTGTGATAATCATAATCTTCGATCGTAAATCCCAGTTCTTCTGCTTCAGATGGAAGTTCAGTCACCGTATCCAATGGAAGTTCCAGCCGTTCAAATGTCTCTCCGCCATCCTTCGTCACATAAAGCATGGAGAAATCCTCACTTGCATACGTCAGTCCTGCAAATCCGAAATCATTCGTAAAAAAGAGCAGACCTTCGGCAACGCCCATATTCTGGTCAAACGGATCACCGTTGACCTCCGTCCAGGTCGTACCGCCGTCCTTCGTCTTTTCAAAGTTATAAAAGCGGCTTCCACAGGCAGCGTCTACCACATTCAGCCGGTAACCGGTAATATCATTGATGAAATAATACATATCGCCGTCTTCTGCATTAAATTCCCACGTATCCGAATTGCGGATATTCTCACTGGTCTTTGTTTCCGTTTCTGTCTCTGTTCCGCTGAAAATTTCCGGCTCGTTTTCTTCCTTATTAGTATCACTATTATCTTTGGAAGAACTCTCGTCATTTATTCTCCGCCACTCATAAATTTTCCAGGAGAGTGCCCCATTGTATGGGATTGCCGTGCGGATCACCGCAGCGCCACAGATGATCGTTGCCGCTGCTGCCGCCACAAGTTCTGCGATCCACAGATATTGTTTTTTCCCTGCCTGCTGTTCTTTTGCCTTTTTTCTGGTGATAAGCCAAATGAGAAAACCGGCTGCCATGACCGCTGCGCCCACCGCCATTTTCTGTCCGTGGTAGCGTACTCCTCCAAACTGGCATAAAAAATATCCTTCGTATAAAATGTAAAAATAACCTGCTAATATCAGCACCGGACTGATTTTGTGTATGACTTTCATTTTCTTTTCCCTCTTTTTTCAAAATGGATGTTACGGCTTTTCAGACCAGACTGTTTCGTCTTTCTGCTGCTTGCATTATATTGTTTTTGTGTGCATTTTTCAATCGTGAAAAGCGGGTTTGGATCGTATTTTTCCACTCAGATCTGTCTGCATCTCTGTCAAGCGCAGATACTGACAAATTTTCCTCCATAAATTGCTAAATTTTTAACAATTTTTTTATTGATTTTATAACCGAGATATGTATAATTATGGTAGAGAAAGTTGGCAATTTACTTATGTTTCCTGCATTTCACAATGTGGAACAGAGCGATCAAAAGTCCGGCTTCCAAAAAGATATGTACAGTCTGTTTTTACAGATTGATACCATATTACACACAGCGAAAGGAAAGAGGTAATTAAAAATGGCAAAAATTGATTTAAGCAAGTATGGCATTACCGGAACAACAGAAGTTGTTTACAATCCTTCTTATGAATTATTATTCGAAGAAGAAACAAAACCGGAACTTGAAGGTTACGAAAAAGGTCAGGTCAGCGAACTTGGCGCAGTAAACGTAATGACAGGTATCTATACAGGACGTTCTCCAAAAGACAAATACATCGTTATGGATGAGAACTCAAAAGACACTGTATGGTGGACTTCTGACGAATACAAAAACGACAACCACCCAGCTACAGAAGAAGCCTGGAAATCTGTAAAAGATTTAGCGATCAAAGAACTTTCCAACAAGAGACTTTTTGTTGTAGATGCATTCTGCGGTGCTAACAAAGATACACGTATGGCAATCCGTTTCATCGTTGAAGTTGCTTGGCAGGCTCACTTTGTAACAAACATGTTCATCAAACCAACAGCAGAAGAATTAGAGAACTTCGAGCCAGATTTCGTTGTTTACAATGCTTCTAAGGCAAAAGTTGCGAACTACAAAGAGTTAGGATTAAACTCTGAGACAGCAGTTATGTTCAACATCACAAGCCGTGAGCAGGTTATCGTTAACACATGGTACGGCGGAGAGATGAAGAAAGGTATGTTCTCTATGATGAACTACTTCTTACCATTAAAAGGTATGGCTTCTATGCACTGCTCAGCTAACACAGACTTAAATGGTGAGAACACAGCTATCTTCTTCGGACTTTCCGGAACAGGTAAAACTACACTTTCCACAGATCCAAAACGTCTCCTGATCGGTGATGACGAGCACGGCTGGGATGACAACGGTGTATTCAACTTCGAGGGAGGATGCTACGCAAAAGTTATCAACCTTGATAAAGATTCCGAACCAGATATCTACAATGCAATCAAACGTGACGCACTCTTAGAGAACGTTACCTTAGATGAGAATGGTAAGATTGATTTCGCTGATAAGAGCGTAACAGAGAACACACGTGTGTCTTACCCGATCAACCATATTCAGAATATTGTACGTCCAATCTCTTCTGCACCAGCTGCTAAGAATGTAATCTTCTTATCTGCAGATGCATTCGGCGTACTTCCTCCAGTATCTGTTCTTACACCAGAACAGACACAGTACTACTTCTTATCTGGATTCACAGCAAAACTTGCTGGTACAGAGCGTGGTATTACAGAGCCAACACCTACATTCTCTGCATGCTTCGGACAGGCTTTCTTAGAGCTTCATCCAACAAAATATGCAGAAGAACTTGTTAAGAAAATGGAAAAGAGCGGAGCAAAAGCTTACCTCGTAAATACAGGATGGAACGGAACTGGAAAACGTATCTCCATCAAAGATACACGTGGTATCATCGATGCTATCTTAAACGGAGACATCAAGACAGCTCCTACAAAGACAATCCCATACTTCAACTTTGAAGTTCCTACAGAGCTTCCAGGCGTTGATCCAGCGATCCTTGATCCTCGTGATACTTACGCTGACGCTTCTGAGTGGGAAGTAAAAGCAAAAGACTTAGCTGCAAGATTCGTTAAGAACTTCGCTAAATACGAAGGAAACGAAGCTGGTAAAGCATTAGTTGCTGCTGGTCCTCAGGCTTAATGATCTGTTAATATCCATTAATTTGTTTTTTAGCTTAAAAGAAACCGGATGTCACATTGCATCCGGTTTCTTTATTACACATATTTGGAGTTCTATCATGTTAAAGAAGTTCATTAAATACGTCTCTCAAAATATGCTTGGTATGGTAGGTATGTCTGTTTATATTCTTGCAGACACCTACTTTATTTCTGTAGCGGTGGGTGCCGACGGTATCACTGCCTTAAATCTGGTTCTGCCAATTTATAATATTATTTTTGCGATCGGTGCGATGATGGGCGTTGGTTCTGCGATCCGTTTTGTTGTGGAACGCAATAAAAAAAGCCCGGATGCAGATGGATATTTTTTCCATGCTCTTGTGTGGGCTTTTATCATCAGTCTGTTTTTTATTTTTGTCGGCCTGTTTCTTCCGGATAAATTGATCGCACTGTTAGGCGGTGATGCCCAAATCGTTGCCACCGGGAAAAATTATACAAGAATTTTTATGTGCTTTGCTCCCTTTTTTATGTGGAACTACATTTGTAATGCTTTTGTGCGAAATGATGGAAATCCTTCCATTGCGATGTCCGCAACTTTATTCAGCAGTCTGTTTAACATCGTGTTTGACTATATCCTGATGTTTCCACTGGGGCTTTCCATGGAGGGTGCTGCACTTGCAACTGCCCTCTCCCCGGTCATAGGCATTGCGATCTGCTGTATCCATTTTCAATCAAAAAAGAGTACGATCCGCCTGAAACCGATCCTGCCTTCCTTCCGCAGACTGCTCTACTGCTGTCAGGTCGGCGTTTCCTCTTTCGTCGGTGAGATTTCTTCCGGAGTTATCACGGTTGTCTTTAATATGCTGATCCTCGGTCTTGCAGGAAACACCGGAGTTGCCGCCTACGGCGTCGTCGCCAACACCTCACTGGTCGCAGTCGCCCTCTTTAACGGCATTGCGCAAGGCTCCCAGCCGCTCATCAGTGAAGCTTACAGCAAGGGAAATCACAAGAATGTAACCACCTATCTGAAAATGGCAGTCACGACCACCATCGGCGTTGCTATCCTTCTGGTGGTCTGCATTTACCTTTACGCCCCTGCGATCACCGCTATATTTAACGGAGAGGGAAATCAGGTGCTTGCCTCCTACGCAGAAAACGGTTTAAGGTTATATTTCATTGGATTTCTTTTTGCCGGAATGAACATTATCGGAACTTCCATTTTAAGCTCGATAGAATCTGCAAAATATGCATTTTTTGCGTCCATCTCACGCGGATTTGTTGCGATCATCATTTTTGCATTCGTGCTGTCTGCACTGCTTGGATTAAATGGTGTATGGCTCGCTTTTCCTGCTGCGGAGTTTGTGACGATGTTAATTACGTTGTATGGGCTGGTGAAGGCGATACGCAAATGTAACTATTCAGAGCCAAGGCAATTTTCATAATTTGCGAATCATGCTTGCATGAATGAGCATAATTTTGAAAATTTCTTTGGCGAAGTAACCACAATGAGCAAATAACAAGCATGCTTGTTATTCAAGGAAAGCATTGAAGATGCGGTTTTGCGAATGGGGTGTTGAATAGTTACATGAGAAAGTTATTATAACGCCTTCTTAATCGCTTCCATCAGCTGCTCATAAGTTTCGTAGGCCTCTAATTCAGGATTATCCTTTTTGATCTGTTCTGTACTTTTGAATAAGAAACCAGCCTTGCTGGCTTTGATCATTCCAAGATCATTATGGCTGTCTCCGCTTGCGATCGTCTCAAATCCAATCGACTGAAGTGCTTTTACTGTTGAATACTTGGAATTTTCTACTCTCATCCTGTAACCTGTAATCTCGCCGTTTTCTGCCACTTCCAGTGAATTGCAGAAAATAGTCGGCCATCCCAGCTTTTTCATGAGTGGTGCTGCAAACTGTGTAAATGTATCACTGATGATGATCACCTGTGTCATGCTGCGCAGTTCATCTAAAAACTCTTTTGCACCCGGCATCGGATCGATCTTTGCGATTGTTTCCTGAATTTCTTTCAGTCCAAGACCATGTTCTTTTAAAATTCCAAGTCTCCATTTCATCAGTTTATCATAATCTGGCTCATCCCTTGTCGTTTTCTTTAACTCCGGGATTCCTGTCTCTTCTGCAAATGCAACCCAGATCTCAGGTACTAAAACGCCCTCCAGATCCAGACATACGATATTCATATCCATTTTTTCCCTCCTCAAAGTTGCTTCGTGTCATTGAAAAACAGTATATTGTCATTCTATTATATTTCGTGCTGCACTTCAAGAAGTGATTGTAACAAAGGTGCAAATTGCAATATCAAAAAGTCTTGCAATTTCTTCATCACTGCAGCTTATATTTTTGGATTGTCAATGGAAGCTATATGCGTCATAAGATTCCATAAGTATTTGAGCTGCCTCTGCATCGCTGACATCCACGATATCACTGACATCTTTCCATTTGAAATGTGCCCGATGTTCAGAAGCTTGTTGTGCAACATAATAGCGCGCCGCATAAGTGCGATACTCATCCTCTGTCAGCTCTGTCCCATTGTAATCCTCATAGCTTATCGTTGCTTCGTAATCCGGACCTTCATATGTTTCATATTCAATGGCGAGTTTTGTTTCTGTTACAACATCATCCACGATCGCCAGTGAGCTGACCCGGTAGATGTAACAGTCCGGTGACTCTTTCATAAAATCGTACACAATATAATTATAGCATCCTTTTCCATTTATGATATTAGAGTATACCGTCACATCACTTTCATCCGATACCGAATCCATAAGATCCGGCTGGGATTCATATTCTGAAAAAGTTGTATCCAGTTCTTTTAGTTTTCCATCCTTATCTACTTTGTAAAAACTGGTATAAGAAAAAATTCCCGTGCCGCCACAATGCGAAACCAAAAGTTCCACTTGTCCATCCATATCCAGATCTGCCAGCGTGAATTTATATTGTTCATTGGCAAAATCAATATCAACTGCCCACTTGTCCCTGTTTTGTGCAAATATCTCAATCTGCTTTTGAATATCTTTAGTAGCTCCAGATATGCTGTCCACATATTTTACATAATCTGTCCATACGCCTTCCATATCAGAAAGCTTTTCTGTCAGATGCTGCTCGCTTAGAAATTCTTCCAAAAAAGTATCCCGATAAAAAGAATTGCCATTTTCTGTTTTCGCTTCGACTTTGTAGCTTTCCAGATTTGGATAATCCAGATACATCATATTGTCCGGATTTTCCTGTAAAAATATAACCGGCATATTCCATGAATCTCCGTCATTACTATATTGGAGAAGCAGTAAAATATCCTTTTTCCCATCCACATTCACATCTGAAAACTTTACACCACTGATCTGTTTAAATGAATCCGAAGCGTCTGCCTTTATTTCCGGAAACTCATATATGACTTTATTATTCTTCACTAATAAGAATTCTGGATTATTCGAATTCTCTTCAGGTGCAACTGATGTAAATGTTACCATTCCCCAGTCATCCAGCTGAATCTCAAATGTCTGATCCTCAATCACTCTCTGCTTGAGGCTTTGCATGTTCTGTCCCGGTGTCTCTGTAACCGCTTCCTGCCCACCGGACAATTCTTTTAACACTTCCGTTGATGCTTCTTTTGCATCCTTTGCTTCCTGCTTACAGCCTGCAAGAACAAATGATACTATTATGAGTCCGAATATGATGTTCTTTTTCATCTGACTGCCCCACCTTTTATCGTTTCTCGGTATCTATAACGTCATCTGACTCCTCTTCTCTTATTTTATCATACCTAATTCTTCTATGCATCTTTTTCTGTTTTTTCTTCCATTTTGTATCCGATTCGAAAACCTGCACATATTCTGCAATAGTATGATAAACTATCACTATAAAAAGCCATTCGGTGAAGAATAAGCTTCGCCTTGGATGGGATACAAATTTTAATGAGGGGGCATCCATGCAAAAAGAGAACAGAAAATATTACGAAGCCTATGAAGATCGATATAAAACCGCTCATGAAAAGGGTGTCAGTTGGGAGCAAATGAAAAATACTCCAATCGTTATGGATATTATTAGTCGATATCACCTTCATCCTGAGCATTCATTACTGGAAATCGGGTGTGGTGAAGGCAGAGACTCCTCCACCGTTTTAGAAAATGGCTTTAACCTTATGGCAACCGATATATCGCCTGAAGCAATAAACTATTGTAAGAAAAAAATGCCTGATTTTGAATCAAAATTCATGGTTTTGGATTGTTTATCAAGTGATTTGAATGAAAAGTTTGATTTCATTTATTCAATTGCGGTTATTCATATGTTAGTTTTAGATGAAGACAGAAACGGGTTTTATCAATTTATTCATAGTCATTTGAAATCAGATGGAATTGCTCTTATTTGTTCAATGGGAGACGGAAAATATGAAATGCAAAGCGATATCAGCAACGCTTTTGAGATTCAGGAAAGAGAACATGAATCTGGAAAAATGATGGTTGCGGGAACATCTTGCAGGATGGTTTCATTCAGTACTTTTGAGAACGAGCTGCTGAGAAACGGACTGAAAATCATTGAAAAAGGCATCACAAGTGCGATGCCAAATTTCAATAGCTTAATGTATGCTGTAGTTCAGTAGAGAGCCTATCGAAAAGCAAACCATCCATCCAAATGATATTGACCGCAACGAAAAAGTAGTTTCACTTCGATACACTCCCAAGGATGGAACCATTCTCCCACTCCCCTGTCTTTTTCAACTCGTCATAATAAGCTTTATACCGATATGCCGTCCTCCGGCTGATCGCCCCATCATTCACAATCTCCATGATTTTCATGCCGCTCTCAAATTTTATTTGGTTGCTGCCTACCATAGAAATCAATGTCTCTCTGCAGCTGTTCCATTGACATCACTTCTTTCAGATCATAGCGGCAATGGATTGGTGCAACATTTGTGAAAGCTTATCCTCTGCAGATACGCGTGCAATAAATTTGCCCATATACGTTCCTATCATATCCAGATTGATGTTCAATACGATTTTATCCAGTTCCTCCTCGTGATCTCTGACATATGCTTTAGATCCAAGCAGACCACGCTCCTCACCGACAACTGCCTCACGAAGATCTCGCTGGTCAATATCCTGCTGTGGATAGTGAAGGTTTCCATACTGGAAAAGAATAGCTTTTGCCCTCGCTTTCATCAGATCCTGATAGTTAAAAAATTCATTGCTCTCCCCCTTCCTCTACTTCTATCAGGTTTATTCTTGTAAAAAATTCTGTCTCATTTTCATGATGAATATATGCCCTGTTTTTCATCTGAACACGAAGGCTTGCCGGATTATCCTTATTTACAGACATATAAACTTCGTGAATAGACCTCTGTCCGGCTTTCTCAAGCGTCAGCTTCAATCCCTTAGTTGCATAACCTCTTCCTCTGTATTTTTCTGATATGCAATAACCTATATGTCCAGGTCCTTCTCTTAGAAAATCATTGAGACAATGTCTTAAATTAAATACTCCCACATATACATCTTCATCAACAAGCACGTATGTAGTATCCGGAACAAATCCTTCCGGCAGCTCCTTTCCTAATGACCAGTTTCTCTTTTTCTCGATCCATTCAAGAAACTGTTCATAGTTATAGCCATATACGTTATTCATATATCCGTTTTCATTTTCCGGAAAAGTCATATAAAGCTCATATGTTTTTCGATAATCAGAATCCTGTACTCTTATTAATTCCATGGGCAATCCTCCTTGTGTTTGTTCTGTCGGGCTTATTGAAGATGATATCACTCATATCTCGTCTGCCTTCTTGAAATTATTATTCAAAAGTATAATCATGGTATTTCTTCATGTCAATCGAAAATCATTTGATTTTTCATATATGCTCCAATCAGCTCTTATTTCCATGCAAAAAAGAGAAAATGGGCTGCCACAAAATGTGGCAACCCATTTTCTCTCTTTATATTCTTTGTGATCAGATTGTTCCTGTCACGGTTAAGGTTCCTGTTCCCGGTGTTACGATCCAGTTTCCGGTAGCCGGATCCTGCGTATAGGCTGCCGCAGGCACTGTGATCCTTCCGGCTGTCGTTGCAAATAATCCGGTTGCTTCGTTGTATGTGTAATCTGTTCCGGCCGCAAGTGCTGTTCCATTATAGCTTACCGCTATGTTGGAAAGAATCGGATCGAACGTATCGATGATCTCTGCTGCTGTGGCTGCATCCGCCGCAGTATTTCCGGTGTTCTGAATGAGGAACGTATAGGTCAGCGTTCCATTTTCCGTTACCGGAACCGGGCTGATCGATTTCGTGATATTTAATAGTGGCTCATTATCTGTTACCACTGTCTCTGTCACCTCAATCGGTGTAATGCCTCCGCCTGTGATCGTTGCTGTATTTACAATATTTCCGGTTGCAGCAAGCGGCGCATACGGATTCACTTCCGCTTCGTATACGATCACTGCATTGCCGCCTGCCGGTACTGTGATCCCATTTATTACAAGTGGCGGTCCGGCTGTTGCTGCCGGTGCCGGCTGTAATACACCATTGATATAATACTTCGCTGTTCCTTCCATATAATCCAGTGGAACAAGTGTTGTTGTATTATAAGGATATGCTCCCAGATTGTCTGTAATGGTAAGTCCTGTATACGCTAACGTTCCCGCATTTACAATACTGATCACATAGGTGATCGTATCGTTTTGTCTGTAAGTATTCCGCACTGCCTCCTTTGCAGCGGATAAAACTTCCAGAATCTCACCGACTGCTATATTTGAATTGGCAATGGATCTTCCATAACGCAATTGTGCCTGGTTTGTAAAACGTGCCATATATTTTTCCCTTCCTGCTTTTTTATTGTCCCTTTTAAGCAATGTGCTATATTCAGGTACACTTTAATATATGACAGTTTTTTTTAATCGTTTCTCCTAACCGTGCTGCAGCTTTCTATTTTTCATTCTTTATTAAAATCAGGCGCAAAAAAATATATTTTATGATCTGATGGCATCCTTCATCGATTTTACATATTCCGCTACATGCTCCGGTGCATCTGTTCCATATTTTTCCATCAGCTTGACAATAGCCGAACCGACGATCGCACCATCGGAAATGTCTGCCATTTTTTTTGCCTGTTCCGGTGTGGAAATACCAAATCCGATCGCACATGGCACCTTCGTATTTTCCCTGACTACATTCACAATAGAAGCAAGGTCTGTCTTAATCTCACTCCGTGTACCTGTGACACCAAGGCTTGAAACGATGTAGATAAAGCCTTCTGCTTCCCTTGCAATCATGGAAATCCTGTTTTCGGATGTAGGGGCGATCAGTGAGATCAGATCCACGCCATATTGCCTGCAGGTCGGCAGAAATTCTTCTTTTTCTTCAAATGGCAGATCCGGCAGAATAAGTCCGTCTATTCCGATGTCACGGCAGGTGGAGATGAATTTTTCTGCTCCATAAGAGAATACAACATTGGCATAGGTCATGAAGACCATCGGAACCTTCACATCACGTCGAAGTTCTTTTACAAATGCAAAAATCTTATCGGTCGTAATGCCACCACGCAATGCCCTTAAATTTGCACCCTGAATCACCGGTCCTTCTGCGGTAGGGTCAGAGAATGGAATCCCAAGTTCGATCAGATCCGCACCATTTTCCACGGCGGCACGGACTACTTTTGCGGTAGTTTCCAGATCCGGATCCCCGCAGGTTACAAATGCGATAAATGCCTTTCCATTTTCAAATGCCTTCTTTATATTACTCATGGATATCCTCCCCTCTGTAGCGGGCAATGGCTGCGCAGTCCTTGTCGCCTCTGCCGGAAATAGTAATGACAATGATTTTATCCTTATCCATCGTCGGTGCAAGCTTCATTGCGTAAGCAACCGCATGTGCTGATTCAATGGCTGGAATGATCCCTTCTGTCTTTGCCTGATATTCAAAAGCATTGACCGCCTCCTCATCTGTGACCGGAACGTATTCTGCCCGCCCAATATCATGAAGATGCGCATGCTCAGGACCTACGCCCGGATAATCAAGTCCTGCTGAGATTGAGTAAACAGGCGCAATCTGACCATCTTGATTCTGGCAGAAGTAAGATTTCATACCGTGAAAAATACCGACTCTGCCCGTTGCGATCGTTGCTGCTGTTTCAAATGTGTCTATACCTCTTCCTGCTGCCTCACAGCCGATCAGTCTTACACTTTCGTCCTCGATGAAATGATAGAAGCTGCCGATCGCATTGGATCCTCCGCCTACACAGGCGATCACAGCATCCGGAAGTCTGCCCTCCTTTACAAGCATCTGCTCTTTGATCTCTTTTGAAATAACCGCCTGGAAATCGCGGACGATCGTAGGAAATGGGTGTGGTCCCATCACCGATCCAAGGCAATAATGCGTATCACTAATACGCGAGGTCCATTCACGCATGGCTTCGGATACGGCATCCTTTAATGTAGCCGTACCTGTTTTTACAGGAATGACTTCTGCTCCGAGAAGCCGCATACGGTATACATTGAGTGCCTGGCGGATAGTATCTTCCTCGCCCATGAATACCACGCACTCCATGCCCATAAGCGCTGCTGCAGTTGCTGTGGCAACACCGTGCTGGCCTGCACCTGTTTCAGCGATCAACCTTGTTTTTCCCATTTTCTTTGCCAGAAGTGCCTGACCGAGTACGTTATTGATCTTATGTGCACCTGTATGGTTTAAATCCTCTCGCTTGAGATAAATTTTGGCTCCTCCGAGATCTTTTGTCATTTTTTCGGCATAGTACAGCCTGGATGGTCTGCCTGCATATTCGTTAAAAAGCTCGGTCAGCTCTCTGTTAAATTCCGGATCATTTTTGTAATGGTTGTATGCTTCTTCCAGTTCAATAACTGCATTCATGAGTGTTTCAGGGATATACTGACCACCGTGAATGCCGAAGCGTCCGTTTGGATTCGTCATAATGTTTCTTCCTTTCTGACAGCGGCAACAAATGCCGCCATTTTTTCTTTGTCTTTTCTTCTGTCCGTTTCTATGCCAGAGCTGACATCCACCGCAAATGGATGAAGCTCTCTTACCGCTTTCCCAACATTTCCGGCAGAAAGTCCACCGGCAAGAAAATAAGGTCTGTCTATTTTTTTCAGGATATTCCAGTCAAATACCGTACCGGTTCCTGCACCGGAATCTAACAGGATATAATCGGCAGAGCATTGTCCTGCTTCCGCTATCTCTTTTTCCGATTTCACCTGAAAAGCTTTGATGATCGGTTTTCCGGTGAGCTGTCTCAACCGTTTGATATAATCTTCATCCTCATCTCCGTGAAGCTGTGCGATATCGATAATATGATCATCCAAAAGCTCCACTATCTTTTCAACTGATTCATTGACAAATACACCAGCTGCCTGAATTTCACCGGAAAGCTGTTTTTTCAGTTCTGCCGCTGTTTCCGGCTTCACATAACGTCTGCTTTTTGGAGCAAATACAAATCCGATGTATTCGGGTTTCAGTTCGTTCGCTGCTTCTATCTCTTCTATTCCGGACAGACCGCATAATTTTATTTTCGTCATATCTCACCCCGCAGTTCTGCCAGCTTCGCTTTTTTATCCGTTGCCCGCATCAGCGTCTCCCCGATCAAAACAGCATCTGCACCGATTTTCCGAAGTGCTGCGACATCCTCTGCTGTCTGCACCCCACTTTCGGAAACAAACAGTACCTCTGGTGGGATCAGCTCCCGTAACCTGCGGCTGTTATCGGTATTTACCGAAAAATCTTTGAGATTACGGTTATTGACACCGATCACGCGTGCTCCGGCATCAATCGCCATCTGCACTTCACGCTCATCATGTGTTTCCACCAAAGCAGAAAGACCAAGCTCATCACAGATCTGTAGGTACTCCCTGATCTCCGACTCACCCAGTATGGAGCAGATCAGTAATACCGCTGAAGCACCAAGCACCTTTGCCTCATAGATCATATATTCGTCAACTGTGAAATCCTTGCGCAGGCATGGAATGGAAACCGTATCTGCAATCTCCCGGAGATATTCATCCCTTCCGAGAAACCATTTTGGTTCTGTCAGCACGGAAATGCAGTCTGCACCGGCCGCCTCGTATTCTTCTGCGATCTGTAAATACGGAAACTCCGGCGCAATCAGCCCCTTTGAAGGCGACGCTTTTTTGCATTCGCAGATGAAGGAAATGCCGTCTTTTTTGAGTGCTTTTTCAAAAACGAAGCTGCCTTTTTGCATGGATAATGCCCGCTGTCTTACTTCTTCAAGCGATACTTCTCTTTTTGCTTCGCTCACCCGTTCTCTTGCATGCTCTGCAAGCTGGTCTAGTATTGTCATTCCTCTACCTCCGGCCGGTTGCTGACTTCGATCAGCTGCTTTAATGTTGCAAGTGCTTTGCCGGAATCAATAAGCTCTGCTGCAAGATTGATGCCCTCCGCCATGCTCTCTGCCTTGCCTCCGATATACAATGCCGCTCCTGCATTCATCAGCACAGCATTTCTCTTATGTCCTTTTTCACCATTTAAAATGGCAAGCGTGATCGCTGCGTTTTCTTCCGGTGTTCCGCCTTTTAAGTCTTCTTTCGTGCAGCGTGGAAAACCAAACTCTTCCGGAGTGATCACGGAGGATTTGAACCAGCCATCACGGATCTCGCAGACTGTTGTCGGTGCGCTCATCGAGATTTCATCCAGCTTATCCTGTCCATACACGACCATACCACGTTTGACGCCAAGGCTGATGAGCACCTGTGCCAGCGGTTTGACCAGATACTCGTCATACACACCCAGAAGCTGCATGGATGGTGTTCCCGGATTGGTAAGCGGTCCTAAAATATTAAATACCGTCCGAAATCCCAGTTCTTTTCGGATAGCTCCCACATATTTCATGGAGCTGTGATATTTCTGTGCAAAAAAGAAGCACATACCGACTTCATTTAAAAGCTCCACGCATCTTTTTGGACTCTGCGAAATATTTACGCCCAGTGCTTCCAGACAGTCCGCCGTTCCGCATAATGAAGAAGCCGCACGGTTGCCATGCTTTGCAACCTTCATCCCGCCTGCAGCTGCAACGATCGCTGAGGTAGTGGAAATATTAAAACTATGTGCATTATCGCCACCGGTTCCGACAATTTCAAAAAGCTCCATGCCGGTTTCCACTTTGGTCGCATGTGCCCTCATCGCAGCCGCACAGCCTGCGATCTCGTCTGTGGTTTCGGCTCTTGCACTCTTTGTTGACAGTGCTGCAAGAAATGCTGCATTCTGTGTAGCTGTCGTTTCGCCGCCCATAATTTCATTCATCACCGTGTATGCCTCATCATAGGTAAGATCCTCTTTGTTTACAATTTTTACAATCGCTTCTTTAATCATCTCTTATATCTCCTTTATAAAATTTCTGAGCATCTGTTTTCCATCCGGTGTCATAATCGATTCCGGATGAAACTGTACGCCGTATATCGGATATTCTTTATGCTGTACCGCCATGATCTCTCCATCCTCTGTAAGCGCTGTCACTTTCAGGCACTCCGGTATGGTATCAGGGGCTGCTGCAAGCGAATGGTACCTTGCAACCGGAGCATTTTGTGGACAGCCTGCAAACAGCGGACAGGACGTATCAAATTTCACATCAGACTGTTTTCCGTGCATGAGTTCTTTTGCATAAGTCACCGTTGCACCAAATGCCGCGCAGATCGCCTGATGGCCGAGGCAGACTCCCAAAACCGGGATTTTGGTGCCAAGCGTTTTTGCAACTTCCATGATAACCCCTGCATCCTCCGGTCTTCCCGGACCCGGTGAGAGGATAATGTGATCAGGCTTCAGACTTTTGATCTCCTCTACTGTCATTTCATCGTTGCGTATCACCCTGATATCCGGCTCGATCTCTCCGATCAGCTGGAAAAGGTTGTAAGAAAAGCTGTCGTAGTTATCAATGAGTAAAATCATCCTTCCACCTCCTGTGCAAGTTCCAATGCTTTCAGGGAAGCCTTCGCCTTATTTATACATTCTTCAAATTCCTTTTCCGGTACGGAATCCGCTACAATGCCCGCACCGCTTCTCACAAACACTTTGCCGTTTTTCTTATAAGCAATGCGGATTGCAATGCAGGTATCCATGTTCCCGGTGAAGTCGATATATCCGATCGCACCGCCGTAGATGCCGCGCTTATTATTTTCCAGTTCTCCGATCAGCTGGCAGGCTCTGATCTTCGGTGCACCGGAAAGTGTTCCGGCAGGCAATACTGCTTCGATCGCGTCAAAAGCATCGTGTTTTTCATCAATCTCGCCCCGAACCGTTGAGCCAATGTGCATGACATGGGAAAAACGTTCCACAGAATGCAGTTTTTCAACCTGCACGGTACCGAATCTGCTGATCTTACCAAGGTCATTTCTGCCAAGATCGACCAACATATTGTGCTCAGAAAGTTCTTTTTCGTCTGCAAGCAATTCTTTTTCCAGCGCTTTGTCTTCTTCCGCAGTCTTTCCTCTCGGTCTTGTTCCGGCAAGCGGAAACGTATGCAGTACACCATTTTCCAATTTCACCAGTGTCTCCGGGGATGCACCTGCGACCTCCACGTCAGTTCCCGAAAAATAGAACATATACGGTGAAGGATTGATCGTGCGGAGTATGCGATAGGTATTGAACAGGCTTCCTTCAAAAGGTGCCGACAGCCGGTTTGACAGTACGATCTGAAAAATGTCTCCCTCGCGGATATGGTGTTTCGCCTTTTCTACCATATTGCAGAATTGTTCTTTGTTGAATAACGGGGTCACTTCTCCCGTCAGCCTGCCGCCCGGTTCGTTCTTTTTTTCACCGTTCCTGAGAAGCTCTTCCAATTGTTTTAACTCCATCACAGCTTTGTTATATCCGACTTCTACGTCCGCCAATGGCATATTGACAATCAGAATGATTTTTTGCCGCAAATGATCAAAAGCAATCACCTTGTCAAAAAGCATCAGATCAAGATCTTTAAAATTTTCCGTATCTTCCACATCACATTTCACACCCGGTTCGCTGTATCCAAGGTAATCATAGGAAAAATAACCTACCAGTCCTCCGGTAAAGGATGGAAGATAGTCGAAACGTGGACTTTTATAATCCGCAAGGATCTGGCGGAGATAATCAGAAGGATGCTCTGTAGTTACTTTCAGATTTCCGATTTTCATTTCGCCATTGATACAGGTGATCTCCAGTTTCGGATCAAAGCCAAGAAACGTATATCGTCCCCATGTCTCATTTGCCTGGGCGGATTCTAACATATAGCAATGTGTCGATACATTTTTCAGTATCCTCATAGTTTCAATCGGGGTAATAAAGTCAGAAAGCATTTCAAAGCTCACCGGGAGCACGTTGTATTTTGCTTCTGACGCAATCTTTTTTACTTCCGCTAAAGCTGGCATAATTTTCATTCGCTGCACCTCCAAAGAATTTTTGCATTTTTTTATGCAACAGGAACTGAACTATGTTCCCTATGCAATAAAAAACGTCCCTGACAGAAATATACTCTCTGTCAAGGACGAATAGAAATTCTTATCCGCGGTGCCACCTTGATTCACAGCATGACCTGTGCGCTTAGCAGGATACCCACATATCCCCGGCAAGTTACGTCTGCCTGCAACGTCGCAGAATACTTTGTGATCTTCACATTTGACTGCGCCCTCAGCGGTCCATTTGACAACTTGTTTCTCACCTGATTCTCAGCATCACAGGCTCTCTGTAAAGGCATTATTGCCGTTATCTCCGCTTCAACGGTTTAGCGTATTAACTTTGTTCCCTAATGTATCACACTTGCATTGTGCTGTCAATAGGGCAAATTTAATCTTTCCTATTCACGATCTTGTAGTATTCTCTCGAAGTGATCTTGTATACAATCGTATAGATCACAAGGAAGATCATGCTCACGATTGCGATCGCCATGTTAAAGGTAAAGGTATCCACGATCAGTATCATCCGTAAAAACAGTCTGACCACGCTGCTTGCCACGATCATATGCATAATCGCTGCTGCGACCGGAAGGTAAAATAATAACATAACCTGTGTCCGGATGGATTCTTTTGCTTCTTTTTCAGTCAGACCGACATTGGAAAGGATCTGGAATCGTTTCTGGTCTTCGTACCCTTCCGACATCTGTTTGTAGTAAATGATCATAACCGTTGCCATGAGAAAGAGTGCTGCCAGAAACATTCCTACAAAAAAGATTCCACCATAGATACTATAAAAAGCGCTCATCTCCTCTGATTTAAAACGAATTGCTTCACGGTTTAATCCACTCAGTTCCATCAAAACTCTGACCGTTTCCATCTGTTCTGCTGTCAGAGCTTTTTCTAACTGGTATCCGATGAAAACTTCATACTCATCCGGATTCACTCTCTGTCCGGCTTCCGCCATCAGTGCACAGATCTGCTCATCATCCGGAAAGACAAGAATTTCACGTTCGAAAATTGACATGGTCGAATCAATGATATAGCGGATTGCAGAATACTCTGCCTCTCCTGCTACTGTATACTCTTTTCCCATAAAATTCAGGTTATCACCTTTTTTCCATTCTTTTCCTGAACTGTAGATGAGTATTTCGTCATCCTTAAGTGTCAGATCCGTATTTGCATATTCATTATAATCAGCAACAGACAATAAATACGTAACGATAGCGTTGGAAATGTCACTGTCGAATGTATCCGGGTCTGCAATCTTTTGTTTTCCATCTTTTTCCGTGACCATGATATTCCGGTACTGTCTATAAATCTGGTCGGTAGTCACAATCCCATCCTGCTGCAACGCTTTATTCATAGTAACGAAATCATCCATGCCTTTTCCTGCCTCTGACACAGTTTCTGCCACTTTAATATCTGTCGGATATCTGTCATCTATATTTTTTCCGATGAGCATCATCAGTGAAAAGCCACAGGTCAGCAACAGAATCACACCTGTAGAAAGTACACAGATGGACGCCAGTCCTGCTGCATTATGTTTCATCCGGAACATCAGATTCGATACACTGATAAAATTCTTTGTTTTATAGTAAAACTTCGGATTCTTTTTCATGCACTTCAGGATAAAAATACTTCCGGCTGTAAAAAGACAATAGGTTGCGATCACAACAAGCAGAATGCTGACAAATAATATGTTGACCGCACCCCCGATTGACTTAGCAGACAGTGCCAGCTTATATCCCGCAGTCAGTGTTATAATTCCAAGAATAAATACAGGAACTTTCACTTTCGGTTCTTTTTCCCCTGTTCTGTCACTCTGCAGTAATGCAATCGGTTTTCCAACCCGGATGGAAGCCACATTATAAATCAGGCTGACTGCAAAAAGGATAACAAATAAAACCAATGTACTTTTCAGTGCTTCCACTGAGAAAAACAGTCCGTCTACCGGTGGCTGATTGATGATCTTATAGAGAATGAGGAGCATTAATTTGTTCAGAAAAGTCCCCATCACAATTCCTGTGACAATGCTGATCAAAGCATTCATCAGGCTCTCCGCAGCTAAAATATAGGTAATATTCTTTTTGGACATTCCAAGAACTCCATAAAGCCCCATCTCCTTTTTTCTCGCCCTTATCATAAACTGATTTGTATAAAAAAGAAAAACTGCCGCAAAGACTGCTACGATCTGACCGCTGATTTCCAGTAAAATCGAGATAATCTGTGCACCATAAAACGCTTCCACTCCATCTTTATAAATGTATGGACAATGCGCAAGTGACTGCAAAATATAATAAATCATGACAGTCATCGTTCCTGCAAGCAGATATGGGATCAGTGTCTTTTTATTTTTCTGCATTCCACTGAACACAAATTTTGTCAGAAGCTTATGATTCACTGTCCTCTCCTCCTCTCATCAGAACGGTCACTGCGTCACAGATCTTATCTAACAGTGCACTTCTTGTCATATCACCGCGGTAAATCTGATGGAATACTTCACCATCCTTAATGAACATGACACGGTCGGCATAGCTTGCCGCCACATTGCTGTGTGTTACCATAAGAATCGTCTGGCCTGTCTGGTTAATCTCACGGAGCTGCTTTAACAGGTTGGTCGCCGCCTTGGAATCTAATGCCCCGGTCGGTTCATCTGCCAGAAGGATCCTTGGATTTGTGATCAAAGCCCTTGCGATCGCAGTTCTCTGTTTCTGCCCACCGGACACCTCATAAGGATATTTCTTCAAAAGCTCCACAATTCCAAGCTGCCCGGCAGCCTTTTGTACTTTTGCATCCATTTTCTTATAATCCTCTCCTGCCAGCACCAGCGGAAGCTTGATATTATCTTCTATGGAAAAATTATCCAATAGATTAAAATCCTGAAAGATAAATCCGAGATTGCTTCTTCTGAAAATCGCACGCTCATTATCCTTTAATGTGGTGAAATCTTTTCCATCCACCAGCACTTTTCCGGCGGTCGGTGTATCAAGGCTTGCAAGGATATTCAGAAGCGTTGTCTTACCACTTCCTGATTCTCCCATGATCGCCACAAATTCTCCCGGTTCCACACTGAAATGCACATCTCTTAATGCGGTGACTTCGTCCCCGCCCATACGTGTTTTATATACTTTTTTGATATGATTGACTTCTAAGATTGACATATATTTACCTCCTTGTTTGTAAGACTATCATAGCAAAAAAGGAAATGTAGTGCCCTTTCTTTGGCTTACATTTCCTTGTCATAATCTTACATTTTTGTAAGAAAAGTATGTTACTCTTTTCAAGATCTACATATTCACAAGATCTCCCTGCTGCACTTTTTCGCACTGAAGAGTAATCATCACAGTCGTTCCCTCTCCCTCTTTCGAAGCCACAGAAATCCCATGCCCAAGCTTTTCACACACACCTTTGCACAGATAAAGTCCAAGACCGCTCGCCTTCTTATCCATCCTGCCGTTATATCCGGTAAAGCCTTTTTCAAAAATCCTCGGCAGATCCTCACTCCGAATGCCGATTCCCGTGTCCTTTACCAAAACTCTCAAACCATTTGCAGATTCTTCCGCCGAAATCTTCACACTTCCCTGCTTTGTATATTTTAACGCATTCGATAAAATCTGTTCCAACACAAAACAAAACCATTTCTCATCTGTAAGCACTGTATAGTCCAAATGCTCCAGCTGAATGGAAATATGATTGTAGATAAAAATTGCTGCATATTTTTTTACTACCTGCCGGACTAATTGTTCCAGTGAATTTCGCTCAAGCACAAGATCATTGCTCATTTCTTCAAAGCGGAGATAATTCAATGCCATCTCCACGTAACTCTCTATTTTAAATAATTCCTGTCGGCATACTGCCGCATCCTGCTTTTCTCCCTGCAAAAGAAGATTCAAAGCTGCGATCGGTGTCTTGATCTGATGTGCCCACAATGCAAAAAAGTCCTGCTTTTCCTGTAATTCTTCCCATTGTCTGCTCTCTTCTGAATTGCTTTCCTGCATTTCTTTGCTTTCTTTTTCGTATTGCTCTGTTCTCTTCCAAAACCCCCGGTACTGCATACACAAAGCGGTCACCCAGAGTATCAGAAATATGCTTGTTAGATAAAAGACATATTCTGCCGGAAGCTGATATAAATTGGATACTGTAAACATCAGGAGCAGGAAAACAGGAGCTATCAATAATAAGCCTATATTTTCTGACAAAAATTTTCTATGTAAAATTTTTCCTGTTTCTTTTTTCATCTGCATGTTTTTGCTCATTATCTAACTCCTGTATTTTCGCTAAAAGAATACAAACTCTCTATGATTCTCTTGCTGCCTGCGACGAAAATTTCAACATTATGCTCCAACAAGATATCCAAGTCCCCTCTTTGTTATGATGAAATCATCCACTCCAGCGGCTTCCAGTTTTTTCCGTATCCTTGTGATGTTGACCGTCAGCGTATTATCATCCACAAATTCATCATTGCCCCAGAGACGTTCCATAATCTCTTCGCGGCTTACCACTTTTCCCTGTTTTTCCATTAATGTCTTTAAGATCAGAAATTCATTTTTTGTGAGGTCGATCTTCTCTCCACGGACTGCCGCTGAAGTATCATTCAGATTCAATACGACTTCTCCACATTCGATCGAGTGGCTTGTGAGTTCGCTTCCATAGCTTCTTCGAAGTACCGCCTGTAATTTTGCGGTCAGCACCTGTAAGTCAAATGGTTTTGCGATAAAATCGTCGCCGCCCATGTTCATTGCCATCACAATATTCATGTTATCATCCGCAGAAGATAAGAAAACGATCGGTACTTTGGACGTTTTACGGATTTCCGCACACCAGTAAAATCCATTATAATACGGAAGTTTGATATCCATGATAATAATGTCCGGTTGAAAATCTTCCACTTCTTCTGTTATTTTTTCAAAATTGCCGGCACACTGTACCTGCATCTGCCATGTTGTAAGATGTGCCGCCACTGCCCTGGCAATGACAGCATCATCCTCCACAATAAATACTTTATTTGCTGCCATGTCTTAGTTCCCTCGTATTGATTTTAAATAGTTCAAGCGCTCTCTCTTTGATTTTTTCCAAATCCTCATATGTTCCATCAGAAAATTCTTCTTTAATACGCATGGAAGCCATTGCATGACTGTCATTCACTTTGTCTGCATCTGCCGTTTTCAGAAATTTCCCTAATAATTCCCAGTCACTTGAATAATACAGTTCCACTAATTTTGCCCTGTATTCCAGTTCCGCCGGAGTAATGTCTGGATATTCCTTCAGGTCTTTTGCGTGCTGTGCTTCATGCTTTAAAAGTGAAACGGTAAATTTCTCACTCTCAAAATCATAGGCACTCTCGATGCATTGAATCGTTCCGTCCTCAGATGCCCAGCCGCCAGTTCCGTATTTTCCAAAGGTCAGATAATCCATCCAGCTCCGAAATACAAAACCTTTTAAAATATTTACCGTATACTGCTCTACGCCTTCCGGCAATTCTATCTGATAAGACGTCGGAACCGTATCTTTCCAGATGTATGGTCCAAAATACCCTTGCGTTTTTCCGAAAAGTGCATGGTAGCCTTTCTGTTCAAAAAGTTCCTGCAATCTATCTTCCAGTGCGTCTTTCTTTTTTTCCGATATAGAAAAAGTCTGGCACAGCTTTCTTATCAGTTTGTCTGCGGCAATTTCTTCATCACTATTGCAATAAAACACGTCTCTGAAATATTGCTGATATGCAAGCAGTATCTCATTCAGTATTCCATCCACTTCATATTGCCGATAATGCTCGTTTTCAAATAAGTCAATATATTGTTCTCGTTCTTTCTCATATTCCGGAAGGTCGCACATTATTTCAATGGCTTCCTTCACCTTTCCCTCGATCAGTAACTCGTCTACTTTGGTCATCTGTGCCTCCAGCCAGTATTCTTAAATCTTTATTTCTATCCTTGTTTTATCCAGCTCCACTCAAAACTGTCAAGTCCGGCTTTTCCCTGCGCAAGCTGATTCAGTTCATGCAGACAGATTTCCGTCGCCCTGTCGATAAATTCCCGGATCATCTCTCTGGTCAGAAAAAAGCTGCTTTTTTCTTCCATTGGGTGAAATTGTTCACGTACTTCCCTTACCAGTTCCTGCTCACGAAAATCTGCTAATTCCATAATCGGCTCACCTGCCAGTGTCTGCGTCCGGAGCATATTCTTATCCAATCCATACTGCTTCGCTACAAACCAATTTGTATTTTCATAATCCTGATGCAGCCTTTCAACATTCTCTGGAATGGATGAGTTAAAGTGATGCTCAGAATATACATATCTTCTATAAAATATGTCCTGAATCAGATGAAGATAATATCCTAGATACAGTTCATCTGTCTTCATTTGTTTCCCGTATTTTTCCCTGTAAAATTCAAGGTCATAGGTCACTCTTGTCTGTTCACAGATCATTTTCTTAAGATGACTGTTTCCACTGACAGCCCCATCTGGAAGGATCACACCCAGACGCAGCCTGTCCAAATTATTAAATTCTGTTTTAACTATTATGCATTGTATGATTGCAAGATGAATCATGCTGGACGCCATAAAATTTTCTCCCGCCTCCTGATATTCTGTCACATGTTTCTGTAAGCTGTTCTATTTTTCGCTTTCTGCTTCCTTCATTTCCTCATAATACGCTTTGTATCTGTAAATGGTACGCTTGCTGACATTGTTGCACTTTGCAATCTCGACCAGATCCGTACCACTAAACCTTTGTCTACCAGAGCATTCACTAAGGTTGCCTCTCCAACACCTCAGTATCTCCTCGATATGTTTCGGATTCTTGCTCCCAACAATAACGTGATTCATCTTTTTCGACACAAAATCCAACATGTCACTAAGTGCATATTTCTTAAATCCGTCTCCCATAGCAAATGGCATGCTGGCAACAGTCTCTAATTCCAATGCCTTGCAAGCTTCTATCATCGTCAGCTTCACACCATCTATCATCTGAGAGTTCACTGTGTCAGCCCAATCACACATGATATTATATTCAAACAAAATGTATTTAAAATGATTCTTTTCTCCGGACACTTTTCTTGCTATATTCTTTATTCTTTCAATCTCAATATGCCACTTATTTTCGAAAGGTTCTTCTACCATAAATTCAAATGCTATGCCATAATATCTAATCTTTCCTTCAAAACACTTTGTCTCATACCATCTTATAAGCATTTCCATTTTCTCATAGAATTCGTCTTCCGTTAACTTTAATTTTGTTATCTCGGGAATATGAATGTAATAAACATCTATCATTTCAAGACCTAAATTTTCCAATGACTTATTAAGAGCTATTTCATAAAAAGCAGGATTGAGAGTCTGGAATAAACCTTCATATTCTGAAAAATCTTCTATTGATATTCCTTTATTTTCCAGTTGTTCCGACAAGTATTTCATTGGTGGAAGCTTTGCTGAAATATCTCCATATAATAATCCTGCCTTAGATGATATAAATACCTCTTCTCTGGTAATAATGCCAGAATTCATTAATTCAGCTAATGCAACAGTTCCCATAGGCTTGTGCGAATACCCTTTTATCATTTCCATTTCTCTTTTCCATATTGATAACGTACATTATAGAAGTAATGCTAATTAATTTGCAGTCTTGTATTATAAAAACATAAATGCTATATTAAAAAATGAAGAGAGGTCGTCCTCTCTTCATTCTTTAATATAGCAATGCTTTTCCGGGCTTCTAAGATTGACATTGTTCCTTGTTGTTTGTAAGAAATGTGTTATTTTCCCTGCTCTTCGTAATATCTGTCAGCTATATATTCCGCTGACTCAGCCCATAAACCGTTTTCTGTCTCCTGCAATGTCTTATATGTCTCCGATTTATAAAAAAGCACTACGGCCTCTTCAAAAGCAATATGAAAACGTTCCTGTAGCAATTTTACCATAGCTCTAATCTGTATACATACATTCATAGTAATATCTTTTCCATTAAAACTATATATCTTTTCTGGCATAAGAAACCCTCCTAACTAATTGCACATATTGCAATGCCTTTTCTGTATGAAACGATACCTGCTTCCATCACTTCAATAGAAAGCATCTCACAATCTGTCTGTGCACTCATTTGAAATCCCCCATTTTTACTTGCTTTCTTTTAGTATAACATACCCTAATATTAAATTTCCATATTGATTCAATCATCGTTTGTGTAACTACTGTGTTTTCCGGTTATTTTTCCGTCATTTTTCTCCCAGCTCCACTTTATCCCCGACATACCAGATGTCCTTTGCTTCCAGACCGCTCTTTACGATTCCTGCCTGAAAAATATATCTGTTTGGTTTCATCACTCCGTAATCACTCGATGCAATCACAAATTCAAACTGATTTTCCGGAAATATTTTGTTCAATTTTTCCTGCAACAGGTTTCCACTGTAATCACAGTTGGAAATGACTGCGTTCTTATCTTTGCCCCGTTCAGCCAGTGCAGCAAATCTGCTGCGTGGTTCACTGTCTCTATAACAGGATCCTCTTCCCATTCTATCTTTGCTACTTCATTCAAAGATATGGAAAATTGAAGTTCTAACAGATCGAATAATAACCTTAATTTATTCTCCATAGGTATCTCAAATCGGTTTTCACGACATGGATCAAAGCTCCCGAATATTTCATCATCATATTTCTCAATCTCTTCCACAGTGTATTGATGGGGATTGCTGATAATATATGGGTAATATGCCTCTATTCCTTTTCTAATATTGATTTCCTTATAATTGATCAGCGTTCTTCCTGCATCAAAAATAATCATTTTCGGTTTTGTTAACTGCATAAGTTGTGTTCCTTTCTATTCTCTCCCATTCTCCCGCTCCCCGGTCTTTTTCAACTCGTCATAATAAGCCTTATACCGGTATGCCGTCCTCCGGCTGATTGCACCCTCGTTCACAATCTCCATGATTTTCATGCCGCTCTCAAATTTTTCTGCAAAATCATAATACGATGCCATCCATGCCTCATCATGTTTCTTTCTGCTCTGTAAACTATCCTACATAATACTTCCCATCAACGTGGACATCACGATCATCACCAACGAAAATGTAAAAGAATTTACCGAAATAAGCGTAGCTCTCTGCTCCGATGGAATCATATCATTTAACAGGATGTCTGTGCGCACTTCCAGAAAATCATCTGCAAAAGAACCAGCAAATCCGCCAAGAACCATCAGATATGGATTGCCCGAAAACGACATTCCAAATGCAGACAATACACCGATTCCGCTTAAAATAACATACTTTTTGTATTTCCAATTTGGAAAATATCCCACCACTTTTGCACCGAGTGCAGCTCCAAGTCCCATGACAAAAAGAGCCGGGCCAAGCAGTGCCTCGTTCAATCCCGCCAGTGGCAGCTTTGCCTGCAGGAAAAACAGGACAAGTGTTGACACTGCACCGATCAATGCATTTACGATCATAATGCTTCTGGCTTTTCGATTGTTTTTCATGAAATGCCAGCTCTCTGTGATGACGTTTTGAAGTCTCTCTGAAATGCGAATGTTCTGAATGTTTTTCTGATCAGTTTCCTCTTCATTCATCCGTTCTTGCTTTTCTTCACTCATCTGCTTTTGTTTATGATCATCTGTCTGTGGATAGGTCGGTTCACCATCAGCACCTGTAAATCCCGATATTTCTCTTAAACTGCATACGATTCCAAGTGCAATCATCCCAAAGAAAATATCAAACGCATATGCTTTTTTATATCCCAGCCACAATGCAAACCCTGCACAAAGTGTTGCTGTAGAACTTGTGATCCGATATAACATCATTTCCGTGGAAGCATATTGGTTGTATTTCTCTTCCTGCTTTACCGACTTTAAGCTGTCATACGCCAAAGCTTCTATGGTTCCCGATTCCAGATTGTAACTGAGCGCGCTGAATGCAATCGCAAATGCCACCGTTCCAAAATTGTCAGATAAAATCATAGCCAGACAAGACAGCACACTGACCAGCTTCGAAAGAGCCAGCGTCCTTTTCCTTCCAAAGACATCTGCCACAACACCTGATGGAATCTCAAAACAACTGCTTGCGATATGAAAAATACTCTCCAGTATTCCAATCTGTAACAATGAAAACCCTCTGAGTGCAAGAAGCGCCACCCACGATGCTCCCGCAATCCGAAAATAGCTTACCGTAGTAAGTGTATACAATTTATTGATCTGTCTTTTTATATTAAAATTACGCATAAAAAAATCTCCTTTTCAAAATAATATCTTTTCAATATTTTTGAACAGGAGATAGTGTTTTTTTCATATTTACATTCTTGATTTTAGAAACTGTTTACCTGAAAAAGAGCGCACTATCCCTGTAAACAGCTAATTTGTTGCCTTTTTGCAGGTGAAGATTCGTTGTTTTCCAGCGCATAGTCTGCTCTCCTTTCTTAGGATATTTGTTTTCTTCTGATATTTATATCTTTTGTATTATATACATGGATAGGTGGACTTGTCAATTTCATGTAATATGCAAAGACTTCGTCAAAAAATCTACAATCTCTTTTTCATATTCATCTTTAATGATATTTTCTTTACTCTCTTCCATACTTCCATCAACAAAATATTGTCCGGTTTCTTTATTCATTGACAGCGAATCAAGCGGCCATCCTTCAAATCTTTTTGACGAGGCTTTCCCGATCATATAAAAAGAGCCTGTCTTCTTAGCCTCATCTGCATCCATAAAGGAATAGATAGTTCCATGATAATAGACTGCAATTCCATCCAGATAATAGGCTGACACTTTACCTCCAAGCGTATCAATAAGCTTCGAATAGTAATCAATCATCTCTTCATCTGACAATCTGTCCATCTGCATTGGAGTTCTGACATTTAATCCCGGCTGGCGCACATCATCCAATGCCAGCTCTTCAAAATAGAGTCCTGAATCATTGCAGATCACAACCTCAAAATACTGTCCATAAAACTTTGCTTTTGCAATCGCATTTTCTTCCGGTGTTGTTCCATTTTCTTCAGGTTCATCTGTAATCGCAAGATCCTTTAGAGTAACAAACTCTACATCATATCCTTTTAACAGATCCGAAAATCGTTTCACTTTTGAAGGATTTGTTGTGCCTAATAAAATTCTCATACTATTCATGCTCCTATATCCAAAGTATCTTCCATATACTTTCTAAAAGAATCGTTTCCGTCCCAAAAACCAAGGCGAATTCCATCAATCCCCCGTGTTAACAGGACATAATACTGATTTAAAATGTATAGCGTAAATTCAAATTGATTCATCGGATCTGTCATTTCTTCAACAGAAAACTTATTATTTGTATTATTATGGTTATCTGGAACTGCCTCAAGTTTTCCATCCTCATTCACTCTTATATCAGGTCCTATCATAACCCCAACCTTATTTAAGTCGATTCCCTGCACAGCAAATACCGAACCTATCTGATCCTCGGCATCTTCATCGCCAATATTAATCCAGTTCTCCTGCGTAGAGTTCCATCTTCTATTCAAGCCATCCTCATGGAAATGTGTGATTGATGGATCTTTGCCATGTGTACTACTCCATTTATCAGCCGTAGCACAACAAAACATTCCGGACAGTACTCTGTTAATATGTTCCGCATGGAAGTTTCTATCTTCCTCGATCCAATCAATCAGCTGATGCATAGGTTTTCCTGTAAAATATCCAAAATAAGCATCTTCGGATTTGTCCCTGAAAACATCTCTGTTAAAATCCGGATTATAATTAGTTAAGTCAGAAGCAAGCAGCCCTGTATCTTTATAAAGCAGATACTTGATACCATTTACATAATCATCAGAAGTATAACTTTTTCCTTTCGGTGCCTGAATTCTAAACTGCGTATGTAAAAACTTTTTCTCATAACCGGCCGTTAGCTGCTGAAACATCTCTCTTGTAATGTTTGCAGGTCTGATAGCCTGCAATACATCATACATGAGAATGATCTGCTTTCCCATCTTCTGAAGTATTTCAAGATGAGAATTGCAATCCTCAAAGCCCGGAATTTTATATACCTGTCCAAATGAAGGATGCTGCTTTCCATACTTTCTGGAAAGCTTATGCGCCTCATCTACAATAATGACATCATATCTTTCATTCCCGGTAATGATCTTTGTCGCAGTAGTAACAGAAAGATATCTGCTATTCATTCCATATATTTTAAAGATATTTTCTCCTGTCTTCTCCCAGTTTGGCTGTACAACAACACCTATCTTTGCCTCCGGTCTTTCTTTAAGTATACTGGCAACAAGATGTGTTAATAATACAGTCTTTCCAGTCCCGGCATCCCCGTTGATCACATAATTCCTGTCCGGATTATGAATGATTTCTGTTATCAGTTGTCCCTGTTCAGGCGTCAATTGCTTGATAGGACTATATTTCACCAACTCTTTTGTCCTTAATTTCTCAAGTGTAGATGAACTCACCCAGCCTCTTGGCCATAACTCTTTCTCCCATAACGGAAGAATTACATCTGAAGCAACATTTTCTCTGCCAACATATTCATTTACACTGTTACCACCAGTTCTATTAATTACATCATCATGATCAAATGATACTGTTCCAGCCTTCTTTGAGTTATCGGCCATAAAATATGTGATCAGCTGGCTCTCCACATCATCCATGGCAGAACGATTAAAATACACTGAAAAGATTACTATCACTTTATTAAAATCAGCAGTACTAAACTTTTCTTCCATTCCATTGTAATGCTGCTTATGGCGTTCAATAAAGTGCATAGTCTGACCAATATATACTTTCTTTGACCTTGTTCCTCTGTATATATAAATAGCATTTTTTAATTCTAATGCTCTCTTTTGATTATTGCTTAATTGGTCAACACCCACCAAATTACCATTGCTGACTGCCAACTCTACTATAGAGTATTTTGCCATTCGTACCTCTCCTTATAACTTATCGTATTTTGTCGAAACTCCTTTGGCTTTTTCAACAGGATATTTCTTTTCTGTAATATCCATTTTCTTATTCACTACATCAATGATATCAACACCAAGAACCTGCGCCATCTGCAGACAATAATTTGTTACATCTGCAAGTTCCTCAAGAACATTATCCATATTATAATTAGTATCATTCCATTGGAAACATTCCAACAATTCACCTGCTTCAATCGAAATAGACTTTGCCAAATTAGATGGTGTATGGAACTGATTCCAATCCCTGTCTTCATTAAATTTCTTTATTCGTGCCGATAATTCTTCTAATCTTTCCATCGCTATTCCTCCAACAGACACACCTCTTTGAAATGTTTTTTTGTTTCTGCATCTTGAAACCATATGCACAAACCTTTTTTTGCTCTCGTAAGCATTACTCGATAAATGTTCAACAATAACTCCTGAGCATTTGTGTTATTGGTAATAGAATCCCTCAATTGCTCATCGTATCGGGTAACCTTATCAATATGACTCTCCCAATGATCTGTTCTCCATACAAGATCATCCCACCAAATAAATCCAACATAATCAAATCCCAACCCCTGTGCCGTATAAATACACCCAACTTTATCAATTGAATCCAAATACCAATCATACTGATTATACATCGGATTCCATTGCTTTTGAAATACTGGATTAATTTTGGGTATTTTAATATCTATTTCTGTAGGTTTCTTTTTACTTTTCCACTCCCAGCAATAAGAAGCATAATATTTTATACTTGTTGTTGTATTATGACAATTGTTCATCCATAACTCCATATCCTGAATATTGTCACACACAGTAACTTCAATCCCTAATCCAACATCATTTAGATATTCTTTCCCATAAAGTAGTCTATCTAATCTATCGACATAGCTTCCTAATCCAGATCTCTTTTGATACTCTAATGAAAATGCAGTAAATGTATAACCATTTCTCCTCGCAAAAGTTTTGAAATTATCCTTTGTACCAATTTCATTACCTCTCACCCGCTGCCTGTCATCTTGAAGAGCAATTACAATCTGGGCAGAACTAATCGAATTATTAAATTTAGTTATTCTGTGTGCCTCATCAATTACCAATAAATCATACTGTCCCCTAATAGAATCTAAAAACACTGCTCGTATACCTGCCTGGTCATTGCATAACCCATCAAGTACCTGTTTGATTGTACGGCTCCTTGGCAATGTGTACTTACACTTGTAGTTGTTATTGGCGTTAGGATGCAGTCGCCAATACTCCGCTAAAATCCGAAATCCAACAATTGTCTTTCCCGTTCCGGCTGCACCAGCAATAACAATCATATGCTTTGTTCTCAGTTTACCCTCTGCCTGTTGTTTAAGTAACGGCATGATATAATCAAGTATTTTTGATTGGTCGTGCCATAATGGTATATTATCAGGAGATTCAGTAATTCTATTTATTATCTCCATATCCATTTCCGTAGTAACATAATCCCCCTCAATAAACAAGTTTCTAGCCAATTCATTATCCGTAAATGGAGAAAAAACAGACTTTAAATAATCAGCAAATACTTTTTCCTCTCCCTTTACAAACATCATAGAAATATCAATATCTGAATACCTATCCTGAATGAAAAAATTCTTTTCACCAAGTTCAAACTCATGCAAATACTGGCATCCAGAAACACTTAACTGTCCATTAACAACATTACTATGATTTCCAATCAATGCATCTGTGTACTCTTTAGTTTGATTTACTGGATGTCGCGAGAGATATGGATTTGTTGCGTTTACCTTTATTGCTGGAAATCCCTTGTTTGCATAATACTCTATTCCATCTCGACTCCACTGTTTAAGTTCAATCACAAGAACTCGATGTTTTCCATTATCATCATCACCAATAAGAGCTGCATCTATTCTTCCACCTGCTGGCAGCTCATACTCTGTTGCAATATACAGATTTCCCAACCCTGCTGATTGTATAACTTCTATCAATTTAGGTAAAGAAGCTCTCCAGGACTTTTTCTCCGCATCCGAATTATCATTATAGAAATTTTCCATTCTTTGCGCTATTTCATCACCTGATAATCCAAACAATTCTGAGACTTTTTCACAATAAATCATATCTGTACTCCCCTCTATCGTGGTAAAATCAAAGTCGGATTTTTCAACAGTGCGGCAATCACCGGGGCATATTTAGATATTCCATAATCCAACACTATAAATCGATCATGGAATATCCCACCAGTTTTCTGCATGGAAATTTTTACATTGGGATACTCTTTGCAGAAATCAGTAAATTCTATATTATGAAGCTTATTATTTCCAACATTGTCACTAAAAAGAATAATAGATACTCCTGACTGAGAATTCTTTAGATGAACCAGTGTTCTTAATCCAATATAATTATCAACGACATATATCGAGACCTTTGCCTGTCTATAAATTGACGCATATACTTCATCAGCGCTACTAAACTTCGCATTATACATGAGCCACTTTTCATCATCATCTGAAATGAAGCTATTCATCATATCAGCAAGCTCAGATTTTGTTACAACATCCTTCAATCCCTCCACAACATCGGAGATTTGCTTTTCAATGGATATCATATCTGAATTTATCTTGCTTATTTCAATTCTGTTATTGGCAGTCTCCATACTTAGCTGAAGTAGTTTGCGCTGCCCTATCAATTCTCTGTTTTCTAATATGTAATCTTTCATTTTTTTGAATGTTCTCACGAGGTCAATACTCTGCTTAACTGCAAGGTCACCTTTAAGTATCGTCATAAGCATGTATATACCTTGTTCAGTAAAAGCATTAGGCAAATATCTTGAACCGCCCCAACTTGAGGTCAAATTTTTTGACCTCAAGTTGTTAACCTCTTCCTTGGTAAGTTTAAATGCAAAATCTGATGCGAAACGCTCACTGTTATTTTTGACCTGTTGATTAAAAGCCTTGGTTGAATAACCATATATTTTAGCCAAATCAAAATCAAGCATTACCTTATAACCTCTTACTTCATAGGTTTTGGCCTTAATTAATTCCTCTGTTACTTTGACAATTTCTATTTCTTCTTTTTTATCTTCTTCCATGTATATTCCTTTCACTGACATTGTTTCTATAGTTTATTTTAGTGAAGTAGCAAATGGCAGCCACATTATTATAAGTACATTCAATCCTACTTAGCTTCTAAACAGGTCGGATTCGATACGTTTAAATTCATATATCCTACGCAAACACTCTCATATCACTTACATCTGTTATCCAGACTAATTTCTCCAAATCAATAATCTGATCTGTAAAAATAGTATCAATTGCATCCGGGACTATCATTTTTACAAGTAAATCTGTATGAATTCTTAAGTCTATAGCATCTGAATGATAACCTAAAACATCAAATTCATAATCTTCTATCCCCTTCATATTCAAGTTTTGTATGCACCACTGAATATTTTCTACCGTGTTATATCTTGAAAAATCTCTATCCACCTCAGTATGTGAGAGATTAATTATACGTTCTTCTACTCGATCTGAATAATAAGAAAAGTAAGGAAGCTTTATATTTCCCATCTCATCAATATGGATTTCATTCCATTGCTCACCCTCATCATCTTCAAGAACACTATAAAATATTCCTTTTCCAACTACAAATACTTCCAAAGTCATGGATCCATCGGATGTTATCGATGACAAATACTGAATATCCAATCCTAATTCCCGAATTTTATCTAAATCGAAACATTCTTTATTCTTAAGATAGTTAATCATTGACTTATAGTAACTATTATCATGATGACTATTCATAAAACGCTGTAATGCTTCATCAAATTCTTTCGGGATTTCATATTTCTCCACATATTGTTGCTCGGATTTGCATCCAGTTTTTATCTTCATCATATTCAAATATTCTTTTGCCATCATGAATTTAAGTGGCTGAAAGCTTATGATACTCGCAATCTCACTTCTCAGTGTTTCAACCTTTGTTACTTCTAACATACCCATTTTCTTGAAAAGTTCTTTGTCATCTGAAATCAATAAATTAAAATCAGTTTCTGCGATACATTTCCTACAACCAGGGATCTCAACAATCTTATCAGAATATTTCTTGCAAAATGCTTTCTCCGATATCTCCATCAACTTTGTAACATCCGATACAAGAAGATACATTTTCCCCTCATGAAATATTTTTGTCTTAAACATAATACTTTTCATTGCATCCCCCTATTCTGGCTTATCATCCTATTAGTATTAACTACTAGTTCTGTTCCTCCACAATACTCTCCATTGTTTCCAGTTTCTTCAATGCCTTCATATATGCCAACAATCTTTTATACTGTTCGTCCCCAAGGCTGTGAATCTGCTTCAATATCTTAATGTCCGACCTAGTGACTTCATAATCCATATCTGTATCTTTATATTCCGGATCAATTCCTTTTCCCGTTAAAAGCTGTTCCGGTGTAATATCCAATGCGTCACATATGGATAACAGACAATCTGCTTTGGGATTCGTCTTTTTCTTTTTCCAGTCACTGATGTTGCTTGTTGCAATCCCGGTTCTTCTCGACAGTTCCAACTGGCTCATGTTCTTCTGCTCCATTATGTAAAAAATTCTTTCACTGATAATCATGTGTGTTCCTCCGCTATGCTATATCCGTATTTATAGATTTTATTTCCGTCTATACGGTCATTCTATCATGCCGCAGCATTTCTTTCAATAGGAATGATCATAACAGTTTTGTAAATAATTCTATCTATTTCCATTACAAAATGATAATTAACTTTTTAGAAATAGTTGTTCTCAGATTTTCTACAAAATCAGAAAAAGCCCAAACCGCAAGGGTTTGAGCTCCATTTGTACATTCGTATTTTATGCTTTTGGGTATAAAATCTCCGCTGTTAATATAGAATATTCGTTCGATTTTATCAAGTCTTACTTGCACTTTTTCTCTTTCTTCGGCAATTCTTCCCACATACTCTCAACCAATTCACACAGAAACTGCCGATTATCCACATCATCAACCAGAATCATTTTTTTCGCACCATCATACGGCGGTTCCATCTCAGCATCCGGCATCATTTTCACCGCCACCGGAACCGGCTTTACCAAAAGTCTGTCATCATATATTCCGCCAAAAACCTTTCCACGGTAATAAAGAATGAATTCTCCCATCATTGCCCGACTGCTGATCTCATCCAGTCCTGATAATTGTTCCAGAACAAAGTCTAGATATTCTTTTGTTGATGCCATGTTGTTTTCTCTTATCTGCTCACCAGCTTTAAAAATTTCTTATCATTCATCTGCTCATTCGTAACATACTCCCCATCGCAAAATAGCGCATAAGTCGTGATCGGCGTTGGTACATTCTGAGCATCCTTCCTACTTTCGATCTTCACAGCCTTGAATGGAATACCATTCTTTTGAGCGGTTTCTTCCAAGATTGGTACATACTTTGCATTGAAAGGACATTGGTTTGTATAATAAAGAACATAGCCGCGCTCATTTATATGAGGGTGTTTTGCACATTTCTTGAACACCGGTGGCTCAGTTTTCTTTTCAAATGGCAGATACCATAGCTGGATTCCATGCACACTCCGCAGGTATGTACTCAATAAAGCACTTGCCGCGTTCTACGCTCTTAAGAAACACAAGACCTTCATCAAATCTGTCCGCAAGCCATGCCTTCTTTGATGATACCTGAATATCTTTATTGTTGGAAATGGCACAGCAAATGTGCTCCTTTTCAAGATTTTCTTTCGTAACTCTAATATATTCCATACCCTTAAGCCCTCTTTATCGGGTGCCTGATTACAGTCTTCAGCTTCTCCGGCGCTACCTTCCGCACATCACTCAGATAAATCTCGTGGTGCATCCTCTGATCCGTTATATCAAGTGTATATCCCTGTTCTTCCATAAATCTGTGCATTGCATCTACCGTAGCAGGCTCATCGTCATACGATCCGATATGCATGCATTGTACACATAATCCTTCATCATAGAGAAAGAACTCAACCTTAGAAAAATCCTGTTTTTTCTTTGCCGTAGCTTTCCTGACAGCCCAGTCGAAATCTTCCCTGGTAACAAAATCCGGCAATCGAATAACAGAGATCCACTTAAAATCTTCCTTACGAGCATAATCAATTCCGGATACTCCGTCTCGCCTGCCGGCTCGGTCGGTTCGCAGCATGGCGTCCCCCGGACTCCGCTCACCCTGCCACCAGAATCCCTCTAATGGCGGCACGACATAATCGAAATATCCGTCAATCTGATGGTCTTCCTTTTTGCTCATTTTAATCGTAAATGCAATTCCATATAGAAGACCGATAGCCTGCTTGTATTCTCCGTCTGCATCATTTGGATTGCCGCTTCCTCTTACCGCTATATAGTTTATTTTCGGAACAGTTACGATAGACGGTGTGCCTTTCGGCATATAAAACTCTTTATATTCTTTTTTATAATCAAACGTCATTTTCCTAATCCTCCATAGCTTTTTAATATTTCCTCTGCATTCCTGCGAATAATGTCCCGCACTTCTTCCGGCTCAAGCACCTCTACTTTTGCTCCAAATGTCATAAGCCATGTCACAAGGTTTTCCATATCCGTATAGTCTGCTGAAAAGAGCAGCCTTCCATCGTCTGTTTCTGTAAAGCAGTTCGCTCCAAATTCTTCAACCAACCGCCACTTCACATCTGGTGTGAAAAGAGCTTTTACCTTTATCCCACCCGGAAATATCTTCTCATTTGACAAATCCGGCATTGGTACATCTCTGCACAGAAATCCACGGTCTGTTTCAACAACACAATCCATACGGTTCAACTTAAACAACCTGTAATCTTCACGGTCTAAACACCAACCCCATACATACCAGCTTGACCACCTAAAAACCAGATAATACGGTTCTATCCTTCGGTTGCTGTCTCCGGATGGGGCATAATACATAAACTGTATGGTATGCCTGTTTTCTATTGCATTTTGGATTACCTCGATCTTCGGGGCAAGAGAGCCTTTATACCATGAAGACAAATCAATCAACATAGAGTCTCTTCCACTGATGAACTCTGATGATCCGGTCAGGATTTTCTCCATCAACCGACCATAGTATCGGTTCCCACTCACACTGTCAAGACTCCTCAGCCCCGCAAGGATCATCTGCATATCTTTGGATGTTAAAATTGTCCTATCCATACGATATCCGTCCATAAGACTAATACCACCACCGGTTCCCTGTGCCGTCCTTATTGGAATGCCAGCTTTGCAAAGGTCTTCAATATCCCGGTTTATTGTCCTGCGGGATACCTCAAATTTTTCTGCCAATTCAGGCGCTGTTGTCTTTTCTTCCTGCAGTAAGATTGACAATATCCCAATAAGCCTATCTATCTTCATAATTTCCACACTCCATACATATCATATCCAACATAACACGACAACTATATGTCATGTTTATTATATCCACAAAAATTTTTTTTGTATACAATAGAATGCACGCTCCGCAAACATTCTATTGTCATGAACAAAAAGCCTCCGAAACATCAGGTTTTCTAATATGTAATCTTTCATTCTTTTTAATGCTTCCTCAAGTGTTATAACCTTCTCCACTTCATTGTTCCTCCGTTCATGTCATTTTCGTTTTGTCTATATTATATATTCCTAATCCACTCGTTTAGATTCCATTTTCGTTTTAAAGCCGGTCTTAAGGTGCGCACTCTTTCTCTCCATATATCCGCCACATTTACTCTGCTGCTACAAAGATGATAGTTATTAGACTTCGTTGCTTCAAGCCAACTTATCTCTCGTAGCCTAGCCTTATATGTGATTTCTGTTCGTCGAACCAGAGATTTGCTTACAGCTTCCTTCAGATTCCACCTCACGACAGACACCCTTGCTGCTCGACTATACACTTCCCACTATCTGGACATGTTCAGGACTTGCACCTGTTAGAGACCGCCCATGGCGCGCAAACTTGAAAAAGTCACTCCTAATGAAATGCCCTAATATCCATAAAAAATAGGGACACTCTTTTGAAGTATCCCTATTTTCTATCAATATATCTGATAGCTCTCTATTTACTTTCATATTCAGAATTCTTTGTGTTCCAACAACCGAGGTCTAGCGCCGCAACAACAGTTACTTTCCTCACAAGCTCTTTTTCCCTGTGATTTTCACCAATTTTGTTGAAACTGAAAAACTCTACAAAGTGCCTAAATTCAAGGATTTTTAGATATCTTTCCTTTGGAGTAATGTCACGCACTCTACATGTGTCGTATGCGCAAACTGATCCACCGCCCGGACACGTTTTACCTCATATCCGCCTTCCGCCAGCACCTTAAGATCTCTTGCCAGTGTCGCAGAATCACAGCTCACATAAACAATACGTTCCGGCTTCATCAGAAGCATTGTCTCTAAACATTTCTCATCGCAGCCTTTTCTCGGCGGATCGACCACGATCACATCCGGGTGCAACATAGCTGTCTTTTCATTTTTATGCTCCGCATAAAATCCCGGCAGCACTTCCTCTGCTTTTCCAACAAAAAACCCGGTATTGGAAAATCCATTCCGCTTTGCATTGTCCTTTGCATCGGCAATCGCCTGTGGTACGATCTCCACTCCATACACATGCCCTGCTTTTCCGGCAAGGAATAAAGAAATGGTTCCGATTCCGCAGTACAGATCCCAGACGGACTCCTTTCCGGTAAGTCCTGCATACTCTAACGCAAGGCTGTAAAGCTTCTCGGTCTGTTCCGGGTTCACCTGATAAAAAGACTGTGGTGAGATGTGATAGGAGATTGCTTTTCCTGTCCGCTCAAAATTTGTGCAGTCCCTTAAATGAATGTAATCTGTAATGTAAGGCTGTCCCCAGATCGTCTCGGTCTGCTCACCGAGGATCACATTCGTATTCTTCTGATTGATATTCATGGAAATACTTGTCATGCCGGAAATTACCTGCAACTTCTCCACAAGCACATTCTGTGCCGGTAGTTTCCTGCCGTTAACGACAAGGCATACCATGATCTCTTTTGTCGTAAAGCCATAGCGGATCAGTGCGTGGCGCACAAGCCCTCTTCCGGTTTTCTCATCATAAGGTTCTATGTGGCACTCACGCATATAGGATAGGATCGCTTCTAAAATCTCACGGTTTTCTGCCACGCCAAGCATGCAGTCTTTGACCGGAATAATGCTGTGCGTGTGCGAGGCGTAAAACCCGGCAATGATATTTCCCTCTTTATCTTTTCCGATTGGAAACTGTGCCTTATTGCGGTAACGGTAAGGATTCTCCATGCCAACGATCGGCTCCATCACAGAATCCACAAAGTCTGCATGAAATCCGCCGAGACGGATCAGATTGTTTTTTACCTTGTTCTCCTTGAACTCTAACTGCTTTGCATAATCCATCGCCTGAATCTGACAGCCGCCGCAGCGTCTGTGCAGTTCACATTTTGGCTCCGTGCGGAAGCCGGACGGCTTTACGATCTGCTCCACTCTCGCATAACCATAATTCTTTTTCAATTTGGTAATGCGCGCCTCGATCTCATCCCCGATCACTGCATCCTTGACGAAAAAAGTCATGCCGTCCAGCTTTCCGATGCCCTCTCCGTCAATTCCCATATCCTCAATCTTCAATCTAATAATATCGTTTTTATTCATTCTTCTTTCCTATTTCAGACTGGATCTCCGGATATTGCTGTCGAGCAGACGGTTGAATCCCTGCCACTCCACATTATTCTCCGGTACATTTGTAAAAATTTCACGAATCGTCTCCATCTTCGCATCCACATTATCAGCAAAACTGAGTGCCAGTGCTTCTGCAAGTGCCGGCTTCTTCGGCGAACCATATTCCAGCTCTCCGTGATGTGCGAGAATACAATGCTTTAATTCGTTTGCCATGCGAACCGGGAAACCTTCGATTGTGCGGATACGCTCTCCGACCATCTCTGCCCCGATCATAATATGACCTAACAGCTGTCCTTCGTCTGTATAATCATTTTCCGGGAAAACAGATAATTCTTCCAATTTTCCGATGTCATGGAAAATCGCCGCAGTCACAATCAGATCGCGGTTTAACATAGGATAATAAGCTGCAAAATAATCACAGTGCTTTGTCACACTGAGCGTATGCTCTAACAATCCACCCACAAAACCATGATGAACGGTTTTCGCTGCGGAGTGGAATTTGAAACGTTTCTCAAACTCTTTGTCCTCTAAGAAAAAACTGCTTAACAATTTTTTATAATATGGATTGTTCACCGAACGGATAATACCGCACAGTTCCTCATACATTTCATCAATATTTTTCTCGCTGACCGGAAGATAATCCTTCGGATCATACTCCCCTTCCTGCACTTTTCTGACACGCTTGATAGAGAGCTGCAGATTTCCCTGAAAACTTGTGATATCTCCCATAACAGCAACGTAATCCAGCGAATCAAAATCATCGATTCCGACAGAACCCGGATCCCAGATTTTTGCATCCAGGATTCCTGTTTTATCCTGTAAAATAACGTTTTCGTAAGGTTTTCCTGCCTTCGTCAGCGCAGACTGCTTCGTCTTGCACAGGTAAATCTCGTTAATCCGCTCGCCTTCGCGAAGACTTTCAATATATTTCATAACAATTATTTCCTCCAAATTATGTATTTGTATTACTGTAAAACACTGACCGTTACAGGACATTTGATCTCCGTATAGCCATCGTTCCCCTGTCTCTGGATCGTGACGTTTGCCACATCGCCCGGTATGAGGGAGAGCAATTTTGTCTGATATCCATCAACCGAGATCACCGCTTCCCCATCGATCTCTGTAATGACATCGCCACTCTGCAGCCCTGCTGCCATCGCCGGCGAATCCATTTTTACTTCCTTAATATAAACGCCCTTTGGAATGTCATTTTCTTTTGCGATCGTATTGGTAACGGTAGTGATTTCCAGACCGATGTATGGAATATCTTTATTATTGGACAACATCTCGATCACCGGTTTCAATTCTGAGATAGAGATTGCTGTCAGCGTGTTCTGGTCACCCTCACTGCTGTATCCCTGCGTGACAATACCGATCACTTCGCCGTTTAAGTTGATCAGCGCTCCACTTCCATTTTTGCTTCCCACGATATCCGTTGTGAAAATATCATAATTCGCATCAATTGTGGAAATGGAATAAGCAGAGGAAGTGATATTTCCTGTCAAAATGGAATAATTCGTTCCAAGCGGACTTCCAACTGCAAGCGCAAGCGTTCCCTGTGTGATGGCAAGCGAGTTGCCAAGCACTGCGACTGAGATCAGATTCATGGTATCATTGTCGATCTCATCCACCGGAACACTGAGTACAGTAATTCCTGTATTTCCATCGTATTTCTTGATGGAAGCTTCTACTGATGTGTCATTGACAAAGGTCACATAGACAGAAGATGCTCCTGCGATCACTTTTCTCTCAGTCAGGATCAACAGCTCCTGACCACTGTTTGCAATAATAATACCGGAACCCTGTCCCTTGCTCTCATAGGCATTGTTGAACCAGTCTGTATTGCTCTTTACCCCTGTCACTGCCACGATAAACTTGTTTGCCTGCTTCCCGATCGCATACATCTCATTCTGCAATGTCTGGAAATCATCCAGTGTAAGCTGTTCGTACACGATCTGTGGCTCGGAATCCGGTTCATTTGTTTCTGTCTCCGTATCCGGATCTTCCGTTTCCGTCTCCTGTTCCGGTTCATCTTTTGGGATCGTGATGGCCGGATCTTCCTGCGGATGAAGCATACCATCTATTTTCGGCTGACACAGAACGAACGTAACGCTCGCCACGATTCCAAATAAAACTGCCAGAAGCACGACAACGCATACGTGATATGTCAGTTTCTTTTTATTCACGGGTTTGTCCTTTATTTTCTCGCTGATAAATTCATATTTATCCTGTTTGTTTTCCTGCATGATATTCCTTTCCAGGCAGTGGCATTCCTGCCGCACCTTCAAATGCAATCAGGCTTGTATCTGTTTTACTTTTTGATCCATACATGAAAAATCATACCAATCTATATTATAAATTGAAACACATATGCTTGCAATACTTTCTTTTTTTGTACAATTCCTGCCAAACTCTTCTTTTCATCAGCTTCACTTTGGTCTATAATAAAAATTGATCAGCTAAAACGATGATGGAGTACTTTTGTTTTATGAATGAAAAAGTTTTAAAAACCTTAGAATATAATAAAATTTTAAATCAGCTGTCTGAATACGCATGCAGTCCGGAGGCAAAAAAACGCTGCCTCGCACTGCGTCCCATCACAGACAAGGCTCAGATCGAGCAGCTTCAGCTCCAGACAAAGGATGCTTTAAGCCGTCTGTTCCGGTGTGGAAATCTCTCATTTTCCGGCGTACACAGCGTCAATGATTCGCTGAAACGTTTAGAGATCGGAGCCTCCTTAAGCGCTGCAGAACTGCTTTCGATCTGTTCCCTCTTAGAGGCTGCCAAGCGTGCAAAAGCATTTTCCCGCTCGGAAAAAGAGGAAGTCCCGGACGATTCACTGACCGGATTTTTCACCGAAATCGAACCGCTGACACCGCTCTATGACGAGATTAAGCGCTGCATTCCCGCAGAGGACGAGATTGCCGACGACGCAAGCAGCACACTGCGTTCCATCCGCCGTTCCATGCGCGGCATGAACGACAGGATCCGTGCCCAGATGAACAACATGATCAACAACAGCACAACCAGAAGCTATTTACAGGACGCTGTGATCACCATGCGCGACGGACGCTACTGTCTGCCAGTCAAAGCCGAAGCAAAATCCCAGATTCCCGGCATGGTGCATGACCAGTCCTCATCCGGTTCCACCCTTTTCATTGAACCGATGGCGGTCGTGAATCTGAATAACGAATACAAAGAACTTCTGTTAAAAGAGAAAGACGAAATCGAAAAAATCTTAGAAAACCTGAGCAGTCTGACTGCTAATTTTTCTGAACAGATTGCTGCGGATTATACAATTCTGGCAGAACTTGATTTTATTTTTGCAAAAGCTGCTTATGCACAGACCTACAACGGTGTTGCACCAACGTTTAATAATGAAGGATATCTTCATATTAAGAAAGGACGCCACCCACTGCTCGATAAGAAAAAAGTGGTTCCGATCGATGTCATGCTCGGCAGAGATTTCAAGCTTTTGATCGTAACCGGTCCAAACACCGGTGGTAAAACAGTCTCTTTAAAGACTGTCGGACTGCTTACTTTAATGGGACAGTCCGGTCTTCATATTCCGGCTTCTGAGCGGTCGGAGCTTGGTATATTTGAGGAAGTATTTGCAGATATCGGCGATGAGCAGAGTATCGAACAGAGTTTAAGTACTTTTTCATCCCACATGACTAATATCATCCGCATTTTGAAAAAGGTCAACGACCGTTCGCTCGTTCTCTTTGACGAGCTTTGTGCCGGAACCGACCCGACGGAAGGTGCCGCCCTTGCGATCTCCATTTTATCCAAGCTGCACTTATATGGCGCGCGCACCATGGCAACCACTCACTACAGTGAATTGAAAGTATTTGCTCTTTCCACCCCGGGCGTGGAAAATGCCTGCTGTGAATTTAATGTTGAAACTTTAAGCCCGACTTACCGGCTTTTAATCGGTATTCCGGGAAAAAGTAATGCCTTTGCGATCTCGGAAAAACTTGGTCTTGGCAAAGACCTCATCGAAGACGCTAAAACCCGCATCAGTGAAAATGATGAAAACTTCGAAGATCTTCTTGCCGATCTCGAAAAAAGCCGTGTGACCATCGAAAAAGAACAGGCTGAGATCAACCGCTATAAACAGGAAATCCAGTCCTTAAAAGAGCGTCTCGAGCAAAAGCAGGAAAAATTGGATGCAAGCCGCGACAAGATACTGCGTGATGCAAACGAGGAAGCGTTCCGCATCTTAAAAGAAGCCAAAGACGTGGCAGATGAGACAATCCGCAACTTTAACAAATACGGCAAAGCAAATGCTCCAATGAGCGAGATGGAAAAAGAGCGTACCCGACTTCGTGACAAGATGAATGCGAGTCAGAAAAAGCTTGCCGACCAGAAGAAAAATGCTGTTCCAAACCACAAAGTCCCGAAAAAGCTTCAGATCGGCGACACTGTAAAAGTGATCAGCATGAATCTAAAAGGAACCGTGCACACACTTCCGAATGCGAAAGGTGACCTTTACGTCCAGATGGGAATTCTGCGCTCTCTTGTCAATATCAATGACCTGATCCTGATCGATGAGGATTCCCCGATGATGTCCGGTGCAAAGGCAAACAAAACCGGAGCCGGAAAAATCCGCATGAGCAAATCCGCAACGATCTCCCCGGAGATCAACCTCATCGGAAAAACCACAGATGAGGCGATTGCTTTATTGGATAAATATCTCGATGACGCTTATCTTTCCCATTTAGGCTCCGTGCGCATCGTACATGGAAAAGGAACCGGTGCACTGCGGAATGCCGTGCACACTTACCTGAAACGCCAGAAACATGTGAAGTCCTATCACCTCGGCGAATACGGCGAGGGCGATGCGGGTGTAACAATTGCCGAATTTAAATAACAAGGAGGATATATGGCAGCAAAACAGAAAATTTTAATTGTTGATGATGATAATAATATTGCAGAGCTGATCTCCCTTTATCTCACAAAGGAATGCTTTGACACAAAGATTGTAAATGATGGAGAGGAAGCACTGACCGCATTCGAGCAGTACAATCCAAACCTCATTTTGCTCGATCTGATGTTACCCGGAATCGACGGCTATCAGGTGTGCCGTGAAGTGCGTGCAAAAGCAAATGTTCCAATCATTATGCTCTCCGCAAAAGGTGAAATTTTTGACAAAGTGTTAGGTCTTGAACTCGGTGCGGATGATTATATGATGAAACCTTTCGATTCGAAGGAACTTGTTGCCCGCGTCAAAGCCGTGTTAAGACGTTATCAGCCAGTGAAAACCGAGGAAGTGATTCCGGATCTGAAATGTGTCAAATATGAAGATCTGGTCATCAATCTTTCGAATTACTCCGTCATTTATATGGGGCAGGCAGTGGATATGCCGCCAAAGGAACTGGAACTTTTATATTTCCTTGCTTCCTCTCCAAATCAGGTTTTCACCAGAGAACAGCTCTTAGACCATATCTGGGGCTATGAATACATCGGTGATACAAGAACCGTGGATGTCCATGTAAAACGACTCCGCGAAAAGATTAAAGACCATGCGAACTGGAGTCTTGCTACGGTATGGGGAATTGGATACAAATTTGAGGTCAGAGATTAAATGAAACGTACATTATACTTAAAGCTTTTGGGTGGTTATCTGCTTTTTGGCCTGCTTGGTTTTCTCATCATTGCGACCTTCACTTACCACCTTACTTTCCAGCACCTTGAAAAAAAAGAAGCTCAGAATTTATACCGGGAATCTGCCCTGATCTCATCCAGTTATGCGCAGAATTATTTCAGCAATTCCATGACATTAGATGAGATTAATGAACAGCTCAGCGCCCTGGGCACTTATCTGAATGCAGATATCTGGATCGTAGATACACACGGAAAGATCCTGATCAACACTGCTGGCACAGAAAATACGGACGAAACGATTCCGGACTTTGATATGACAGACTTCGGCAACCGCTATTATCGTGTCGGGACTTTTTACGATTATTTTCAGGAAAATATGCTGAGTGTATTTTCCCCGATCACTGTCAACTACAAAGTGCGTGGCTATGTGATCATCCACAAATCAGAATCGTATCTGACCGCATCTGCAAACAGTCTGTCCGCGATCGCATACACAACACTGGCTCTGATCTTTGCCGCAGCGTTTGTCGTACTTGCATTATTTACATATGTAGTTTATATTCCGATCCGCAAGATCACCCATGCGGCAGACGAATATTCCAAAGGAAATTTTGATGCCAAGATCGACGTACACTCCAATGATGAGATTGGTTATCTCGCCGCATCCTTAAACTATATGGCGAATGAGTTGAACACGTTAGAGGAAGATCAGAGAAAGTTTATCTCCAATGTCTCACACGATTTCCGCTCCCCGCTCACCTCGATCAAGGGATATGTGGAAGCGATGTTAGACGGAACTATCCCGGTCGAAATGCAGGAAAAATATTTAAATATCATCCTGTTTGAGACAGAGCGATTAAATAAGCTGACAAAAAGTCTTCTGGAATTAAATAAATTTGGTTCTCATGGTGTTATGCTGGATGTGACGGATTTTGATATCAACCAGACGATCAAGACAACGCTCCTGACTTTTGAGGGAATCTGTGCCAACAAACATATCCGCTTCAACCTGATTCTTTCCGGTGAGCAGTTGTTTGTCACTGCTGATTTCAGCAAAATCCAACAGGTACTTTACAATCTGATCGACAATGCGATCAAGTTCAGTCATCAGGATTCCACGATCACGATTGAGACAACCGAGAAGAACGACAAAGTATTTGTCTCGGTCAAGGATACCGGAATCGGTATTCCAAAAGACAGTCTGAAAAAAATCTGGGAAAGATTTTACAAAACCGACCTGTCCCGCGGAAAAGACAAGCGTGGCACCGGTCTTGGACTTTCCATTGTAAAAGAAATCATTCAGGCACATGGAGAAAATATCAACTGTATCAGTACAGAGGGCGTTGGCACAGAGTTTATTTTCACTCTGCCGATTGCCAAAGATAAAGAATAAAAACGAAAAGCGGAAGCTGTGTTTTAAGACAGCTTCCGCTTTTCGTTTCTGAAAATATCCACAATGATTCTATACGCTTCTCATCCCACTTGTTTCTCTAACTTCCGCAACAGTGTCACAATCGGAACAATCAATATTCCACAGAAGAAATTGCTGATGCCATGCACAAAATCCCACGGCAAGCCAGCAATAATCCAGGCAATCATCCCTTTGAAACTCAGTCCAAAAAGAATTGCCTGTGCCGGGGCATAGAGTGTTCCAAACAAAAATCCGTGACATGCGTTTACAACCATATACACAATTGGCTGTATCTTCTTCGGAATTTTTCGTGGAAGCAGCATGGTCACGCCCCACAGAATTGTCCAGAGATACAGATACGGTATCCACCATGTCGCAAATCCCGCAAACAACCCATTCAATAATATATACGTGTAAATCGGGTACAGCGCCTTTTTCCGATAAACAAGTGTAAAAGAAATGGTAAAAACTCCAAGTAAATGTACATTCGGCAGTAATTCCATAAATACTTTTGATGCATACATCAAAGCACCCAGCATACCGAATATTGCCACTTCCCTCGTTTTCAGTTTCATTATTTTTCTACCTTAAACTCGTAGGTATCGCCTTCGTTCACCGGAGTGGAATCCACACCTGTGCTTGCATACTCTCCATTTACGTAAAATGCCCAATAAGTTCCATCTGTATCATAATCTGCGGTGATGCCGTTTACTGTCTTTACATAAAGACCGTACTCGCTGTCATCGCCTTCGATCAGATTCAGCTCTAACAAAGCGTCGCCGACTGTTTCTTTATCTGTGCTGACCACAAAGTTTGTCTCGTTTCCATCTGCATCCACCACGATAAAAGTAAATTTGACACTGCCTTCGCCTAATATGATCTCCTGCGCCATAGCAGCATCCACACTCTCTGTCTCTGCAACCGCTTCTGTCTCTGCAACCGCTTCTGTCTCTACAGTTGACTCAGTATTAACGATTGCTGTCTCTGTATTTTTCTGAGTATCTGCTGTATTCTCTGCCTTGCTGCCACATCCAACTGCTGTGATTGCCATTGCCATAGTAAGCATCATGCAAAGAAGCATGGATTTGATTTTTTTGCCTGTTAATTTCATTTTGGTTTTCTCCCTTTTTTCATTTTAATACACAATCACAAAACCCTAACCTAAGCTATACAAATTGTGAAAAATTATATTTACTTTTTTATGAGTTTTGCAATTACTTATAAAAGCAACAGGCTATATGTTAACATATATCTTTTTTTATGGCAATGCATTTATTTTATAGTCATGAACAGCCCTGATTTTCGTAATGCCGGGCGAAGTGCCATGTAGATTGCAACGGCTGCAATCACGGAAAGCACTGCATTGATACTGGTCGCCGTAATGTTCCACGCAAGTGTCACTTCTGCTGCCGGTTTTCCAATAATGACTCTCTTGTAGAAATAGCCAACCAGCGGATCAAAAATCATATTGAAAACCATTCCACAGATAGATGCGATCAATGTCCATTTAAATACATGTTTCGTATCATTGGATGTGGAAATTTTTCCCAATTTGTGTGCAACGAGCCCTGTGATAAGACCGATACAGAATTTTAAAAGAAAAGTCTTTGGTGCATAAATGATATAAACCGGATCAAGTAAATCACCGATCGTCATTCCGATTGCACCGCCAAGACCGCCATATACACCGCCAAGCAGTAATGCACCTAATACGCATACCGCATTTCCAAGATGCAATGATGTTGCATCGCCACCCGGAAGTGCGATCTTAATCTGCAAAAACGTAAATACGACATAGGATAATGCAGCCATCAAGGCTGTCAGGGTAAGTTTGTAAACTTTTTCATTTCTCATAATAAGGTTCTCCTCTTGTAAGTTTTTCAGATCAGTCACTCAACCTGCCTGATCCTTACCCCATATCTTACGCAAAATTGGCTTTGTGTATATATCCAGTTTTGTTTATTTTGAGCACGCCAGATTATCTCTCCTGAAAAAACTCAATCTCCTCGCCAACCGGTCCGATGCAAAAAGCAACACGGATTGGGAATGGCGGATTTGACGCACATTTCCCTGTATTAACATAAATTATTTCTCCCTTCTGCTATAGCCGTTCACATATTACCCAGCACCGTTTTTTGCAAAACGCAATTCCATATGCGAGAATATCTTCTCTTCCGTCATTGCGAAGTTCCTCGTCATATCTGCGGTCTTTAATCTGCCTCAGTGCTGTTTCACACATTTTTTCCATGCCGTCTAATGACGCAGAATATTTAACTTCTATCACAATTCCGGCATCCGGATTTTCGGGTTCAATAAAAATATCACAAAAACCGTCCCCTGATTCTTTGTTTGACTTTATCAACCACTCCGGTTCACTCCTTAATAACCCGATCAGTAAACCATGATAAAAGTTTTCTTTATACTCATCACGGGCTTTTGTATCCAAAATACTGATTGATTTATCCAGAATCGCCGTCATACGCTTTTGGATTTTCTCTGCATTGCCCTCTAAAAAAGCCTTGCAAAATTCCTGCACAGGTTTTGCGTCCTTCATAACAGTCTGCTTAAACCATTCTTGTATCTGGATAATAAAGACTTCACGAATCTCGCGATTCGGAATCACAAGCCTGTATGCACCGTTAACTGTTCCGCCTGTCCTTGTCAGATAACCTGTGGTAAACAATACACTCCATAAATTGTCAATGCTGTTGTCAATTTCATCATACGTCAGATCAAGCCGGATATTTTTTTCGATTGCTTCTCCGGCAATCAACTGTTCAATCTCATCTCTCGTCGTTTTATCTGCTTTATCCACAAAACGTTTTACCAGATCATTGCTGCTTGTATTAATCCAGAATGCATCTGGTCTGGCGTTTGGATCTGCCACCAGTTTTTTCACATAGTTCATAACATCCCACGGACAGTAAATCTCCGTATCTCCAAAGCGGTATCCGTCATACCACTCCTTGATATCCGAATCATATTCCGTCAACTGATAGTCTTCTAGCAGCTTGTGTACTTCATCCTCTGTAAATCCAAACTGTTCATCATGCTCTATGTCGACGATCGAGTTAATTTCAAAATTATTCAATCCTGTAAATATGCTCTCTTTGGATACTCTGAGACATCCTGTTAACACCGCAAACTGTAAGAACTCATTCGTTTTTAAAGCCTGCCCGAAAAAACCACGGAGCAGGGAAACCATTTCCTGATAATAACCGTTCTGAAAAGCTTTATCCAGAGGAACATCATATTCATCGATCAGAATGACTGTTTTTTGCCCATAATGCCTGTATAAAAGCTGGGACAAAGTCTGCAGACTGAATGTTAATTCGCTTCCATTCATAGTATATCTGCCACCATTTAAGGAAACCAGTGACTGATATTTCTTTTTTTCATTCTCCGATAATTTTTCACTGTTCCTAAGAAATGAAAAACGCTCGGCTTCATTTCCGATCAATTGCCGGAAATTGTCCTTTGCATCTTCAAAGTTTAATCCATCAACACCTTTCAGGGAAAGAAAAACAACCGGATATTTTCCCATATATTCCTCACACATTTTTTCGTTCTGTGATATATACAGTCCATCAAAAAGTGTACTATCCGCACCGATTTCAAAGAAATTTTTCAGCATGCTCATATTGAGTGTTTTTCCAAAGCGGCGTGGTCTTGTAAAAAGATTCACTTCTCCCCAGTTCTGCAAAAGCTGCTGAATAAGTCCTGTTTTATCAATATAATAAAAGCCTGCTTCCCGCAATTTTTTAAAATCATCAATTCCTACCGGTAATTTTAAAATGTTCCCCATAGAATCCTCCAATAAAAGAAATCCGCTATACTATGTTTCTTAGTATAGCGGATATATTTTGAAAACACAACCAACCTTAAAGTCAATATTATTTTTTCAAATCATAATTATAATATTACTCTCGATCACTATCCCTGATTTTTCAATTCTATCTTTTTCCTGCTCATACTCTCCCGGCAGCATACGCCATGCAAGCCCGCAGCCCGCAGAAATCTCCTGTGGTAACGGAATCAGTCTGCCCGGAATTTTCTGCTCATGACAGTAATCTTCCATTGCCATTGCGGCTGTTGTCGTGTAAAAAGTAAGTATCTGGTAATTTTGTTTTGTGCGCATATCGTCGTCACCTCCGCTACAAACCAAGCACATTAGCTAGTTTTTCGCAATTTTCATCTGCTGCGAAAATATTCACTCCGTCCAAATCCGTGCTCCGGTTCGAAAAAGCCGGGAATAGAAATCCTGCTTCCGGTGTTCCTGCTTCATATTCGCCTGCGAGCGGGCAGACCGCCACGACCAGAAAACGATACACTTCTTCCGACTCCCATTGATTCTCCTTATCTGCACCTTTTACCGGGACATCATAATTTCCACAAAAAACCTCAATTGCATAAGACTTATCCACAGAATAACGTTCTCCGATATATTCATACAATGAATATAAAAGTGCATCATTTTTGAGTTCACAGTCTCTTAACGCCGTCAAAAGATGCCAGATACTTCCCGGTTTCTTCTGTCTGCTGTCAATCCTGAAATTTTTCAACTGCTCATTGGTTTTTGCATATGGGATTGTCTTGGCGATCGCAAGCTGTTTCTCTTTGTCTGCCGGAGACAGCTTTAAAAAATGGGTGTTGAACGAGCCGTCAATGAATCCTTCCTCGTCCATATAAGCACCCGCTACACGGTTAAAACAGTTTCTTGCTATCGTCATTCTTCTGGTCAGTTCCAGCATATCTTCTCTGTCGATGTGCATGATAATATCTCCATTTATATCTGATGTTTTTCCAAAATCTCCTGCCACGCCCCAAGCAGCCTCTCCATCTGGAACGCCGCATTCGCCGGACTTGTGGAGGGAAGTTTTCGGATGTCCCTGCCGGTGACCGGATAGGTATACTTTTGATACAGGTCATATGCTTTCGCACCATTGGCATAGATTGTCCTGATTGGCGCATGGTCAAGGATCACAGACAGCTCCGCCGGCACAACATTTTTGATGGAACTGTCGGAAGAACCTGCAATATCGCACTCTGCGATCACATCCCAGAGTGCAATATGATGTTTTAACAGCAAAGCCTTTTTCTCCGGGATTCCCTCCGGCACAGGCTCTTCAAAAAGTGTCGCAATGACCTTCCAGAAACGGTTCTGCGGATGTCCATAATAAAAATTCTGCTCTCTCGACTTCACGGAAGGAAGCGTTCCGAGAATCAATATCTCTGAATTTTCATCAAAAATGGGAGCAAATTCATGTTTTACATGTGTTAATTCCTGATTCTGCTGTCTCATGTCAAATTCCTACAATTCTATAATATAAAAGGTATTTTTTCCAGCCTCTTTCGCCCGGTACATTGCCTCATCTGCTTTCTGGATGAGATTAGCATAATCAAGGCTATCTCCTCTGGCACTTACGACCCCGATGCTGCACGGCACCGGCATCAGCTTTTTTGTCCTCGGACTTATGTAATTTTCATTCAACTCCTTCAAAATACGTGAAATGACTGTCTCGATCTCACTTTTATCCAGATTTCCTGCATAGCCAAACACGAACTCGTCACCGCCATTTCTTCCGACATACCCTTTCAGCTCTTTTTGCAAAATTCCTGCTACAAACTGAATGATCTCGTCGCCCTCCTGATGACCGAAGTTCGTGTTATAATCCCGGAAATCATCAATATCGAGAAAACCAAGTGTAACCTGTTCTCCGCTTTCTGCCGCCTGCTGCACCATAGAAAGCAGGCTCTGCTCAATCGCTTTTTTATTCTTGATCCCGGTGAGCGGATCAAGCTCTGCAAGTTCTCTCAAATGGCGCTGCCTCTGTTTTTCCTGTATATCCTCGTCCTCAATATAGGCCAGCAGCTCATTGATCCCTGCGGAAAGTTTTCCCATCTCATCCTTAGTCTCAACCGGTATGCGCAGTGAATAGTCCTGCTCTGTCTTGATCCGGGTAAATGTATCCATAATTTTCTCGATCGGTGCAAGCAGCCTCTTTGTCATTATGTTCTGTGTGATCAGAACCCCGAATGTGACAAACGCAACTGCAAATGCCATCAGAAAACTGTAATTATTCGCACTCTTTTTCTGGGCGCTGAGATTCTCTGTGATACGCACACCCCAGTCCGTGCATTCCACATTTGAATAGTATGTAATATAGGACATTCCCTGATAATGGTAACGCACTTCCCCCTGCGGATTCTCCTCATGATCGATTGCGTCCCACGCCTTCTGGAAATCCTCCCGGTCCTTCTGGCTGCTCGTAAATCCTGAGAGACTCTCTTTCTGCGTTGTAGTTCCCGCCGTAATGATCGCATAATTTCCATCCAGAAGATAAAATGTTCCCTCTGCGAGCGAGTCCATATTCAGACGCAGCTGGTCAAAATATGCGGTATCCAGTTCTTCTGCAATATAGCCGATCAGATTATCATTCCAGAAAACACCAATGTACGCCGGAACGATTTTTTTCAGTCCATCGTCTGTCTCCCGCTCATAGGAATCTCCTATAATGAAATCTCCGGTATGAAAACGCTCATCCACGTATTTCAACTCACTAATCTCGCTGATGTCATAACTCTCACTCGAACCTACAACATGGAAATTTTTATCAAGAATAGACACACTCGCCACGTATGTTCCGTATTTCTTGCGCTCCTTTAAGACATTGTTCACATACTCCTGATCCACCGGATCGTCGCTCTCCCCAAGACTGTACCGGATCGCATCCTGTGTCAGCGAATAATTCGCCACCATCTCCATCTCTTCCCGTCTGTCCCCACAGAACTTCTGGATATTCATAATCTGATTTTGGCTGACTGCTTTCAGATTCTTTTCCGCCATCTCATCGATTGTCTGATTAGTCTCATATATGGAAAACAACCCGAAAACCAACACTGGCACTAAAGTAAAAAATAACAATAATGTTAAAATACTATTCTTTATCTTCATTGTTTCTGCACTTCTCCAAGTTTCGTTCTATCGTTTCATCCTAATGAACGCCCGTTTTTTCAAATATGAATATATTTTATCACAAAAATACTTTTTCACATACAATAAAATATAAGTTCCGCAAACATTTTATTGTCAAAAAAAGAACAGTCCTCACATTTTTCATGTTAAGACTGTTCTTACTGTCCACGTTCCACTTTTATGAAACTTCGCACCGGTCAAATTCCAAAACGACTTTGAATAAATCTCCGTCCACGAAAAGCTGCATTTTTCCATGCATAAGTTCCATCAGGCTTCCTGCAATCGACAAGCCCAGACCATTTCCTTCTGTGTTTCTGGAACTGTCCCCACGGACAAATCGCTCCATCAGCTCCTCACTGGAAATGTTCAGCGGATATCTGGAAGTGTTTCGGAACGTAATCTGCACTTTCTCTCCGGTCTGCTCCAGATTGATATAAACCCTTGTCTCCGGCTGTGCATATTTGCAGATGTTGTTCATCAAATTATCAATAACACGCCAGAAATGTCTGCCATCCGCCACAATATAAATCGGTTCTCCCGGCTTTTTGATCTGAAGATCTAATTTGTTCTTCTCGGTCTTCTCCTTAAATTCCCCTACAGTCTGCACAAGGAACACTCCTGCCTCCAGTTTTTCCAGATTCACGGAAAGGCTTCCACTTGACGCTTTGGATGCCTCTATTAAATCTTCGATCAACTTTTTCAGGCGGGCGGACTGCCGTTCCAAAACCTCTAAATATTCCTTTGCATTCTCATTTGGGATCTCCTCTTTTTCCAGCAGATCCACATAGTTGATAATGGAGGTAAGCGGTGTCTTGATGTCATGCGAGACATTGGTGATCAGTTCTGTCTTGAAACGCTCGCTTTTCATTTTCTCGTTTACCGCTTTGGAAACGCCCTCATTGATGCGGTTTAAATCTGCCGCATGCTCTTTTAGTGCCGGAAGCATACGTTCCGTGTCGATCTGATAATCCATATCGCCCTCCGCGATATGTTTTCCTCCTTCCTGAAGTCTCTTCATCTGAATTAAGATTTCTCCACCCGCAAACAGGATCACGGCTTTCTCTGCAAACCAGACGATCATGATTTTAGAATAATCAACACCAAACACAACAAAGATCAGAACTTCCAAAAAGTTTACGCCAAGAAAAATCGCAAGCCCTTTCCACAGGATGGACTTATTCTCGCCCACTTTGTTCCAGCCACGGTAGATCGAACGGAGCACTTTATAGATGAGTGTATTTCTCCACCACTTTCCAAGCTTGATACGCACTGCAAAATCCAGAAGATACCCTAGTGCCAGCCATCCGCCACACAGAAGCAGAAAAAGCATTGCCGCCACATAAAAAACATAGTTGTCAGGACTTCCGGCATTGCCAAGCAGTGAAATGCCCACTGCCAGACTTGATTCTGCTGCTAAAAATATGACAGTAAGCAGATCGGCCGGTACTTTGCAAAGAAAACCTCCCTGCACCTGTTTTTGATCTTTTTTATGCCCTGCTGCACTTACCAGATAGACAAAGCTTGCCACAAACACAATCAGGCTGAGTGCGAGGATCACATATACACTGTATTTCATATGATCCGCCAGATTCACAATCTCATTAATCTGGACAAAGTAATCGCTGCCCCAGACTCCGACACCCTCTTTTTTTACAAGACTATCCGCATCCGGAATCACAGATAATACATAGTAATCGGTTCCTGCATCACTGCCCTGAACAGTGGAAAGGAAATCTGCCTCGGTGGAATCATAATCGGTACGGTTTTTTATCATATCATCCGGCAGCCCTCCGACATAGGAAAGCTCTACCGGCTGCGATGTAACCGTTGTCGGTGCACTCACGACTGTCTCTGACACTGTGACCTGCTCTGTCTGCTGTTCCTGCGTATATGGATAACGCATCTCTGCCGTCCAGTCTGATGTTCCATAAGAATAGGTGGTCGCAGTCAGCTTCCAAAACGTCAACGGTGCATTTTCCAGAATATTTTTTACATTGCGCAGATCATTTTCATCTGCACCTGTTGCATTCTGGATGGTAATACAAAGTACCGCCTGACCGTCACCTTCTGACATCCCCTGCTGCAGTGCCTCATACTCTTTATCTGCCGTATTGTATACATACGCATAGTCTGTTGTCTCTCCGGTACTGTCATCCACCAGTGTCACTTTCACTTCTGACACCGGGAAATACCATATTTCAGCTGCAGTTTCTCCTTCTTCTGAAATCTGTGCAGATGGCACATCTGACACCTGATAATAAAAAATACCGCTATCTGTATCATACACATATTCATTGATATATTTATTTCTGTACTCTCTGGTACTGTACGCAATGTAATACCCGCCAAGCACAGAGTTATCCACATAAATCGATGTGTCAGCATTCATATTGCACTGAAAAAGATGAAGATTGTCGAGACTTACTTTCTCATCAAAATTCGACTGCACATAGGTGCTCTGCTGATTCAGATCCAGTTTTTCCAATTCCTCGTAATTAGACGCTTCCACAACTCCATACCGGAAGTTGGTATCCTTAAAATAGGTTTCATTTTCCGTGTTATTCAGATTCAGCAGCACTCTCGCAGAGTACTTTCCGGCAATCCGTTCAAACTGCTCCTCCCGGATGTCTTCTACACTTCTTGTATAAAACCCAAGTTCACTGATGGCATATGCCCCGGCTGTGCCTGCCAACAGCATCAGTGCTGATACTGTGATCAAAATCCACGCAATCAATTTTACAATGCCTGATTGTTTCCACTTATCCATACCTTCTGTCCCTGCCTTTACATGTTTTTGATGTGCAAGTCTTGTATTTTACGCTGTATTCACTTACACTTCCATTTTATAGCCTCTTCCCCAGACAACTTTTAAGTGTCTCGGTTCCGCTGGATTGTACTCCACTTTTTCCCTCAGGTGTCTGATATGTACCGCTACCGTATTCTCATTCCGAAAAGGATTATCATTCCACACTTTCTCATAGATTTCATTTGGCGAAAAAACCTGTCCCGGATGCTGCATGAGTAATTTTAAAATATCATACTCTGTCCTTGTAAGCTGAACTTTATCACCGTCAAGCGTCACTTCCTTCGTGACATCATTCAGTTCGATTCCACCGATCACGATCGTGTCCGGTCTGACCGTGCCGCCTCCCAGTTTCATGTAACGCCTGAGCTGGGATTTCACGCGCGCCTGCAGTTCCACCGTATTAAACGGTTTTGTCACATAATCATCTGCTCCCACGGTAAGTCCGAGCACCTTATCGGTGTCCTCGCTTTTGGCGGTGAGCAAAATCACCGGAACATTGCTGACTTCACGGATTTTCAACATTGCTGTGATACCGTCCATCTCCGGCATCATAATGTCCATAAGAACAAGATGAATATCTTCATTCTTTAAAATTTCCAACGCCTCTCTGCCGTTGTAAGCCTCAAAAACCTGATAGCCGTCTGCCATCAGATATATTTTCAATGCGGATACAATATCTTTTTCATCATCACATACTAATATACGGTACATTTTCTTCTCCTCCGGATTCGAATGTTCTCAGTGCGTAACTGACTCATTCCCTTTATGATCATGTACTTATTGTAAAGGATTCTTTATGAACTTCCAATGAGGTAAAACATTAAGATTTGATGAAGTTCTTTCGCTTTTTTCCTCTCTTCCATGCATTGGAAGCATTGCCAATCGCCTCCTATTGTCTATTTGTTACAAACTTGTTACAATTCATTTGTCCTTAAGAAATATGTTTGTAACATTCAAGCATTGGTTCCCGGCTTCTCCCCGAAGTTGAATACCGGTTTGGAACTGTCTGAAGGACAAACGATAACCATTTATGTGTTATCAAAAAAATAAAAATAAGGAGGTCGTCACTATGTGTTTTACAACTAATTGCGCTGAATTATTTAATCTGATCTGCAAATATTTTAAAATCGGTTGCTAATGCTGTCTCAGATATTCAGCTATAAGATGATTTATATAATGGGATATTAAAAATATTCTCTATTGTATAAAAAACAGGCAGCCCCGATGTTCGTAATGAACATTGGGGCTGTCTGTTTTGCTAATCTCTATTTATTTCATTTGTTTCTGGTTTTATCAGCAGTATTCCTTGATATAATCTGCAAAATACGGCAGCGCAAGTGAGACATATCCCTGTCGGTTATTTAATATTCCTCTTTTTATCAAACGATCCCTGTACATTGAATAACTGCCTGCTTTTTCACCCATAAGCTTCAGCACTTCATCCCGCTTATACTCTTCCTTTTCTGTCAACAATCCAGCCAGAAATCGATCCATTTCTGTCATCTCTTCCCATATTTTTTCATAGGAATATGCAAATAATTCTGACTTTAACTTTGAAAGGATATCTTCCAGTGTCTCATCCTCTTTTTTCTTAAAACACAGCACTCCTAATTCCTGAAAAGCATAGGCATATCCCTTTGTAATCTTTGCCAGCTCTCTTGCCTGACTGACATCAATGTTTAATTTGCTCCTGTACATTTCCGTCATTCTTATCATATTCAGAGGTTCTGTCTTCACTGTCGTCGCTCTTCTGAAAAAGGTAAGGTTGTTGACGTTGCAAAGTTCCTGAATATTTTCATATAAACCAGTGCATACAAAATAAACCGGATAACCCGCACGAAGCCATCTTCCATATTCTGATGCAAACTTTATCATCTCTTCTGATTTTGATACTTCATCAATTCCTATTAATATCTTTTTTCCCTTCTTCTGGACATTCTGTATCATTTCTTCAACCTCTACAGTTGTTTTTTTCTTTTCTGAACCGAAACCGGCTTTGACTAACATTGCCGCTATCTGTTCGAGGATATCCCTTGTTGGATTCACATCAAAAACAAGCCAGTTTATATACCTGTTTTCATTATTCTTCAATTCTTCTTCCACCTTCGCAAGTATCACTGTTTTCCCGGAACCTCTGACGCCTGTTATTTTATATACCGACTCTGATGGATTTTCATATACAAAATTTTCTAATATCTCTTCTGTTTTTTCTGTGTGTATATAGGTATATTCCGGAGTTTTGCTAAATGTTGTTGTAAATGGATTCTGCATAAGTCACCTCACAATATTTTTTGCCGTTTATAGTTCTTTATACTTTTTGTAACATTTTATAGTTTTTTATACTTTTTCTATTGTTTTATACTTTTTTATAGTTTTTTATACTTTTGTATTTATTTTATACCTTTTTATACTTTTTAGCAATAATTTCTTTTATATAAAAAAAGAAGATACCAGCATATCTAATGCCAATATCTTCCAAAATTTTCATTTTCTTTACTCTGCCTCCCGCAGCCGTTCCACAATACTCTGTCTGCTTCCCGCCTGATAAAGTACCGCAGGGATCAGGCAACCGAGCACTGCAAACACCGGAAGCATCGCAATAACCGGAAGGATTGTGAAATGATAAGTGCAAAACCAGAACATCTTCTCCATCATGTCTCCTGATAATGGTCCGCAGACCAAAGACAGAAGAAACGCCACCACCACAGAACCGGCAGTGTAAAACAGTCCTTCCTGCACAAGCATCTGCTTTAACTGGCGGTTTGTCATTCCAACCGACTGTAACACTGCAAACTCTCTTTTTCTTGCAAGGATTCCGGTCATGATCGCATTGAAGAAATTTAAAATGCCAACCAGCCCAATGATCGCACACAAGACACCGCCCAGAAGGAAAAACATTTTCTGAAACTGTTCAAATTCACTTCGGATAGACGCTTTGCTCTCATACATCAGAACAGATGTATCTCCTGCCGTAAGTTCCGCAAGATAACGCTCCGCTGCATTTTCCGCTTCCATATCCGGAGTATCAAACAGATAGAATTTCCGGATCAGCTCTGCACCGCAGTCCTCCTTCATCCGTTCTGCCGGAAGGATCGTGTCATATCCTAATCCGCTATAGCGGAATGTCATGGCATATGGAACTTTCACAAGTGCACACACGGTATAGTCCACTTCCCTTGGTTCTTCCTCACGGATCTCCATATACTCCTCCGGCGTCGTCGCTGAATCAGCAGGTTCACCTGTCCTGGTATCGATCCAATACATATTCTGGTAAACCATGGTGAGCGTATCCCCAATTTTGGGATAGCGTTCTATATTTTCCACATTGCCATAATCATCTGTCTGGACACAGATCGCAATTGCATGTGTATTCTCATCAAACAAAGGCTCCAGTTCTCCATCCAATACCGTCACTTTTTCAAAGAGTGTCTCATCCAGACCTTCCAGTATTGTTGGAGTCTTTATTTCACTGCCCCTTTTTTCATAATACTTCAGTTCTTCTTCCAGCTTTTCTTCGCCAAGATACGGTACTGCCATTTTCTTATATTGCTCTGTATCCATCCATACCATTGTGGTCATATCTGTCATATAGCCGCTGCCGCTGACCGTCTCACTCGTATTTTCCTGAATTTCTGCAATAGTTTCTTCTGAAATATATTCATCTGCATCATTGTAGCGGAAATAATCTGTGCTGCTCACGATAAAATCGGCGCAGGTTTGTTGTGAAATATATTTTTCCGTATCAAAGCCACCTACAAAAGAACAGAGTACATTCAAAAGTGTCACCGAAAGTGCCAGGGATATCACAACAAGAACTGTTTTCTTTTTGTTTCTTCCCAGATTGGCAAATGCCATCTGATAAACCTTTGCCCCATGTGAGTTACGACGCTTTTTCTTCACACTGACACACTCTGTATATTTTGTTGCTTCCACCGGAGAAACTTTTGCTGCCATTTTTCCGGGCTTTGTACAGGAGAGGAAAACAGTGATCACTGCAAAGATCGCAGAGCCGGCAAAAATAACCGGGGAACTGCTGATCGTTACATGTGTTCCCACAACTGTTGTGCCCTTTAAAACAATAGGTGTCAGCCATGCCCCGATTCCATATCCCAGAAGAAGTCCGGCCGGAATGCCAACCACACATAAAAGGAATGCCTGCTGTCTGATCATTCGTTTTAATTGCCGCGGCGTTGTTCCGATTGTCTTAAGCAGCCCGTAAAACCGGATATCTCCGGTAACTGAAATCTGAAAAATATTATAAATGATCAGATATCCGGTAAAAATCACTAGAAGCAGAAATGCTGCGATCGCAGCAAGAAGTTCCGGATCCATCCCCGCATTTAACTGTGAAGCAGTAAGCCCCCAGTTGACTCCGATACGGGCACTGTTCTCCTGATCTCTCGTATTCCAGTCATATCCTAAGTCTGTGTCGATTTTCTGCATCTGTTGTTCAATATTTAATTTTGAAGGCAGCATGACATTCAGGTCTGTCCGGAAAGCTTTCTCTCCTGATGCCATCCACTTTTCTTCCACTGACTTCACGTAATCTTTTGATACATTGATATAATGAACCGGCATCAGATCATCATATTCCCAGTATCCTGACAGGATAAACGTATCTGTCTCCTGAAATCCCTCATTCGTTTTATCTCCAGCCTGATACTCTATCGTCACCTTTGCTCCCAGCTCCGGTGTCACCCCGAGCAGCTTTAATGCAACCGTGTCCATTGCGATCTCATTGCTCTTGTCAGGTTCTCTTCCTGTCGTTGGTGTCGCATAGCTCCATTTTGTACAGTTTTTATCCATGTAACTGACTTCTGCCGGAACTTTTCCAAAAACACCTGTGGTGTTGAATCCGCATACGATGCGTTCTCCGGCTTCCCTGATTCCCGGATGTGCTGCTATTTTTTCCACCTGTTCCTCACTCAGTTCTTTGAACGTTCCGTCCGCATAGCCGCCTGCCTGTCTGAAATTGTAAGTTTCATAACTCTCATTCAACGACATAAGAATTGTGAAAAGTGATGTAAATAATAACGTGGTAAGAGCAATCGCAAAGATTGCGATAACATTTCTTTTTCTGGACGCCCACAGCGATTTATAACTTAATCTGCGTATGCATTTCTGATTTTTTACTTTCATAATTTTTCTCCGTTTCTTATTCGAATCTGTCCTGTACCTGTCAGTGTCTTTTACTTTATAATACGTCCGTCCTCAATTCGAATAATACGGTCTGCCAGCTGTGCGATCTCCTCATTGTGTGTGATCATCACAATAGTCTGTGCGAATTTCCGGCTGGTCACTTTCAAAAGGCTTAACACATCCTGACTGGTCTTTCCATCCAGATTTCCGGTCGGCTCATCCGCCAATATGATCGCCGGTGCTGCCGCCAATGCCCTTGCGATCGCCACCCTCTGCTGCTGTCCGCCGGAGAGCTGTCCTGGAAGTGCATCCAGTCTCTGCTGCAATCCAAGTGTCTCTGTAACGCTATCGATAAATTTCCGGTCTATCTTTCCACCGTCCAGTTCAATCGGCAGCACGATATTTTCATAGACATTCAAGACCGGAACCAGATTATACGCCTGAAATACAAACCCGATCTTTCTTCTCCTGAAAATCGTAAGTTCCTCATCCTTCAATGCAAAAATGTCTTTTCCATCCACAAACACTTTTCCCTCTGTCGGTCGGTCAAGTCCGCCTAACATATGTAAAAGGGTTGATTTTCCACTTCCACTTGTGCCGACAATTGCCACAAACTCGCCCTTCTCCACCGTAAAATCCACACCATCCAGTGCATGTACGGCTGTCTCTCCGCTTCCGTATATTTTCCTTAAACCACATGCTTTTAAAATATTCATAATCCTCCTTGTTTTGCGAAGCAAAATCCGAGCTCCTTAGCGAGGAGAGGATTTAGCCTCCTTGTTTTGCGAAGCAAAATCCAATTTTACGAAGTAAAATTTGCTCTTCTGGTGAGGAGAGGATTTAGCCTCCAAAAAAAATCTGTATATAACATTTTTGGTTACATACAGATTATCACACAGTATTCTTTCCAGACTCTTTCCACGGCAAATGAAATTCTTACAGAATTGAAAGAATTCCATTTACTATTTTAAAACATATTTCTGCGATTCCGGTATAGTTGATGTACTTTTTCAAAAATTATTTTTAGGCAGATAAATGGAAAACTTACTCCCGTGTCCGTATACGGAGGACACTTTGATATAGCCACCCTGCTCCTGCAAAATTTCTCTGGTCAGGTAAAGTCCGATTCCAACGCCCTCTTCATCCTTTACCAGCTCCGATCGATAGAACCTCCTAAAAATCTTCGGCAACTCCTCTTCCCGGATACCACATCCGGTATCTGCAATGTCAATTCTCACAAACATTTCATAAGAAATAGCCGAAACGGATATTTCCCCATGCTCTGTGTATTTAATCGCATTATCAATTACATTACCGATTGCTTCTCCTGTCCACTTCGGATCAAAATAAGCTTCAGCATCAGTATTATGTAAACTTATCTGTAATCCTTTTTCTTCTGCTTTCTGTTTCATTTCCCATACTGCACGCTCTAACATTGGCTGAAGCTTTTCCATCCGAGGAACAAGCTGTAAAATTCCATTTTCCAGACGTGATAATTTCACAAGCGACTCGATCAGAAATTTTAGTTTCTGCGTCTGTTCATGGATTGCAGACACATTTCCTTCAATCTGCTGTGGAAGCTCCTCTTCAAGTAAAAGCTCACTATATAAGAGAAGATTTGCGATCGGCGTTTTTGTCTGATGGGAAATGTCTGCGATCAATGCTTTTATTTTGTTTTTCTCTGCCTCTACATTTTGTGCGGACAGAGCAGATGCACTTAAGTAATGGGCAAATTTTGTCTCCAAAGCCGACATGCGTGTCTCGTCGAATTGTCCCTCTGTAAATTCTCCCTTGACTGCCACATTCAGCATTTCTTCTATTGTATCCATTGTTTTCTTTGTGCGTCTGTAATTTATAAAAATAATAATTGCAGTAACTGTCACGCAGACAAACACTATGAATATCCACATATCACTCCCACCTGTAACCAATTCCATACACTGTCCTGATCGCATGCTCCGCTCCGAGTTTATCCCGGAGTCTCTTGACGGATACCGATAGTGCATTCTCATCCACATACTCTGCGCCATCGCTCCAGACACGATCCAGTAAAAGTTCTCTGCGCATATTCATGCCTGCATTTTCCACAAGAATCCGCAACAACTTCTGCTCGGTCTTACTGAGTTCGATCTCCTTACCGTCCACCATGAATTTCATCCGGTCAAAATCAAACACATACGGCTCTTTGCGGTAAACGTGTTCGTTATCCTTTTCTTTTTCACTCATTGCCGCCGCTTTTCGAAGCTGTGTATTCACTCTTGCACGCAGTACCGACAAGGAAAATGGTTTTGTGATATAATCGTCTGCTCCAAGCTCCAGTCCATTTACAATATCTTGATCAGTATCATTCGCTGTCAGTAATATAACCGGGCAATGTGGGCGTTCCCTCTTTACGCTCTGTAAAAAATCCAATCCGCTTCCATCCGGCAGATTGATGTCTAACAGAATCAGGGATGGCATTCCACAGAGCATCTGTTCTTTCGCATCTTTTAAATTTTCACAGGAGACAATCTGCCTGTCTGTTGCTGATGCATAAAGTCCGCTGCACACCTGCATGCTGTTATTATCTGTTTTTAACGCCTTGCATAAGCCCTGATTCAAAGCTCTGTCATCTTCTATAATTAAAATTTGCTGCATTCTTCCTTCTGCTTTCAGTCGTTTTTTTCATTATACACGAAAAAATCCCCAAAGTATATTCCATACTCCAGGGATTTTATATCATCTGAACTGCTATAAACAGCTATACTATGAATTAAACTAACTCAAGTAATACTTCTAAAGCGCCGTCACCTTTACGCTGTCCGATCTTAACGATTCTTGTGTAACCACCGTTACGATCTGCATACTTAGGAGCGATCTCGTCAAATAATTTTGCTGTAAGATCAACTTCTTTTGTATTTTTCTTCTTTCCAGCAGCTGCTGTTGGAACTTCTGTTACAGTGTAAAGAACTTTCAGCATTTCTCTTCTAGCGTGAAGACGGGAAGGCATATCTTTTTTGATTGTCTTTTCTACTTCATCATAAACAGTTACTTTCTTACCGTCTACTACTTCTTTTACTCTCTTGCCTTCAGCATCTTTGCGGGCAACTTTAGCTTTTACAGTAACTTCTTCGAAGTTATCTTTTTCTCTTACTGCCATTGCAATAAGACCTTCAGCGATTTTACGTACTTCTTTTGCTTTTGCTTCAGTAGTAACGATTTTACCGTTGTTTAATAATGCTGTTACCTGACCTCTTAATAATGCTTTTCTCTGGCTTGATGTTCTGCTTAATTTACGATATTTTGCCATTTTTAAATTCCTCCATTTGTGGTGTACATCCGGCCACGCTCTTTGGACTTACTTACCGAATGCCTTTTATATAGTTGCCACTCATGAAAATGTGGGGTGTTGTCACCTCACACGGACATACTGCATGCTCATTGGACTTACTATTTCTGCCCGTTTTTCATAAGGTACCCTTTGAACATTAGCAGTTCAAAGAGAAGTGCACAACTTCGTTGTGCTTTATCGGAGTAAAATCGCAGGTTTTACTCTTCACCCTGGTTTAACTGAAGTCCTAACTCTTTTAACTTCGCTAAAACTTCTTCTAAAGATTTACGTCCAAGGTTACGAACTTTCATCATGTCTTCCGGAGTTCTGTTTGTCAATTCCTCAACAGTGTTGATACCTGCTCTCTTCAAGCAATTGAAAGAACGAACAGATAATTCCAGTTCATCGATGTTCATTTCAAGAACTTTTTCTTTTGCATCGTCAGCTTTCTCGATCATAACGTCAGCCTGCTGAGCAGCTTCTGACAGGTCGATGAAGAGATTTAAATGCTCACTTAAAACTTTTGCAGCCAAGCTTACAGCTTCGTCTGGTTCAAGAGTTCCGTTTGTATAAACATCTAATGTAAGTTTGTCGTAGTCAGTGATCTGACCGACACGGGTATTTTCAATAGAAAGATTTACTCTCTCTACTGGTGTATAGATAGAATCAATTGCGATTACGCCAATTGGAGTATCTTCTGTCTTATTTTTGTCTGAGCTGACGTAACCTCTGCCTTTTGTGATAGTAAGCTCCATGTATAATTTACAATCAGCACCACCATTTAAGTTAGCGATTACTAAATCTGGATTTAAAATCTGAATATCAGAGTCAACCTGGATATCAGCTGCAGTTACAACGCCTTCACCTTCGAATTCAATATAAGCAACTTTTGGTTCATCGGATGAACTATTATTGCGGATTGCAAGTTCTTTGATGTTCATGATAATTTCAGTAACATCTTCCTTTACTCCAGGAATTGAACTGAATTCATGCAATACACCATCAATCTTAACCTGGCTAACAGCTGCACCTGGTAATGAAGAAAGCATAATTCTTCTCAAAGAATTACCAAGAGTTGTACCATAGCCTCTTTCCAATGGTTCTACAACGAACCGGCCGTACTTCTTGTCTTCTGAAATTTCAGCGATTTCAATCTTAGGTTTTTGAAAATCGAACACTACAAAGTCCCTCCTTCTCGGGTTTTTTGCTTACATTAAAAAGTAAACGCCATATGATCTGGCAAAACTGCCAGACAATGGCTTTACTCTTGTTAATCCGTTGCTCCGGTTTATTTAGAATATAACTCGACGATAAGCATTTCATCAACTGGAACGTCGATCTGCTCTCTGGAAGGTAATTCTTTTACAGTTCCCTGTAATTTCTCAGCATCTACTTCTAACCAGTCTGGAACTAATCTTCCACCAGTTACTTCAACGATGTCTTTCATTCTCTGAATGTTTTTGTTCTTCTCTTTGATTTCGATAACATCGCCAGCTTTTACAAGGTAAGAAGGAATGTTAACCTGTTTTCCGTTAACTGTAACGAATTTGTGGTCAACGATCTGTCTAGCTTCTTTTCTTGTTCTAGCAAATCCTAAACGGAATACTACGTTGTCTAATCTTGACTCCAAAATAGTCATTAAGTTCTGACCAGTCATACCTTTCATCTGATCAGCTCTCTCATAATAGTTGTGGAAAGGTTTTTCCAAAACACCATAGATGAATTTAGCTTTCTGTTTTTCTCTTAACTGAAGACCGTACTCAGACATCTTCTTGTTAGCTCTTTTTAATTCTCTATTGGATTTTTTATCATATCCTAAGTAACTTGGCTCTAAACCAAGTGATCTACATCTTTTAAGAACAGGAACTTTATTTACTGCCATCTTAGTATCTCCCTCCTAATTAAACTCTTCTACGTTTTGGTGGACGACATCCATTGTGAGGTACAGGAGTAACATCTTTGATACTTGTAACTTCAAGTCCGCATGCAGAGAGCGCACGGATTGCTGCTTCTCTTCCTGATCCTGGTCCTTTTACGAATACGTCTACTGATTTTAATCCGTGAATTAAAGCTGCTTTTGTAGCAGTTTCAGCTGCCATCTGTGCAGCATATGGAGTAGATTTCTTTGAACCTCTAAATCCAAGACCACCAGCACTTGCCCATGATAAAGCATTACCTTCAGCATCTGTAAGAGTAACGATTGTATTGTTAAAAGATGACTGAATGTGTGCCTGTCCGCGTTCAACGTTTTTCTTTACACGCTTTTTTGTCACTTTTTTTGTAACTTTAGCCATATCTAAACTAACCTACTTTCTCTAATAATAAATGATTAATTGCATCTTTAAAAGCAGTCACAAAGAAGCTTATTTCTTCTTATTAGCAACTGTACGCTTTGGACCCTTGCGAGTTCTTGCGTTTGTCTTTGTCTTCTGTCCACGAACTGGAAGACCTTTTCTATGACGGATACCACGATAACATCCGATCTCCTGAAGTCTCTTGATGTTCATAGCGATTTCTCTACGTAAATCACCTTCTACAGTCTGTGTATTATCAATAACTTCACTGATTCTCTTAACTTCGTCGTCTGTTAAGTCTCTACAACGAGTATTAGGATCAACATTTGCTTCTGCAAGAATACGATCAGCACTTACTCTACCAATTCCGTAGATATAAGTTAAACCGATCTCAACACGTTTTTCTCTTGGTAAATCTACACCTGCGATACGAGCCATGTGTTTTTTAACCTCCATTAATTCTCCGATGCTTTGTGCATCTAAGTTTTTATTATCAACGTAAAGTCACTTTGACCTCATGACTTCCTACAAAGCTCTTCTTCCCTATGCCTTTTGGAAGAATCTTCCAACCCATAACGGCATAATATCTTTGCTGTCGATTGCAAGCTAAGCAGCTCCGTTGTCGTCCGGCCTGAAATGTGTGCCATCGCCTGTCAACCATTTTTCGATGTTCTCTCTGCTACGTCTCGGTATTAACATAACAGAGCAGCTATCCATTGCTGTTATTATGATAACAGTGTCTACAACCTAACCAGGTGTTCCACTGCAGCCGCACATAATGAATTTGTAATAGTTATGGTACTATTACGATCAGAATAAGGAATAATTAACCCTGTCTCTGTTTGTGTTTTGGATTTTCACAGATAATTCTGATGCTTCCTTTTCTTTTAATGACTTTGCATTTTTCGCAAATAGGTTTAACTGATGATCTTACCTTCACAGCAAATCCTCCTTTCTTCTCAAAAGCCCCTTTTTGCACACACAAAAAGGCACTATTCAAAAGTGTCCGAATAGCATTATAGCATGTGCTTATTAAAGAAGTCAATGATTTTTTCAAATAATTTTTATTTATCTCTCCAGATGATTCTTCCTTTTGAAAGATCGTATGGGGACATTTCAATAGTAACTTTATCTCCCGGTAAAATACGGATGAAATTCATACGTAATTTTCCACTAATGGTTGCAAGGATCTGATGACCATTCTCAAGTTCTACCTTAAAGAATGCGTTTGGTAACTTCTCAACAACTACTCCTTCAACTTCAATAACATCTGCTTTTGACATATAATCCTCCTTGTTTAGCTGTTCAGCTGCTTTTCTATTATTTTTATTGCTTTTCTGATTGTGATATCTGTTGGATCACCGTCAAACAATCCGGTTATTTCATCGGATATATGTTTGATTATCTGAATATGTTTTCGATTTTTTTTCTTCGGTTTTGTAAGTGGTTTTGTTGTTCCATTTACCAGATACACAAATTCATCATCTTTTTTTATGATCAGATAATACTGATTTCTATCGTGTCCTGACATGGACTTTGCAAATTCAATGTTCATAGTCTTCCCTTTTCCGGTGGTTATTCCCATATATGAGCTGCAATCTCTGAGTCTGTCAGCGTCAGGATCTCCGGTCTTCCCTCTGTGATAATGATCGTATTTTCATAGTGTGCAGATAATGACATATCTGCTGTGATAACTGTCCATTCATCATCTAACCACAATACATCCGGTGTTCCGATATTGATCATAGGTTCCACCGCAAGCGTCATTCCGGATTTTAATTTCATTCCTCTTCGGAATTTCTTAAAGTTCGGAATATCCGGTTCTTCATGGAGATGCGTTCCGATTCCATGACCACAAAGATCCCGCACGACCCCATATCCAAAACTTTCTGCATAACTGCCGATTGCTCCGGATATCTCATAGAGATGTCTTCCTGCGGTTGCATATTTCATACCTTCAAAAAAGCTTTGTCTTGTACGCTCAATCAAAAGCGCTGCTTCTTTTGAAATTTCTCCCACCGCATGTGTTCTTGCAGCATCTGAATGGTATCCTTTGTGGATGACACCGATGTCCAGGCTCACAATGTCGCCTTCCTGGATAAATTTTTCTTTGGATGGTATTCCGTGCACGACTTCCTCATCGATTGACACACACACAGAAGCCGGATAGCCACAATAGTTTTTAAAAGATGGTTCACAGCCAAAGCTTCGGATCATTTCTTCCCCGATTCTGTCTATCTCATAGGTAGACATCCCTGGTCTTAACTCGTTTCCAAGCTGTTCGTGTACTTTTGCAAGTATCTTCCCGGCTTCCCTCATTAATTCCAGCTCTTCAGGTCTTTTTATCGTGACAGACATCTTTATTCTCCTAAAATGGCTACGATATCAGCAAATACTTTTTCCATTGGCTTGGTACCGTCAACTGTCTTTAAAATATTCTGTGCTTTATAGTAATCGATCAGCGGCTGTGTCTGTTCATGATATACGCTTAAACGTTTCTGAACTGTTTCCGGCTTGTCATCATCTCTTAATACAACCGGACTTCCGCATCTGTCGCAGATACCTTCCACTTTTGTTGGAATGGAAACAATATGATAGGTTGCTCCACAATTTAAGCAGGCACGTCTTCCGCTCATTCTGTTTACAATGTTCTCGTCCGGAACATCTACATCAATGGCATAATCCATTTTCTGTCCGATTTTCTCAAGTGCTGCAGTGAGCGCCTCTGCCTGAGGAATGGTTCTTGGAAATCCATCTAAGATAAATCCATTTTTGCAGTCATCCTGCTGGATTCTGTCCATAACAAGATCACAGGTAAGTTCGTCTGGAACTAATAAGCCCTGATCCATATATTCTTTTGCTTTTTTGCCAAGTTCTGTTCCGTTTTTAATGTTGGCACGGAAGATATCTCCTGTAGAGATATGTGGTACGCCGTATTTATCTGCGATCTGTTTTGCCTGTGTTCCTTTTCCAGCTCCTGGAGCCCCTAACATTATAATTTTCATATAAAAATTACCCCTGACCTTTCCATATATTCAATGTTTCTGCGCCTATTATACGAATTTTGACGCTGCTTCGCAAGTTTATTTTAGCTCTTTCCTTTATAAAACTTCAAAAAACGCCGGGCCACAAGACCCAGCGTTTCTGTTTTAGTCATTTAAGAATCCTTTATAGTAGCGAACACGCATCTGAGATTCAATCTGTTTTAATGTTTCGATAATAACACCAACAATGATGATGATGGATGTTCCACCAAAGGATACATCAGCATTAAATACTCCATTAAAGAAGATTGGAATAAATGCTACAAATGCTAATCCAACTGCGCCTATAAAGACAATGTAATTTAAAATCTTATTCAGATAGTCACTGGTAGGTTTACCAGGTCTGATACCCGGAATAAATCCACCTGCTTTTTTCATGTTATTTGCAATTTCTAACGGATTGAATGTAATCGATGTATAGAAATAAGCAAATGCAATGATCAAAATGATATATACCACAAGACCAATGTTATAAATTGGTTCATTTGGATTACACCAGTTAGACTGGGACATACCTTTTAAGATCTTACTTCCAATACCTGTTCCATTTCCCTTGCCAAGTAAGCTCGCAATAATGACTGGTGTCTGTAATAAAGACTGGGCAAAGATGACTGGGATAACACCACTGGTATTGACTTTCAGAGGAATATGTGTTGACTGACCGCCAACCTGTTTTCTTCCCTGAATTTTCTTGGAATACTGAACCGGAATTTTTCTTACTCCGTCCTGAAGTAATACTACAAATACTACCATTGCAACGATGATTGCAAGGATAATAACTGCAGCAAGAATTCCCTTTGGAACTGTCTTTCCAGAAATAAACTGCTGATATAATGTTCCGATATCATTTGGCATACGGGAAATGATGTTGATTGTCAACACGATGGAAATACCATTTCCTACACCCTTCTCTGTGATTCTCTCACCAATCCACATAAGGACTGCAGAACCTGCTGTAAGAGTAAAGATAACCATAATGATATTCATAACATAAACAGCGGTCGAATCACTCTGTTCTAAGTATCCACCTCTTGAGAAACCAATTGCCATAGCGATTGCTTCAATCAAAGCTAAAGCAACTGTGAGGTATCTTGTGATCTCGGCGATCTTTTTACGACCATCTTCTCCGTCACGCTGCATTTCTTCCAACTTAGGAATAGCAATAGTAAGAAGCTGCATAATGATGGATGATGTAATGTATGGTGTGATATTCAATGCGAATATAGATAAATTCAAGAATGATCCACCAGTAACGGCATCAAAAAAGCCCATTCCATCAGCGGTCTGACTAGCAAACCAGTTTGCAAATACTTCACTGTCAACACCAGGAATAGGAAGCTGACTTCCTATTCTGATGACAACTAACATTAAAAATGTAAAAATAATTCTTTTGCGAATATCTTTAATTTTGAATGCATTACGGAGTGTCTCTAGCATTAGATCACCTCTGCTTTTCCACCAAGAGCTTCAATTTTCTCTTTTGCAGAAGCGCTGAATGCGTTTGCCTGAACTGTAAGCTTCTTAGTAAGTTCTCCATTTCCAAGAATTTTTACTCCATCTCTTGGGTTCTTAACGATACCAGCTTCGATTAATGTCTCTACAGATACTACTGCGTCATTCTCGAAAGCTTCAAGAGCGGAAAGATTAATTCCAACGATTGTCTTAGAGTTTCTGCATTTGAAACCTCTCTTTGGCAATCTTCTGTATAATGGCATCTGACCACCTTCGAAACCTGGTCTAGGAGCACCAGAACGAGCTTTCTGTCCTTTATGTCCTTTACCTGCGGTCTTACCATTTCCTGAACCGTGTCCACGTCCTCTTCTGAAATTATCGCTATGAGCTGAACCGGCAGCTCCATGTAAATTGGATAAATCCATCACCGACACCTCCTTATCTTATTTTTTATGCTTCTTCAACTTTTACGTATGGTGCAACTTTGCGAAGTGCTCCAGCTGTTGCAGCGTTGTCTGGTAACTCAACTGTTTTGTAAAGTTTTGTTAAACCAAGAGCCTCGATTGTTTTTTTGTTCTTTGGAACAGCACCAATTGTAGATTTGATCAATGTTACTTTAAGTTTCTTATCTGCCATTTCAAATTCCTCCTTAACCCAGAATCTCTTCAACGGATTTTCCGCGGAGTTTTGCTACTTCTTCAGGAGATTTTAACTGACCCAGAGCGTCGATTGTTGCGAATACAACGTTCTGTTTGTTGTTGGAACCTAAAGATTTTGTACGGATATTTTTAATACCTGCTAACTCACATACAGTACGGGCTGGACCACCAGCGATGATACCAGTACCTTCTGGAGATTTCTTTAATAATACGGATGCACCGGTGAATTTACCCTGAACATCATGTGTAATACTATCAACTTCGTCTAACTTAACGCTGATGAGCTTTTTCATTGCATCTTCTTTTCCCTTACGGATAGCTTCAGGAATTTCAGTTGCTTTTCCTAAACCTGCACCAACATGACCATTGCCGTCGCCAACAACAACCAAAGCTGTAAAACGCATGTTACGTCCGCCCTTAACAACTTTTGTTACACGTTTGATTGATACTACTTTATCATTTAATTCTAACTGACTAGCATCAATGATTTCACGTTTCATGTTTTCGTTTCCTCCTACTAAAAATCTAATCCAGCTTCTCTTGCTGCATCGGCTAAAGCTTTAACTTTTCCCTGATATATAAAACCGCCTCTATCAAAGACAACTGTTGTAATACCCTTATCTAATGCTTTTTTAGCAATTACAGTACCAAGTTTGGATGCTGCATCTACGTTATTAGTCTTCTCTAATTCTGCTTTTAACTCTTTGTCAAGAGTAGATGCAGAAACAAGTGTATTTCCAACTGTGTCGTCAATAATTTGAGCGTACATATGATTATTGCTTCTGAACACAGCTAAGCGTGGTCTCTGTGCAGTACCTGCAAGATGATGACGCATTCTTCTATGTTTATTTTCACGAACTGCTGTTCTTGATTTCTTACTAACCATTCTTCGTCACTCCTTTAATTATTTCTTACCAGTCTTACCAACTTTACGTCTAATAACTTCATCAGCATATTTGATACCTTTTCCTTTGTAAGGTTCAGGTCTTCTCTTATCTCTGATTTCAGCTGCGTATTGGCCAACTTTTTCTTTATCGATACCTGATACAATGATCTTGTTACCGTCTACTGTAGACTCGATTCCTTCTGGATCTGTCATCTCAACTGGATGAGAATATCCTAAGTTAAGAGTTAAAACTTTACCAGCTTTGGAAGCTCTGTAACCAACACCATTCACTTCAAGCTCTTTCTTATATCCGTCTGTAACACCAACTACCATGTTGTGGATCAGTGTTCTTGTTAATCCGTGTAAGGATTTCATTTTTTTCAAATCATTAGGTCTTGTAACGATTACTTCAGCACCTTCTAATTTGATGTCCATCTCAGATGGAAGGGTTCTTTCAAGAGTTCCCTTAGGACCTTTTACAGTCACATGATTATTTTCTGCAATTTCTACTGTAACGCCAGCTGGAACTGCGATTGGCATTCTTCCTATACGTGACATGCCCGTACCTCCTAATTTTTCGTTGCGGTGAGGATTCACCGTAGTTAAAAAGTTACATATCTATCAGAATGGTAGTCCATCCTCCTGGCATAAGCCAGGAAGTCATTATTTCCTACCAAACGAAAGCTAATACTTCTCCACCAACCTGGAGTTTTCTTGCTTCTTTGTCTGTGATAATTCCCTGATTTGTAGAAAGGATAGCGATTCCTAATCCACCAAGTACTCTAGGAAGCTCGTCTTTACCAGCGTAAACACGAAGTCCCGGTTTGGAAATTCTCTTAAGACCTGTGATAATTTTTTCATTCTTATCTGCACCGTATTTTAATGTGATGCGGATTGTTTTAAAATTACCATCTTCGATAATATCGTATTTTGTGATATAACCTTCATCTAAAAGGATGCCTGCGATAGCAACTTTGATCTTAGATGCCGGAATATCTACTGTATCATGTTTAGCAGTATTTGCATTACGGATTCTTGTAAGCATATCTGCAATTGGATCACTCGTCATCATCATGATGTATATTTCCTCCTTCTAAAAATTACTCGGCCTACCAGCTTGCTTTCTTAACGCCTGGGATTTGACCTTTGTATGCTAATTCACGGAAACATACTCTGCAGATTCCGTATTTTCTTAAAACAGAATGTGGACGACCACAAATTTTGCAACGTGTGTATTCTCTGGTAGAGAATTTTGCTGGACGCTGCTGTTTAACTTTCATACTTGTCTTAGCCATTAAAATTCCCTCCTATTATTTGGCAAATGGCATATTGAACAATGTCAATAATTCACGTGCTTCTTCGTCTGTCTTAGCAGTAGTTACGATAATGATATCCATACCTCTTACTTTGTCAACTTTGTCGTACTCGATCTCTGGGAAGATGATCTGCTCTTTGATACCAAGAGCATAGTTTCCACGGCCATCGAATGCGTTAGGGTTAACACCTCTGAAGTCACGTACACGTGGTAATGATAAGTTAATTAAACGATCTAAGAACTCATACATTTTCTCGCCACGTAATGTTGTTTTACATCCGATTGGCATGTTCTCTCTGATCTTGAAGTTTGCAATAGCGTTCTTTGCTTTTGTAGCAACTGCTTTCTGACCTGTGATTGTCTCCATGTCTTTAATTGCAGCCTCTAATACTTTTGCGTTCTCTTTGGCTTCACCAACGCCCATGTTTACTACGATTTTATCGAGCTTTGGTACTTCCATAATATTTTTATATCCGAACTTTTTGATCATTGCGTCAACGATCTCGTTCTGGTACTGTTCTTTAAGTCTGCTCAACTGATTGGCCTCCTCTCTTTAATTAGTCAATAACTTCGCCTGTAGCTTTTGCTACACGAACTTTTTTGTCTCCGTCCATCTTGAATCCAACACGTGTTGCTTTTCCGTTGTGAAGAAGCATTACGTTAGAAAGATCGATTGGAGCCTCCTGGTGAAGGATTCCACCCTGCTGGTTAGCCATGCTTGGTTTTGCATGTTTTGTAACCATGTTGATTCCTTCAACAAGAACTTTGTTATCTTTTTTGTTTACGGAAATTACTTTTCCTTCTTTGTCTTTATCTTTTCCAGCGATCACTTTAACCATATCGCCTTTTTTAATTTTCATTGTTGCCATATCTTCGTCCTCCTATAATACTTCTGGAGCTAAGGAAACAATTTTCATGAACTGTTTCTCACGAAGCTCTCTAGCTACTGGTCCAAAAATACGGGTTCCTTTTGGAGTTTTGTCATCTTTAATAATAACAGCAGCGTTCTCATCAAATTTGATATAAGAACCGTCTTTACGACGAGCACCTTTCACTGAACGAACAACTACAGCTTTAACGACGTCACCTTTTTTAACAACACCGCCTGGTGTTGCATCTTTAACAGTAGCAACAATAACGTCACCAATGTTTGCATATCTTCTAGTAGATCCACCCATAACACGGATAACGAGTAACTCTTTTGCACCTGTGTTATCAGCTACTTTCAGTCTACTTTCCTGTTGTACCATGCTTGTAGCCTCCTTTAATTATTTTGCTCTTTCCATGATTTCTACAAGTCTCCATCTCTTATCTTTAGATAATGGTCTTGTTTCCATAACTTTTACTTTATCACCGATTTTACATTCGTTGTTCTCGTCATGGGCTTTTAATTTATATGTTTTCTTAACGATCTTGTTGTATAATGGATGTCTTACGTTATCCTGGATTGCAACAGTGATTGTTTTATCCATCTTATCACTTACAACAATACCAATACGTGTTTTTCTAAGATTTCTTTCTTCCACGATAAGTTCTCCTTTCTAGAGTTCTATTCAGCAACTTTTGCTTTCTCAGTAATGAGTGTCTGAATTCTTGCGATATTCTTTCTCACTTCTTTGATTCTGCTTGTGTTATCTAACTGATTAGTTGCGTTCTGGAATCTCAAATTGAAAAGTTCTTTTTTAGCGTCTACTAACTGTGCATTTAAATCTGCAACAGACTGTGTTTTTAATTCTTCTAAATATTTACTAGTTTTCATTTGATACACCGCCTTCTAAATCCGCACGAGAAACTACTTTACATTTGCAAGGTAATTTGTGTGTAGCAAGACGTAATGCTTCTCTAGCTACGTCTTCCGGTACACCGGAGATTTCAAATAATACACGACCTGGTTTAACAACGGCTACCCAGTACTCAAGGGCACCCTTTCCTTTACCCATACGAACACCCATAGGTTTATGAGTTACAGGTTTCTCTGGGAAAATTTTGATCCAGACTTTACCACCACGTTTGATATATCTTGTCATAGCAACACGGGCTGCTTCGATCTGGTTTGCTTTAATCCAGCAAGGTTCCATTGCTACGATACCATACTCACCATAAGTAAGTTTGTTACCTCTTGTAGCTTTACCAGCCATAGAACCACGGAACTGTTTTCTATGTTTTACTCTCTTTGGCATTAACATAATTACTGAGCTCCTCCTTCCTTATTAGCCTTTGTAGGAAGTACTTCGCCTTTGTAGATCCAAACCTTAACACCTACTTTACCGTAAGTTGTGTCTGCTTCAGCGAATCCATAATCAATATCTGCTCTTAATGTCTGAAGTGGAATAGTTCCCTCAGAGTAGAACTCTGTACGAGCCATATCTGCTCCACCTAAACGTCCGGAACAAGATGTCTTAATTCCCTTTGCACCAGATTTCATTGTTCTGCTCATGCAGGATTTCATTGCTCTACGGAAGGAAACACGGTTCTCTAACTGTAAAGCGATATTCTCTGCTACTAACTGAGCGTCACGGTCTGGTCTCTTAACTTCTTTGATATCAACAACTAATTTCTTAGATGTGAATTTCTGTACTTCAGCTTTGATCTTCTCGATTTCAGCTCCACCTTTACCGATTACTACACCAGGTTTTGCTGTGTAAATAATAACTTTAACGCGGTCAGATGCTCTTTCGATCTCAATCTTAGAAACGCCTGCTGCATATAATTTCTTTTTAAGATATGTTCTGATGTTGTAGTCTTCTACTAAAAGATCTGCAAAATCTGCTTCCGCATACCATTTAGAGTCCCAGTCTTTGATAACACCGACTCTTAAGCCATGAGGATTAACTTTCTGTCCCATGTTTGCCCTCCTTATCTTTCATCAAGCACGATTGTAATGTGGCTCATTCTCTTCTCGATTCTATAAGCTCTACCCTGTGCTCTTGGTCTGATTCTCTTCATTGTTGGTCCTTTGTTTGCATAACACTCTGCAACATAAAGGTTTTCTGCTTTCATTCCATTGTTGTTCTCAGCGTTTGCGATTGCTGACTCTAATAATTTCTTTACTAAGCTTGAAGCATATCTTGGGTTATATGTTACGATAGCAAGTGCTGTCTGAACATCCTTTCCACGGATAGCATCTAATACAAAGCAAGCTTTCTGAACAGACACTCTAGCATAAGATAACTTTGCTGAAGGTCTGGTATCTTTAACTTCATTTCTTTCTCTTTTAATCTGACTTCTATGTCCCTTAGCCATGGATGAAACCTCCTTTCAAAAAATAGTTCTTATCTAACGCCTGATTTCTTTTCGTCTTTTCCATGTCCTTTGTAAGTTCTTGTAGCAACGAACTCACCAAGTTTATGTCCAACCATATCTTCTGTTACGAATACAGGCACATGTTTTCTTCCGTCATGAACAGCGATTGTATGACCAACGAACTGAGGGAAGATTGTAGAACGACGTGACCAAGTCTTAATAACAGATTTGTCACCAGATGCGTTCATAGCGTCTACTTTTTTCAGTAAGCTTTCATCTGCAAATGGTCCTTTTTTTAATGAACGAGCCATAATTTACCTCCTATAGTCAAGCACGAAAGACCGCTACACGCGGCAGCGTTGTCTTAACCGTGCCATCAATTGTTTCATATTTAGCAACTTATTTGATTGCTTTACCGTCTCTTCTTCTTACGATCATCTTATTGGAAGATTTATTTTTCTTTCTTGTCTTAAGTCCAAGAGCTGGTTTACCCCAAGGTGTCATTGGGCCAGAACGTCCGATTGGAGCACGTCCTTCACCACCACCGTGTGGATGGTCATTAGGGTTCATTACAGAACCACGAACTGTTGGGCGGATACCCATGTGACGTTTACGTCCTGCTTTACCGATCTTAACAAGGTTGTGGTCACCGTTTCCGATAACACCAACTGTTGCGCGGCAGTTTAATGGAACCATACGCATCTCTCCGGATGGAAGTCTTAATGTAGCGTATTTTCCTTCTTTTGCCATTAACTGAGCAGCCATACCAGCGGAACGAACTAACTGTCCACCCTTGCCTGCGTATAACTCAATGTTGTGTACCATAGTACCAACTGGAATGTTCTCTAATGGTAAGCAGTTACCAACACGAACCTCAGCTTCTGCACCACTCATAACTGTCATACCATCTGTTAATCCCTGAGGAGCTAAGATGTATGCTTTCTCTCCATCTGCGTAGCAGATTAAAGCGATGTTTGCTGTTCTGTTTGGATCGTACTCGATTCCGATAACTCTTGCTGGAATACCATCTTTTTTGTTTCTCTTGAAATCGATTACTCTGTATTTTCTTCTGTTTCCACCACCGTGGTGTCTTACAGTGATTTTACCCTGATTGTTACGACCAGCGTTCTTCTTTAAAGAAGTTACTAAAGATTTTTCAGGAGTTGTTTTTGTGATCTCAGAAAAATCAGAACCAGTCATATTTCTTCTGGAAGGTGTATATGGGTTATATGTCTTAATTCCCATTGTTTTTCTCCTTTCGATGTTTATTATCGCACTTTACTGTGCCTAGGCTGCTATCTTTATCTTATAAACCAGCGAAGATCTCGATGTCTTTGCTGTCTGCTGTTAATGTTACGATAGCTTTCTTTGTTTTAGCAGTTTTACCAACTACCATACCACGTCTCTTATTCTTTCCGTCTAAGTTCATTGTGTTTACGCTGGCAACTTTTGTTCCTTCGAACATTTTTTCAACTGCTTCTTTGATCATGGATTTGTTAGCTTCTGGATGAACTAAGAAAGTATATTTCTTCTCAGCCATAGCTGCCATGCTCTTCTCTGTAACTACTGGTTTGAGGATTACATCATAATATTTAATATTTGCCATTATGCATACACCTCCTCGATTGTCTTAACAGCGTCTTTTGTTACAACTACTGTATCATATTTTAAGATATCATATACGTTGATCTCGTTTGTCTGAGCAGTCTTAACTGTTGCAAGGTTGCTTGCAGATTTGATCACGTTTACATCGTTGTCGTTTAATACAACTAATGCTTTCTCAACTTTTAAGTTATTCATAACTTCAACAAATTTCTTTGTTTTGATCTCATCAAGTTTTAACTCGTCAACAACAACAAATTTGCTCTCGTTTACTCTTGATGTTAATGCAGATTTAAGAGCTGCTCTCTTCTCTTTCTTGTTAAGTTTGAAAGAGTAATCTCTTGGTACTGGAGCGAATACTACGCCACCATGTGTCCACTGTGGAGCTCTTGTAGAACCCTGTCTTGCATGACCTGTTCCTTTCTGTCTCCATGGTTTTCTACCACCACCGCTTACTTCGGAACGAGTTTTTGCTTTCTGTGTTCCCTGGCGGTTGTTTGCCAGCTGCTGAAGTACTGCCATGTGTACTAAATGTTCGTTAACTTCTACTCCGAAGATAGCGTCGTTTAATTCCAGGCTTCCTACTTCTTTGCCTTCCATATTATAAACAGCTACGTTAGCCATCGTTAAGTTCCTCCTTTCCTATCTAAGCACTATTTACCTGCTTTAACAGTTTCTTTGATTGTTACTAAACATTTCTTAGCTCCTGGTACAGCACCTTTAACTAAGAGCAGGTTGTTCTCAGCGTCAACTCTTACAACTTCAAGATTCTGAGTTGTAACTTTTACGCTACCCATATGTCCAGGCATTCCTTTTCCTTTGAATACACGGCTTGGTGAAGAACATGCACCATTGGAACCCTGATGACGATGGAATTTGGAACCGTGAGCCATAGGACCTCTGTGCTGTCCAAATCTCTTAATAGCGCCCTGGAAACCTTTACCTTTGGAAATTGCAGTTGCGTCGATCTTGTCGCCTTCTGCAAAGATATCAGCTTTGATTACATCGCCTAAGTTGTACTCGTCAGCGTTTTCGAATTTGAATTCTTTTACAAATCTCTTTCCAGATACACCAGCTTTTGCAAAATGTCCCATCTGAGCTTTGTTAACGCCATGTCTGTTTCTGATTTCTTTCTTTCCGTTTGCATCTTTGTTGACAATTCTTTCTTTCTTGTCAGCAAATGCAACCTGTACTGCACTGTATCCATCGTTCTCAACAGTTTTGATCTGTGTCACTGAACATGGACCTGCTTCTAATACAGTAACCGGTACTAAAACACCGTCTGCATTGAAGATCTGAGTCATTCCGACTTTTGTTGCTAAAATCGCTTTCTTCATTCTTTTTACCTCCTGTTTTCTCTACAGCGGAACGCTTCATGCCCATCTGATGTGGGGTAGCGGAACCGTTCATCCTAGAAAGTCCATATAAGTGGAACCAAAGGGGTAAACCTTTGTATTGCTTCTATATAAAACCCTTCAGGATATTAACTAATTCATTTTGAAAAACAATTTATTTGTTTTTCATTTTGATATCAATGTAAACACCAGCTGGCATCTCTAAACGAGATAAAGCATCAACTGTTTTCTGGGTTGGTGTCATGATATCAATGAGTCTCTTATGAGTTCTCTGCTCGAACTGTTCACGGGAATCTTTGTATTTGTGAGTAGCTCTTAAAATAGTAACAACTTCTCTCTTAGTTGGAAGTGGTACCGGTCCACTCACCTGTGATCCGTTTTTCTTTACAGTCTCGATGATCTTCTTAGCTGAAGCATCAACTAATTCATGATCATAAGCTTTCAATGTGATTCTCATTACTTGACTTGCCATAAAAAAAGTCGCCTCCTTTTCGCACTTATAAATCAGTACGACAAGCGGTGACTGTACACATTCCCGTGCGTGTCATCCACTTTCGATTTCAAAACATCTTCCCGTTGATGATTTGGCACGTTGTTTCTACCTTTTGTAGACGTTATTCGTGATACAGTGACTTGTCGCCAGTTTCTTAACTTGACATTCGCTCCACGGAAAACCTGCATTTTCATGCAGCAACCTCGCGTTTCTACGCTATCAATGTCACAACAGTTGCTATTTTACATGATGTTCCTTTATATTGCAAGTGTTTTTTTCAATTTTTTTAATTTTTTTTGCATAATCCGCTCTCACATTAATATTTCCCCTATCCGATACAGATACTGTGTGCTATAATCAGCTATGAACTATTTAGAAATGAAAGGTATCTTATTATCATGAATATTATAATTGTTGGCTGCGGTAAAGTAGGATGCACGCTTGTAGAAGCCTTAAGTATCGAAAATCACAATATCGTAGTGATCGACTCCCGTCCCGAAAAAGTAAGTGCCCTTACGGATACAGTGGATGTTATGGGGATTGTTGGAAATGGTGTAAGCCACACAACATTAAAGCAGGCCGGTATCGAAACCGCAGACCTGCTGATCGCTGTCACAGGATCTGATGAGGAAAATCTCCTCTGCTGCGTCATTGCCAAGAAGAGTGGCCACTGTCAGACCATCGCCCGCATCCGCAACCCTATATATAATGAAGAAAAAGATTTTCTCCAGAAGGAATTCGGACTGAGCATGATCATTAATCCGGAACTTACGGCTGCAAATGAGATTTCAAAGGTTTTCCAGTTTCCTTCTGCTATCCGCGTGGATACCTTTGCAAAGGGACGTGTGGAATTACTTCACTTTAAAATAGGAAATAACTCCCCTTTATGCGGTCTGAAACTTTCCAAATTCCACGCAACCCTGCACTGCAATGATATTCTGGTCTGCACGATCGCAAGGAACAGCGAGGAAGTCATCATTCCAAACGGTGATTTTGAATTTGCGGCAAATGACATCGTCTCCATCGTTGCAAAACGCAGGGATGCCATCGACTTTTTCCGCAAGATCGGCTTAGAGAAAAACCGTGTATCCAACACGATCATCGCAGGGGGAGGTAAGATATCCTATTACCTTGCCAAGAGTCTTCTGATGTCCGGAATCAAGACGACCATTATCGAAATCAACCAGCAGCGCTGTGAGTTTTTAAGCGAGCAGCTTCCGAAAGCTACAATTCTCTGCGGCGATGCCACTGACAAGGAGCTTTTATCTGAAGAATGCATTGAAAAGGCAGCCGGTTTTGCGGCGCTGACCGATCTGGATGAAGAAAATATTCTTTTATCCCTGTATGCGAATGGAATCTCTTCCGCAAAGACAGTGACAAAGGTAAACCGCATTAACTTTACCTCCGTCATCAATAAGCTAGATCTCGGAAGCATTATTTACCCGAGAGTGATCACTGCAGAGTACATTATCAAATATGTGCGTTCCATGAATAATTCTTTAAACAGCAATGTGGAGGCGCTATACAAATTGGAAGATGGAAAAGCAGAAGTTCTGGAATTCCTGCTCAAAGAGAATTCTGCCGTCTGCAATATTCCTCTTCAGAATTTAAAGATCCGCAAAAATACTTTGATCTGCTGTATTTACCGTAATCATCAGGTCATCGTGCCAAGTGGACAGGATTGCATGATGCCCGGCGACTCTGTTATGATCGCCACCTCCGGTTACAATATATCCGATATCAAAGAGATTCTGGAGGATTAAGCTGCTATGAAGTATTCAACAATAGGCTATATTCTTGGACAGGTTTTGAAATTCGAAGGTATTTTTATGCTGCTTCCGTTTCTGACCGGAATGATCTATCACGAAAACGAAGCGTATTCTTACCTTATTATAGGGATCATCTGTTTTGTCCTCGGATGCCTGATCACGTTAAAAAAAGTAAAGCATCCGCAGATATTTAACCGCGAGGGGTTTGTTGCCGTTGCATTAAGCTGGATCGTTTTAAGTATTTTCGGTGCCATTCCGTTTGTGATCACTGGTGAGATCCCATCTTATGTGGACGCCCTGTTTGAGACGATCTCCGGTTTTACCACGACCGGCGCAAGTATTCTCTCGAACGTGGAGGCACTCACACACACAAGTCTGATGTGGCGAAGCTTTACCCACTGGGTTGGCGGCATGGGGGTTTTAGTATTCATCATGTCCTTTCTCCCTCTGATGGGCGGTTCGACGATCAACCTGATGAAAGCTGAAAGCCCGGGACCTTCCGTCAGCAGATTAGTACCACATGTGAAGGACACTGCAAAAATTCTGTATCGTATTTATTTGGTCATTACGATCATTGAAATTGTTTTATTATGTATTTTCGGTATGCCGATGTTCGACTCCCTGACGCTGACATTTGGTACGGTTGGAACGGGTGGATTTGGTATCCACAATGACAGCATTGCAGGATATAGCCCTGTGTTGCAAAATATTATCACCGTCTTTATGATTTTAAGCGGTGTCAATTATGTCGCTTATTTTTACATTATGACAAAGCAGTTGAAAGAAATTTTTAAAGTGGAAGAAATCCGGGTATATTTTGGCATCATTCTGGGTGCTGGTACTTTTATCGCACTTAATATCCGAAACTTGTACGGCTCACTTGGCGAGGCATTCCGCCATGCATTTTTTCAGGTGGGTTCCATTATCACAACCTGTGGATATGCGACTACAGACTTTGATCTGTGGCCGGAGACATCCAAGATGATATTGGTGCTTCTCATGTTTATCGGAGCCTGTGCAGGAAGTACCGGTGGCGGTTTCAAAATCTCGCGATTGCTGATTTTATGCAAAGCGATCCCGAAGCAGCTTTCTCTCGTGATACATCCGAGAGAGGTCAAGGTAATCCGTATGGATGGAAAACCGATCGACCACAATACACTGCGCTCTACGAATGTGTATCTGGCAATTTATTTTTTCATCCTGTTGGTTTCCACCCTTTTGATCAGTGTGGATAATTTCAACCTGACGACGAATTTTACAGCAGTTGCTTCTACTTTAAATAATATCGGTCCCGGTCTTGATGGTGTAGGCCCGACAAGGAATTTCGGTATGTATTCCGATTTTTCCAAGTTTGTGCTGATGTTCGACATGTTAGCCGGCCGTCTGGAATTGTACCCACTGCTAATTCTGTTCATGCCATCGCTGTGGCGCAGGAAATAATTATGTAAACAATTGAAGTTTATATTATACGAACTTATAGAAAGGTAATTTAAAATATGTGGATTGCAGAAAATTGGAAAGATTATGAAGTCATTGACTGTTCCAAAGGTGAAAAGTTAGAACGCTGGGGAAAATATCTTCTGGTCCGCCCGGATCCCCAGGTGATCTGGGACACGCCAAAAACAGAAAAAGGCTGGCGTAAAATGAACGGACATTACCACAGAAGTGCCAAAGGCGGCGGAGAATGGGAATTTTTCGATCTGCCGGAGCAGTGGCAGATTCATTACGGAAGCCTGACTTTTAACTTAAAGCCTTTTAGTTTCAAGCATACAGGTCTTTTCCCGGAACAGGCTGCCAACTGGGACTGGTTTTCAGAAAAGATCAAAAAAGCCGGCAGACCTGTCAAAGTATTAAACCTTTTTGCCTACACCGGCGGTGCAACCCTCGCTGCTGCCGCAGCCGGAGCTTCTGTCACACATGTGGACGCCTCAAAAGGTATGGTGACATGGGCAAAGGAAAACGCTGTCTCCTCCGGTCTCAAGGACGCTCCGATCCGCTGGATCGTAGACGATTGTGTGAAGTTTGTAGAACGTGAAATCCGTCGTGGGAATCACTATGACGCAATTATTATGGATCCTCCATCTTACGGCAGAGGTCCTAAAGGAGAAATCTGGAAAATTGAGGATGCAATTTATCCTCTGGTACAGTTGTGTGGACAGTTGTTGTCCGATGAACCTTTGTTTTTCCTGATCAATTCTTACACAACCGGATTGCAGCCGGCGGTGTTGAGCTATATGATGAACACGGTGTTGAGAAAATACCACGGAACGGTAGCAGCCGATGAGATTGGGCTTCCGGTGTCATCCAATGGACTTGTGCTTCCTTGTGGGGCAAGTGGAAGGTTTGAACGGTAATAACGAAATGTTGTCCAAGCTTCCACATCATGATATAATTATTTTGTTTCAGAATGACTCGTATTTACCATATTACAGAAATTATACTAGGGAGGAAATATACATGGGATGGCATGACGCTGCGTTTCAGTCGAAAAACTACGACACCGAAACATATAAGAAAGTACAGAATAATAGTTATAAGATTGCAAGAAGATCAATTATATTGCTGCAGATTGGCATTGGGTTTCTGATTCCGTTTGCATTAACGATTGTTATGGGAATTATATATGCAGCAGCAACATTTCAGATATTGGATCCAACAGAATATCTATCAGAATTGCTCTTTTCAATAGGAATTACATTTGTGTTATGTTTCGTTCCACTATTCTGGGGTGCCATTGCATATGCGAGACTACAGATCGTATGCCAGCATTTAGGATTCTGGTTAAAGGGAGCAGTAGAGTTATCAGATCGCGGAAGATCTGTGAATCTTGGACGAAGTGTCGCACATGCCGTAGGCGCTGAAACGGCAGAAGCAGCATACGCCGCGGAAACGGCAGGTCTGGCATTGGAAAGTGTTAATATCTGTAACCAGTATTTAAGAGACAATGGACAGAAACCGATAAGAGTAAACATCTTCAAAATAACAGTATTTATTGCGAGCGTTGTAATCATTGCAGTATATGTAGCTGCAATCGTAAGTGCTTACAGATAAGTGTTTCGGAATGATAAAGAAGAACCTGAAAGCTCGTATCTTTCAGGTTCTTTTCTCGCTTTATTTCATAGAAAGCACATAAATATCATTTCCATTTTTCGTGCACAATGTTTCTCCCCTGCGGAACATCCACTCAAAAGAATCCTGCTCTGCTTTCAGAAGTTCGGTTTCTTCACCGCTTAAAAGATCATACGCCGTAATGTGATCTGATTTATTAAAAATCAGATAGTTTCCCAGCAACCCATAATTAAAGAACCGGTCTGTTTTTATTTGTTCCACACTATGGTCTTCTTTGCGAATCACATTTACCTCATTCCGATAATTGTAAGGATCAGACAGATAGGTCATGTACTCATCATTCATCTGAAGTTCTGACACGTCAGAAGCTGTTTTATAATCAAAATAATTTCCATCTTCATCGATGGCCACAATCTCATACCCATCGTCTGTTTTGAATGCAGTCGCATAGGTATCATTCCATTTACTCAAATGCTCATACGGAGAGTTTACATACACATTTTCCTGAACAGTTTTCAATTTTCCCTGCGCATATTCACAGATAGAAACCGTTCCATCATCCTCAGCATAAAAGTAAATGTTTTCTCCATCTGTTTCCGGCGTTATCATTGTGCAGGATTCTGAAATATCCTTTGAAGTAAAAAGTATTTCAACATCGTCACTTTCGTCTGGGAAAATAGCAACTACACGATACCATTCATCCTCTGCTCCTGCTGAATCAAGCCAATATAGTTTATCATTGCAGATTCCCATATCGTTCACGTCTACCTGATAGCCTGCATGATATTTGTACAACAGTTTTTCTGTTGCAGACTGTGTATCATAAGACCAGATTTCTGTTTCCATGGAAATATCAAATTGTGCATCCTGATTTTCCTCATAATCTCCCACTGGCATATAAACGGAGTAATAAACCGTGTCACCATCTACACAATAACTTCCTACTGAGCAATCCGGTTCTAAAGGAAGTTGTATTTTGTTTATCTCCAATATCGCCTGGTTTTCTTCCGTATTTTCTACAGGCAATTCTGTCTTACTGGAAGAACATCCTGTCAAAAACAGACATACTAATAAAAAACAGATTCTTTTTTTCTGCATATGAATCCCCCTAATATTCCCATGCATACTAATAATCGTCCCTTTTTACATATTCCTTTTATATCAAAAATTTCTGCCTTTGCCTATCACAGCATCTTCTTTTTCCGTAAAAACAGCATAGTAATGATACAGATCAATAATGTGATAATACAAATGATCAGAAATCCGTGCGGCGTATTTGCAAACGGCATCCAGTTTTCATTGACATTCATACCGTAGATACCGGAAATGACCGTTGGGATTGCCATTACAATTGTAATAGATGTCAAATATTTCATAACGTTATTCAGGCGGTTATCCAATAAAGAGGACATCAGCTCTCTTGTTCCGTTGATAATATCTCGATAGATACTTGTCATTTCGATCGCCTGACGGTTTTCCACAATCACATCATCCAGAAGCTCTTTATCTTCCGGGTACTGCTCCAGCCGTTTATAACGGGTCAGCCGGTCAAGCACAACCCCATTTGCCCGGAGGGATGTCGCAAAGTAGACCAGTGTGGATTCCAGTTCATGCAGATTGATCAGATCGGAATCGTCTGTATCGCTTCCGACACGTTCTTCTATCTCAGTACGTCTTTTATCGATGATCCGGAGATTTGCCTGATAAATCGCTGCCGTCCGGTATAGGATCTGATATACAAAACGCAGCTTCTTCTTTGTGCTGAATTCTTTCACCCGGCTCCGCACAAAGTTCTGCAATACCGGTGTATCTTCCGTGCAGATTGTGACAATGATATCCTGCGTCAGGATAATACCAAGCGGAATTGTCGTGTATGTTCTCTGATCATGACGTATCTCGATGGCCGGGATATCCACCAGTATCAGCGTATATCCATCCTGCAGTTCAATACGGGAACTTTCTTCAACGTCGAGTGCAGCCTTCACGTCATCAATGTCTACCATTAATTTCTCAGCAATTTCCTCACACTCATCATGTGTTGGGTTGATCATCTGCACCCATACACCATCACTTAATTTTTCTTCTTCATGTATGACCTGATCGTCCGTCCTATAATAAGTCATCATAATTGTCACCTGTTCCTATGTCCAGCCACGTTACTTTTTCCCAAATGTGTCTTTTCACAGCTCTCTCGTATACGTTTTACATATACTTTATCATAACACACATTTTTTTATCACGCCACGTCATTTTTTCTCATATGTAAATATACTCCGGCGAAACATCTCCTGCTGTAAATGCCAGTTTGCTCTTGAATATATTCATTATTTTTTTGCCTGGTCAGGAAGCTGTACCAGAATGATGGCAGCAAACATTAATACACAGCCGATCAGTTCCCTGAGAGAAAGCGTCTGATGCAGGATAAGGAATCCTGCAATTACTGAAACCACAGATTCCAGGCTCAAAATTAACGATGCAACCGTCGGATTCATTCCTTTCTGCCCGATGATCTGCAGGGTATATGCGACGCCGCAGGACATGACACCTGCGTATAGGATCGGCATCCATGCAGCAAGAATACTCGTCAGCTGTGGTTCTTCCGTGAGAACCATCCCTACGCCAGACAAGATTCCACAGGTGAAAAATTGGATACAGGATAATTTCACTCCATCCGCTTTTGGAGAAAAATAATCAATGACTAAAATGTGTAAGGAAAATACCAGTGCGCAAAGCATCAACAGAAAATCGCCTTTCTGAACAGAAAATCCACTCTCTGTCATGCATAAAAGATATAATCCGGCTACTGCGATCCCAACACCACACCATACTTTACCGCTCACTTTTTTTTTCAAAAAAATCCCAAGTACCGGAACAACCACAATGTACATTGCTGTGATAAATCCTGCTTTTCCGACAGATGTATACATGATCCCAAACTGCTGCAGATTACTTGCAATACAGAGAAGCACACCGCAGGCAATACCGCCAATGAAAAGTGTCTTCCGCTCTTTGCCATCCATTTTTTTTGCAGCTTCTGTGTTGCCTTTTCCATTTATCTTTCCCAAAAGGGCAATGCATGGAAGCAGTACCACACCTCCAATGATGCTTCGCATCACATTAAACGTAAACGGGCCAACATAATCCATGCCGACACTCTGTGCAACAAATGCCACGCCCCAGATGGTCGCAGTTAAAAGTAATAATAATGATTGACGTAAGATAAATTTATTCATACTCCTCCTTGTTTGCGGAGCAAATGCGACTGTCCTTACAGGAGCAGAGGATTTTGTCTCCCTGTTTTCTATAACAGAATAGGGCGGCTTATAAAGCCACCCTGCTTAATCTTCAAAAATAAGTTACCATTTTCGGGCAATTTGTGCAAGCATTTCCACAGATTTGTTATGAAAAAAACGGATGCCCAGTTTATAAATATCTTAGAACTGCTTAAGAGATTCTTCACTTTCCAGTCAAATTTCTGTCACAAATTTCCTTTAATATAAAATCATCAAAAGGAGCTGCCGGTTTCAAAGCAGTTTGGGGTTGGAACAGTTCCGTCTAAATACAATTCCTGTGGACATTATTTTTTCCAATGTCCACAGGGTGAAAATATATATGGGCAGCATTTCAGAGATTGAAATGCTGCCCTCCTTTTTAATGTCCGTCGCCGGATTTAAATCCGGTATCTGACACGATTTTTTCACTGTTCTGTTTCACGGTATCGGAAGCGGTGTAAGCACTGTCCTCATACAAAAAGATATGCAGTTCTTTTACATTGTCGCTCAGATCACACGGTATCACGACATCACCTGTTTTTTTGCTCAAAACCTTAGTTGTCTTGGTAAATGGAAATCCTGTGGTGTCTCCAATGGAATATTGGAAAACCTGTGACGCAAGCGCTAACAGTTCTGCATTTGAAAAACTGGTCTGGATATCACCACATACCTCATTGATGAGCTTATTTACGGTTGTAAGATCGGACTGCTGTGCTTTTTTCACCATCGCGGTCAAAACCGTACGCTGACGCTCTGTTCTGCGGTAATCATCACCGCCTCCATATCGGATTCTCGCATATGCACATGCCTGCACACCATTTAAAGTATATGTGCCTCCCTGCGTAAGATTCTCGGCCTTATTTCCGGTCAATTCGTTTAACTCCCGGATATATCCGGTCATGAGAGACGCCTCATCATCTGTGATCTCCATGTCCACACCGCCAAGTAAATCGACGCATTCGATGATCGAGTTGAAGTCGACTGTCACATAATCTGTAATGTTTAAATCAAGGTTTACATTTAGCATGGATATCGCCTGCTCCGGTCCACCCTTAGCGTAGGCGGCATTGCATTTCTGGAAAATTCCATCTCCGGTATCCAAATAAGTGTCGCGGTAGACAGAAACCAATTTTACCTCTTTTGTATCATTATTAATATTGGCAAGCATAATGACATCGCTCCGCCCCTGCGACAAATTTCCATTGGAGCGATTGTCCAGACCAAACATCGCAATGGTCTGGTAACCCTTCATAATTTTCTGGGATTCCTGCGAAATATCCTCATTGACCTCAATTTTGTCCATATCCAGCTTTGTTTTCTCAATTTTGCTTAATTTTGACATAAAAAAAAGAACTACCGCAAGAATAAGCAATAACACGATCTCCACGATAAAAATTGTGTTGCGCCGCCTTCTTGCTGCCGCTCTTTTCTGATATCTTCTGCTGTTTTTTCTGTGATTCTGTTCCCTTATCGGATTTACGTTTTCTCTCTGACTCATTTTTCATCCCCGGCTTTCTTTTTGTAATCATTCAGTACTTTAAATTTATGTTACAAAAAGAGAGCCAGTGATTCAATCAAGCTTTTCTTAATCATTCTTAATATCTGTCGTATAATTTCTTATGAAACTTTTAAGGACTGCACCTTTTAAACCGCTGAATAACCGCTGATTCTCATGAAATAGCAAAGCAGATATAAGAGCAGTAAATGCGCCAGATAGAAAACATAGAAGAAATATTTCATTTTCCAGCCGTGGGTTCCGTTTTCTCCCGTATCCACAGGGTTAAAATATATGGGCAGCATTTCGGAAGTGGAAATGCTGCCCTCCTTTTTACTCTCAATTCATCCACAAAATTACACCTATTGCCTGTACCAAACCATTTCCTGCAGATTACACCAGAAATAATCATCTGTACAGCCTGCTACATAGCATGTAAACATATCTCCAGCCTTGCTGTCATCATAATAAAAGCTGAGTCTTGGGCATAGCCCCTGTTGGGAGCGGTCCGTCAGTTCCCATACATATGGTTCCTGATTACAAAATCCTGTATTTCCAGATTCTAACGTATAAATATAAGCACCGTCTTCCTGAATACGGAACGCCATACCCCAGCTCGGACAATACCATGTGCCAATGAAATTCTTTTCCATTGTCTCAGCATAATCATCAAACACATCAAAGCCTTCCACAGAAGATGCATCTGCTGTGATCTGGAAAGACGCATACTCACTGTCTGTGATCGGTCCAGATTTCACTATATTGCTCTGATCCGGTTTAAGTTCCGTATCTTCTATTATTTCTGATACTGTCTCTGTATTTTCAGTGCTCTGATTTTTTATGTCAGTTTCTGTGGAAATCTCTGTGCCATTATGATATATTTCATTCTGGCTTTCCTGCTGCTTCTCCGTCTTCATTGCTTCCCATTGTGTATGTATATCACTCCCTGCACCCACAAAAATCGCAAGACTCAATACTACAACAAAGCACCATGCCAGCACGAGGATAAAAATAGTTAAAAATCTTATTCCCTTCTTTTTTCCTAGTCCCTTCCCCTTATTTTTGGAACGTCTCAGAAGATAAACAATCCTTACACTAACCAAAATCCACAAGCCCACTAAAAGCAGCGTTGCCCCAATAAGCATAAAATTATAATAACTATCTGAACTTCCCACAACAAATGTCCAGATTCCATAACCTACGGCAGTTGCAGCCATCAATATTCCAAACCAAAGATTCAGATATGGCTCTGTTTTTGTGTCCTGTTCTGCCATGATCTCCCACGTTTTTACAGTGTCCATCAGCCTGGTCTGATCCCCGCTTCTGAAAATCTCCTGTAATTCATCATCCGACAGCTTAACGGTCTTAGAAGGCACCGCAGCGCAATGCTCCAGTTCGATCTGCCAGCTATCCTCCCTGGCACGAAATGATGCTGCTGCAAGCAGAAAATAATAGGTCTTCAATACATTTTTTCCCAGACTTTCTACTGCAATCTGGGAAAGTGCCTGTTTTGCAGCCAACGGTTTTTCCATCAGGATGTCCTGCTTGGCCATTGTCAGCAGGGTTATACTCTTTAAGAAAAATTTTTTATTATAATTTTCGCGATAGATGACCAGATTATAATCGTGCTTTTCCTGCAGCGTAAAATCCTTCATCCGCTTTGCGACAATTCCATTATGGAAAATGCGAAACCCCATCATAGAAAACATGCATATAACATAAAGAAGAATGTAGCTTGAAAGCTTTATTTCTATCTGTGGAAACAGTATTTTATCCACCATACCAAGCGCAAATAATAACAGTAAAATCAGATATCTGAGCGCACACTCTCTCTTTGCTCTCCGTATACATTTTCTTGCCATTTCAATTCCGCGGTTGTCGTACAATTCCACTGATTCATTTGTGTCATATATATTCACGATTCCTGCCCCTTTTGTATTATGTCAAGCTTGTATTTCATTTTCTATCAAAAGCTAAACCGCTGAATATCCGCTGATTCCCATGAAATAGCAAAGCAGATATAAAATCAATAAGTGTGCCGGATAGAAAATATAGAAGAAATATTTCATCTTCCAGCCGCGGGTTCCGTTATAAAATGCGATCGGGATAAAACCGAACAGCGCCGGTGTCTCCCAGATGAATGATGCACATCCTGCGATGATCTGCCACATTTTTTTCTTGTGGAAAATGTATAAGACCATAATACAGAATACACCTTTTTCGGCATAATCGGTCTTTAAAAAATACGCCAGTGCCATTCCTGCTGCCACGATCAGGATATACAAGATCACCTTCAACGCCTGATTCCACTCTTCTTTTTCTTCCACTGCACGGTAAACGATCATCGTCAGCAAACCAATGAATAGTGTAAAAAAGACATTCTGATAATTGAATTCGAGTATTTTGCTGCTGAATGCCAGATCGAACGGTATCTCTGAGATCAATGCAAACAGCCCAAGCCGCATCGCATATTTTTTCACATCATGTGTATGCAAAAATCCCTCCACCAGCAAGAAGCAAAAGATTGGGAACGCCACACGTCCGATCATTCGCATGACCGTGTACGTCCAATACAGTGCTCCATTTGCTGAAAGCCACAGCATAATTGCATCTGCATTTGTCTGGTCAAGTTCACCCAAACCATTTACCATTAAAAGTCTTGCCAATACTGCTGCACCAATATGATCGATCACCATTGTCACGATCGCGATCATTTTTAAGGTGCTTCCGCTGATTCCTTTTTTGTTTTCCATTGTTTCCCTCTTTCTTAACTTACAAAAACTGCATAAAGTAAAAATTGTCGTGCGTTACCGGGCACGACAATTTTTGTTTTTACCATTGCACTGACATATTCCTGCTACAACCTAGCTGTGTAAACTATAAATGTCTCCGTATACTAGCCTACAAATTCAGCAACACATCTTCTGTATGCCGCTACCGGATCAGCTGCCTGTGTGATCGGTCTGCCGACTACGATAAAATCAGAGCCAAGCTCTTTTGCTTTTGCAGGTGTTGTCACACGCTTCTGATCTCCTACATCTCCGTCTGCAAAACGCACGCCCGGTGTAATGGTAAGGAATTTTTCTCCACATACTTCGTGTACTTTTCCTGCCTCTAATGGAGAGCATACCACACCGTCTAACCCTGCTTCCATTGTATTTTTTGCATAATGCATAACTGTTTTGTCAATCGGTTTGTCAATCCACAATTCTTCCTGCATCACTTCCTCGCTTGTGGAGGTAAGCTGTGTCACAGCAATCAGCAGAGGTCTTGTTCCGTCTGCTCTTGTCAGTCCCTCAATCGCTGCGGACATCATCGCTTTGGTTCCTGCTGCATGAACGTTGCACATATCAACATCAAGGTTTGATAATACTGCCATGGATTTTTTGACTGTATTTGGAATATCATGTAATTTCAGATCAAGGAAAATCTTATGTCCCATCTTCTTAATTGTTCTGACGATCTCAGGTCCTTCTGCATAAAAAAGTTCCATTCCGATCTTTACAAATGGCTTTTCATCCTGAAATTTGCTTAAAAAGCTCACTACTTCTTCTTTGCTGTTAAAATCACAGGCAATAATGACATCTCTTCCCATAAGTTCTCCTTTTTCTATTCTCTGTATTTATTCTTTTTACAGTGACCGTTATGTATCACCTCATCAAAGAATACTACATCCAAATTTAATTGTAAACATAATTACCCGCAAAAACATTCATTTTTTTCTAGACAATTGCATTTAATTATGCTAATATAACGAAGTACGGTTTTGGACGTACAACCGAATATATCGGAATGTGGCTCAGCTTGGTAGAGCGCTTCGTTCGGGACGAAGAGGTCGCGTGTTCGAATCACGTCATTCCGACTGACTGAGAGGATATTGATATCACATCGATATCCTTTTTTTATTACTTTCACACAAAATTTCACCCAAACATACTACAAATATAAAATTTAACAAAAAATTCATAATATAAAAGCAATTTCCAGCTGTTTTGCTGCTGTCTATATGCTATAATAATCGGACAAGCGAAAAAAGGAGACGATACTATGAAGAATATAGAATTATCAGCCTGCGAAGAAATGATAATGACAATTATCTGGAACAGTGAGACTGAATTAGACTTAGCAGCGGTCATGGCTCAGACAAATGAGCGCTATCATACTGTCTGGAAACCACAGACAGTATCTACTTTTCTTTCAAGAGCTAAGAAAAAAGGCTTTCTGGCTTCTTATCAGAAAGGACGTTACTCTTACTATCAACCACTTGTGAGCAAAGCAGAATATCGCAGAATGAAGCTTCTCACCCTGTTGACCAAGTTCTATGATAACGATAGGGAAGCTATGAAGAAAGATATAATGGCATGAAAAAAACAGTTCTTATTACCGGTGCGTCACGTGGTATCGGACGTGCAATCGCTGTTGCTTTTGCAAAAGCAGGTTATAACCTTGTCATCACCTGCTCCAAAAGTGAAACAGAACTTTTACATTTAAAAAACGATCTGGAAAGAGACTATTCCGCAGATGTCCTTGCAAGTATTGGTGACATCTCTGATTTCGAATATGTGACACAGCTTTTTTCACATATTGAGCAGCGTTTTCACGGTGTCGATGTGTTAGTCAACAATGCCGGGATCTCGTATGTCGGTCTGCTAACTGACATGACGATCGATGAATGGAATCATATTCTGGGTGTGAATCTCACTTCCGTATTTTCCACCTGTAAACTGGCGATTCCTCATATGCTTTCCAGAAAATTCGGAAAAATCATCAATATTTCTTCTGTCTGGGGAAATGTTGGAGCATCCTGTGAAGTAGCCTATTCCGCCTGCAAGGGAGGAATGAATTCTTTTACCAGAGGTCTTGCCAAGGAACTTGCACCAAGCAATATCCAGGTAAACGCCATTGCATGCGGCTGCATCGACACACAGATGAATGCATGCTTTTCCGAAGAAGAACGTGCTGCATTAACAGATGAAATTCCAGCCGGAAGATTCGGAATGCCGGATGAGGTTGCCTCCCTTGTTCTGACGCTTGCCGAAGGAAATGAATATCTGACAGGTCAAATCATAACATTAGACGGTGGCTGGATTTAGCCATCGTCTTTTTTCTTAGATTTTAAGAATAAATTCAGAAAATCGGTACTTTCCAATATTTACCAATCAAGTGAGCTAAAATCCTTTTAATTTAACGAAAAGGAGCTCTCACTAATGAAAATTCAAGAAGAACGTGTACTCTTATTAATGGAGGAAAACGGAATCACACAGCGAAAAATGGCACAGGATCTCGCCATTTCCCCAACCACACTAAATGGCTATCTGCATGGAAAATATCTTCATGTTCCGGATGATGTGATATGCGAAATTGCTGACTATCTGCAGGTTTCTGTCAACTATATTACAGACCGGTCAGCACTGCTTCAGATAGGAAACGGAATTCACGACAAAGAGGAAGCGGTGGTTTTTGATAATTATCGTCATCTGCGTCCTTCTGACAAAAAAATCGCAGCCGACCTTATCAGCCAGCTGCTTAAAAATAATCCCGACAATTCCACCAGATCCTGATTCTGTTTACTAACTTTCCTCTGCAGTCAGAATAATGACTGTTCTCGGCGGAACTTTTAATGATTTTTTATAATAAAACTCTGTCTGTTCTTCCACATTTTTTCCATCTTCATATGGAAGGAATGTGTTGACACAGACTTTCCACTGCATGCCCATTGGAAGCTCCGGAAGCTGCATAATCAGTGTTTCCCAATATGCATTCATACAATAGAACACAATATCATCACGGATATCATTCTCATCTCTTCCTGCATACATAATACCGATCAGCCGGCTGTTATTATCTGTACCGCCATTCCATGGGAAACCATTGTGGATACTGATCTCCGGCAGTTTACATGCCGCCGGTTTTGTAGTCTTACGCAGGATCGCATTATCTTTCCGCAGGCGGATCATATAGCGGAAGAAATCGTGGATTTCTTTGTATTCTTCTAGTCGGTTCCAATCCAGCCAAGATGTGATATTATCCTGACAGTAAGAGTTGTTATTTCCAAACTGTGTATTGCAGAATTCATCTCCTGCAAAAAACATCGCCGGTCCGCGGCTGCACATCAATGTTGCGAATGCATTTTTTACCATACGGCGGCGCAACCCTTCGATTTCCGGATCGTCTGTTGCACCTTCCTCCCCACAGTTCCAACTGTTTCCATTGTTATCACCGTCTGTATTTCCCCAGCCGTTTTTCTCGTTGTGCTTCATATTATAGGAATACAGATCATATAAGGTAAATCCATCGTGGCACGTCAGGAAATTCACGGATGCACTGATTCCTCGATGTGCCGGATCGTACAAGTCTCGTGATCCGGTAATTCGCGTGATCGCGGTTCCAGCCATCCCACCATCGCCCTTTAAGAAGCGGCGCATGTCATCACGGTATCTTCCATTCCACTCTGCCCAACGGCTCCAGGATGGGAAACTTCCCACCTGATATAAACCGCCGGCATCCCATGCCTCGGCAATCAGCTTTGCTTTTGCAAGAATCGGATCGCATGCAAGTCCCTGTAAAATAGGTGGATTTTCCATTGGTGCCCCATTCTGGTCTCTGCTTAAAATAGATGCAAGATCAAACCGGAATCCATCCACCCTATAATTGATGACCCAGTATCTCAGACAGTCAATGATAAATTTACGCACGATCGGATGGTTACAGTTCATGACATTTCCACATCCACTAAAGTTGTAGTAATATCCTTCCGGTGTCAGCATATAGTAGATATTATTGTCAATTCCTTTGAAGGAAAAACATGGTCCCTTCTCATTTCCCTCCGCTGTATGGTTAAATACAACGTCCAAAATAACCTCTATTCCATTTTCTTTCAGTTCATAGATCAGATTCTTTAACTCATCACCCTCATGGTTGTGTTCCACCACTGAAGTATAACTTGTGTTGGGCGCAAAAAAACAGACCGTGTTGTATCCCCAGTAATTATACAGACGTTCTCCGTCCACCACACGGGTGTCTTCCATCTCATCAAACTCAAAAACCGGCATCAGTTCCACTGCATTGATTCCGAGATCTTTCAGATAAGGGATTTTTTCCCTCAAGCCCTCAAAAGTACCAGGTGCTTTCACGCCGGAAGATGCATCTCTTGTGAAACCACGCACATGCATTTCATAAATGACCAGATCTTCAAACGGATGATTCAGAAAACGGCTCTTTTCCCAGTCAAAATTATTTTCCACTACCCGGGCATGGTATACAAAGTCTTTTTCTCCTTCCGGGCGCTCTCCCCAGTGTCTCTGTCCTGTCACTGCCCGGGCGTATGGGTCAAGCAGGATGTTGTCTTTATGAAACCGCAGTCCTTTTTTTTCATCATATGGTCCATCCAGCTGGAACGCATATTCAAACTCTTCGATATTTAACCCAAATACCAGCATGGAATATGTGCTTCCAATACAGTAAGTTTCCGGATAACGTATTTTTGCAAATGGCTCCTGTTCTTTCGGGCGGAACAATAATAGCGTACATCCGGTCGCCCCCATGGAATGGATGGTAAAACTGACTCCATTCGCCGCCTGCGCCGCACCATTCCTGTCATAAAATCCGGGTCGTACCTTATATCCTGAAATTTCATCCAGCGGCTGAAGTTTTTCACCCCTGAGTGGTCTGTGATCAAAATTCATCTGTTTTCACCTCATTTTTTTCTGCTCTATATTAATGCGTTCTGACTATATTCTTATTATACTCGAAATACGTGATTTTACAAACTTTGTATACTACATTATATGTAATGTGCTCGAAAAGGAAGCTCTTCGAAACAGCTTGCAGATTATCATTGTTTTCTTTTCGGAAAAATGGTAATATAAAATCAATATTTCACTGGTGTATTGTCAGTGATCACAAATGCAGATGAAAACGGACTGTACTTGTCAATAACTTGAGGAGGGTATCATACATGGAAGAAAAGATTTATAAAACAATGGGCTCCACAGGTGCTGCAAATCTCGCGATTGGGATCTGTATTCTTGTTGGCGGAATTGTTTCCGGAATCCTTTTGATCGTAAACGGTGCAAGATTATTAAAACACAAGGGAAAAATTATGTTTTAACGGCACCTTTCCAAAAAGGAGAGAAAATATCCCTTTAAAGGGACACTTTCTCTCCTTTTTTCTTGCAATAAGTCAGCCTATTTTACGAATTCCTCAATCACACAGGAATGTTCCTTTGTCTTCACATCATAATTAATCCCGACAAGCAACAGATTCCCCAGATAATCTTCCAGACTCTGGCAGTATTCTTTCTCTTTGATCTGGCTGATCGCACCGGCTGCGCTCTTATCACATTTTAATTCGACCACAAGTGCCGGTTTCTCCGGGTATTTTTTTCTTGGAATATATACCATATCTGCGAATCCTTTTCCCCCTGCCAGTTCACGATGCACAGTATAAAAATTTCTTGCAGCATATAATGCCAGCGAGATTGTATAGCTTAATGCATTTTCGTCATTATACTGAATATGTGATGTCTCAAAATGAGCCTGTCTGATTCCAGTAATTTTCTATTTTTTCAAAACGCATACAGTTCACAACCGATCTCGGACTGTAAATGGATTTCTCTTTTTCAAAGGAATAACCATCATACCAGCTTTTCACCTCTGACATGTCTGCTTTATACTGTCTGCACAATGCTTCTACTTCTGTTTCCGTGAATCCCACATAAGATGCAAGTGGTCCGGGACTGATCATGGAAAATTCATCAAACATATTTAACGCAGAATGCGTCCCATACTTTTTGATTGGCAGAATTCCTGCATATTCAAAAAAATAGTATCATACTGATTTAAATGCTTTTTAAATCCGCTCCCTTTTGAAATTTCCAATCCTTCAAACAGTTTTTCCGAATCACATTCTCTGCTATAATATGCGGACAACATGTTAGCTGCCATTGATTTTCCAAAACGTCTCGGTCTGCTGACACAGATGTATCTCTGCATTGTGTTGATCACATGGTTACAATACCCGATCAAACCTGTTTTATCCACATAGATCTCGGAATGAACCATCTTATAAAACATGTCATTTCCCGGATTCAGATAGTTTCCCATGAAGTCCTCCTGCTTTTCTATTATCGGCTAACGTTCACTATATGTTCCCCGTCACTGCCTGCCCTGCATTGCCTGTCATATTTTCGTTGCTTATTATGTTTATTGTAACGCTTTTGTAAGAAATACAAAAGAGCTTTTAAAATTTCTTTTTCGCATAAATAAGCATATAGATAACTCCAACAACCCAGAACAGAATCGCCACCCCACTTTTTCTCTCTGATTTTTGGTTCATTATAAAGGGTGTAGTGACTATAAGGTCAATTATTTTTGCACAAAATAAAAATATCTGACCGAAAATATAATTTCTCGCCAGATATTTTCATTTATGAAATATTATGTTCCATACAATACTTTTCTACTAACTCTATAAATTCTCCTGCAACTGCAATCTGCCGCTCTGTCTCTTCTTTACTTGCAATATAAAAATCATCATAATCACTGGCATGCCGTATCTCTTCTGCCTCACCGATTTTTCTACCCACTTCTCGCGGAAAAATCTCTGTCTTAACATAATCTTTATTGAAATTGGCAATTGCATCTTTATGACGTTTAAATGCCCTTCCATCTAATGCATGAAATGCATTTATCGCATGAAAAATTGCATAATAGGCTCTGTTATTTGCGCCTTTATATTCACCTGCATTTAATAATATCTTTGCAGGCTTCAGATCAGATTTTGCCGTCTCTATACGATATGACACAAGGTCTTTTCTTGTCCCTATCTTCTCATTATACTGCTCCATACAAAACCACTCCCTCCTTGTTCACATTTTCATAAAATGGATAATTAACAACCCATTTTTTAAAATGGCTCTCACTCTTCGCAATCGGTTTTATATCGATATCATTATCTAAATTGAAATCATAAGTCATATAGGAAAGTTCCTTGCTGTACTTCTTCAAATCTAAATCTGACAAATCTAACAATATCATAATATCTACGTCTGAGTCTGGTCTGAAATCTCCTCTGGCATAGGACCCATACAGAATAATCTTTGATAAATGTGTACCGTATATTTTTTTTATTTCTGAAATATAAGTTTGCAATAATCCGTTCATTTTTTGTGGCATAATTGTTACTCCTTTCCAGAATTATTTCACATTTCTCTCTCTATTATATCCTCTGATTCTTTATTCCACAATATTCTTTACGATTTCTTCCTGATCCCATTCACGATCACATAAAACGCCGGGAATAATACACCGACAACCGGCCAGATGGTCCATGTTCTGTCCCAGTCATTAGTTGTAAAGCTCCATGCAAGATAGATGGCTGTGGTGATCAGCCAGTAAACCGTTACCGGGCCAGACATCTTTTTGTTTTCATGTTTTTTCTGTCTGGCGTAATCTTCTTCCTCCAGAAGCTGGTTCATCGCATTCATTTTGGCTGCACTTCTCACAATAAAATAGGTTCCGATTGCAACAAGTGCTAGAAGCATACATACCGCTGAAACCATATAAAAATCACTTTCAGATACCGCAAGTGTTCCAAATAAAGGAATCACAGAGCATATGCAGCATGTAATTCCGATGACAAGCTGAGTCACATACGGACTGTGATAAGCATCTCTTTTTTCCTTCACCATGCCGCTTACTCCATAGACAGTCTCTATGTCTTCCTTTTCCATAAATTCATATTTCTTTGTTTTCATACCGCAAAGAATAAAAATAGTTACCGCAATTGCAATTAAAACGATCAAAACACAGATTCCTATTCCAGCCGCTGCATTTTCACTGATATGATAATTTGGCATCTCACTCATTGCTCCAAGCATTAATAACACAATTGGGGATAAAATGCACAGCATCGTAGCAAAGGCTGTTTTTCCTGCCGACCAGTCAATGATCTGCAAATATTCATTTGCCATTTCCATTGTGACTTTGTGTACGCTCCTGTCGCTCTCGCTTTCATTTTCCTGCATCTGTGACGGCGCGTATTCTTCCTCTTCCAGTTCATCTTTGATCAGGTAATCTGTGGTCACCCCAAAAATCTCGCTGAGTTTTAAAATCTTATCCAGATCAGGGATAGACTGTGCACCTTCATATTTTGAAACCGACTGACGCGTCACTCCGAGTTTTTCTGCAAGCTCCTCCTGTGACCATCCGTTCTTTTTTCTCAGGTTGATAATTTTATCTGCTAGAATCATAACTTCCTCCGTTCTGTGTTAAAATTAAACATCTATTTCTAGAAAAAGACTATCATTTTTTACCATTACATACTAGAAAGTTGCCCCGTCAATTTGTCAACCGGTGGTTGCAATGCGCTTATTTGCGGTATTTTATAGCAAAAAGAGAATCATTTTCAGATTTAACAATAATTAACTTGAAAGTAATTTACTTCAAAGTTAATTACGTCATATGTAGTTTGCTAAACACATTATATCCCCCCGTAATCCACAAGACACCATTTCAGTCCCCCAATCACATCACTGAACACGACACCATATTCTGCTGCCTTTCCGCAGTCCATCCAGAGATTATGCGCTGCCGGGACTTCTTTTACCATCTGCTTACTTCCAGTGATGCGCAAAAAATCCTTCGTAATCTCATACATGGACTGTGTTGTCTCGCTTCCAAAATTGTAAATTCCACCCGGAAGCTTTATCACACGTTCCATATTCTCGCACACTTCACGCAGATAAGTGATCCCACGATACTGACATCCAAAAGTAAGCGTCTCTTTTGCATTGAGAACATTCAATAGATAATTGCCCTTCGGTGAAATGTAGTCATACATCCATTCTGCCCGCAGCAGCACAGAATCCGGCTGTCTGTCCAACACCCGCTGTTCCATTTCCAGTTTATGCGCTCCATAGATATTCGCAGGTTTTGCCTCATCCTCCCGATATGGTCCGTCGCTCTCGCAGCCACGGTACACCTGATCTGAACTGAAACAGATCAGTTTTTTTCCGTCTGATGCTTTCGCCAGATAAACCGGAAGAAGTACATTTGCATAATAGGACTCTTCCGGATTTTTCTCGCAGATCCCCACATCCGAAATTGCAGCTGTGTGGATGATCACATCTGCTTCGCTCTCCTCCACGATCTGCCTGATCTGTTTTTCGTTCATTCCCTGAATGGACGGCGCGGCAATTGCTCCTTCTAACTCTTTCATCAGGCGTGTGCCCACAAAGCCGTGTGCTCCGGTAACTAATATTTTCATTTTATTTTCCTCCTCACAAAATATTCCAGATAATCTGCCTCTTCAAATTATTTATTTCAGGGAGATTTATGAAAAAAGTTTTGCATCACCAATGATGGTGTATCAGATTTTATCGGCACTATGCATACCATCTTTCTAGCAGATTCCCAGATAACTTCCCAGTTTCTCAAACTCTTCCGGATTAATGCAGTTCGGTATTGCCACATCTGCAATCTTTTCCCTGCACTCCTCATAATCCATCCAGCAGACTTCTGCGACTTCCGACTCTTGCAGTTTCAGTTTACCAATATCCACCGGCTGTCTGTATACAAAATCATTACTGAACTCATTATCCCGGAATATTTTTCCAGAAAAAGTTGTCTCAAACTTCACGAGTGTTGTTCCGAATAGTTCCAGCTGCTCCGGCTGTGCAGACAATCCCAGTTCCTCCTCAAACTCCCGCAGTGCACTCTCCATGACCCCATCTCCGGCACTGATATGCCCGGCAGAAGAGATATCATAGCAGCCGGGGTACGAATCCTTGTTATCGCTCCGCTTCTGAAGCAGTACATCATATCCGCTCTTATCATTTTCCCGCACGATCCAGATATGAACAGTTCCGTGCAGTGCGCCTTCACGATGTGCCACACCGCGTTCTTTTACTACGCCTGTTTTACTTCCATCCTCATTTAAAATATCGAAAAGCTCCAACTCTTTTGCATCCAGAACTGCCTGATCCAGAATATCCTGCTTATTGTATACAAGCTTTAAAGAAAAGAACTCCTTCTGCTCCTCTAACAGACGGAAGAAAATCCGGTCGCCTTCCCAGAGATTCAATTCCGGAATCCGGTCTTTTTCTACCCATTCCAGCACACCTTCGTTGCAGTCGATTGGTGTTCCCTCGAATCCATCTGCTGTAAAAAGTGACATGTATTCTACGATATCTTCCCCCAGAACAAAAGTTATAATACCACGATATTGCCATGAAGTCAGGGTATAACCAGTTTCCTCCCAGACTTCCCTTAACATGCATTCTTCCGGGCTTTCTCCCCACTCAAATTTTCCTCCGACACCGATCCATTTATCATGATTAATGTCATTTTCCTTTTTGATCCGGTGAAGCATCAGATATTTGTTATCTTTTTCGATATAACATAAGGTTGTTAATTTGTTCATCTGTGAAAATACCCCTGTCTCTTTTCATTTAATTTTAGCTTATCACTAAACTAGGGGATATTGCAACCTATACGCTGTGAGCACTGCTCATTGCTTACGCATAGTATTTTGCCTGTGCGCTCCAGAGTTCATAGTATTTGCAGTTCGTCTGTTCCACGAGCTCCTCGTGTGTGCCCTGCTGCACGATCCTGCCCTGATCAAAGACAATAATCTCATCGCAGAACCGGCAGGAAGAAAGCCTGTGACTTATGTAAACCGCTGTCCGGTCTCCTACGATCTCATTGAAACTGCTGTACACCTCCGCTTCCGCGATCGGATCTAAGGCGGCAGTCGGTTCGTCCAAGATCAGAAATGCCGCGTTCTGATACAGCGCCCTTGCAAGTGCGATCTTCTGTTCCTCTCCGCCAGAGATGCTCACACCATCGGCATCACAATCCTTGTAAAGCCAGGTATCTAACCCCTTTTCCATCCGGGCAGAGCGCGCATCAAAGCCTGCCTTGCTTAAACATTCCTGTACTTTCTCTGAGTCATACTCTGTGGATGCTGCCACATTCTGCCCAAGCGGAAGGGCAAATAGTTTAAAATCCTGAAAGACAACTGAGAATACGGACATGTATTCCTTATAATTGTATTTCTTAATGTTGATTCCATTCAGCAGGATCTCGCCTTCTGTCGGATCATAGAGCCGGCACAAAAGCTTGATAAATGTTGATTTTCCAGAACCGTTCTCCCCGACGATTGCTAATTTTTCTCCAATGCGGAATTTCAGATTTACATGTTCTAACACTTTTCTGTCTGTGCCAGGATAGCAGAAGCTGACATCCCGAAATTCCACCTCGTACTGGCAGTCATTCCTTTTTTCCACGGTGAGGCTTCCCTGATACATATCATTCGGCGTATCCAGAAAATGAAGTGTTTTCTTTAAAAATTCCCGGTTTGTATGCACTTCGCCAAGTGCGCCCAAAAGCTCCTCCAGATTGTGGCTAAGCGCCGTCACCGCACTGATATACTGCGTCACAGCACCAATTCCAAACGCTCCTCCGTATGCCTTCAGACAGACAAGCAGATAGACCAAACCACTGCAGAGCCGTTCTGTCATCTTAGCAACTGCTGACAGGATGCCTCCTTTTCCTTTCTCCAGGCGGTCCATCCCGGTTCCTATCCCCCAGACTTTATTTTTCTCATAAAATCCCATGACAGCCGGAATCTGCTCATAAACACGGATATCCTGCTCCCGTTCCCGTTCTCCTGCCATACGTGCCATAAAGCTCCAGAGGCGGTTTCCAAACGTTGCACGCTCGGAAAGTTCTGCAGCCATGTTCTGTACCCGTTCCTCAACCCAGGATGCCAGCGCCGTAAATCCCAGTATTCCAGCAAGAAATACAATCGTAAAAAGAGGACTGTTCATCCATAGGAATGCTTCCTTCACCGCTTTTGCCCGAAAAAAACTTACGGTGAGTATCAATGCTCCGGCAATACCTGCAATTGCCTGCAGCATCCTTTCCATGGTAAAGACAACCATGCATAGCCCGAGCCTGCTCCACCTGTTAATTTGTTCAATCTGTAAAACCTGATCCTGAACGACGGAATCATCCACTTTTGCAAAATCAAGTGACAACATCTTTTCACTCAGAATTTGTGTTAAATTTGCTGTCATATCATTCCGCTCCACCGTGTAACAGTTTTTAAAATAATGATAAAGGAGTCCTGCCACACTTTCCATTCCAAGTAACAGCACTACCAGATTCCGCAAAATAACCGGATTTTTCGCGCCTGACAGCTCCGTAATGATCCGTGCAGAAAAATAGATTCCCGCATAAGGAAGCAGCGCACCGGTAACCACATAAAAAAACAGTGATACCAGCATGCCTGGTGATTCCCTCCACCAGATTCCGATCGCCCTTTTATTCAGTCTAATTGTCTCACGCATGGAACGCAGCATCTTCCATTCCTCCTTCCGTGTAATACCGGCTCTGTACCTCATACAGATGTGCATATTCTTTTCCTGCATCCATCAGTTCCTCATGTGTACCCATCTCCGCGATCCCACCTGCTCCGATTAAGATAATACAGTCACAGAACTTCGTGGATGCCAGACGGTGCGACACATAAATGGAAGTGGAGCCCTTTGTCAGTTCATGGTACCGCTCATAGAGATCACTCTCTGCAATCGGATCCAGTGCCGCCGTCGGCTCATCAAGTACGATCACCGGTGCATTCCGGTAGAGTGCCCTCGCAAGCATGAGCCGCTGTGTCTCACCTCCGGAAAGCTCATAAGCATCCAGGTGGACGGATCTTCCAAGCCTTGTTTCATATTGCTCCGGCAGCCTTTCGACGTTCTCTTTCAGACCTGCATCCTTTATTGCCTCTTTCACGCGGGAATCATCTATCTCCTCCACGCTCTGTGCCACATTTTCTGCAATGGTTCCTGCCAGGATGGAGAAATCCTGAAAGACTGCGGAAAATAGTCCGTAATATTCTTTTCTGTTATATTTGCGGATATCCTCACCATTTAAAAGTACACGCCCCTCTGTCGGGTCAAAAAATCCACATAGAAGCTTCACCAGCGTCGATTTTCCGGCTCCGTTTCTTCCTACAACCGCAAGTTTTTCTCCGTTTCGTATGGTGAGATCTAAGTTGTGCAGTGTATCCTCCGATGCCCCCGGATAACGGAAGCTGACATTTTCAAGCTTCAGCTCATAGTGTCCTGCTTTATTCTCCGGAAGCGCCTCTCCATCCTCGAATCGATACGGCTCCGCATAAAAAAGCAGCTCCATCACATCGGAAATCCCGACACCTGACTGTCTGATCTGCGACACATTTTCCATGATTCCCTGCACCCAGTTTGTAAAACCGCTCACCGCGGAAAAATATAAGATAAACTGCGGAGCATCCAAATTTCCCGCAAGTACCTGTCCGATCAGATACGCATACGCAACTACGTTCCGAATCAGGGCAGCAAAAACATTCACAGAGTCTGCCATAAAATGATGGTTTCCTACTGCCCTTTCAAAATGCATGAATATCTCATAATTCTGCTTCATCGTATCTAGCAGCCATTGTTTCATATGAAGGATCCGGATATCCTTTGCAGCGACCGGGCTCCATGCCTCATCTCTCAGATACCCAAAACATTGACGCGCATGATCATTTTCTGCCCTGTTGTTCTGCAGCCATACCACAGACCTCTGTACTGCCAGATAACTGACTGCTGCTGCAAGGATTGTGACTGCCAGAATAAGCACATTCATCCTTTTCATGACAAGCAGGTACGCAAAAAATCCCAACATACAGAACAGAAGCTGATTTAACTGTATCCATATAATCTCTGTTGCACTGCTGTTGCTGTTGGTTGCCTGGTTAGTGCGCTCTTTCTTTTCCTGAAAATCATTTTTCCCAAGGTTACAGTAAGATGTTGCGCCAATTTTTGCCGTGATTGCTTTGCAAAGTGACATGCGGATTTCTATCTTTCCCTGATAGGTTGCATTGTTTATGTATTCTTTCAGTCCGGTAAGTAACAGTATTCCACCTGAAAAAAGCAGGATAGTTGTCACTAACTCTTTTAATGCGATCTGCTCCTCAATATCGCGCAGTAATACCGGTGTCACGTATAATTCGAGCAGCTGTAATATAAGCGCCAAAATTGCGTCTACAACCAGCCATACCAGAACAGCCGGAGCTTCTTTTACCGCCTGCCGGATCATGAACCGGATCGTTTGGATGACGCCGTATTCTGATTTGTGGTTATTCATTGTGTTTCCTCCGTGAATGTGAAATTTCTAACAGTCTTTACTATAGTACAAAGAAAAAAAGATGCATGTTTCAGGGACGAACTGCATCTTTTCTGGGACGAATTGTATTATTCCTGTGGCAGAAGGATTTCCGTTGTGAAAGCTCCGTCTTCACTGTTGCGGCTTAGATAGCCACCATAACGCTCCACAATATCATCGATACGAACAAGCCCGAATCCGTGTCCCTGTCCTTTTGTGGTGTGAAATCTGCCACTGATTTTTTTCTGTTTTTTCGTTGCGGTAAAATTGGTGAACGACATGTAGAGCTGGGTATTTTTCATATCCATGTAGATGCGGATCATCCGCTTCTCTTCCGGCAATTGCAGGCTCGCCTCAATCGCATTGTCGAAGAGGTTTCCAATAATAATGCAGAGATCCATCTCCGATGTTTTTAAGGCAACCGGTACATGTGCATCCGCCACAACCGGGATATGCTTTGCTTTTGCCAGAGAAATCTTACTGTTTAAAATGGCATCGGTCATTTTGTTTCCGGTCTTGATCACGGTATCTACGGTAGACAGATCCTCGTCTAACTCATCAAGATATTTGCTGATCTGCGCTAAGTCACCGTCTTTCGCATAACTTTTGAGTACCTGGATATGATTCCGGTAATCATGACGCCAGCCACGGATCTGACGGTACATGTTCTCCACCTCCTGATAGTGAGTCTGGACTAACTCGCTCTGGTAGGCGGCTAATTGTCTGTTAATGTATTTGGATAGCAGGGACATTGTTTTTTATCTCCTCGGGCAGTTGTTCTTTTATTTCAATCTTTCCCACATCTTAAAAATATTTTATAAACGCCTCATTCAGCTTCTTATAACTTCCTCTCGGAACCGGAAGATTCTCCCCGGTATTCAAAATGAGTTCCGTCTTGCCAATACGTCTCACATAATGGAGATTCACCAGATATGACCGCCCCACGCGGACAAAAGCTTCATCCAGTTTTTCTTCCAGTTCTGATAAGGTGCCACGCATCTCGTAATCGTTATCCGCATGAATGATATTATAATTCCGGTTTGATTCGATAAAGCGGATCTCCTTGAGTGGAAGCCTAAGGACTTCTCCGCCACATTCGACCAGAAACACGGCATCTGCTGTCTTCAAACGCTCTACAGCCCGCTCTAAAACACTGTCTATTTTCTCCTGCGAGACGGGTTTTAACAGATAGTGAAGTGCCTCCACATCGTAACCTTCCTGAATGTACTCCATATACCCCGTCACAAAGATGATCTGCATCTGGCGGTTGTGTTTTCGGATTTCTCTGGCAAGCGCGATGCCGTCCATTTTCTCCATCTCGATATCAAGGAACAAAATCTGCGTCCTGTCATATGCCTGTTCGAATAAAAACTGTTCGCTGCTTGCATATTCCTGAATTTTTACATGATGAAAAGTCTGGTGAAGCCATCTCTCCACCAGACTTTTGATATACACTCTCTGTTTTTCCTCATCGTCACAAATTGCTATTTCATATGTCATATTAACAGATTTCCACAAGTTCGATCTTGAAATTCAATTCTTTTCCTGCCATCTCATGGTTTGCATCAAACGTAATAATTCCGGCTTCCTTTGCCACAACCGTAACCGGGAATGGCTGTCCCATCTCATTCTGAAGGTAAACCTGCTGTCCTTCTTCCAGTTCTTCTGCGCCCGGCAACTGGCTGATCTCCACATGAAAGATTGCATTTGGATCAGGCAGACCGTATGCTTCTTCCGGCATCAGGTGGATGTCTTTGATCTGTCCGATCTCCATATCTGCCACTGCACGGTCGAATCCTTTTATCATCATACCGGCTCCGCACACGAACTCTAATGGCTCACCACGGTCATAAGAGGAATCAAATTTTGTACCATCATTAAATGTTCCTGTATAGTGGACTTTTAATGTCTTTCCTACATTTGCTCCCTCGATCTTGCTGCGTTCTCCACAGCCGCATCCACAGCCTTCTCCGCTCTCTGTTCCTTCATGGGAACCGCATCCGCAACTGTGATTTTCCTCTGCATCATGATGTCCGCATCCATGTCCCTCTTCATGATCTCCACAGGTATGTCCCTCCCCATGGTGGTCGCAGGTACGTCCTGCATTCTCCAGTTCGCCATTTAAGTAATCTTCGACAGCTTTGTCAGTATCTCCGGATGCACCTGAGCAAACTTCAATCCCCGCCTCTGTAAGGGCATTGATCGCACCTCCACCGATTCCTCCGCAGATCAATGCCTTCACGTTCCTGTCGGCAAGTACTCCGGCAAGTGCGCCATGTCCTACTCCGTTAGAACTGATCACCTCACTGGAGATCACTTTATTATCCTCTATTTCATACACTTTAAAATGCTCTGTTCTTCCAAAATGCTGAAAAACCTCTCCGTTATCATAAGTTACTGCAATTTTCATACTTTCTTTTCCCTTCTCTTTCTTAATTATAAATAGCTGACAAGCCACTCTTTTTATTATAACGGATGCATCTGCTTCTGGCAACCTGCCAGCCTCACGCTTCCTGCCGACGCTAAAATATCATTACCGCGCATCCATAGCTCGTTCCAGTCATAGACTATCTTGCTTCAAAAAGTATTTTTTAATAGCCTGCTCCTTTAACTCTTCCCCGATCACAATGATCACTTCCTGCCCCTTCTCGATCGGGTTCATGGTAATTCCATTATGTGTTGCATTCAGCTGTATCCAGCTTCCATCCTCCTTCTGCAAAAAACCTTTTACACGGAATACCTCGCCGCATTCCCTGTCATTCATCAGTTTTCCCACAGTAGTCTTTAACTGTTCCTCCGTCATTTTCACATTCATAAAATAGACAGATTCAAACCCTTTTTTCTCTTCCATATCCAGTTTGCGGTAGCTCTCCATCTGATAGCCGCAGCTAATCAGCCGGTTGAAATCTTCTTCATTCAGATCCAGTGTGCTTTTGCGCAGCACCTCTTTGTCCACCCTCCGCGGACACTTTATCTGTTCCAATGCACGGTTTAGGTGTGCGACCGTGGTGTCTGCCTGCTCCGCTGACACTTCATCCGCATGACTTAAGATAATCTGTCCTGCATTTGCCACCTCCGAAGCCAGAATATATTCTGCCTCCTCAGATAAATGCTCTTCCAGATTTGCATCCACAATCGCAATCACATTTCCCACCTCATACCAACGGTCTAACGGTTCTTCCCTCAGCGCATCAAAAAATTCGTCCACATCAAAAATACCTGACGGTTCTACGATGACACGGTCATAACCGCACATCCCCATTGCAATCAGTTTTGTCTTAAAACGTCTTCTGTGGCAGTCCGCATCACAGCCACCGGAAACCATTTCCAGCTCGCAGTTGTCTCCCATCAGATCCTGTAACAGCATCATATCAACATTCACGGCTCCAAAATCGTTCTCAAGGATTCCGATGTTCTGTCCTTTGGCAATGAGATATTCTGCATATTTTTTCAAAAAGGTTGTTTTTCCAGCTCCTAAGAAGCCTGTGATTAAGTCTATTTTTACCATCGCTACCGCCTCTCTACTACCCATCAGGTTATTTTCTTTCAAAAATTTCTGTCAGAATTGCATTAAATACAGAATACACTATATAGTGGGACAGATTTTATTCCCTGCACCATACCGAAATTTCTTGCTGAAATTCTGATTGCGTATGCAGGTGCATATTTTTCCATGTAAACCATCATACTTTTTGCTTTTACATGATTTCCTGCTTTACATTCCACCGGAATTACATGATTTTCTTTTTGTATCAGAAAATCCACTTCTGCTGTATTATCTGATTCCCAATAATAAAGCTGATAACCATTCGTTTTTAATGCAATCGAAACATAGTTCTCTGTCATAATCCCACGAAAATGTTCTGTCTCTCTGCTCCTTAATGCTTCAAGACTCATTCCCATCCTCGCAGACATGATTCCCATATCGCTATAATATAGTTTAAATGCACTTAAATCCTGATATGCAACAACTGGATAAAATCCCTGTGTGCACTTCATGCATTTGTTCACAATTCCTGAACGGATCAGCCAGTCAATCGCATCTCCATACTGGGATGCACGTGCACCCGATCTTATAAGCTTATATTGGAATTTTTTTGTATCTTTTGCAAGCTGTGCTGGCAGAGAATCATATGCTTCAAAAATACGTACTGTATCCCCCTTGTCTGCATACTTTGTCATGTCAGCAATATATGAGTTCAAAAGCATTTGTCTTATCTCTTCCTGACCAATTGAACTATTCCTCATAATATCAGCTTTCACTGCTGCCGGCATTCCACCTATGATGCAGTAGTGTTCAAATTCCTGCATAGCCTCCTCATGAAGTGCATCCTCTAATGGTACATTACTATTATAATGTTCCCGGATGGTATCTGAAAGTATTTGTTTTCCCTTTGCCCACAACACCTCTTCCAAATCCATTGGATACATTGTCAACATTTGTACTTTTCCTACTGGGAATGAGTATTTTTCACGATTTACAGCTACTCCTAATAAACTTCCAGCTGCCATTACATGATACTCTGGTGCCTCTTCCGCAAAATATTTCAAAGATGTCAATGCTCTCTCACACATCTGTATTTCATCAAAAATGATAAGAGTTTCTTCCGGCACAATTTTTACTTGATAATATTTTTCCAAAAGAACCACTACAGAATCTGCATGTATATCTGTTTCAAAATAACTTCCTATTTTCTCGTCTGTTTCAAAATTGATATACACGGTATTTTTATAATAATGTGCCCCAAATTCCCGCATCTCAAATGTTTTTCCAACCTGTCTTGCTCCATAGATCAAAAGTGGCATGCGCCCCTTTGTCTGCTTTTTCCATTCACATAATTTATCCGTTATTTTTCGTTTCATATATGCATCGCCCTTATATTCGTGTGTTTTAGTGTATTATATTACACTTTTTCATATGAATCAATGTATTTTTTACATTTAATACCGGTTGTGCACCTTCTCCGCAAAACATAAAACATCCTTAATCTCAACTTTCGTTCCATCATCCAGCACTGTGGTTCCACTCATCCGTCCAAACACCTGATGCTGGTCAGATACGATCAGTTTATAATCCAGACATGCGGATCTGTCCAGAAGCGGCATAAAATCCATCTCAAATCTTCCGTCACTGGAAGTGAATTTCCACGGCTTGCAATAATCATCCTCCGGGATTACAAAGGTCACATCATCGATTTTGTGTGCCACGCCGTCATAGAAGATCACGTTTTCCGAAGCTGCTTTCGTATTTCCGAATCCATAGCCGATATTAAACCCAAATGCATGTCCATCTACATCGCAGTTCCCGGAACCCCAGTACCAAGTGTTATCATATGTCCACACACCTCGTCCCCAGTCGAGCGTTCCGAAATGTTTTTCCGGGTGAAATTCGTACCGCTTTCCATTATATTCTGCAAAACCTTCCGCGCGCATACAATTGATTTTCTGGTTATAATAGAATCTTCCTTTTTTTTCCCAGCTATTGATTTCCCTACTGCACTTCTTTCTGATAGATTTTCAGGATTTTTTTCTAATACATATTTTAACCGCAAATTCTTCTTCTCCTAAACAATATCGCCCTCTGAAGAATTTGTCGGCATTTGCAATTTTCCCATTGGAAATGCATCTAAGACTGTCTCTGCGATATTGCCATTTGCATCTAATAACTGCTGCTTTGCTGTTACTTCGTGATCTCTTTTCCGTTCTCCGTGTATTGAAAACTTACCGTATCATTCCCTGTCTGTGTTCCCACATAGCGAAATACATCTTCCACTACCGGTGACGCACCGTCTGTTCCGATCCGATAGAACACGACATCATATTCCGCCGCACTGACACTGGATGTAACCTCGATAAGACCACCGCTACAAAGATCAAAGTTAGTACGGTATCCAAATTCATAATTATCAAATACATGCACTATATTTCCATCCCTGTCTTTAGCTTGCAAATCCATATAAAAATGGTTCTGCACCATATCCCGGTATTCATCTATCACCTGCTCATAGGACGTAGCCGCTCCGGCAACACTGTCCGCCTGATTTTCTGCTGTTTCATCCCCGTCTGTACTGCTGTCTGTTACCGTCGCTGTCGGGTCATACTCCTTAAACTGCAGATCCAGGATCTGATAATTTTCTTCGCTGTCATAGTTAAAATATACATCCAGGTAGCCGAAAAAATCGTGCTTTTCTGCTAATCCCTGAATCCCATAAGTGGCAACAAGACAGTTTTTCACTTCATTATCATAAAGTGCTGGTTCAACATCCCACATTCCCCATGCTGCAAGACAGCCGTACTCATCTCCAGCAACTGCCACTGTATCGTCCTCTACCATTCTCTCGTAATGTTTCTGCACATTATAAGCAATGGTCTTCTCGATTCCCTCACAGGAAATTTCGACATTATAATTTCCCTGATAGATGACGCTGACCGCAAAATTGTTCTCAGCCAGATTTCCTTCCTGCTGCATCTGCAATGGCTGCCACTTGTCACCCTTCTGTTTTAAAACCACATATTCCACAAGCCCTGCCGAATTCACTCTTGGCGCAAATGTATAAAAAATTTCTTTTTCTCCATCTTCGTCCAGATACTCTACGCGAGATGGTTCCACATAATTCACTTCACTGTATTCCCAGATCATAGTACCATTCCAGAACAACTTCTGATGGGAGTAATAATCTGTTCCTTCCTCTTCGTATGGCTGTTGCGTCTTCAGTGTTTATAGTTTCCGCACTATTTACCGTTATCGTTTTATTTTCTGTCTTACCTGCAAATTTTATAATCACGATTACACATCCAACACAGACTGCCAACCCAATTCCCCATACTGCTCTTTTCGCCCAATTTTTCAATATAATCTTACTCCCTAAAACCAATCTGTTTTCTATTTCCATTCTATTATGAATACATCTTTTGGTCAAGAAAGGCGTGCCACACCATCGCAAAATAAATCTGCCATGTTGTAACACGCCCACTTCTTATTCTCTGCCTTTTTATTATTTTCTACACCTGAATCCGGTCTGCAATTTCATTTCCCATTGCAAATCTCGATCCTTTTACCCCAACGATCAATGCGTCCTTCAGCTTTCGGATAATCTGTATATTATCTCCCTCTTCCACATGATGTTCGCGCAGGAAATCCATGACTTCCGGCACACCAAACATCCACTGGATCGTATAGCTTCTTCCGATTGCAGCCTTTGATAATTTCTGCATAAAAATGCCCCCTTTTCTTTCATTGTAAGAACAGTATGCCCTGTTAGTCAATGGAAATGTAAGGTTAGGAAAAACTTTTTTTGCAGGTATTTTTTCCCTGAAATTCAAGGTTTTATTGCTGCTATCCACATGACAATCTGTTTGTTTTGAATAACTTTCGGTTAATAAGTATTCATCTGCGCCGCAAAAATCCTGCTGCACAACTCATTATATGTTTCTTCGGAAACTTCATCGCTATTGATCACGTATATTGAACCTTTTTCCGGATCATTTTCATCTCTGTATTCTTCCGAAAAATCCATCTCATTCACTTTGCTGTCAGCCCCATCATATCTTTCCATATGATAAACCTTGTAATCACTGTTCATCTCATTGCTGTACAAGATCCATACATATCCCTGATAATAGGTATAAGACAGACTTTCAGCTGTCCCATCTCCTGCAGCAAATTCATACACTTCACCATCTCTGGCATCCAAATATTTTCCGCCATAAGGTCCACAAAGTATCAGTTCCTCTTCTCCATCATTATCAAGATCTTCCCGATCTCCAATGGAATAAGCATCCCACTCTTCGCTATCCATATCTAATTCTGTAATATAAAAAGTTTTCGCTGTGTCATACAGACAATGCGCACTGACTTCTCCATTTACAAATCTGTCCAGCAGTTCATCTGCTGACATCTGCACAAAACCTTCATTTGAATCCCCACTTGTCTCCTCTGTAGAAAACGTAATATCTCCCTCTAACGTGTCATTTTCGACCAGATTACTGTCTTTTATCCCCGATACAGATTTACCACACCCTGAAATTATAGCAAAACCCACAAAAAAAATGACTAATAATTTTTTTCTATTCATGTTGCCGCCTGTCTCTGTTGTTTTCTGTAAAATTCTAAATTAATATCATTTTCTGCTTTTTCATTACAGCGCAAACATTTCCTGACAGATGTTCTTTCCACTCTCTGTCTTAAAAATATTTTGATATGCCTGCAAAGCTGCTTCTTTCGCCAGTCCATCCTCCAGAATATTCACTAGAAAATCAGCCTCCACAAGAATCTGATAATCGATACCATCGATTGCATCATAAGTATGATGATGTGCGATCAGGTATTTCACACGCTCGATCACGTTTTCCTCAAACTGCAGCTCTTTTAACAATTTTTCTGCAATCGCAGGCCCTTCCTTTTCCTGAAGCTTTCCGTTTGAACTGCCGTATTTTTCCTCACACAGATGGATACCAATATCATGCGTCAACGCAGCCGCTTCCAGAATAAATAAAGTGCTTGCATCTACGTGCTCCATCTCCGCGATCAGCTTCGCATAGCTGTGCACCTTGCAGAAATGCTGGATCCGCATTGGATCTCCACTGTATAAACGAATCATTTCATAATGTAATCTGTTGATCATATCGTTCTCTTCCTTTGCTTCTTCCCAATCTTAAATAGCAAGCAGATTCTTAATCGCTTCCATATATATAAGAACCGCCTCTTCCATCTCAGAAACAAGAATAAATTCATCGGCGCTGTGAATATGATAATCCATTCCCAGTTTTTCCGGTCCAAATGCAATGATATTCTTCAATGATTTTGCATAAGTACCGCCACCGATTACCATTGGTTCATGTTCTGTATCACCTGTCACATCTACATATGCTTTGTACAGCGCATTTACAAGTGGAGATTCTCTTGGGAAAAATAATGGATCACCAATTTCTCCAATCTCAATCCGTCCATTTTCATCCTCTAACCTTGCCTCACACATTGTACGGACATCTGCTGCTTTCAATGTCACCGGCACACGGATATCGATCGTGCATGAAATGATACCATCTTCCGTTTTGACAATTCCGTTGCATAAAGTCAGGGCACCATACTCATCTTCAAATTTCAGTCCTACACCAGCGCCATCACAGGACGTTCCGATATGTTCATTATAAAACTTTATAAAATCATCTTCAAATCCGGCTTTTTCCATGCACTCAAATGTCACACCGGCCGCATTGACACCAAGCTGCGGCGTACTTGCATGCGCAGGCACACCTTTTGCAAATATAGTAATCTGTCCATCTTGCTCTGTCACCTGATACTGCTGAAGCTTTGTCTCTGCAAGAGCAGCCTCTAATCTTTCTTTCAATCCCACCTCTGCCGGAATCACAGTTGTACAGGTATCGCACACAGCGTTTGACACAAATCCACCATTCATGGAAATAATTTTTGTATTCTTCGAGTAAGCCGTCATAGACATATGCCCTTTTTCACCGTGTATGCAAGGAAAATTGGCATCCGGTGTAAATCCACAGGATAACTCTTCTGCGACCTCGTTGTAATGCTCCATACATTTTGAACCGGTCTCCTCGTTGCATCCCATGATGAGGCGGACTCTTTTATTCAGTTTTACACCCGAATCCCGGAGAAGTTTCATCGCATAAAGTGCCTCTAAAACAGGTCCCTTATCGTCCGTTGTTCCACGTCCATATACATGATCTCCATCTCTGGTCAGCTTAAATGGATCATAAGTCCAGTCACCGCCTACCGGCACGATATCTAAATGTCCTGCAATACCAACGATCTCTTCTCCTTCGCCCATCTCTGCATAACCACAATAATGATCCAGATTCACGGTCTTAAAACCTAATTCTTCTGCAATTTTTAATCCTTCCTCCAATGCCTTCGCCGGACCTGCACCAAAAGGCTTTCCCTCTTCTGGTGTGCCGAGCTGGGAATCAATTGCAACTAATCTTCCTAAATTTGCTATCATTTCCTCTGACAATGTGTGGATTTGTTCTTTCATGTTCATAATTCTTTGTTCCTTTCCTATATGTCAAAATTTGTTTCAAACACGCCCTCCGGCGTTCTCATTGTGAGCAGTCCAATGTTAAAATCATCATCTAAAATTGTGATATGGTATTCAAAAACAACATCTTCCTCGAACTTAGACAATAAAATATACATTCCATTTTCTTTTCCTTCAATCTGGTCGCAGATATCGTCATATACTGCTTCACCGGAAATTGCTCTCGGATAACCAGATGCTTTGATTTTTTTCTCAATTACTCTATATAATTCGTTCATGCAAGCCTCCCTGTATTTTTCTTCGAACCTGTATTACTTTCGAATATTTCGCTGCAATTTTCTAATAATCTTCTTATTTCAAATTGAAAATATCCATTATCCGTTATATACCTAAATATGCGTTCACTTTTTCCGGTGTATCCAACCGCAAAGCCATGATGGTTCCATAGATCATATAATCAACCACATCTTTCGTGATTTCCTCCTCAAATCTCGCCTTCATTTGATCCGGATATTGATGCACCAGAAAATGCACCCGGTAATTATCATCTTTTCTGGAAATAAATGCACTGATATACAATCCATTTATCGCTGCGGTCATCACCTCATCATCTGTAATTTTTATATCCAGATGATAAGACCCTGAAACAAGATAAAAATCTTCCCCACGTTTCTCAATCTTCTTATCCGTAATCTCCCCAATGGAAAAATCCTGCACATGATTTGCCGTTGCAAGAAGAAACTGCGTGTCTAATTCTTTTTCATAAACATAATTTAAAATATCACTCGGTGTATACTGCATGATTTGGTCATCTCCATGTAAGCTTTTGGTATATCTTATAGTATCTGCGTTTTCTCAATGATTTAGATCTTCTTCTGTATAAAATGTACCTGTCATCTGCGCATTAATCTCTGCAATTTCACGTTTTCCATTAATATAGTCTACATAGATATTCCAGAGATCCATGTCGCAGTCCTGTAAACCGTCATCATCTGGAATCCATGCCTTAATCAGCGCAATCCGTTCCTCTTTTGTTGTATCTTTGATCAAATTTGATTTCATGCTTTCTTCTGGAGATAATCACCTGTATTATCTCTGCTCCTTTTTTGTTTTAGGTTGCAGTGCATGCCAGAAAAATCAAAGATTTTCCTGGCTGACGGGCATTCGCCCTATCATAGACAAAGAAAATAGTTTCTTGCCTGCAAGCAGTCACAAACTATTTTCTCTGTCTATGGCACTGCTCATTGCTTACGCACATTATATCATGAAGCAAAGCTTCATGATCGTTATCTACACTCGCTTCGCTCGGCAGTCTTTATTATACCATAAATCATTTCTGTGTGCGAATCGAATATCGTGCATCCTCGCCGAGCTTTTTTTATGTAATAGGAATGAAGTTTCCCAGTACATAAAAAAGACTTTCTGTATTTCCGAAAGCCTTTCTGTACACTATATAAACTTTTTTATCCACGGAAATCAATATGCTGTCCGACCTGCAATTCTTCTTCTGTCTGAACATTGTCGCTCTTCATGGAAAACGTATAATCATTGATTTTCTTGATCAGTTCCTCAATCGAACCTGCCGAAATCATAATGGTATCGTCATCATCTGACGTTTGCTGTGCTTCCTTTAACTTGTCCTGCTTTTCCTTCTTCTCAGCATTCCGCAGAAGATTTCTTCAGAACTGCAAAAAATGATGCTGTTCCTCCATCATTAACCTTCATTCCGCAGCCTACAACGTTCTGGTTCTGACCGGATGATTCAATCTGAGATTTTAACTGTGATAAACCGGACGCTGCATTTGCCTGTCGCATTTTCCTTATTTGTTTTTCCAGTCTTGGACTGTGAACTGTAAGTGCTGTAAAGATTAGATACGATTGAATCTGTGTTGACTGCCATGTCATTCCCTCCCATATCACGATACGGTTATTGCAAATCCGTTTGCTTTTACTTGTTATCTATTATATCGGGCAAATTTCTGAAAATTGATATAGAAAAAGCAAACCTATCTGTTTGGTTTGCTTTTCTTTTGATGCGTTGTAAAAATTATTTTATTCCATAGTATATGGATTGGCAAACATCGCAACACCTTTTGTCAAAGACAAGATATCTTTGTCACCATATACCTTTACCGTTCCATCGTATTTTTCATTTTCTCCAATTTTTTCAATAAACTCTGTGCCGACACCAATGACCAGACCATCTTCATCCAAAAGACAAACTGTCAAAGTCGAACCCGTACATGGTGTTCCATCCGAAGCGTAAAAAGAATAATCAACGGACAAATATCCGTCTTCCGGATTTCCAGACACTGAATAATCAGTCTCCCACGGAACGTAAGTTCCGGATGCCTCCATTGTCTGTCCTTCTGTCCATTGCACACGTCCATCTGGCATGGTCTGTCCACAGTCTATAACCTCAACTGCTGTGTTACCAGAACCAAGATTAGGTTCATATATATAGGTTTCACCAATTTGATTTCCGTCTTCGTCCAATGCAACCGCACTTCCATTAAACCATATGTCATCACTATACAAGTTCGTAATTGCCACAAGAAGTCCATATTGGTCATTCTGTATACACGGTGTAATGCTCACTACTACTCCCGGCAGATCCTCAAAAATAGAATAAGACGTACCCCAATAAACACTGTTGTAATCTGTATCCACATTTGCCAGAACAGAAGCGACTTCCTCGTCGAGCTCCGATGCTTCGTCCGTCCATTCATCATCAATACTTTCCTCTGTGTCTACCACTTCCTCGGAAAACTCCTCCTGTGCAGCCGCACATTCTTCGCTGGTTTCGCTCTCTGTGTTCTTGTAAGTTTCTTCGGCTGGCTGTACATTCTGCTTTGTCTCTTTTCCACATCCGCTAAACATACAAGTCGCTGCCAAAGCGATTGCTAAAACTGATAATTTTTTCATACTCTCTTCTCCTTTGTATGATACTATTTTATTGTTATTTCTTTATATTACCAGATATTGGTGTGATTTGTCATCTGATAGTTTTGTGACGATGTCTGCATTGTTTCCATATTTTCTATTTTTCATCATTCTACACATCTATAAACTTCAACACTTTTACCATCAGCCACTTTTTTACATTCTTAAATAATCATAACCACCGGCTTAGCCGGTGGTTTGCTCACGCCCTATAAGGGCTTATTACCGGCTCTGGAGTCTAAATACTCATCGAATAGTTCGCCAGCCGCAACGTCATTTACCTACTAAGCCCCTTGGGCTTATTCTATCTGTTTGTTTTTACTGGCTCACCCGTGAACGGGTCAATATACTCTTTCAGAGTCATTTGATCATATTCCAAATCTTCTTTTAACTGATTTTGAATATATTCCTGTATTTTCTTTGCATTTTTGCCTACTGTATCTACGTAATATCCTCTGCACCAGAAATGCCTGTTTCCATACTTATATTTTAAATTCGCATGTCTTTCAAATATCATTAGCGTACTTTTTCCTTTTAAATACCCTACGAAACTTGACACACTTATGCTTGGTGGAATCTCTACTAACATATGTATGTGATCCGGGCATACTTCTGCTTCGACAATTTTTACACCTTTTCTTTTACACAACATGCTTAAGATATTAGCTATATCACGTTTTAACTGTCCATATATTATTTTTCTGCGATACTTTGGTGCAAAAACAATGTGATACTTACAATTCCATTTCGTGTGTGCTAAACTATTTATATCCATATGGATACCTCCTCTGCTTGTAATGCGGTTGGCGATCCTGCATTATTATAGCATTGGAGGTTTTTTCTGTAAGCTAAAGCATTTCCAACCACTCGCATAGCAAGTGGTTTATTTGTTTCCAGCATTCCATTTTTCGGAACACGAAAAACTCCATCCTGGAAACAGGGCCTTGCCCTAACAAAAAAACCGCAACCCCTGATTACTCAAGGATTGCGGAATATAATCCAAAACTTGTTAAACAATAGAATGCACACTTCGTGAACATTCTATTGTCATGAATTATAAATTACTCAATGATTGTAGCAACACGGCCTGAACCTACTGTTCTACCACCTTCACGGATAGCGAATGTAAGACCCTGCTCCATAGCTACTGGGTGAATTAATTCGATAGTCATTTCGATGTTATCACCTGGCATACACATTTCAACACCATCTGGTAAATCACAAACACCTGTAACGTCTGTTGTTCTGAAGTAGAACTGTGGACGATAGTTGTTGAAGAATGGAGTATGACGTCCACCTTCGTCTTTTGTTAAAACGTAAACCTGAGCTGTGAATTTTCTGTGGCATGTTACAGTACCTGGTTTAGCAAGAACCTGTCCACGAACGATCTGGTCACGGTTAACACCACGAAGTAATGCACCGATGTTATCACCAGCCATAGCCTCGTCTAACTGTTTACGGAACATCTCGATACCAGTTACAACCGTAGACTGAACATCTTCTTTAACACCTAAAATCTCAAGTGGATCATTTAAGTGAAGTGTTCCTCTCTCTACTCTACCTGTAGCAACTGTACCACGACCTGTGATTGTGAATACGTCCTCTACTGGCATTAAGAATGGTTTATCTGTATCACGCTGTGGATCTGGAATATAAGAATCAACTGTATCCATTAATTCCATGATTTTGTCTCCCCAAGGTCCCATTGGATCTTCAAGAGCTTTTAAAGCAGATCCCTGGATGATTGGGCAGTCATTGAATCCGTACTCTTCGAGCTGTTCTGTGATTTCCATCTCAACTAACTCTAATAATTCTGGATCGTCAACCATATCACATTTGTTCATGAATACTACGATGTAAGGTACACCTACCTGACGGGATAATAAGATGTGCTCTTTTGTCTGAGCCATAACACCGTCAGTAGCAGCTACTACAAGGATAGCTCCATCCATCTGAGCAGCACCAGTGATCATGTTCTTAACGTAGTCAGCATGTCCAGGACAGTCAACGTGTGCGTAATGTCTCTTCTCTGTCTCGTACTCAACATGAGCAGTAGAAATTGTGATACCACGTTCTCTTTCTTCTGGAGCTTTATCGATGTTAGCGAAATCTACAGCTGCGTTACCAGCTACTCTTTCAGATAAAACTTTTGTGATAGCTGCTGTTAAAGTTGTTTTACCATGATCTACGTGACCAATGGTACCGATATTACAATGTGGTTTTGTTCTTTCAAACTTAGCTTTTGCCATTTTGAATATCCTCCTTAAATTGATGCCATATTGGCTATAGTTGTTATATTTAATAACTCGGCTACCTATGATTATATAAAATAATCTTAGCTTTTTCAAGTTATTTTTATCACAGAATCCCTTATTTTAAGGGATTTCTGTGATTTAATATTGTTTTTAGATTCTGTTACACAGAAATAACTGAAATCAGTTATAAGCCATGCTTTTTTTCAGAATTTATTTGGATTTATCTGCAAGAACTTTTTCCTGAACAGATTTTGGTACTGGCTCATATTTCTCGAAGAACATAGAGTAGTTACCACGTCCCTGTGTCTTAGAACGTAAGTCTGTAGAGTAACCGAACATCTCAGCAAGTGGTACATATGCTTTAACCATTTTACCACCACCGATATCGTCCATACCCTCGATACGTCCACGACGGGAGTTGATATCACCGATTACATCACCCATGTATTCTTCAGGCATTGTAACTTCTACCTTCATGATAGGCTCAAGCAATACTGGTGAAGCTTTTGCCATAGCCTCTTTGAATGCCATAGATCCAGCGATGTGGAATGCCATTTCAGAAGAGTCGACCTCATGGTAAGATCCATCGTATACGTTAGCGTGAACACCAAGAACTGGGAATCCGCCAAGAATACCTGCCTGAGCAGCTTCTTCGATACCTTCACCAACTGCTGGGATGTATTCCTTAGGAATAGCACCACCGACAACGGTAGATTCGAATTTGAATGTCTCTTCGCCGTTTGGATCCATCGGCTCAAATTTAACTTTACAGTGTCCGTACTGACCACGTCCACCGGACTGTTTTGCATATTTGTACTCAACATCTACAGGTTTTGTAAATGTCTCTTTGTAAGCTACCTGTGGAGCACCTACGTTAGCTTCTACTTTGAATTCACGAAGCAGACGGTCAACGATGATTTCCAAATGTAACTCACCCATACCAGCAATGATTGTCTGACCAGTTTCCTGATCTGTGTGAGCACGGAATGTAGGATCTTCTTCTGCAAGTTTTGCAAGAGCCTCACCCATTTTACCCTGTCCAGCTTTTGTCTTAGGCTCGATAGCGAGCTCGATAACTGGTTCTGGGAATTCCATGGACTCTAAGATTACCGGATGCTGTTCATCACAGATTGTATCACCAGTTGTTGTAAATTTGAAACCTACAGCAGCTGCGATATCTCCGGAATAAACTTTATCTAATTCCTGACGTTTGTTAGCATGCATCTGTAAGATACGTCCAACACGTTCTTTTTTGTCTTTTGTAGCATTTAATACATAAGAACCAGAGTTCATTGTACCAGAGTAAACTCTGAAGAATGCAAGCTTACCTACGAATGGGTCAGCCATGATCTTGAATGCTAATGCAGCGAAAGGTTCCTCATCAGATGAATGTCTCTCTACCTCGTTACCATCTAAGTCAACACCCTTGATAGCAGGTACGTCTAATGGAGATGGCATATATTCGATGATCGCATCCAGAAGCTTCTGAACACCTTTGTTTCTATAAGCTGTACCACAGCATACAGGAACGGCACGGCACTCACATGTAGCTAATCTTAATGCTTTTTTCATCTCTTCCATAGAAGGTTCTTCACCCTCTAAGTACATCATCATTAAATCGTCATCTAATTCGCATACTTTTTCGATCAATTCAGAGCGGTAAAGTTCAGCCTCATCCGCCATATCACCTAAATCATCTGTTACAGTGATATCATCACCTTTTTCATCGTTATAGATGTATGCTTTCATCTCGAATAAATCGATGATTCCTTTGAAGTCATCCTCTTTACCGATTGGTAACTGGATAACGATCGCGTTTTTACCTAAACGGTTACGGATCTGGTCTACACATGCATAGAAGTTCGCACCTAAGATATCCATCTTATTTACGAATGCCATTCTAGGTACATTGTAGGTATCAGCCTGACGCCATACGTTCTCTGACTGAGGTTCAACACCACCCTTTGCACAGAAAACGCCGACAGCGCCATCAAGTACACGAAGGGAACGCTCTACCTCTACAGTGAAGTCTACGTGTCCAGGGGTATCAATGATATTGATACGATGCTCTAAAGCACCTTTCTTTGGTTTTGTGAACTCTTCCAAAGTCCAGTGGCATGTAGTAGCGGCTGATGTAATTGTGATACCTCTTTCCTGCTCCTGTTCCATCCAGTCCATGGTAGCAGTACCTTCATGAGTATCACCAATCTTATAGTTAACACCGGTATAGTAAAGAATACGCTCTGTCAATGTTGTTTTACCAGCATCAATGTGAGCCATAATACCAATGTTTCTGGTTCTCTCTAATGGATATTCTCTTCCAGCCAAAGGTTTTTCCTCCTTAATTTACTACGCAGATATGCGCAGAACATTTTTATAATACTTGAGAGCAAAGTTGCTTTGCTCCCGGTATCTATTCATATGGCAAATGATATTAGAAGCGGTAATGAGCGAATGCTTTGTTTGCTTCTGCCATTTTGTGCATATCTTCTTTTCTCTTAACAGACGCACCTGTATTGTTAGCTGCATCCATGATTTCGTTTGCAAGTCTTTCTTCCATGGTCTTCTCACCTCTGTTACGTGAGAAAGTTGTTAACCAACGAAGTCCTAAAGCCTGACGACGGTCTGGTCTGACTTCGATTGGTACCTGGTATGTTGCACCACCAATACGTCTAGCCTTTACTTCAAGAACAGGCATAACGTTATTCATGGCTTCTTCAAATACCTCAAGAGCAGGTCTTTCTGTTTTCTCTTCTACTCTTGCGAAAGCTCCATATACAATTTTCTGTGCTACACCTTTCTTACCATCTAACATAATGTTGTTGACAAGCTTTGTAACGACTTTGTTATTGTAAATTGGATCTGCTAATACGTCTCTTTTCTGAGTATGTCCTTTACGTGGCACGGTTCTTCCCTCCTTAATCATAATTTACTATACAGGTCTTCCCTGCATTTACTGTGTCCGGTTTCCCGGCTCTGCAACATTTGCAATGAAAGTTCAATGCAACATGTTGTCAGTGAACTTCATTTCGATTAATTCAACGGTACTCACATGTGTAAAATGGGCAAGCCCATCTCGGAACAAAATCTTGTTCCCCCTTAGTGTTCGTGCGGAAATATATCTCTAGTGAAACAATTCCAACACTAAACCTTTTAGTTCTGTTTGTGATACTATTGGTTTTACTTCATTCTGTAATTAAAAATTACTTAGAAGCCTTTGGTCTCTTAGCGCCGTATTTAGAACGAGCCTGTTTTCTGTTAGCAACACCTGCTGTATCAAGTGTACCACGGATGATGTGATATCTTGTACCTGGTAAGTCCTTAACACGTCCACCACGGATCATAACAACGCTATGCTCCTGTAAGTTGTGTCCTTCACCTGGAATGTAGCTTGTTACTTCGATTCCGTTAGAGAGACGAACTCTGGCGATCTTTCTAAGAGCTGAGTTAGGTTTTTTAGGAGTAGCTGTCTTAACAGCTGTACAAACACCTCTCTTCTGTGGAGAAGGAGCATCTGTAGGTCTCTTCTGTAAAGAGTTGTAACCCTTCTGAAGTGCAGGTGCTGTAGACTTCTTAACAGATGTCTGACGTCCTTTTCTTACTAACTGGTTAAATGTTGGCATTATTTTCACCTCCTGTTAATATTATGTGAACAAAAAAGTTCAAACTGCATGCCTTTTTGTGCACGCTAAATTATTATATAGGTGTCCATCCCAGATGTCAAGCACTTTTACATAGATTTTTCTTACGCTTTTAAAGCATTTCCAATATCTGGCTTTTTTATACCAAATATTATGATTACGAAAAAAGAGGAACAGATTTTCATCCATTCCTCTCTTATTTCAATATCTTATTCTTCTACTGGTGCAAATTCTTCATCTGCAAAAGAATCGTCATCAAAATCAATCTCGTCATTTTCATTGACGTCAGAATCAAGTTTGATGTTGCGGTATCTCTTCATACCTGTACCAGCCGGGATCAGTTTACCAATGATTACGTTTTCTTTCATACCGATCAGTGGATCAACTTTTCCTTTGATAGCTGCTTCTGTCAGAACTTTTGTTGTCTCCTGGAAGGAAGCTGCCGATAAGAAGGAGTTCGTAGCTAAGGAAGCTTTGGTAATACCAAGTAATACCTGTTTTCCTTCTGCCATTTCTTTTCCTTCACTCTCAAGCAGTTCATTTGTATCCTCAAAATCAAGAGTATCTACTAATGTTCCCGGAAGCATATCAGAATCACCGTTTGTCTCAACGCGGACTTTCTGCAACATCTGACGTACGATCAACTCAATATGTTTGTCGTTGATCTCAACACCCTGTAAACGGTATACACGCTGTACTTCACGAAGCATGTAATCCTGAACAGCACGGACACCTTTGATCTTTAAGATGTCATGTGGATTTACAGAACCTTCGGTCAGCTCGTCACCAGCTTCAAGCACTGCGCCGTCCATTACTTTGATTCTGGAACCGTAAGGGATTAAGTATGCCTTAGATTCGCCTGTCTCATTATTGGTAACGATAATCTCACGTTTCTTCTTAGTATCTTTGATGTTAGCTACGCCGCCAAATTCTGTGATAATGGCAAGTCCCTTCGGTTTTCTTGCCTCGAAAATTTCTTCGACACGAGGAAGACCCTGTGTGATATCGGTACCGGCAACACCACCTGTATGGAAAGTACGCATGGTAAGCTGTGTACCAGGTTCACCAATGGACTGTGCTGCGATGATACCAACAGCCTCACCAACCTGAACTGCCTGACCGGTAGCCATGTTTGCTCCATAACATTTTGCACATACACCCATATGGGAGCGGCAGGATAATACGGTACGGATCTTCACTTTCTCGATTGGATTGCCATTCTCATCAACACCACGGCTCATAACTTCTGCTGCACGTTTTGGTGTGATCATATGGTTTGCCTTTACAATGACATTGCCATCTTTATCACAAATTGTATTGCAGGAGAAACGACCTGTAATACGTTCCTGAAGACTTTCTATCTCTTCTTTTCCATCCATGAATGCAGTTACCCACATACCAGGGATTTCTCTGTTCTTGCCTTCACAGCAGTCAGATTCACGAACGATCATATGCTGTGATACGTCTACAAGACGTCTCGTAAGGTATCCGGAATCGGCTGTACGAAGCGCTGTATCGGACATACCTTTTCGTGCTCCATGCGCAGACATGAAGTACTCCAATACATCAAGACCGTCACGGAAGTTTGATTTGATAGGCAGCTCGATTGTTCTACCGGTTGTATCAGCCATCAAACCACGCATACCAGCAAGCTGTTTGATCTGTTTATCAGAACCACGGGCTCCGGAGTCAGCCATCATGAAGATGTTGTTGTATTTATCAAGACCTTCCAGAAGCACTTTTGTAAGTTCATCATCGGTCTCTTTCCATGTCTCAACAACTTCTTTGTAACGTTCTTCCTCTGTGATAAGACCACGTTTGTACTGTTTTGTAATTCTATCTACTGTATCCTGAGCTGCTTTGATCATAGCCGGTTTCTCTGGTGGAACCGTCATATCAGAAATGGATACTGTCATTGCTGCTCTTGTAGAATATTTGTAACCCATAGCTTTTACAGCATCAAGAACTTCTGCTGTTTTTGTAGCGCCATGGATGTTGATTACTTTTTCAAGAATCTGTTTGTTCTGTTTCTTTGCAACAAGGAAATCTACTTCCAGTTTTAACTCATTGCCAGGAATGCTTCTGTCAACAAATCCTAAATCCTGAGGAATGATCTCATTGAAGATGAAACGTCCTAATGTGGACTCAACAACTCCTGTGAGTGTTCTTCCGTCTGGCATTGTCTTTGTCATACGGACTTTGATTCTGGAGTGAAGTGTTACTGCTCCATTCTCGTACGCAAGGATTGCTTCGTTTACACTCTTGAAGATCTTGCCTTCTCCCTTAGCTCCCGGTCTCTCCTGTGTTAAGTAGTAGATACCAAGGACCATATCCTGTGAAGGAACCGCTACAAGACCACCGTCTGATGGTTTTAATAAGTTGTTCGGTGAAAGAAGCATAAATCTACATTCAGCCTGAGCCTCTACAGATAATGGAAGATGAACAGCCATCTGGTCACCATCGAAGTCAGCGTTGAACGCTGTACATACCAATGGATGTAACTTGATTGCTTTACCTTCTACTAAGATTGGCTCGAATGCCTGAATACCTAATCTGTGCAGTGTAGGAGCACGATTTAACATAACCGGATGCTCTTTGATAACGTCTTCTAAGACATCCCAAACTTCTGTCTGGAGTCTCTCGACCATTTTCTTAGCACTCTTGATGTTGTGGGCAGATCCGTTGGCAACGAGTTCTTTCATAACGAATGGTTTGAATAATTCGATTGCCATCTCTTTTGGAAGACCACACTGATAAATCTTTAATTTTGGCTCAACACAGATAACGGAACGTCCTGAGTAGTCAACACGTTTACCAAGTAAGTTCTGTCTGAAACGTCCGGATTTACCCTTTAACATATCAGATAAAGATTTTAATGCTCTGTTACCAGGTCCTGTAACCGGACGGCCACGACGACCATTATCGATCAGGGCATCTACTGCTTCCTGTAACATACGTTTCTCATTACGAACGATGATATCAGGAGCTCCTAACTCTAGAAGTCTTCTTAAACGGTTATTTCTGTTGATAATTCTTCTATATAAATCATTTAAGTCAGATGTAGCAAAACGTCCACCATCCAGCTGAACCATTGGACGAAGATCTGGTGGGATAACCGGTACAACGGTCATGATCATCCATTCTGGTTTGTTTCCAGATTCACGGAATGCTTCTACAACTTCCAGTCTCTTAATGATTCTGGCACGTTTCTGACCAGTTGCATCTTCTAACTCTGCTTTTAATTCAGCAGAATCTTTTTCCAGATCAATCGCCTGTAATAATTCCTGAATTGCCTCAGCACCCATTCCTACACGGAATGCATTGCCGTACTGTTCTCTTGCATCCTGGTATTCTCCTTCGGAAAGTACCTGTTTGTACTGTAATGCAGTATTGCCTGCATCCAATACGATGTAAGAAGCAAAGTATAAAACTTTCTCCAATGTTCTTGGAGATAAGTCAAGGATCAATCCCATACGGGATGGAATTCCTTTGAAGTACCAGATATGGGATACAGGTGCAGCAAGCTCGATGTGTCCCATACGCTCTCTACGAACGCTGGATTTTGTAATTTCAACGCCACAACGGTCGCAGACAACGCCCTTGTAACGAATTTTCTTATATTTACCGCAATGGCACTCCCAGTCTTTGCTAGGTCCAAAAATCTTCTCACAGAAAAGGCCATCTTTTTCCGGTTTCAATGTTCTGTAGTTGATTGTTTCCGGTTTCTTAACTTCACCGCGGGACCATTCTCTGATCTTTTCCGGGGATGCTAAACCAATACGGATGGCATCAAATGAAACAGACTGGTTAATTGCCTCTTTATTTGTTGTTTCTGGCATCTATGACACTCCCTTTCTCTGCTTTACAGAATCGACTCTCTTTACCGGTCTGTGCCTGTAGCACAGACCGATAGACACTTATTGACTATTACTCTTCAAAACCATCTTCTGGCATATCATCGTAAAAATCGGAGTCGTCATCTGCATCAGTGTCTTCCTCTTCTTCTACGTCAACAAGTTCTTCGTTTTCAGAATCAAATTCTTTCTTTGTGAATCCCATCTTGGAGAATGATTCACTGTCTTCAAAAGCGAAATCTTTATCGCCTGAAATAATGGAGTTCAGGTCGGTGTTACCGTACTCACTTGTTTCCATTAATTCAACTTCATTTCCTTCGTCATCTAATACTGTGACATCAAGTCCTAAGGACTGTAACTCTTTCAGTAATACCTTGAATGATTCTGGAATTCCCGGTTCAGGAATATTATCACCTTTGATAATTGCCTCATAAGTCTTAACACGTCCTACAACGTCATCAGACTTCACTGTAAGGATTTCCTGTAAGGTATATGCTGCACCGTAAGCTTCCAGTGCCCAAACCTCCATCTCACCGAAACGCTGTCCACCGAACTGCGCTTTACCACCTAGTGGCTGCTGGGTAACTAAGGAGTAAGGACCAGTAGAACGTGCATGGATCTTATCATCTACCAGGTGGTGCAGTTTCAGGTAATGCATGTGTCCGATTGTTACAGGTGAATCAAATGGTTCTCCGGTACGTCCATCACGCAGCTGAACTTTTCCATCACGGGAAATTGGAACACCTTTCCACAGTGCTCTGTGGTCTCTGTTGTCCCATAAGTACTTCATAACTTCTTCGCCAAGTACATCTTTGTATTTTGCTTCAAAATCTTCCCATTCGAAGTTTACATAATCATTAGCCAATTCCAGTGTATCCTGGATATCAATTTCCTTTGCACCATCAAATACCGGTGTTGCAATATTGAATCCCAATGCTTTTGCAGCAAGACTCAGGTGAATCTCAAGGACCTGACCGATATTCATACGGGAAGGTACACCTAATGGATTCAATACGATATCAAGAGGACGGCCATTTGGAAGGAATGGCATATCTTCTACAGGTAATACACGGGAAACGACACCCTTGTTACCATGACGGCCGGCCATCTTATCACCGACAGAGATTTTTCTCTTCTGTGCAATGTAAATGCGGACTGCCTGGTTTACTCCTGGAGATAACTCATCTCCATTTTCTCTTGTAAATACTTTGGCTTCCACAACGATACCATATTCGCCGTGAGGAACTTTTAAGGAAGTATCACGTACTTCTCTTGCCTTCTCACCAAAAATTGCACGGAGAAGTCTCTCTTCTGCTGTCAGTTCTGTCTCTCCCTTAGGAGTAACTTTTCCGACTAAGATATCACCGGCACGAACCTCTGCACCGATACGGATAATACCTCTTTCATCAAGGTCTTTTAATGCATCATCACCGACACCTGGAACGTCACGAGTAATCTCCTCCGGTCCTAATTTGGTGTCACGTGCTTCTGCTTCATATTCTTCAATATGGATGGATGTATAAACATCATCCTGTACAAGTCTCTCACTTAAAAGAACAGCATCCTCGTAGTTATAACCTTCCCAGGTCATAAATCCGATCAATGGGTTCTTACCAAGTCCAAGTTCTCCGTTAGAAGTAGATGGTCCGTCTGCGATAACCTCACCAACCTCTACATGGTCACCCTTGAATACGATTGGTCTCTGATTGTAGCAGTTTGACTGGTTACTTCTTGAAAACTTTGTAAGTTTGTATACATCTCTTGTTCCATCATCATTTTTTACAATGATCTGATTGGACTCAGAGCTTTCAATTGTACCTGCTTTTTTTGCAACAACGCAGACACCTGAGTCAACGGCCGCTTTTGTCTCCATACCTGTACCAACAACAGGAGCTTCTGTTGTAAGAAGAGGTACTGCCTGACGCTGCATGTTTGATCCCATCAGCGCACGGTTCGCATCATCGTTCTGTAAGAACGGAATTAATGCAGTCGCAACAGAGAATACCATCTTAGGAGATACGTCCATGTAATCAAACATGGTCTTCTCATATTCCTGTGTCTCATCCAGATAACGACCAGATACTGAATTACGAACAAAATGTCCTTCTGCATCCAGAGCTTCGTTCGCCTGTGCTACATGGTAATTATCCTCTTCATCCGCTGTCATGTATACAACTTCGTCTGTAACGCGAGGATTCTTTGGATCTGATTTATCAATTTTACGGTATGGTGCCTCAATGAAACCATACTCATTAATACGCGCATAACTTGCCAGTGAGTTGATCAGACCGATGTTAGGACCTTCAGGCGTCTCAATTGGACACATACGTCCATAATGAGAATAGTGAACGTCTCGAACCTCGAATCCGGCACGGTCTCTGGACAAACCGCCAGGTCCCAATGCAGATAAACGTCTCTTGTGAGTCAGCTCACCAAGAGGGTTGTTCTGATCCATGAACTGTGACAACTGGGAAGAACCGAAGAATTCTTTTACTGCCGCAGTTACCGGTTTGATGTTGATCAGACTCTGTGGAGAAATACCATCTAAATCAAGTGTTGTCATTCTTTCACGGACAACTCTCTCCAATCTGGAAAGTCCGATTCTGTACTGGTTCTGTAATAACTCACCAACCGCACGGATACGTCTGTTTCCTAAGTGGTCGATATCATCATCATGACCAATACCATACTCTAAATGCATATTGTAGTTGATGGATGCGAAGATATCATCTTTTGTAATATGCTTTGGAATCAGATCATGTACATTTTTCTTAATAGCCTCTTTCAAATCTTCCACATCCGGATTTTCTTCCATTAACTGTGCAAGAACTGGATAGTAAACTAATTCTGTGATGCCAAGTTCCTTTGGATCACAATCAACGTAATGTCTTAAATCTACCATCATAGAAGAAAGAACTTTTACGTTTCTTGTCTCAGTCTGAATCCATACATATGGAACTGCTGCATTCTGGATATCATCAGCTAAAGAACGGGTTACTTCTGTACCTGCTTCTGCGATGATCTCACCAGTTGTCACATCAACAACATCTTCTGCAAGAACATGTCCGTTGATACGGTTCTTTAATGCTAACTTCTTATTGAACTTATAACGTCCTACCTTTGCAAGATCATATCTTCTTGGGTCAAAGAACATAGCATTAATAAGGCTCTCCGCACTTTCTACTGAAAGCGGCTCGCCTGGTCTGATTTTCTTATATAATTCAAGAAGTCCTTCTTCGTAATTTGTAGCAACATCCTTGCCAAAACTTGCAACGATCTTAGGTTCCTCACCAAATAAATCGATGATTTCCTGATTGCTTCCAACACCAAGCGCACGGATCAATACTGTGATCGGCACTTTTCTGGTTCTATCTACACGAACGTAAAATACGTCATTGGAGTCTGTTTCATACTCTAACCAAGCTCCACGGTTTGGAATTACAGTACAAGAATACAATTGTTTACCCACTTTATCGTGAGCGATACCATAATAGATACCAGGGGAACGAACCAACTGGCTGACGATTACTCGCTCTGCACCATTGATTACGAAAGTTCCAGTTTCAGTCATCAAAGGAAGGTCGCCCATGAAAATTTCATGCTCGTTGATTTCATCAGTTTCTTTGTTGTGAAGTCTTACCTTTACCTTTAAAGGTGCTGCATATGTTGCGTCTCTTTCTTTACACTCAGGGATTGTGTACTTTACATCATCTTCGCATAATGTAAAATCTACAAATTCCAGACTCAGATGACCGCTGTAATCTGCAATCGGAGAGATATCGTCGAAAACTTCTTTTAAGCCTTCGTCCAAAAACCACTTATAGGAGTCTTTCTGAACTTCTATAAGGTTTGGCATTTCCAATACCTCTTTCTGTCTTGAGTAACTCATACGCATGCCTTTTCCGGCTTTCACCGGACGTATTCTGTTTTTCTCCATTGACGTTTCACCTCTCGTTTTTATTCTCAACAAACAAATTGCCTGTTGTATTGCATCTACCGCCTGTATATACGGTATGTGAACACTCACATCTTATGGCTATAAGCCTACTGCACCACAATAGTGCAACGTATATTATATATCAAGTCAAGCAAAATCGTCAAGACAAATTTCATTTTTTCTAATAAATTTATTAGTATTTATAAAAAAGAAGAAACAGATACCTACTTGTAGTATTTTGTGCATCTGTTTCTTCTATATATAGTGTCTTATATTTCTATTTTGTCTTATGTATTATTTCAAAGTTGCAGTCGCTATCACTTATTCACACTGGAATCCTGCGACTTCATTCTTCAATGATTCTGCGATGTTCACATTCTTCTCGACAGATTCGTTGATTCCGGTCATATGACCTGCAAGTTCAGAAGTATACTCTGCCGCATTAGACACGCCCGCTGCGCTCTGGTTCACTGCATTGGATACGCCATCTGCAGCCTCCGAAATTTCATTTGCAGCCCGGCGGAGATTCTCTGCTACACTCTGAAGATCCTGCATCATCTCATTCATCTGTACGGCATCCTCATTGTAAGTCTCACCGGATTCAACCATTCCCTTGTAGTCATTCAAGACGTCCTGATTTACAAAATCAAGCATCTTGCCCGCATTTCCAGCTAAGTTTTCTACCGATTCTGTTACCATCTTACTGATATTCTGAATTCCATTAGCTGTATTTCTGCTTTCATCCGCAAGCTTTCGAATCTCATCTGCAACGACCGCAAAGCCTTTTCCGGCTTCCCCGGCTCTTGCTGCTTCAATGGAAGCATTCAATGCAAGAAGATTTGTCTGTGAAGAAATTGACAAGATCTCATCTGTAAGCTTATTGATCTCTTCCACCTGTTTGCTCTGTTCAATCGCAGTGGAAAGTTCTCCTGAAATACGCGCCACCATATCGGCTGCAGACACCTGGCTTGCAGTTGCATCTGCCTTCATACCCTCTGCCTTCTGGCGGATACTGTCCACACGTTCAAGTCCCTCTCCTGTCTTATCTGCCATAACTGTGATGTCTTTTCGGATGCTCTCAATATTTTCAGTAATATTAATAACGGTTGCGGATACTTCCTCCATGCTGGCTGCCAGCTGTTCCATCGTTGCAGATGTACCTGTGATCTTATCGCCCGCTGCGCGGACTCCGTTGTCAACACTCGCCGCTGTATGTTCGAGTTCTCCGGAACCTTTTTTTATCTTCTCGATCAGATTTCTCAACACATCTATAAACTGATTGAATCCCCGTACCATCTGTCCGATCTCATCGTTGCCTCTGACCTTCAGATGTGCAGTAAGATCACCACTTCCCCCATCAATCTCAGTGATCATCTTCATGAGATCTCTGGTTGCTGCGCGCATTGGTTTCACAACGCCGATCAGAATAACAAGAATTCCTGCCACTCCAACAAGAATAGATGCCACGGCCATTCCAACACACACCTTGGAAACTGCCTGATAAGTAGCATGTGCCTGGGCTGTTGCCTCATCCATCTCATTCACACTCTTCTGCTGGATTCCGGTAATATAAGCATTCACCTCTTCCATGCAGACACGGATCACATTGACTTCGATGGAAACTTTTCCGCTCTTTCCATCGTCGTATTTTTCCATGGCATTGTCCATACGTTCCAGAACGTTGTTCACACCATCATAGATTTTCTGCATAATCTGCTTCTGTCCGTCACCCTCTGTGGCATCATACATCTGCTGCACAAGATCAGCCACAGCCTCCCGATCCGCTGCATAATCATTTCTGGCTTCTGTATGGCTTGTCTCACCTTTTGTTGTCGCAAGATAACGATAGAAATCCTTCTGTACTGCTTCAAGACTATACTGTATGTTGTAAGCATTCTGCAAATCCGGCACTTTGCTGTCTGTGACATCTTTGATCGAATGGTTCATCTTCACCATTGCCTCATAGTTGATCACATTTGATACCATGGTCACAGCTACCATCAGTACAAGAATCGCCACCAGTTTGACTGCCATGCTGCTGTTTCTGGTTTTTTTAGCAGTTTTCTTTGTCACTGCGCTTTTCTCCTTTTTCACTGACCGCTGTTTTTTCTGTTTTGGAATTATCGTTTTATTTTCGTTTTCCTGCGTTTTGTTCTTCATGTGGTCCGCACCTTTTCTATTTTCGTATTATCACTATTGTACATTCTTTTTTCAGTGAAAGCAATGGTTATTCATCATTTTTACCAACAAATGTCAAAAAAAACGACATATAATTGCATGTGCGCAAAAAAAGCCATGGTGCACACACCATGGCTTTAAAATAGCTAATTCTTCAAAAATAATGAAATTATTTAAGAGTAACTTTAGCGCCTTCAGCTTCAAGTTTAGCTTTGATATCATCAGCTGTAGCTTTGTCAGCTGCTTCTTTAAGGATCTTAGGAGCTCCATCAACTAAGTCCTTAGCTTCTTTTAATCCTAATCCTGTTGCTTCACGAACAACTTTGATAACTTTAACTTTGTTTGGTCCAACTTCTGTTAACTCTACGTCGAACTCTGTTTTCTCTTCAGCTGCTGCTGCTTCTCCGCCTGCTGCTGCTACTACAACGCCTGCTGCTGCAGATACGCCAAATTCTTCTTCACAAGCTTTTACTAAATCATTTAATTCTAATACGCTTAACTCTTTGATAGCTTCAATAAATTCTGCTGTTGTTAATTTTGCCATTTTAATTTCCTCCATTAAAATTTAATTATTGACCGGCTGTTACCGGTGATTCTTGATTTCATTCCTGTCTGACAGGATCTCTGTTTGCTGATTAAGCCTCAGCTGGAGCTTCTGCTTCTTCTGCCGGAGCAGCTTCTGTAGCTACTGCACCACCGTTCTCTGCGATCTGGTTAAGAACACGAGCAAGATTGGTGATAGGAGACTGTAAGCTTCCAAGTAATTTGGAAAGAAGTTCTTCTCTTGATGGTACGTTTGCGATAGCTTTCATACCATTTGCATCGTAGAAAGTTCCTTCTACAACACCGGCTTTGATTTCAAGAGCTGGAGCTGTCTTTGCAAATTTTGCTAAGATTCTTGCTGGAGCTGTTGCATCGTCTTTAGAAATAGCGAATGCGCTTGGTCCTTCAAGAGACTCTTTTAAGCTTTCGAATTCAGTTCCTGCAATAGCACGGTTAACTAATGTATTCTTATAAACTTTGTAAGAAACACCAGCTTCTCTTAATGCTTTACGTAACTGAGTATCTTCTGCAACAGTAAGTCCACGGTAGTCAACAACTACTACTGACTGTGCATCTTTGATGTTTTCAGAAATTTCCTGTACGATAGGCTGTTTAAGTTCTACTTTTGCCACGAATCGTGCACCTCCTTTTATTATTTTGGGCAGTGATCAAAAACCACTGCATGACTGCATAAAAGACGTTGAGGTTTATCACTAAAAAACCTCTCTGTCAAAGACAGAGAGGTATAAAATCATAAATGATTCTGCTATAGATGAAATTCATCTATAAGATCTCCTCGGTAGGTCTAGTGTTACGCCTGTCAGGCACCTACTGTCTTCGGCAATATGCAAGACGCTGTTCTCACAACGCCTTGTGCATTATAACATTGTATATTGGGGTTGTCAACAAAAATTAAAAATAATTCTGATTACTGAGCAATCTTAACTACGTTTAATTTTACACCAGGTCCCATTGTAGAAGTGATTGTTGCACTCTTAATGTACTGACCTTTTAAGCTTGAAGGCTTAGCTTTGTTGATAGCTCCCATAAGGGTCTGGAAGTTGTCGCTTAACTGTTCTTCTGTAAAAGAAGCTTTTCCAACTGGCACGTGGATAATGTTTGTTTTGTCCAATCTGTATTCAATCTTACCAGCTTTGATGTCGTTAACAGCTTTTGTAACGTCCATAGTAACTGTTCCAGCTTTTGGGTTTGGCATTAAACCTTTAGGTCCTAATACACGTCCTAAACGTCCAACAACACCCATCATATCAGGTGTAGCAACAACAACGTCGAAATCTAACCATCCTTCGTTCTGGATCTTTGGAATTAATTCCTCTCCACCAACGTAGTCAGCTCCAGCTGCCTGTGCTTCATCTAATTTAGTACCCTTTGCGAATACTAATACTTTAACAGTTTTTCCTGTTCCGTGTGGTAATACAACCGCACCACGGATCTGCTGTTCTGCATGACGTCCATCACAACCTGTTCTGATGTGAAGTTCGATTGTCTCATCAAATTTAGCTGTTGCGTTTTTCTTTACTAAGCTGATTGCTTCAGCAACATCGTACTGAGCTGCTTTGTCGAAATTCTTAACAGCGTCCTGATATTTCTTTCCTCTTTTCATTCTAAAAAACCTCCTGGTGGTATTATCGGGAGAGGTCCCTCCCACATAATCGTTCATAGTGACTATCTGCCGGTGTGGTTAAACCATCCGGCCTGTACTGTAAAATCTTATTCTTCTACAGTAACACCCATACTTCTTGCAGTTCCTGCGATCATGCTCATAGCTGCCTCAAGAGATGCTGCATTTAAGTCTGGCATTTTTAATTCTGCGATTTCCTGTAATTTTGCTTTGGAAAGTGTAGCAACTTTTGCCTTGTTCGGTGTAGCAGAACCAGATTTGATGTTGCAGGCTTTCTTAATTAATACAGGAGCAGGTGGTGTCTTTGTAACGAAGCTGAAGCTTCTGTCTGCGTATACTGTAATAACTACAGGAATGATTAAATCTCCCTGATCGGCTGTTCTTGCGTTGAACTGTTTTGTAAATTCAACGATGTTAACGCCGTGCTGTCCAAGTGCAGGTCCAACTGGAGGAGCAGGTGTAGCCTTGCCCGCAGGAATCTGCAATTTGATGTATCCTTCTACTTTCTTTGCCATTGGAAAATTGCCTCCTTAATAAATTTTGAACTTGTCATACAAGTCTGCTTATTTCATAAGCTTAATATCTGCGAAACTTATTTCTACTGGTGTTTCGCGACCAAAAAGTTCCACATTGATGGTAACGATCTGCTTGCTGTGGTTCATGGACTGGATCACACCAACGGTATCCTTCCAGACGCCGCCGATAACAGTCACTGTGTCACCCTCTGCAAAATCAACCTCAACGTTCTCAGTCTTGATACCTAATGGTTTCATTTCCATATCGGTAAGCGGTACCGGCTTGCTTCCCGGACCAACGAATCCGGTAACACCACGGGTATTTCTGACAACATACCAGGTGTCATCATTCATAACCATATTGATAAGTACGTATCCCGGAAACATCTTCTTTGATACGGTTTTATTTGCGCCATTCTTCAACTCAACAACGTCCTGCATCGGAACACGGACCTCTAAGATCTGATCTTCCAGATGTCTGTTTTCGATTGTCTTGTCGATATTGGCTTTTACCTTATTCTCATATCCTGAGTAGGTATGAACTACATACCAGTGTGCTTCTGCCATAATTACCTTTGCCTCCAATTAAAAACTTAAACCTACAAGGAAATCAACGCCATACTGGATCAAAAAATCCAGAAGGGCGATGACAAGACCTAAAACAACAGACGTCGCAACAACGGCTCCTGTCTGTCTTGCAAGTGATTGTTTGTCTGGCCAAATAATCTTGTTGAATTCAGCCTTGAGACCGGTAAACCAGCTCGACAGTTTCGCCAGCAGGCTCATGTGCTGACCATTTTCCGGAGCTTTTACTAATTTCTCGGTTTCTCCCATTTTCTCACTCCTTCACCCAGCTAAACTATTTGGTTTCCTTGTGTAATGTATGAGTCTTACAGAATCTACAATACTTTTTGGTTTCCATTCTGTCTGGATGAGCTTTCTTGTCTTTTGTCGTGTTGTAATTACGATTCTTGCATTCTGTACATGCCAGTGTTATTTTCGTGCGCACAACTTCCACCTCCATTAAATTCTTTGTGTTTTTCTACACCTTTTAGTCGAAAATAAGTCCGACCTAAAAAAAGGCATAAAAAAAAGACCTACTTCCATCGCTAGACTAATATAGCACACAGAATATTGGTCGTCAACAAATTTTTTTGTTTTTTTCTTGCTTTTTTCCACATTTCCTATAATAATGTAAAAAAAGATAAATATTTTTTATAGAACTACCGATATATATTCTGTAATCTAATGAAACGGATTTTCATCCCCGCATAACGAACTACTTCTTATTATATTAAGACAGTACTGTATTATGATTTCAAGGAAGAAAGGAGGGGAACATCTATGGCAGCCATCGACAGTGCCTACCAGTACTATCTGAGTACTTATGGCAATTCGACTGTATCGCGCTATGACACGCACAAGAAAAGCCAGTTGCGTGACACCTATAATAAAATTGTAAAAACAAATAAAGAATCCCCTCTGTACAAAATCAAAAACCTTGGGGAAGCGAAAAAATATGCGATTGATATCAAGGAAAGTGTCGGAGACATCCAGCATATCGCAGCTTCACTTTCAAGCAGCGACCAGGGCATTGAAAAAGCTTTTTCCAAAAAGATTGCCCAGTCATCGGATGAAGATGTCGTAACCGCAGAATACATTGGAAACGACGACACTCCGGATACAGCTTCCTTTCATATAGCAGTAAAGCAGTTGGCAACAGAACAGATCAATCAGGGAAATTACCTTCAGCCGGACCGTTATCAGTTTACACCCGGCATTTATTCCTTTGACCTGAACACAAATACAAACTCTTACGAATTTCAGTTTTCTGTCGACCGTAAGGATTCCAATGCTGATGTCCAGCAAAAACTGATGCAATTGATCAACCACTCGAAAATCGGTATCACTGCATCTATGGTTCAAAACGAAAAAGAAGACAATGCACTTGTGCTCTCCTCCAACCAGACCGGCATTGCAAATGACGAGGAATACTTGTTCCAAATCCTGCCGGATGCCAGTCCCTCCTCCATGCACGCCATAAAGCTTCTGGGAATCAATCAGATTGCGCAGGAAGCTGGGAATTCTTCTTTTGTTTTAAATGGGAAAGAACATTCCTCCTACTCAAATTCTTTTATGGTAAATAACCAGTTTAATCTGACATTAAACGGAATCAGCAAGGATGGCTCAGAGGCAACGATCAATTTCAAGACAGATGCCGATGCCGTTGCTGACAATGTCAGCAGACTCGCCAATGCTTATAATGAAGTGATCAAGATCGGTCATTCATATTCCGACGCCCAGCGCCCTAATAAGCTCGTCTCTGACATGAGCAGTGTTGCAAAAGACTACCGCAATGAATTAGAAGCAATGGGATTGGAATTAGACGCCGACAATTATCTGCATATTGACCGCAATCTTCTGTACGATGCTGCAACCGCAGAAGATGCGCAGGATAATTTTTCGATCCTGAATCAATTTAAGGACACATTAAACAGCAAAGCAGCAGAGGCATCTATTGACCCGATGAATTACGTGAACAAAATTATTGTAGCCTACAAGAACCCGGGACATAATTTTGCGACACCATATATCACTTCAATCTACTCCGGAATGATGTTAGACCGCTATTGTTAAAAAGACTGTCACATGAATCAGCTTTCATGCAACAGTCTTTTTTATGCGATCGTCTCTAAAATTGTCTCTATACGGTTTACATAAGAATGATGTTGTTTCACTTTCTCATAGCCGTTATGGGCAATTTCTCTCCGTTCCTTCTCATGTTCCAGATAATAGCCCGCTTTCTCTGCCAGATCTTCCACACCGTCAAAACATATCAGGTCTTCCCCTTCCTTAAAATAAAGAGGGATCTCCGCCTGATAATTTGTCATCAGAAATCCTCCTGCCCCCAGTACATCCCATATGCGGAGCGGAATCCCGCTTTTAATATTGGGGATCGTGAAGTTCAGGTTTATTTTCGACTCGTGGAACACTTTTGGCATCTCGCTCCAATAATCGACAGAGCCGCAGTACTGCACTCTCACAAGATCCGAGACATTGCTGTTACTGTACACATTCACATGGAAATGTTTTGACAGTTCGATCAGCGCGCGCCGTCTCTCAATCTCTGCGATTTTAAACCCAAGTACCGTTGTCTGGAAGATCAATCCGAGGTCTGAGAAAGAGCCCTCCGACTTTTCCAGTGAAAAATGCTGTTGCAGTTGCTCTAAAATATCCGTTGTGAGCATTGGTTCCACGATATTTGCACCACTGATGTTAAGCTGTGCTTCCATCACCGCATCAAAGTAGCCTCTCAGATATTCCGGCAGCGTAGGCTTGATTCTGTCGTAGGAATTCCTCTCATAAAGGCTTCCCACAAACGCAATATCACCGCGGTATTTTACACTGTCCTCTGACTTCTGTAAAATCATGTCGATCCGGTCAACATCCACTGCAAGTGGAAGATACCAGATATGTTTTACTCCCATCTCTTTAAATTCCAGATAGTTTGTTTTATCAAATGTAAAAATGTAGTTGCAGTCGTTAAAAACAGAGACATGATACATGCTGATCAGTGGATTGTCACACGTCCATGACACATATTTCACACCCATTTTCTGACAGGTATTTGAGATCAGCGCAAAATAATTGACCGTAAACACCATATCATAATGTTTTTTTTCCATCAGCGCCTCGATTTCCGCCTCAAAATCAGGATCAATATCATAATTTCCAAGTTCCTGCTCTATATTATCCACCGTATGCCCCAACAGGCGGAATGTCTGTTCAATATCCCGGTAATTGTATGCCTTCCAACGATACATTAAAATGCGCATTCGTCTCCGCTCCTCCATTTTTCCATGCTCCGGCGAAACCGCTCTCCAAAATTCCCTGTGAAAGTATCTTGATGTTCTATTCGTCCAAATAACACTCCCTGATATACTCCGCCCTGTTTTTCCACGTATGTTCCTCTTTTGCAGCGTGATATCCACAGTCTGCGATCTCCTGCATGTGGGAAATGTGACCGAATAAATCGAATACTCGTTCCGGCAGTGTCTGCAGTTCCTTTAAGGAAAACATCACAAGTTCTTTTCCATCCGTAAATGTTCTGCGCAGGTAAGTGGATTCATCAGTCACCACCGCCGCACCTGCAAGCATACCATTAAAAATACGGTCGTGCGCACCTGCTTTAAACCAGGTCATCGTATTTAATACGATCTTGGAATCGTTCATCAGCGGCAGGATCTGTGGTGCAGGCACTTTCCCTCCATACGTCAGATACGGATTATCGCTCCATTCGCACTGATCCCAGCCAACCCCATATGCAGTCACATGAATACCACTCTCCACAAGGATACGCACCGCCTGCTCCCGGAAAAAAGAAGTCGCATAGGAATCCAGAAATCTCATTTTTACAATAATCTCCTGCAAACGCCCGTCAGATATGTCTCCACGCACAGTTTTCACATATGCTTCTATCGCCTGTTCCGTCGTCTGTTCCGGGTGCTGTACCAGTTCTCCCAGCACCGACCGCATCATCTCCTCACCGTCAACTTCCGGGATGGAATGAAGATCCGGGATCATCTTTGCGACCGTGTAAACCGGAAGTGCTCCTGCATAAAGCACATCTATCTTCCGTTCCTGCAAAGGCTTGTGCTTATGCCCTAATTCCACACCTGCATGTGGAAGGAAATCTGTCTGACGGATATTTTTGAAAAAACGCCGGACATACTTCACATGATTGCGGTCTGTGCACAGGATCACCGCAGTTTTCGGCATATTGCGAAGCGGCTTTTCATAATGAAATGGATGATCCATAAGAATGTCAATATATGGGATATGAAAATAATCCCATATATTATATTCTTCCGGTTTTCCCTCTTCAACCTCCGCTGCTTCAGGCTGTTCAAAAGAAAGATTATACCCGAGGTTATTAAATGTCACTGCTGCAAATTCCTGTGATTCACCCAGCAGGCGCAGCAGCAGCTTTTTGCTCACTTCCTCATTTGCGGTGTGATACACAAATGTTCCATATCCCATCGCTTCAAACGCCCCGATCAGATGATCTGTAAATAAATCCAGTGTGTCATAGACACCTTTAAAATAAATGATTGTCTTCAAATCCTTGCTCCCATTCATTTTCTGTCCGCCAGAAACGTTATCTGTTCAAATATTCATCCACATCATCCGGTCCGACTTTTGCATAAGGCATTCTTATGTATTTTCCATCCTCCAGATTCAGATCCTCCAGATTTCCGCCCGTGGCAAGTGCAAAAGAAAGTTCCAACATTCCCTTTGCCTGTCCTTCTTTGTCATTATAGACGGTACCGACCATCTCGCCATTCTTCACTGCCTCAAGTCCAACATTGGTGCCGTCAATTCCGACCACCACCGGCCATTCCTCCCGGCTTAGGTCTGAGGCCTTCAATGCATCGATCGCCCCCACTGCCATATCGTCATTGTTTGCGATCACTAACTCTATTTTATTGCCATTCTGGCTCAAAAGCTGTGTCATTTTATTCTGTGCCTGTGCACGGTTCCAGTTAGCAATGGCATAACCCAGTTTTTCCACCTCAATCCCGCTGGAAACAATCGTATTCACCGAGTATTCCGTGCGGACTATTGCATCCTGATGTCCCGGCTCCCCCTCAAGCACAACATACTGGTAGACTCCGTCCTGATTTCTGTCGACCGATGGATCCTGTAAAAAAGCCGCTGCGGCAATCTGTCCTTCCATCATTCCAGATTCAAATGCCTTCGCCCCCACATAATACAGTTTATCCCAGCGCTCTAAATCCTCTTCCACCAGCTCACGGTTGAAGAAAATGACAGGGATATCATTTTTCTCTGCGAGATCAATGACCGTTGTAGGATCTGTACGATCCACTAAGTTCACACAGATAATGTCGCATCCATCCTGTGCCATAGCTTCCACCTGATTGTTCTGTGTCGCCTGACTCTGTGACGCATTATAGACTTCCACGTTAATGGCGATTCCTGTCTCCTCTTCCTTCGCTGCTGCATAGGTGTTAAAATCTTCCATCAGCTCAGAAAGAAACGCATCATACTGGTCATAGAGTGTCACACCGATCTTGATACTTTTCACCTGTGTATTTCTCTCTGGCAGTTCACATCCCATAAGCATTGATGCGCCCACTGCCAGAATCAACGCACTTGAAATTCTCTGTTTTGCACTTCTCATGCTATACCTTTCTCTCCTTCTTCCTGTTTTCCCTATACCATGATTCTCCTGATTTACTGTACAATTGGGAATAAAATCTTCTGATTCTCCTCATCATACAGATTCTGCCTATTGATCACAAGACTTTCCACCGTTGTGCTTTCAGCACTGGAAAACTTGTATTTAATTTGTTCCGCAATCGCATGTACGCTCTGGTATCCCATGTTAAATTCATTTGGTACTACAAGTGACTTAATTATGCCTTTGTCCAGATAATATACCGTTTTATCCGAACACCCTTCCCCATAAATCATAAACTGTTGTTTATAACTGGTATCCGCCTGCAGATAATCCACTGCTGTTTCTGTCTCCGCATTTCCCAATGTGATCAGAATATCCACCGGTTCATCTGCCTGTTTTGTCACAAGTTCCGATGACAGATTCTCCCCCTGACCGGATAAAATCCAGACCGGCTTTATGTTCTCATCCTCCAACAGCTTTTTCACGCTGCCAAGCCTCTGCTGCATGGAAAGCTGATTCTGGTTTCCGCTAAGAATTCCAATTTTTTTCTCAGATAAAGAATCCCCATAATCCTGCAAAACTGTCTGTGCCAGTGCTTCACCGATCCAGAGATTATCCGGGGCTGTCACGGAATAAACTCCCTCCGACACCGCATCTGTTTCCAATAACATCACCGCTACAGAAGAATCTATTTTCTCAAAAACTGCATATGTGTCCTCACTTGAGACAAGCTGTACGATAATTCCATCTGCTCCATTCTCCACTTCACGCTCGATCAGCGCCTTTTCTTCATCTTCACTCGCAAAGACACCGGTGGAAACATAATTTAACTGAATATCGTCATCTTTCGCTGCCTGCTCCAGTCCCTCGCGCATTGCAATCCAGCGGTCATTGTTGCTGTCGTTGACGATCACAGACACACTGTACTTTTTCTCTTCTTTATTCACTCCAAGCATGCCAGCGGATGTCCAGACAATCGTCACTACCAGGGCAAGAATGAGCAATCCAAAATAAACCCTATTTTTCTTCATTGCTCTTTCCCCCTTTCAGTTCCTGCATCTTTCCGTTTTCCAGCAGTTCCAGTTTTTCCGGTTCATATGGAATATATGGCAGATGGATACGAATGGTGGTTCCCTCATCCGGCATACTCTCAATTTCAAGGCCATATGGCTTGCCAAACCGCAGACGGATACGATTATGTACATTGATCACACCCACACCGGAACCATGCTTTCTCACACGGTTATTGTCGGTCAGAAGCTGTTCCACCATATCCTGCGGCATACCAAGTCCGTTATCGCTGACTTCTATATAAATATCGTCCTCTTTCCGGTAACCTTTTACATGGATCTCGCCTTCACCGTCCATTCCTTCCACGCCATAATAAATCGCATTTTCCAGCAGCGGCTGCACCACGAGTTTTACCGTACAGCAGTGCAAAATTTCCTCCTCTATGGAAAAATCAATTGCAAAACTGTTTTTATAACGAATTTTCTGGATATTCATGTAATTCTTTGCGTGTTTGATCTCATCTTCAACACTGATGATCGTTTTTCCGCGGCTTAGACTGATACGGAACAGACTCGCAAGCTGCGTGATCATAAAGACCGCATCCTCGTAGCGTTCGCCCTCGATCATCCATACAATAGAATCCAGTGTATTATACAAAAAGTGTGGATTGATCTGTGACTGCAATGCATCCAGTTCACTTTTTCTTTTTTCTTCCTGTTCATACAAAATATCATGCATCAACTGGTTAATCTGTTCTACCGTAGAGCGCAACGTCTTTCCCAGATGTTCTACTTCCAACGATCCGCCTACATATATAGTAGGATTCAGATTTCCCGCTTCCCATTCTTTGACAGATTCATTCAGACGCTGTAATGGTTTTGCGATTCTTGCAGACACAAGCTGATTGATGATAATAATCATCAGCATCGACAACGCCATCAACATAATCACAAACATTCGCGTACCGTAAAGTCCCATATTAAAGGCGCTCATTGGCACAACGCTCACAATTTTCCAGCCGGTATAGCTGACCGTCTTGACGGTGATAAGTCTCTTTTCCCCCTGAAAAATCTCCTGATGGGAACCGTCATCATAATGAACCGCCTCAAGATTATTTTCCTCATAAAGATTCGTGTAAATCAGTTTCTGCTTCGGATGATAGATAATCTCACCATCGCTGTCCATCAGATAGACATATTCCGATGAATTATCTGTATTTGCCTTATTAAAAAGCTGCTCAATGCTGCTGTAGTTCATATCAACCAGCAAAACACCCAGCGTAGAATTTCCGTTGCTTGTCAGTTCCACTGCACGGCTTAAGGAAACAACCCAGTAATAGCGGTAAGTTGCATTATCAAACAGATTCTGTACATGTGGAGTGGAAAAATGCAGGTTTTCCATCTGATCCACCGCATTGACAAACCACTCCTGATCGACAATGTTTGAATTATCCTTCTCATTGGTGACCGGTGCTGCTGCAACCAGTTTACCATCGTTCGTATAACATGCGATACTGATCAGGTTGTCTTTATTCGCCTCATATAAAAGGTTCATCTCCTCATCCACAGAATCCACTGCAAGATCCTTATCCTTAATGACACTATAGTACATCGCATCCGAAATGCGCCGCATGTTTCTAAGATACGTTTCCAGATTGATGGCAGTCTGATTCAAAAGCTGCTCCGAGCTTTCGATTGTCATGTCCTCCATTCGATTGACAAAACGATTATAAAGCGTCACGCCAAGAATCCCCATACTGCATACAGATATAATCGTAAATGAAACCGATATCGTAAACTGTATCGTCTGGGGTTTGACACGTTTTGCAAGGTATTCCGCTATTTTCCGGTAAAATTTTTCTATTGTTTTCACTTTTCGCCCAACTTACCTGCCTTATATTTTGATGGTGACATTCCAAATTGTTTTTTAAACACATAGCTGAAATAGTTTGGATCAGAATATCCAACTTTTTCTGCGATAATATAAGTTTTCTCGTCTTTCGTCAAAAGCAGATCCACTGCCTGCTCCATGCGATAGTCCGTGAGATAATTGATAAATGTTTTTCCGGTTTCCTTCTTAAAAACAGTGGAAAAATATGCTGCACTCACATTCAGATAACTGCATATCGTCTCAATACTCAACTCCTGATCTGCATAATGCTCCTTCACATACTCTACTGCTCTTGTCACAAAAGATTTTGTGGTGTCCTGACGTTCATTTGTTACCTGGCGCTGCATCTTCATACAGTTTTCCTTCAGCCATGCACCAAGCGCATCTGTGGATTCCAACTGTAATGCCTGATTATATAAATCGCTGTTGTTGCCAAACACTTCATCCATGTTAATCTGGTTATTGCTTCCAAACCGGAAAATTTCTGCAATCAGTTCCATGACAAGAATCCGATAGTTCTGCAGAGACATTCTCGTCTTTGCCATCTGCCCTGTAAACTCTGCAATTGCTTCCTCCAACGGCTTCTGCTCGCCCATCTTGACTTTCTTTAAAATTTTCTCGATGTAAGCTTCCTCCCAGTGTTCATCCACGCTCTCCTGCGGATCCATCTCTGCGATATTGATGGCTCTTGTATTTCCATATAAAACACGATAAGAGGTTGCATTCTTTGCGCCATGATAAGAGAGTGAAAGCTGTGAAAGCTGATTGCACACATGCCCGATTCCCGCAGTGACAGTCGCCTTGCAGACACGCTTTGCCATTTTGCAGAACCGATCCATATCATCGGTAAAATGTGTGACGCTGTCCACATCGGAAAACTGTGCGATCACAAGGATATCCCCAAGATAGGTCACCGTCCTGCAATTCCATTTCTCGGTCAACTGTTCCTCCGCAAGTTTTTTCACAGAGACAGTGAGTAAAAATGGATCAATTGGCACATTTTCCGGATTCGTTGTACTGATATGCAAAACAGTGACCACATAGTATGGTCCTGTCAGGTTGATCTGATAGTTTTGCACATACTTTTCAATCTGTGACTCCGGGATTCTTCCTTCAATCAGCGAAGTATAAAAATTCTCCTGTAAAACAGGAAGACTTTCCATATAATATTCCCGCAGTTTGTCGATATTTCTTTTTTCATCCAGCTCTTTATCGAGATTGACCTTGATCCGCTCAAACACTTCCCGCAGTTCATTGGAATTGATCGGTTTTAAAATATACTCCTCGGCCTCAATTTTAATTGCCTCTTTCGCATACTCAAATTCATCAAAGCCGGAGAAAATGATCACTTTCACTTTCTGGTAGAGTTCTTTGAGCTTTTTGCAGAGTGTAAGTCCGTCCATATATGGCATCTTGATATCTGTCATGACCACATCCGGTTGCAGTTCCTCCGCCATTTCCAATGCCTCCACACCATTTCTGGCATAGCCTGCAATGGAAAATCCCATGCTCTCCCAATCGAGTTTTTTCATGATGACCTGAAACACTTCTTCCTCATCATCTACAAGTAAAACGGTATATTGGTTCATAATTTCTGTCCTTTATTTATTTCTTTGCATCTTTCTTTATGCACCGTATTTGTCATCCATTTTCTTCCATAATACACCAAAAATAATCGTACAGATTATAATCTGTGCCAGTGCGACATAAAGATCCACAAAAAGAAGAAACGTCATTGCAAGTGTTGCAAAACCAAAAAAGAGAATGAGCGCTCCACCTTTTTTTGCATACGCCTTTTCATCTTTTACCGGTTCTTTATTCTTTCCCCGAATGGTTGAAACGTCCTGCAAAATCATCAGTTTCAATCCATAATACATACAGATCACAAATAAAAGTAATGGAATTCCTGCCTGTTCTAAAATTGTCTGTGTTGTCATTCTTTTTCTCCCTTAAGTAATAATAGCGGCTGAAAAGCTCCAGCCGCTATTATTATAATATAAAACATATGATGTTTCAAAATTATTTGTATTTTATTATTTCTTAGCAACGTATTTTCTGATATCAAGAGAAATAGCTACGAAGATTACGATACCAATTGCAATGTACTGTGCGTTTGCATCTACTCCTAAGTACTGTAATGCTGCTTTTAATAACTCGAATACGGCAACACCGACGATAGCGGATGAAACTTTACCACGACCACCTGTAACGGATACACCACCGATCGTACAAGCTGCGATCGCTTCCATTTCGTAACCATATCCTAAGTTAACGGATGCACCACCGGCTTTTGCGCCAAGCATGAAACCTGCAAGACCATACATAGCTGCTGCTTTCATGTAGATTAAGATCATGGTTGCTTTTACAGGAACACCTGCAACTTCTGCTGCCTGTGGATTACCACCGATTGCATACATATATTTTCCATGACGTGTCATGTTGAAGATGAACCATGTGATAACTGCTACTACTACTGCGATCCAGATCAACCAGCTGATTCCAAGGAATTTGCCGTTTGCGATATCTGTGTAGGATTTTACATAACCACCAAGTGGTGTAGCTCCTGTGTAGATCAAAGAAATACCATAAACAATTTCCATCATTGCCAGTGTAGCGATGAATGGAGGTACGCTTAAGTAAGCGATGAAGAAACCTGTGATACTACCAAATGCTGCACAGATTGCCATGACAACGATCAATGCCAGAAATACATTCATTGGCTGCATATCCGGGAAGAACTTTCCGGAATAATCAATACGCTGTAATAATGTACCGGCAATACATGCTGCGAAACCGATCATACGTCCTGCGGAAAGGTCACATCCTGCGGTGATTACACATCCTGCAATACCAAGGGCGATGACAAGTCGTGAACTCATGTTCATCAAAATGTTCATTAAGTTGTTTGATGTAAGGAAGTTATCAGATGTCAATCCGGTGTAGATAACCAGAATAAACATTACAATGATAACGCCATTGTTGATAATAAAATCTTTTGCTTTCTGCTGTTTTGTCTTTTCCATTCTATTGTCCTCCTCTATCAGAATTTGGTTGCGAAGCCCATGACTCTTGCCTGAGTCATCTCTTCCGGCTGATCGATCTCGCCGGTAAGTTTACCGTTACACATAACGCAGATTCTGTCTGCCATACCAAGAAGTTCTGACATTTCTGATGAGATCATAATGATTGCTTTTCCCTGTTTTGCCAGATCACTCATGATCTCATAAATCTCATGTTTTGCACCAACGTCGATACCACGGGTCGGCTCATCCATGATCAGTACGTCAGGATCATTTGCAAGCCATCTTGCTACGATAACCTTCTGCTGGTTACCACCGGAAAGGTTTGCGATGTGCTCCTTCATACTTGGTGTCTTAATGCTTAACTTCTTAATGCTGTCATCCACAACCTGATTGATTTTCTTGTGGTCTAACACAAATCCTGCTTTAAGGAATTTATTGTATACAGAGACACCTACATTATCTTTGATGGAAAGACATCCGAAGATACCATTTCCACGACGATCCTCTGTAATAAGTCCGATACCTGCATTCATTGCATCAATAGGATGTTTGATCCTGGTTTTCTTGCCGTGCATATAAATCTCGCCGGATGCAACACCACGGATACCGAAGATACCTTCCATTAACTCTGTTCTCTGTGCACCTACCAGTCCACCAAATCCAAGGATCTCACCTTTTCTCAATTCAAAGCTTACATGCTGGAATGATTTTTCATGGATCGAACATAAGTCTTTTACTTCCATGATGACTTCACCCGGTTTGTTCTCCTTCGGTGGATATACATTCGTAAGTTCACGGCCTACCATTTTTGCAATGATCTGATCTGTGGTAAGTTCTGCTGCCGGCCAGGTTCCTACATAGGTACCATCCCTCATGATCGTGATATCATCTGCGATACGCTTGATCTCATCCATCTTGTGGGAAATGTAAACCATTGCAACGCCCTTGTCCCTCAGATCATTCATGATACGGAACAGCGCTTCTACTTCGTTATCAGAAAGAGAAGATGTCGGCTCGTCGAAGATCACGACTTTTGCCTGCTGGGAAACTGCCTTTGCAATTTCTACGGACTGCATCTGTCCAATGGAAAGAGATCCAAGCTGTGCTTTTGGATCAAAATCCATTTTTACCTCTTTTAACCATCTCTCTGTCTCTGCGTACATGGTTTTGTGGTCGATCATCTTAAATGGTCCGAATCCTTTGGTTGGGAAACGTCCTAAATAAAGGTTCTCTGCCACGCTTCTTGCAGGTACCGGCTGTAACTCCTGATGTACCATTGCAATACCATACTTCATTGCTTCATCCGGATTGTTGATCTCGATCTTCTTACCATCCAGAATGACTTCCCCCGCATCCATTCTGTAAATACCGAAAAGGCATTTCATCAGAGTGGATTTTCCTGCACCGTTTTCACCCATCAGTGCATGAACTGTTCCTGGTCTTAACGAAAGCTGTACATTATCCAACGCTTTTACACCAGGGAAAGATTTGCAAACACCCTTAAGCTCCAGTTTATATTCAGCCATTTTGCTCCTCCTTTATAAATTCAGGTCTATTACCTGTTTTATTTTATGTTGATACAGATCAAAAATCTGTGTAATGTCAATATTCAGAATTCCTTACCCATTATTACTTCCGCTGTTTCAAATACATGACATTTTCATAATTCTTTTCGTTATCAAATCAATTAAGATCGTCTTGTGTCAGTCTTTTCAAGACAAGTGCGGGTGCCATTCAAACACCCGCACCGCTTTTTTCATTTTACTTTTTTCAATGTAGCAATGCTTGATTATTTAACCATGTCAAGGATTTCCTGGGCATTGTCTTTTGTAACTTTCACGTAGTCACAACCAATGTAGTGCTCGTTTCCAGCACCTGTTAAGTAGTTGATAGCTGCGTCTGCTGCACTGTGGGACTGTGAGAAGTGATCGTTAAATACAGTACCTGTCATTGTTCCTGCAAGAACATCTTCAAGTGCTTCTGATAAAGCATCAACACCTACTAAGTAGATATCTTCACCTACAGTACGTCCTGCAGATTCGATTGCCTGTAAAGCACCAAGTGCCATTGCGTCGTTGTTACAGAATACAACTTCGATATCATTACCATTCTGGCTTAAGGAGTTAGCTACTAACTGCTGGGCTGTAGCCTGATCCCACATACCAACCTGATCGTCTAAGCAGTTTACTTCTAATCCGGCATCTTCAAGAGCTTTGATGGAGTACTCTGTACGATACTGGGCATCAACGTTCTCTGGGTCACCTTCGATCATGATGTAGTCGATTTTTCCGTTTCCGTTCATATCAACTGTGTCAAGACCAAGATCAGCAATCATTTCGCCCTGGTATGTACCGGACTGACGAGCGTCACATCCAACGTATGTTACATCCCAGTTGTTATCTGCCCATCTCTGCTCCTCAGAAGCATCTGGCTCACGGTTGATGTATACAAGAGGGATACCAGCTTCAACAACCATGTCTGTGATTGTCTCTGCGGATGAAGAGTTAACCGGGTTGATGATCAAAACGTCAACACCCTGTGTGATGAAGTTCTGGATCTGGTTTGTCTGTGTAGCCTGGTCGTTAGCACCATCTACGATTGTGATATTTTCTTTTGAGAATCCCTGTTCAATTAAGTAGTTCTCAAGTTCTCCACGGAATAATGTCATGAAGTTATCAGCGAACTGATAAATACATACGCCGACTTTTTTGTCAGCAAGATCTCCGCTTGCTGCATCTGCTGTTGCGTCTGCTGCATCGGATGCCTCTGTGGATGCTGCTGCATCACTTGTTGTTGTTGAATTGTCTGATGTTGTTGTATCAGAGCTGCTTCCGCATCCCATTGCCATGGATGCTACCATTGTCATTGCAAGAATTACACTAACTACTTTCTTTTTCATATAAGAAAACCTCCCTTAATGTATTTGGTAACTTCTTGTTACATGATGCATTATAGCAATCGCCCCTATAAAAAAACATATAAAATACTTCTTTCTTTCTTGAAAATTCTTCTGTGTTCATTGTGCAATATGTTCAATATGAAAAGTGTATTTTTGTTATATTTTAGTTATTTTTCTCCTTTTTCTGTTGTTTTTACGAAATTTCTTAGATTTTCTTTGGTCTTTTGCACAAAATGGGCGTCTGCCAGGATTCCCGGCAAACGCCCATTTCACGCGGTTTTTCATGTTCTTTTTTGCTTTTTTCTGTAAAGTGACCGCTTTTTTCAAAGGTATTATAATGTGACACCGCAGCCTTTCAGCAACTCTCTTGCAGTGTCTAAGGAATCCACGCCATGAAGGTTTTTGATCGGTGCAAATTCTCTTTCACGCACAACTTCATATGGAATGCAGTCATCCATCATATGTACCATATCCAGCACTAAAGTTTCAAACTTGTATCCGTTTGGCTGCTCCGGTTTCACCATATTTCCTTCCAGATCAATATGAGGAATTTTCTTCTCCACCACATGGATCGGCATACGTGCGTCTGCGATCTGCTCTAATTTTTTTTCAGAGAAAAGATAGTTTAAGATCACGCCAAAGCCGTAAAGCAGATCTCCATTCTCTTTTCTTGCAGTTGCCATCTCCTGCGTCATCTCATAATACTCTGCGATAGATGGTTTTCCATCCTCAGTACAAAGCACGCCAACTTTTTCATCCGGTGCCGCCTTGCGCACTACCTTCGCTCCACTCTCGCAGCCAGAAACGATTGTTGCGCCGATAAATAGCGGATCCGCAATTCTTTGTAAGCAGTTGTCCACTGCAAACACATTGATCCATTCAAGTCCTCTTGCGTGGATGTCATCTAATAATCCTGCGCTCACCATGGAACCAAACCATCCACCGTTTCCGTTTGGAGACATTGCCACCTCGGTATCAGATTCCATATAGACACGTCCCTCGTGGTCACATGCCGAAACCATCTCCTGAATGAAAAATTTTACATAGTCTTTTGGATAGCCAAAATAATGATGCTCCTCAAAAAAAGTAACGGTATCTTTATGATTAATATTGCTTGTCATAATGTACATTGGAACGTAAGCACCGGCTTCATCCGTCACATCCATCAGATTACGGAAAAGCTGCTCGAATAAATAAAGTTCCCGGTTCACACCGATATTTAATGTTCCCTTCGGTCTGTCCAACCCCAGTCTTGTTCCCTGTCCGCCAGCTAAAAGCACTGCTCCTACTTTTCCTGCCCGGATTGCATCCAGTCCTGCTGCTTTAAACTCGTCTCTGCGCGCCTCGATCTCCGGCACTTCCACTGCTTCTAACGGTGCGAACACACCGCGCTCATTCACAGTCTCTTTTCTCTGGATATGTTCTAAAATCGACCAGTCGATCTGTTCTAAACGCTCTTTGAGCGTTGCATTCTGTTCCGGCGTATTGCGCTCCATGCTCGCTCTGATGTACACCTGTTTCTCATCTTCCCAAATTTTCATGAAATTCTTCTCCTGTTTTCTCCTGTTTTATCTCTCCTTTTAGTGTTCGATAAAACCTGTTATTTTTGAACAAATTTCCGTCAAATTCATTCATCTTATATGCCGTCTATTTTAGCATAATTTCCCTATGTCCGCAAACTTTCGGACTTTTTCGCAAATCTGGTTTTCTAATTCAACCCGCGGAAACCTTTTCCGATAATCTCACTGCTGTTGGTGATCGCAATGAAAGCGGACGGCTGGTTTTCGTGGATGAAGTTACGGAGTTCCACAGCCTGGCTTCGCTTCATAACAGAGAGAATAACTGCTTTGTCGTTATGCTGATAAGCACCCTCGGCATGATATACCGTTGCACTGCGGTTTAACTTCCGGGTGATAAACTCACAGATTGGTTCCGGATCATTGCAGATAATGGTGAAGTATTTGCACATGTTAATACTCTCGATCACATTGTCGACCACCAGTGATTTTGCCAGAAGTCCGCAGAGGGAAAACAGACCTGTCTGCGCATCAAAGACAAGGCAGGATGCAAGTACAATAAACAGGTCTACCAGAAACAGCGCACCTCCGATATTCAGTTTCGTGTATTTCTTTAAGATCATGGCGATAATATCCGTACCACCACCGGAAGCTCCGACATTAAATAAGATGGCTGAACTCGCCGCTGGAAGCACGATCGCATAGATCAGTTCCAGCACCGGCTGTGAGGTGAGTGGCGCAGACATTGGGAACCATTTCTCCGCTGCACTTAACCCAACTGACATCAGCACACTGACATAGACAGTCTTGATCCCAAAACTTTTTCCAAGAAAAATAAATCCCAGCACAAGCAGTGCCATATTGATAATAAATGTGATATTTCCAGGGGTTGTCGGCATAATGGCGCTCAAAACGACCGCAATACCGGTCACTCCACCGAAAGAAAAGTTGTTCGGGAACTTGAATACATACACGCCGACAACCAGAATAAGCGTTGCCACGGTAAGTACAAAATATTCTTCTATTGTGCGTTTTACACGTCCTGCATTTTTAAACATTGTTTTTTCCTCTGTTTGATTCATTTGTTATTTTCTGCAAATCTTTTTTCCTATTATGTGAATTGCACACATATTCTACTATACAATCAAAGAAAAAGATATATTTCCATTTTATAATTCTTTTCGTATTTCTTTTTAATTGTATAATAATTAATATTATTTATCTATATTCACCGACTTATTCACATTATCCACATAGTTATCCACATATTATCTGATACTTTTCCAGTTTCATCCACATATTCTAATTATATGATCCAGTCTGCGAGAATCATATATAAATTCAAAATACCATTTCACGATTCAAGTGTTTCCAATCACAGAGACAAGATATGCTCTGCGAACCTCGCTCCGATTAGCGGTCGTCGCCATAACAAAAAAAGAACCGACACACGAAAACATTCTTTCAAACGCTCTTCGCATACGGTTCTTTCTTATTATTATGTTCCGATCAATTGCAATTAAGCAAGTGCTGCTGTGATGATTGCCATAGAATATACTTCAGAAGCGTTACATCCACGGGACAGATCGTTGATTGGTGCATTTAAGCCAAGTAAGATTGGTCCGTAAGCTTCGAAGTTACCAAGACGCTGTGCGATCTTGTAACCAATGTTACCAGCATTGATGTCAGGGAATACAAATGTGTTTGCATGTCCTGCAACCTGAGAATCTTTGCATTTTGTACGTGCAACACGTGGAGAAACTGCTGCATCGAACTGGATTTCTCCTTCGATTGGAAGCTCTGGATATTTTTCTTTTGCTTTTGCTGCTGCGTTGCGCATCTTGTCAACATCCTCGCCCTTACCGGAACCAAGTGTTGAATAGCTTAAGAATGCAACCTTTGGATCGATACCGAAAATCTTAGCACATTCTGCTGTCTCACCGGCGATCTCTACTAACTCGTCCTCTGTTGGATGAATGTTGATTGCACAGTCAGCCATTGCAAGTACTTCGTTCTCGCCTGTAGCTGCCGGACGTACCATGATGAAGCAGGAAGATACGATTGTGTTACCCGGTTTTGTTTTGATCAACTGTAATGCCGGACGTACTGTATCTGCTGTAGAGTATGTTGCTCCACCAAGAAGGGAATCGGCAACTCCCATTTTTACTAACATGGTACCAAAGTAGTTTGCCTGAGAAAGAATTCCTCTTGCCTGCTCCGGTGTAACACCTTTGCTCTTACGAAGTTCACAGAACATCTCAACCATCTCGTCAAATCTGTCGTACTTCATTGGATCGATGATCTCTGCTCCACGGATATTGAAACCGCTCTCCTCTGCTACTTTTGCAATCTCATCCGGGTTACCAACTAAAATTGGATGTAAGAAATTGCTTGCCAGAAGTCTGGAAGCTGCCTCTAAGATACGAGGATCATTTCCTTCTGTAAAAACAATTTTTTTCGGGTTCTTTTTCAAGATGTCAATTAACTGACCAAATCCAAACATTTTATTTTCCTCACTTTTCTTTTTCTCTAAAACCGTATCTATGTACCGGATAAACACGATTTTCGGCACTTTTGCCGTGACATGCTTACATTATATAGCAGTTTTTTGGAAATTCAATGTTTGTATTCAAATAAATGCAGTTTTATTTTTCATCCTGAGAAATTGTCTCATGTTCTTCTGTTTCTTTTAATGCTTCCTGAAATTCTGGCGACTGTGCGATCTTGATCGCCTTAAAAATATTCGGCACATGATGTTCCTTGTCCGGTTTTGTCGCAAGCATAAAACGGCGGAAAAGGAAAAGCATACAGATGCTGATTACGGAAACCAGATCTTCTCCGGCTGTCGTTGTCTGAACGATCATATGACGCGCGATCACGAAAATCAGGGCTTCAATAATATTGGCAGTATTTGGTTTACATAACATTTTCAGGAATTCCACACCAATGACAACGCCGAGCACCGCATCCAGAAATTCTAAAAACGCAACCGTCTCCTCTCTGTGACACCACAGTTCTCCAATCTGCGGAAAAATTCCGATCACCGCTATCACAATTCCAATGACCACAACTGCCGCCATGACCATATCCATCACATCGCATGCATCAACAATTCTTTTTCTCACTTTATCCCACATTCGCTTTTCTCCTTTTTTGTAGTTTCAGAACGTTTTTGCCAACAGAAAAACATTCTGCCTTATGCATTTTTCTTATAACAAAAGAGTCGTAGTATCACTGCTGCGGCTCTTTACGGTTTCTGTTCTTAAATTTAAAATCCGAGCATCGCCCTTCGAGTCCAGTCCACGGACGTTACCTCCACAGTTAACTCGGTCCAGGCACCCTCACGGCACACAAGAGCTTTTACTTAGGGCTGCTCCATTCCTGACCTGACCCGGTTCGTAAATTCCTGTTGCGTAAGACCCAAACGTCAACGCCACTTATGAAGGGCTGCTCCGCAAAGAGATAACCCTCAGTTTGATATCACCCCAGCTATAGCGGATTGCTGGTTCAGGGTACCGCTGCCACCCCGGCTGCTCGGAGATTTAAGTATAGCTTATAATAACCTTCATTGTCAAGAGTTCACAGGGAATCTGTCACCGTTTCCTGTTTTTCCCTCTTTTTCTTTTCTCTTAACTCCCGGAAAAAATCAGACAACATCGTCGAGCACTCTTCCTCCAAAACGCCTTTTTCAATCTCCACCTGATGGTTAAATGCAGCCATCTGTAAAAGATTCAGCACCGAACCTGCGCATCCTGCCTTCGGATTCATCGTGGCAATGACCACTTTTTTCATGCGGCTCTGCACGATCGCTCCGGCGCACATCTGGCATGGCTCCAATGTCACATACATCGTACAACCCTCTAAGCGCCAGTCACCGGTCTTTTTGCTCGCTTTTTTGATTGCGGTCAGTTCCGCGTGTGCCAACGTATTTCCTTCCGTGTTTCTTCTGTTATATCCTCTCGCAATAATCGTGCCATCCTGCACGATCACGCACCCAATCGGCACCTCATCCAGGGCATATGCTTTTTTCGCCTCGCGGATGGCTGCCTTCATATATTTTTCGTCCTGCGTCATTTTCATTTTTCTGTTTTCCTGTTCTGGTACTCTGTATACAATGATACACTATTTATCGCATCACTACCATAGAAATATTTTTGCTTTTTTTGTGGTGTCGTATATAATGTTATATAAGAATTTTTCCATTCGAGGTTTTTATGCAGAATCACACACAACTGCCCACCGGGCTTTCTTTTTCCTACGAAACAGAGCGATTAATTTTACGGCTTCCCTCCACGGATTATCTGCGGGAAATCCATGATTTTTTATATCGTAACCGCTCCTGCTTTGAAAAATATGAACCAACCGCCCATGAGAATTATTACACACTCGATTTCCAGCAGACACTCGCCAGGTGCGAGTTAAAACTTGCGCTCAAGCTTTCCAGTGTGCGCTTTTATGTTTTTTTGAAAGAAGATCCATCTACCATCATCGGCACGGTCTGTCTGCACAATATTATAAAAATGCCTTATTTCACGAGTGAGGTCGGCTATAAATTCGATGCGTCTTATCAGCATCATGGATATGCCCGAGAAGCTCTGTCTATGGCACTGTCTGTCGGCTTTTATGGTCTCGGGCTTCACAAAATCTTTGCCCGCTGCATGCCTGAAAATACGCCTTCCAGAAACCTGCTGCATGCCACAGGTTTTTTCGAGGAAGGAATTGAGCGCGACAGTATTCTCATTCAGGGAAAATGGGAAAATCACATCCGCTACGCTATCTTAAATCCCGATGAAATCCATTCATAAATGGACAGTTCCCTCTCAATTATTGTCCTGTATTATTCATCTAACGTGTGATACCAATAGCCAAACTGGTTGATGTGATCGGTCGTCATAAACTCCGGGAAGCCAAAGATTGCTGCCATCACGCGCTCCTGCTGCTGATAAATCCCCGGGACACCGATAAACCATTTGTCCTCTTCGAGCTTTCCCAACACCAGATAGCGGTAATTGAAAAATCCGTGCAGCAAAAAGCTGTTATTTCCAAGATACCAGTATTTTCGCGGCAGTTCACGCAGGTCTTTCAGTTCAATGCGCACACACTCCACATTTTTATCCTCCGGCAATGTAAAATAGGGATACATGTTTTTGAACCGCTCCCACGTGTCCACCCAGACAAACTTTGGAAAAATATTGCGCATTGGCATTTCCGTTGCATGAAGCTCCTCTGCAGCTTTTTCTTCGTTTTCGGCTGCAAGATTTTCCGTTTTTTTCGCGGTCACTTTTTCCTGGGGATTCTCTGTTTTCTTATTTTCTTTTTGATTTTCCGTCTCGCCCGCGTCAAATCTTGGCGGTTCCCACAACCTGATATTTTCTGTTTTTACTGCAAATGGCTTTCCTTCCGTCCAGCGTGTCATGGCAATCGCGCCTTCCTCTCCTGCAAAAACCATTCCATCCATCTCGGCAAACGAGTATTCTGATCCTCCAATCTGATCTGCTTTTATAATTGTTCCATAATCTCCGCTTCCTTTTATCATCCTCATCTCTCCCATCGGGAACGCAAGCATCTGCCCTCCCTCTACTTTAAAAAGGTATACCTGATCCATTCCCATCCGAATTGGTGTTCCACGCAGATGCACTTCAATCCTGCATTCATTTCCCCTGATCTCCACTTTTGCAAATCCCGCGTTGATTCCTTTTGTTCCATTTTCGTATGCATATATATATGTAATAAAACGTTTGATTCCTGCCATCGGATGCTCCCGGCATTTATTTTGTTGCTACTATATATATTCATTTACAGGTTATGATATGTGTGGTTTTTTCAAAAACTTACATTGTGAAGCGTGGCTGAGTGATCACAGAAATGTTTAAATTTATCTTCTTTATTCTTGACAGAAGTATGGTTCTCTGCTATTATAATATCAGTAACAATTACTATTATTAAAAAGAAAGGGTGATTATCATGCTAAAATATAGTAGACAACGTGAAGCAATCAAGACCTTCCTTGCCGGCAGATATGACCACCCTACTGCTGAAACTGTTTACCTCGGCATCAAAGAAGAGTTTCCGAATATCAGTCTCGGCACTGTATACCGTAATCTGTCATTACTTTCTGACATCGGTGAGATTCAGAAATTATCGACCGGTATCGGACCTGACCGTTTTGACGGGAATTCGGCTCCACATTATCATTTTATCTGCAAACATTGTGGCAGTGTTTTAGATCTTTCCGTAGATGGTCTGGATCATATCAATGTCCTTGCAAATCAGGGATTTGACGGTGAAATTGAAGGTCATATTACATATTTTTATGGGAAATGCGCAGACTGTAAAAAGAACAGTTAACGGTACCGTTCCAGTTGTTCTGCGAACTATACAGCTTTCTATAAAAAATATAAGAAAAAGTATTGACAAAATATATTTTTTAAATTAAAATCAGTAATAGTTATTATTATCAAAAGCTAAATAAAATTTAAATAAGAAAAGGAGAACAAAATTATGACAAAATGGGTTTGTACAGTATGTGGATATGTTTATGAAGGAGATGCTGCACCAGCAGAGTGTCCAGTCTGTCATGTAGGCGCTGATAAGTTCAAAAAAGTAGAAGGAGATCTTACACTTGCTGCTGAACATGAATATGGCGTTTATGCAAAAACAGTAAAAAACAATCCAGAAATCAGCGATGAAGACAAAAAATACATCTTCGATCAGTTAAAAGCAAACTTCGAAGGAGAATGCTCTGAAGTTGGTATGTACCTTTGCATGGCTCGTATTGCTCACCGCGAGGGATATCCGGAAGTTGGTCTTTACTGGGAGAAAGCTGCTTACGAAGAGGCTGAACATGCAGCAAAATTTGCTGAGTTGTTAGGTGAGGACTTAGAGCCAAACATGAAAGCTACTACAAAAGATAACCTGAAATGGAGAGTTGACTGTGAGTTCGGTGCTACTGCAGGTAAATTTGATCTTGCAAAATGCGCTAAGAAAAACAATCTTGATGCAATCCATGATACTGTGCATGAGATGGCCAGAGATGAGGCTCGTCACGGCAAAGCCCTTAAGGGATTACTTGAGAGATACTTTGGATAAGCTACAAGCCGAGTAAGGATAAAAAGGAAAGATGACAGAATGGGGAATTTATTCACCAGACTGTCATCTTTTCTTTTTATTCTTATTGGGCGACAGCCCCAACAGCGAGAAGGAGCATAGCGGATTCGAGCTGGCTCGGCTTGTAGCGCAGCGGATTCCGAATGGGCATGGCTTGTTATTCAGACTCATCGCCAACAAACACCTCCACCGTCCTCGCCCACTGTTCCTCAGCAGGAATCGCAACCGTTCCATCACCTTTCTGCGTTCCATAACTTCCAAACTGTGCATGGTTTCCGCCCTCAATGCAGACTTCCTTATAATCTTGTGGCATAAGTTCTTCCCGGCCTGCCACAATTTTATCCATATTCAGCACACCATCTTCGCTTCCGTAAACTGTGACAACGGACATATCAGAAGTCGATAAATCTTTTGTCGGATACGCTGCCAATAAGAGTAGTCCACGGATTCCATCTGTATGGTCTTCCACATAGTCTGCCGCAAAATTAGCTGCCATCGCGCCTCCCAAAGAGTGTCCTCCAAGATACCACGCTTCATAATTGTATTCCTGCATGATCTCCTCCGCACGATTCATCCCGAAAAACGCCATATGAAATGGCATGTCGACCAGAAAACAGTCAATTCCACTTTCTGTAAGCTGATACATAAGCGGTGCATATGCCTCGGTCGCAACCTTTGCTCCCGGATAAAAAATCAGGGCTTTCTCCTCTCCCGCTCCGTCAAAAAACCAGCCTTTATCAAATTTTTCGACCGAAACTTCCGATGAACCGTTCATATATTTTTCCACATCGACGCTATGATAATAGTTGCCGAGATATATTGCTGAACCGCCAGACAATACTATTAAAACAACTAAAATAATGAAAAATGATTTTTTTATCTTTTTTGATCTGTGCTGCATTGAAATTCCCTTAACTCATTATTATTTACCTCTTAAGGCATGCTGATATTATCTAAAATTCCCGTCAAATGTGCAATAGTTACACCGTAATTTGTCATCGGAACCTGCTGTTTTTTTGCTCTGTCAATCCGCGACAGCACATATTTCCGGTTAAACATGCATGCCCCGCACTGAATGATCAGGTCATATCCACTCAGATCTTGTGGAAAATCTGTTCCGCTTACAATATCCACAGTCAGCGTTTCCCCTGCGCACTTTTTCAACATGCGGGGAATTTTTACACGTCCGATATCCTCTTTTAACGGAGCGTGCGTGCAGCACTCAGCGATCAGGACTTTCGAATCCGGTGTCAGGCTGTCAATCGCCTTTGCCCCCTGGACATAATAAGGCAAATCTCCCTTATAAGCAGCAAACAGCACGGAAAAAGAGGTGAGCATACTTTCTTTTGGCTTGTTCTCATAAACATATCCAAACACCTGTGAATCGGTGATGATCAGTTTCGGTGCTCTGGCAAGCAGCGGAAGTACTGTCAAAAATTTGTCCGTGGTCACACTCATGACCAGACATTTTTTATCCAGCAGTTCACGTATCGTCTGTACCTGTGGCAAAATCAGACGCCCCTTTGGTGCCTGGATATCCTGCGGCATCACAAGCAAGACGAGATCATCCTCTTCCACCAGATTTCCGGTAATGTATTCCGCGCCAAAATTTTCCGGCATAAGACGGATCAGTGTTGTTTTGAACTCCTCGATCCCGGTGTGTTTTTTTGCACTGATGATGACTGCATCTTCTTTTGCTTCCTCGTAAATCATCTCCGCCAGACGGGCTGCATTTTCTTCATCCTGATCTGCTTTGTTTATGACAAATAAGACTGGTGTATGTTTTTCCCGAAAAAAACGGTACCATTTCAATTCGTCCTGTATCTGTCCCTGTTCGTCTGCGCATGTAACCGCTTCTTCCGCTGAAAGAACGATTACTGCAATGTCTGTTTTTTCTGCTGCAAGTTTTGTTTTTTCCACACGCCTTGTGCCAAGCTCGCTCGTGTCATCGAAACCTGCCGTGTCAATCAGCACGCAGGCTCCGAGCGGATGAATCTCCATCGGTTTGTATACAGGATCGGTAGTTGTTCCTGCCACATCTGCAACAATAGAGACTTCCTGATTGGTCAGCGCATTGATCAGAGAGGATTTTCCACTGTTTGTCTTACCGTAAATGCCGATGTGCAGCCGGTTTGCAGATGGTGTTTCATTTAATGTTGCCATTTCTGGTGTCCTTTCTATGTTTGTACTATTTTTAGAAACGGAAATCACGTTTTCCTTCGGAAATATCATGAATGTGTTCGTAAGCTGTCTGTTTTACTTTTGGATTTGTGATTTTCTCCAGCTCACGGTCGATCAGTTCCATACCCAGTTTTTTTGTTTCCTCGCTTGCGTAGTCCTCTAAATATTCTTTCAGCGTCATGAGGGCGTTTGGATGACAGCAGTTTAAGATCTGCATATTTTTGCATAATGCCATAAAACGGTCCCCCGTTCTTCCCTCACGGTAACATGCGGTACAGAAACTTGGAATATAGTCCATTTTAATGAGCCAGTTTACAACCTCATCTAACGTCCGCTGGTCACTGACATCAAACTGCTCCGAGCTCTCCTCCTCCGGCTCTCCTTCGGCATAGCCTCCGACACTTGTTCTCGATGCACCTGAAATCTGTGAAACGCCGAGTGGCAGTACTTTTTCACGAACCTGCTGGCTCTCTCTGGTGGAAATGATCATTCCGGTGTAAGGCACGGAGATGCGGACGAGGGCACAGATTTTTGCAAAAATATCATCTGAAATTCCATTGTCAAACACGCTCGGATCGATATCATCTGCGTGTTTGATACGCGGAACACTGATGGTGTGAGGTCCTACGCCATGCACTGCCTCCAGATGCTCTGCATGCATCAAAAGTCCTGCAAATTCATAGCGGTACATCTCAAGTCCGAACAGCACGCCAAGTCCAACGTCATCGATGCCGCCCTCCATCGCGCGGTCCATTGCTTCGGTATGATATGCATAGTCATGTTTTGGCCCGGTCGGATGAAGTGTTTCGTAACTCTTTTTATGATAAGTCTCCTGAAATAAAATGTATGTTCCGATTCCGGCTTCCTTTAATTTACGGTAATTTTCGACAGTAGTTGCCGCGATATTAACGTTGACGCGGCGAATCGCTCCATTTTTATGTTTGATACTGTAAATCGTGTTGATGCACTCTAAAATGTATTCAATCGGATTGTTGACCGGATCTTCGCCTGCTTCAATGGCAAGACGTTTGTGTCCCATATCCTGCAGCGCAGTCACTTCTTTTATGATCTCTTCCTGTGTTAGTTTCTTTCTTGCGATGTGCTTATTTTTCAAATGATATGGGCAGTAGACGCAGCCATTTACACAGTAATTGGACAAATAAAGCGGTGCAAACAGCACAATGCGGTTTCCATAAAAATCTTTTTTGATCTGCTCCGCCAATTTGTAAACTTCCTCTATTTTTTCCGGGATCTGACAGGCTAAAAGCACGGATGCCTCCCGGTGGTTCAGCCCTTTTCTCGCTCTCGCTTTCTCAATGATCTGATCGATCAGTTCCACATTATCTTTGTTGGCATCTGCATATGCCAATGTGTCTAAAATTTCCTTATCTGAGATAAATTCTTCCGCTTTTAAAGACTTCACGTTGTACATTTATTCTTCTCCTTTGCTCTTTTCGATGATAATCTTTTTTTCAGTATTTTATTCTATATAGTCTCCGCGGCTTACCGCCACCTCATAGCCGATGCTTTTCATACGGTTTTCCATACAGTAACGACATTCAGCGGCTTCATTGCCCGTACAGATTTTGTTGTCGTAAAGCTTGTATTTTTCCCTGACATTGACCGGCGAAAGGTTCGGCATGACCACATTCGCCCCGGACAAAATGCCGAGTTCCCGCCCTTTTGGATGAATCGTTCCGAGCGCAGTTGTCGCCGGGAGCAGCACATGCGGATGGATGAGACGGATAATTGCCAGCAATTTTAACGTCTGTTCCATCGTTCCCGACGCTTTGTCCGCAAACGGAGTGTCTTTCTGCGAAATGAACGGTCCGATTCCAACCATGTGCGGCTGCAGTTCCCTGATAAACTGAAGATCCTCATACAATGTTTCCACTGTCTGTCCCGGAGAACCCACCATAAATCCGCAGCCGACCTGATAGCCAATTTCTTTTAAATCCCACAGGCATTGTTTGCGATGCGCAAGAGACATCTCCTCTGGATGGAGTTTTTTGTAATGTGCCTCGTCCGCAGTCTCGTGGCGGAGCAGATAACGATCCGCCCCCGCGTCAAAATAGCGTTTGTAACTTTCTTTTGATTTTTCTCCAATGGAAAGTGTGACGGCACAGTTCGGATATTTTTCTTTGATGGCACTCACCAGATCACAGATTTTGTCATCCGTAAAGTATCCATCTTCGCCTCCCTGCAGCACAAATGTGCGAAACCCAAGTTCATATCCACTGGCACAGCAGTCTAACATCTGCTCCTTTGTCAACCGATATCGGTCCGCTTGTGAATTGCTTCTTCGAATCCCACAATAATAACAGTCGTTTTTGCAAAAATTGGTAAATTCGATCAGTCCACGGATAAGTACCTGATTTCCGTAGGTTTTCTGGCATACCTTTACCGCTTCTCCACGTATAAAGCGGATACCTTCATCATCATTTATCTCCAATAAAAGTTTTAACTGCTCCAATGAAATATTCCGGCTTTGTTTTACTTTATTAATTGTTGATTTAATTTCTTCATTCATATTGGTTTTTATCGGCTTTTCCTCTATTTTTGTGTGTTTATTTTTTCCCTGTGATATTTGAGTAAACGGTTTTGGCTCCGATTCCATCCAACCGTCCGATTTTTCCCGAAAGTGCATTGATCACATCCTGTGGGGCATCAATTGCCACACTGATAATGTTTACCTCACGCTCTCTGTATGGGATTCCCATTCGACCGATGATGTACTTTCCATATTCATGTAAAAGATGGTTCAGCGCCTCGATCGACTCCGGGTTCTCCACAATGATCCCGATTAATGCAATTCTTGTTTCCATGGTGCTCCTTTCTTCACTAACGTATTTTTTGTAAAGAAAAAAATAGCCGCATCCTCCGAAGAAGATACAGCTAAAAATTTCATACGCAAAATAGAAACTGTGCCCATATGACATTGACGCAGTCTCTCCCTTATGGCATGCCGTATCTTTCACCTCAATGAAATTTTGGTGTCAGTGACAATTCTTTTTTGCAGGCGAAACAGCAAGAACGTATCTCGGCTGTAACGTGTGCAGTTATGCGATAATATTAGCATGTGACCTTTGAAATCACAATGTAAATTCGTTATGTTCTTTTAAATATGCAAGAAAACCCTCGCAGCCGCTTACAACATCCCGATAGGTTGCCTCAAAATCCCCGGTATACCACGGATCAGCGACATCTCCTGCCTCCGACAGCCTGTGCGTGTGTTCATATCCCGCAAAGGACAGCATTTTGTAGATTTTACCCTGACTGTCCTCGCCTCCGGCGATTTTTATCATGTTACGGATGTTCGCAGTATCCATGCCGATCAGATAATCATAGTATAAATAATCGTTTCTCGTCATCTGACGCGCCCTGTGCGGGATGAGTGGAACGTTCTCTTCCCTAAGTTTCCTTACTGTTCCGTAATGTGGTGTATTTCCGATTTCTTCGCGGCTTGTCGCCGCGGAATCAATTTCAAAATAATCTGCCAGGTTCGCTTCCGCCACCAGATGGGCAAAGACACTCTGCGCCATGGTGCTGCGGCAGATGTTCCCGTGGCAAACAAATAATACTTTAATCATCTTTTTATATCTCCATTTAAATCTTGTATTTCTTCTCAAACGCTTGATATTTCAGGGTTTTCCGACTTTTGAGTTTTCCTTTCTTTTCAAGGTATCTTCTCAAATCTTCTCGTATTTTCTTGTGTTTTTCCCTGCAATCTTGGTAAATCCGTTGGTAAAGCAAGCGTCCTTACCAACGGGCTTTTTTAACTATTCGCTATCCGATATACTTCTTCCTTTGCATCATCAAAATTCACATGGGTGTAAGTGTTCAAGGTTACACTGATGTCTGCGTGACCCATGATATACTGCAAGGTTTTCGGATTCATCCCGGATTTTGCCATATTAGAGCAAAAGGTGTGCCTGCATACATGAGGGGTAACTTTCGGCATCTGGATACGGTAAATCCTGTTGTATTTCTGAATGATATGCTCCATGTACTTCTCCCAGTGAAGGGCAACCATCGGCATATCGTTTTTATCCAAAAATAAAAATCCAGCGTATCCTTCCACCATCGGTTCAACTTTTGGTGTCTTTCGGTTGGCAATAATTCTGCGAAAACACGCTGCGACAGCTTCCGTCATCGGCACATAGCGAATACCTTTGTCAGTTTTTGGTTCTTCAATTACATACTGCATCTGTGCAGTACGCTGTAACTGATGGTCTACCTTAATACGCATTTCTCCAAACTCAATCTCCGAAATCGTCAGCCCACAGAACTCTGAAATACGAAGCCCTGTGTGAAAAAGAATATAGATTGCATCATAGTATCTGCTGAAATGCTTATCCTCCTGAATAAACTTCAGCAAATCTCTCTGCTGCTTTCGGGTAATCGCTTCTCTGGTAACAGAATCATTAACAATGACGGATGCCAGCTCAAATTCAAATGGATTTTTGCGAAGCAGGTCATCATCTACTGCCATCTGAAATGCTGGTCTGAGAACTCCCCGGATCGAATGAATGGAACTGTATCCTCGTCCATCAATTTGTTGGAGCTTAATCAACCATGCCTTTGCGTCTGACAAACGCACCTTATCAATTCGCAGATTCCCAAAACTCTCTTTTTTCAGCATATTGATGACCGTTTTATATCCGGCAACCGTATTGTGACGAACTCCTGTTTTCAATGAAACATACTTTTCTACCAGTTCCAAAACAGTATAGTTGCCACCGTTGGTTACGATACGGTCAAACAAATCCGCTTCAATCTGTTTTTCTTTCTCACGCAGGGAAGGCTCCCGCTTCTTCCCTTTTGGCATTGGGTCATTCTTGTCCAAACGCCAACTATATACATTTTTCTCTTTTCCGTCCTCATCAATATAGCGGAACCGATACCTCCCATCTTTACGCTGGTACTCGCCCTCTCGCAAAATCCGATTACGGTTATCTCGTCTTTTCTCACTCATCGTGAACTCTCCTTTCAAAAAAGAGAGCCAGACTTGCGCTCTTATCATAGCACAAATCCAGCTCTCCGCATAGTTATATCATGTGAAATCGGTAAATCTGTCAGCTCTGTTTACACAGCAGTAGCCTGATCCAGATACCTCTCAAATTTCTCACGCTTAATGAGGGCACGATTGCCGTTCATCACATAAAAATCCTCATTGGGATGTGTGTCAATAAGCGTTCTCAATTTTCCTTCGCCGATATGATAATATCTGGCTGCTTCCTCAATGGTAAGCGTATATCTACGCCACACCGGAATATCCGAGTAATTTTTTCCTTCAATATTCATCTTATTATTCGCCATAGGCAGTTATCCTCCATACATGAAAATAGCCAGACAGAGGGTGTCGGCAA
>ERZ791829.22-NODE-22-length-185720-cov-25.279266_pt1 | contig 185720 bp, 136 predicted proteins | sample MGYA00510296_ERZ791829 | MGnify/ENA primary metagenome ERZ791829 (study PRJEB30046, sample SAMN00791973) | human gut metagenome | study: EMG produced TPA metagenomics assembly of the A metagenome-wide association study of gut microbiota in type 2...
CTGCCGTATCGCGGCGACTTGATTATAATAGCACCACCCCTCCCATATGTCAACACTTTTTTTGAAAAAAAGTTATTTTTTTTGATTTATTTTTAAAAATACTATATATAGTTATTTTAAAAGTAACCAATCACTATATATAGTGTTATGTTTTTTGCTTGATTTTGAGGTTTTCACATATATTTTGATTTTTTCCAAAAAAACTTTTTAAAATTTTTTCTATTTTTCTTATTTTTATGTCCTGATTTTTTGATTTTCTTTTATATAATCTCCCATATTGATATACGTTATTTTTATCTCAACCTGCTCTCTCAATTTTAAAAGATTAATTTATATTGGCATATGTTATTTTTTATACACCTTCTATCTAACTAAAAATTTTTTTAATTTCGATTATCTATACTTGTATACATTATTTTTATACTTTTCTGTTTTCACTCACAATTTTATTTATGCATTTATATGATATGCTATTTTACATTTATATATTTGATAAGCGTAACCAGCAATAATATACATAATCAGCAAATATTAAACACTATAGTAAAACAATTTTTTTTGGGGGAATTCTTAGCTTTAATATCTAAGTAACTATAAATGTGTAAATAAAATAAGTTATTTATATTTGTGACTGGGATACATTTGAATAAATCATTAAAGCTGCCGCATTGTAACACCGGCAAGATTATATAATTTTCAGATTTAATACTTTATAGATAAGATAAGCATATAGACAGGCAATTAGAAATGTTCATTAAAAAATAAAATATATTACATTTTTCTATATAACGAAAAAAGCTGTAAGTTGTTACCAACTTACAGCATATACTGTCAACGGAGCAGGAGGGATTTGAACCCTCGCGCCGGTTGCCCGACCTACACCCTTAGCAGGGGCGCCTCTTCAGCCTCTTGAGTACTACTCCAGATTCCATGAATGCGAGCCCTAAACCATTAATGTTTAACTCATAATATGAAATTCTGCGTTACACGCAAGTGTTATATTACCAAATAATGTTTTATATGTCAAGTGTTTTCTCTATATATTTATAACAATATCTTTATAATTGTTAATTGCAGCCACTATTCCCTGCAATACTCCTTTATAGCTGTTTCATACAGGTTGTTGCCTTCACTGTCTATTACAACTACAACTGGAAGATTTTCTACTTCAAGCTCTCTTATAGCCTCTGTTCCAAGGTCATCATAGGCAATGACTGTCGACTTTTTAATACATTTGGAAAGAATAGCGCCTGCACCGCCTACTGCTGCAAAGTATACTGCACCATTTCTTACTATGGCATCTACTACTGCCTTGCTTCTCTTTCCTTTACCTATCATTCCCTTAAGACCTAAGTCAAGGAGGTCTGGTGCATACTTATCCATTCTACTGGCTGTTGTAGGACCTGCTGAGCCTATAGGTCTTCCCTCTCTTGCCGGAGATGGTCCCATATAATATATAATATTGTTTTTCATATCTATTGGAAGCTTATCACCTGCTGCCAGAGCCTCTGCCATTCTTTTGTGTGCAGCATCTCTTGCTGTATATATAGTTCCTGTTATGTATACATAATCCCCTGAATGAAGACTTCTTGCATCTTCATCACTTATTGGTGCTGTTATATGTCTGTCCATATTAATCCTCATTTCTGCGCACTTATATCTATAATATGTGGAGCAGGCGGTCTAAAATCGTTTATTTTTTACAATAATAATTATTAACCGGTAATCCACCTGACACTGAAAACATAATAATAACACTTCATATATACCTAGTACGCCAAGGCACATATCTAATATTATTACTGCTGCAACTTCTCTATACACATCATTAAGTCAATAACAAAGAAGTATATCAAATTCTTTTTTTATATTACTCTATGTGCATGGCGGTTTACGTGGCAGCATATATTAACTGCTACCGGAAGTCCTGCAATGTGTGTTGGGTATGTTTCTATATTGATGGCAAGCGCTGTCTGTGTGCCTCCAAGTCCACCAGGTCCTATGCCAAGTCTGTTGATTTTATCAAGCATTTCACGCTCAAGCTCTCTTACATACTTAACTGGTGACTCCTCCTCAACATTTCTTGTGAGTGCTTTCTTTGCAAGAAGTGCGCACTTTTCAAATGTGCCTCCGATACCTACTCCTACTACCATAGGTGGACATGCGTTAGGTCCTGCATCCTTTACTGCTGTTAATATTGCATTTTTTACACCTTCTATGCCATCTGCCGGCTTTAACATAAATATTCTGCTCATATTTTCGCTTCCAAAGCCCTTTGGTGCTACTGTTATATCAACCTTATCGCCGGGAACTATATTGTAGTGGATGACTGCTGGTGTATTATCCTTAGTATTTTCCCTGATTATAGGGTCATTTACTACTGACTTTCTTAAGTATCCATCAACATATCCCTGACGTACACCTTCATTTATGGCATCTGTTATATTGCCATTAGTGAAATGTACATCCTGTCCGACATTTATAAATACTACTGCCATTCCTGTATCCTGACATATCGGTATCATATCATTAGCCGCTATATCAAGATTTTCATTTAACTGGTTTAATACCTGCTTTCCTAATGGCGACTCCTCCGATACAACCGCATTTTTAAAAACCTTTTTCATATCATCTGTGAGAAAATGATTGGCCTCTATACACATCTCTTTGATGTTTTCAGTAACTTTATCCACATTTACTTCTCTCATATCAACCTCCATAGTTAATAACCTGATAATCTGCCTGATTATGTATTATTATAATGACAGAAGCAATCCTGCCATACATATTGATAAAACACACCCCGGCGCACTTAAGCGTGCAACCGGGGCATTACTAAACCTGATAATTAATCTTCCTGATTATCCTTCATCGCTGCATCAAGTAACTCATCAAGTGAATTATCAGCATCACATTCTGCTGCCACAGAAGTATCTGCTGCCTTTGTGTTATCCTCTTCACTGAATTCCTCTGCTTCATTGCCATCCTCGTCAGATGGGTTCTTTCTTACCTTAGAAACTGTTGCAACCTTTACATTATCATCAAGATTAATAAGCTTAACACCTGAAGTTATTCTTCCAAGTGTGGAAATATCCCTGCACGCAAGTCTTATGATTATACCCTCAGTTGTTATAAGCATAATCTCTCTTGTATCATCTACAGCCTTTGCGCCTATTACGTTACCTGTCTTTTCTGTAATCTTATAGCACTTAACACCCTTGCCGCCACGATGCTGTACAGCGTATTCTGATATGTCAGTCTTCTTGCCCATACCATTCTCTGACACTATAAGCATAGTATCTCCCTGTGTATTGAGCTGGACTCCGACTACCTCATCTGTATCCATAAGATTCATACCTATAACACCCATAGCAGACCTTCCTGTAGGTCTTACATCTGTTGCCTTAAATCTTATACACATACCTAACTTAGTAACCATCATTACCTCTGTAGTGTCGTCTGTAAGCTTAACCTCTATAAGTTCATCATCATCCCTGAGTGTCATAGCCTGTATGCCATTCTTTCTTATATTGGCGAATTCCTTACAAGGTGTTTTCTTAACTATACCATTCTTAGTTGCCATAAACAGATAGTCATTATCCTTGATATCTTCTATCTTGACTGGTACAACTGCTGTTATAGTTTCTCCTGCTGCAAGCTGTAAAAGATTAATAATAGCTGTTCCTCTTGATGTTCTTCCTGCTTCTGGTATCTCATATGCCTTAAGCTTGTAAGCTCTTCCCGTATTAGTGAAAAATGTAAGCACATGATGAGAAGTAGTCATAAATAAATCTTCGATGTAATCTTCCTCAAGAGTCTGCATACCCTTTATTCCTTTGCCGCCTCTGTGCTGGCTCTTGAAGTTATCAGGTGTCATTCTCTTGACATATCCCATATTAGTACGTGCGATAACGCATGCTTCGTCAGGGATAAGGTCTTCCATCGAAAGGTCATATTCATCATATCCTATCGAAGTTCTTCTCTCATCACCATACTTATCAGCTATAAGTGATATTTCTGTCTTAATAACTGTAAGAAGCTTGTTCTTATCAGCAAGTATAGCTCTGTATTCCTCAATCTTTTTCTGTAACTCAGCAAGTTCTGTTTCAATCTTACTTCTCTCTAATCCTGTCAGTGCTCTTAATCGCATATCGACTATAGCCTGTGACTGCACATCTGTAAGACTGAATTCCTGCATCAGGCTTTCCTTTGCTGCCTGTACATTTGCAGAACCTCTGATAATTGATATAACTCTGTCTATATTATCAAGGGCTATAATTAATCCCTCTAATATGTGTGCTCTTTCTTCTGCCTTGTTTAAGTCGTACTTAGTTCTTCTTGTTACTACATCCTCCTGATGCATAAGATAGTACTTAAGCATTTCGTAAAGATTAAGAACCTTTGGCTGATTATCAACAAGTGCAAGCATTATCACACCAAATGTATCCTGAAGCTGTGTATGCTTATAAAGCTGGTTAAGTATGATGTTTGGATTAACATCTCTTCTTAGCTCTATCGCTATACGCATACCTTCCCTGTCTGACTCATCTCTTAAGTCAGTAATTCCATCTATTCTCTTGTCCCTTACAAGCTCGGCAATTTTCTCGATAAGTCTTGCCTTGTTTACCATATAAGGGAGTTCCGTTACAACTATTCTGTTCTTTCCATTAGCCATAGGCTCAATATTAGTAACAGCTCTTACTCTTATCTTGGCTCTTCCTGTTCTGTACGCCTCTTCTATAGCTGTCTTTCCGATTATTGTACCACCGGTTGGAAAGTCAGGGCCTTTTACTATTTCTAATATTTCTTCAAGAGTAGTATCCCTATCTTCATTTATCCTGTTATCTATAATCTTAACAACTGCACCTATAACTTCTCTTAAGTTGTGAGGTGGAATATTAGTTGCCATACCTACTGCTATACCCGATGTACCATTGACTAACAGATTAGGATATCTTGATGGAAGAACTGTAGGTTCCTTCTCTGTTTCATCAAAGTTTGGTATAAAATCAACAGTATTTTTATTAAGGTCTGCTGTCATCTCTGTCGATATTTTGCTAAGTCTTGCCTCAGTATATCGCATGGCTGCTGCACCATCTCCATCAACCGAACCAAAATTACCATGTCCGTCAACAAGTGGATATCTCGTATTGAAGTCCTGTGCAAGCTTTACAAGTGCCTCATAGATAGATGAATCTCCATGGGGATGATACTTACCCATTGTATCACCTACGATACGGGCACACTTTCTATGTGGTTTGTCCGGACCATTGTTAAGCTCAACCATAGAATACAGAATTCTTCTCTGAACCGGCTTAAGACCATCTCTTACATCTGGCAATGCTCTTGATGCGATAACGCTCATTGCATAGTCTATGTAATAATCCTTCATAGTCTTCTGCATATCTACTTCCTGAACTTTATCAAAGATATGTTCATCCATTTGATTAATTCCTTTCTTTGCTGCATTATTACATGCAGACTCTATATTCATTGCTATTTCATATGTATCTGAAAATCATATCTGCATTTATATCATACAGATTTAATAACCATTTATCTGCTGATAATTCTTCTAAATATCAAGATTTCTTACATACTTTGCATTACTTTCGATGAATTCACGTCTTGGCTCAACCTTATCACCCATAAGTGTTGAAAATGTAACATCAAGCTCTGCTTCATCATCTTCCTTCATATCAACACGTAAAAGTACTCTCTTATGTGGGTCCATAGTAGTATCCCAGAGCTGTTCTGCATCCATTTCACCAAGACCCTTATATCGCTGTACCTTGTTATTCTGGTCTCTGCCTATCTCTGTCATAATCTTATTAAGTTCATCATCACTGTAGGCATACCATACCTTCTTATTCTTCTCAACCTTGTAAAGAGGTGGCTGTGCAAGATATACATGCCCCTGCTTTATAAGGTCTGGCATAAATCTGTAGAAGAATGTAAGAAGTAATGTTGCAATATGCGCACCATCAACATCGGCATCAGTCATAATGATTATCTTGTGATATCTTAACTTGCTTATATCAAAATCCTCATGAATACCAGTACCAAATGCTGTAATCATCGCCTTTATTTCTTCGTTTCCAAGAATTCTGTCAAGTCTTGCCTTCTCTACATTAAGAATCTTACCACGAAGTGGAAGTATCGCCTGTGTTGCACGGCTTCTTGCAGTCTTAGCTGAACCACCGGCTGAATCTCCCTCAACGATGTATATTTCGCAGTTTTCAGGATTTTTGTCTGTGCAGTCTGCAAGCTTTCCCGGAAGAGAAGTACTCTCAAGTGCTGTCTTTCTTCTTGTAAGGTCTCTTGCCTTTCTTGCAGCCTCCCTTGCTCTTTGTGCAAGTAAAGACTTCTCACATATAGCCTTTGCAACAGAAGGATTCTGCTCAAGGAATATCTGAAGCTGCTCTGATACTATGCTGTCAACAGCACTTCTTGCAACTGTGTTTCCAAGCTTCTGCTTAGTCTGTCCCTCAAACTGAGGGTCTTCTATCTTTACACTTACTATTGCTGTAAGACCTTCTCTTATATCATCACCTGAAAGACTCTGCTCACTCTCTTTAAGAATTTTGTTCTTTCTTGCATAATCGTTAAACGTCTTAGTCATTGCATTTCTAAAGCCTGCAAGGTGAGTTCCGCCCTCTGGAGTCTTTATGTTATTAACAAATGAGTCTACAACCTCATTAAATCCATCATTGTGCTGGAATGCCACTTCTACCTGGACATTATCCTTAACACCTTCACAGTATATCACCTGACTGTAAAGTGGCTCCTTGCTCTTGTTTATATACTCAACGAACTCTCTTATACCACCCTCATAGTGGAATGTTTCTTCCTTTTCCTGACCTTCTCTTAAGTCAGTAAGAATAATTTTAATTCCCTTTGTCAGGAACGCCATTTCTCTTAATCTGTGCTTTAATATATCGTACTCAAATACAGTTGTTTCCTGAAATATCTCTTTATCAGGTAAAAATGTTACTTTAGTCCCTGTCTGTTCTACAGGACAATCGCCTACTGTCTTTAATGCATAGCATACGTCACCTCTTTCGTAACGCTGCTCGTAGATATGTCCATTTCTTTTTACTTCAACTTCCATCCATTCGGATAATGCATTTACAACTGAAGCGCCTACACCGTGAAGTCCGCCGGATACCTTGTATCCTCCACCGCCGAACTTACCACCGGCATGTAACATTGTATACACGACTTCAATGGCAGGCTTTCCTGTTTCATGATTAATATCTACAGGTACACCTCGTCCATTATCTGTAACTGTTATTGAATTATCCTTATTGATGAATACCTTAATAACATTACAGTAACCTGCAAGTGCCTCATCAACTGCATTATCTACTATCTCATAAACAAGATGATGTAAACCTCTTCCAGATGTACTGCCTATATACATACCTGGTCTTTTTCTAACAGCTTCAAGACCCTTTAATATCTGAATCTGATCTCCACCATAATTCTGCTCTGCCATATTACCTCATTTCTGCGGCAGCATCACCGCATTGTACGTGACTTACTGTTCCATTAGTTACTTTGAAAACTTTATTAATATTAATTCTGTTATTAATAAATTCATCCAATCCTGTACATGTGATAATCGTCTGGATATCACCTATACTGTTAAGCAGATAATTCTGCCTGCTGCTGTCAAGCTCTGAAAGCACATCATCTAAAAGCAGTATCGGATTATTACCGGTAAGCTTCTTTACAAGCTCTATCTCTGATAACTTAAGAGAGAGCGCAGTTGTCCTCTGCTGCCCCTGCGAGCCATACTTTCTTACATCCTGTCCATTAATATAAAACACAAGGTCGTCCTTATGTGGACCTGTCCCTGTAGTCTTATATCTTATGTCCTTATCTCTTGATGACTGTACCATATTCTCAAAGCCTTCCACTGTTGTATAAGGTTCATACTTAACACTAAGACTTTCCTTACCACCTGTAAGATTAGAATGAATACTGCTTATAATATCATTAAGCTCTTCTACAAACTTAATTCTTCCATCTATTATGCTGCTGCCAAAACGCACAAGCTGCATATCCCATATATCAAGAGTCGCTAAAAGTTCATCTGACATATTAAAAGATAATTCCTTAAGAAGCTTATTGCGCTGTACCAGCACTTTATTATAATTGACAAGATTACTGAGATATATTTTGTTAAGCTGGCTTAACTCCATATCCATAAATCTTCGCCTTTCCGATGGACCATTTTTAATGATATTAAGATCCTCAGGTGAAAACAGTACTATCTGTATTATACCAAAGAGGTCAACTGCCTTTTTTATTGGTATCCCATTAATGGCAATCCCCTTTGCTTTATTACCCTTAAGATGCATATCTATGCGGTAATTAATATTATTTTTTAGTACATTTGCCTTTATATGTGATTCTGACTCTCCGAATCTTATTATTTCCTTGTCCTTGCTTCCACGGTGTGACCTTGAAGTAGCACACATATAGATAGATTCAAGGATATTAGTCTTACCCTGTGCATTATCACCGTATATAATATTGACATTTTTATCGAAATTCATATCAAGAATATCATAATTACGGTAATTTTTTAAATCTAGAGATTCAATAACCACTGTTTCACCTGCCAAAATTTATTGTTATTAACGCTTGATAGTAAGCTTACTGCCATTAAACTCAATGACTTCACCACCCACAAGCTTCTTTCCACGCTGTGTTTCAACAACTCCGTTTACCTTAACAAGTCCACTCTGGATAACATCTTTAGCCTCCACTCCGGACTCAACAAAACCTACAGCTTTAATAGCCTGACCTAACTTGATGAACTCGTCACCATTTCTTATAGTTAATTCTTCCATATAATCTCCATATAAATAATATATTATTTAAACATCTTTTTACTCACGAATCGCCTTAATACGTTTTTAGTCCTTTTTCGCATTACTATTCGTTACTGGCTAAAAAAAGTAAATGTCTGCTTTGCAGCCGCTTTCTTTTTTCTTCGCACACTACATTATGCAGTAAAGTTTACTGGAAGTATAAGATATATATATGACTGGCTGGCATCTCTTATAAAGCAAGGTGCTTTAGGATTAACAAGATATATGTCAACATTTTCATCATCTATAACTCTTAATGCATCCATAAGGAACTTAGGGTTAAAGCCTATCATAAGGTCCTTACCCTCTTTCTTTATGTTAATATCTTCATTAAACTTACCCTTAGAAGAATTAACTGTTACTTCTAATGAACCATCTGTAATATTAATGATGATAGGCTTCTTTTCACTCTCAGTAATAAGAAGATTAGCTCTGTCTATAGAACCTATAAATTCTTTTTTATTAATAACAACCTTTGTTTCATAATCACTTGATAACATCTGGTTAATCTTAAAATATTCTCCTTCAATAAGTCGTGATACAACTATAGTATTATCGAATTCAAATAATATATGATTATTAGTAAAGTATATGTTTACCATATTTTCTGCATCAGTAGACATGAGCTTACTTATTTCCTGTAAAGTCTTACCTGGAACAACTGCCTTTACATCGTCAGCTCTTCCTTCCAGTTGTATACTTCTTATAGCGATCCTATGACCATCAAGACCTACAACCTTAAGAGTATTGTCAGATACTTCAAACAGTTCTCCTGTCATCATTTTATTATTATCATTAGGTGCTGTAGAAAAAATAGTTTGGTTAATTATCTCTTTGAGATTAAATTGTGAAATAGTAATCATCTTATCTTTATCAATAATTGGTAAGAAGGAAAAATCTTCACCAGACTTACCTGCAATGTTGATCTTACTCTTTTCACATGTAATTAAAGAGGTATAGTTAGCATCAGTTGAAATAGTAACTTCATTGTCAGGAAACCTTCTTACGATCTCAGAGAAAAGCTTTGCTTCAATAGCTACTTTACCTTTTTCTATGATCTCGCCCTCTACTATAGTTTCTATACCAAGTTCCATGTCATTACTAGTAAACTTGATTACATTAGTAGTAGCATCAATTAATATGCACTCTAAAATATTCATAGTGGTACGTGTAGGTACAGCTTTCATTACAATACCTACAGCTTTGCTAAGTTCGCTTTTTGAAAATACAAGTTTCATAATTGTTTAAAACTCCTTTCGGTGTTCGAAGAACTCCCCCAAACACATATATAAATAAATATAATTCAGTAGTAGTTATAGTAGGGGCTGTTAATATGTTAAAAAGTCGTTTCAGCCCAGTAAATATCTGTCTTAGCTAAAAGGATAATCCAGTTAAAATGAACTGATTATCCTGTTAAAAATTCTAAAAAATTGTTGATAAAAAACTTAGTGGTAAATGCACCAAAAAAGTTATAAATGTTAATTAACATAAAAAGCACATATTATAAACAGATTATACTAAATGCGGTGTGGAAAAATCCACAATCTGTTGATAACTTTGTGGATAACTGTTGAAAAACCAGTTAATCAATGTGTATAAGATCACGAAGGATTGATCTTTTTGATGATAATATCAATAGTATTGCGTACTGATTCATTCTGGACAACTTCTTTGGCAATCTTTTCAGCTCCGTGGATAACTGTCGTATGGTCTCTGTTACCAAGAGCTTTACCAACTGCCTGAAGCGGTGCTGTCGTCATCTGACGGCACAGATACATGGCAATCTGTCTTGGATGAACAATGTTCGCATTACGCTTTGAAGAGATAATATCATCGTACTTTACATTAAAGTGGTCCGCTACAGTCTGAATGATAAGTTCAGGTGTAATCTCCTTCTTGGCATCCGGAGATATAAGGTCTTTAAGCGTCTGTTCAGCGAACTCCACAGTAATATCAGTGTGCGATAACTTAGAAAATGCTGAAAGCTTGGTGAGAGCACCCTCAAGCTCCCTTATACTTGATTTGATGTGTGTTGCAACATAGTCCTGTACTTCATAAGGAATATCAAGCTCAGATAATTCAGCCTTTCTTTTTATAATAGCCATCTTTGTTTCGTATGTAGGAATCTGTATATCTACAGGAAGACCCATCTCGAATCTCGTACGAAGACGTTCAGAAAGAGTTTCCATTTCCTTAGGTGGCTTATCAGAAGATATAACAATCTGCTTTCTGTCCTGATACAGCGAATTAAATGTATGGAAGAACTCCTCCTGAGTTGACTCCTTTCCTATTATAAACTGAATATCATCGATAAGAAGTACATCAATGTTTCGGTAACGGTTTCTGAATGCCGCATTACCCTTCTCTGCGTTCTCTTTATTACGGATAGCATCAATAAGTTCGTTGGTAAATGTTTCACTGGTAACATACAAAACCTTCTTATTAGGATTGTTTTCTATAATAAAGTGTGCTATGGCCTGCATAAGATGTGTCTTACCAAGTCCAACACCTCCATATATAAAGAGCGGATTGTATACTTCACCAGGTGATTCTGCAACAGCTACCGAAGCTGCATGTGCAAGACTGTTGTTGTTACCAACGACAAATGTATCAAATGTATAATTAGGATTAAGATTAAGAGAAAGGTTGTTTGAATTGCTGTTATCTGACTTAGGTGGTGCTGCTTTTATCTTTTCTTTCTTAATCTTTTCCTCATGTTCAATATCTTCATCAGATATAAGTCTAATCGTGTATTTATCATCCATAACCTCACAGACAGTTATTTCAAGAAATTCGCGATACTTCTTTTCTATAAGGGAGACACCCATACGTCCCTTAGATACTAATAAAGTAATTATATTATCTTCAACCGAATATATTTCCAGCGGTTTAATAAATGTATTAAAGGAAATATCCTGTATATCATATTCCTCTTTAAATATTTTAAGGATTTTATCCCAGCTTTTAATTAATTCTTCCATAATAATTGCCTTTCTGGCTGTATTAGAATGATAAAAAACATTCCTTTTATATAATAAAGCATTTGTGGATTTTTTTCAATAAGATTGTGGATAACCTAAAAAATCTTTGTTATAAACAGAGTTATCCATAATGGTGTGGATAAAATATAAACATATAAAATGTAGAATATATGCGAACTCTGGGGAAAAAACACACAATTAATCACAATAAACATAAAAGTTATGCACAAGTTATGCACAATATGTTGATAACTTTGTATAACGTGTGGATAGATGTGGATTAGCTGTGTATTAATAACTTATGTTAACTTTTACTTGACTTTAATAGTGTAAATGACTATAATTAGAACGATGTTTTGAAAAAAAGTGCTTTAGCACATTGAAACTTAAAGAATATTCTTACCATATATAATAATGGTAGTGAAGGAGGTGCATAGATTATGAAGATGACATTTCAGCCTAAGACAAGACAGAGATCTAAGGTTCATGGTTTTAGATCAAGAATGAGTACTCCAGGTGGAAGAAAAGTTTTAGCAGCAAGAAGAGCAAAGGGAAGAAAGAGACTTTCAGCTTAATTGATTTTACGGCAGATGAGTACGTCAGTATTCATCTGCTTTTTTCGTATGTGCAGGTTAAGGTTATAATAACCGGGAATAACAATGATTAAATAATGAGAATATATGGTGGACTATCATGAAGTACAAGGATTTTGAAACATTAAAGAGTAATGAAGATTTTAAAAGGGTATATACAAAAAGAAAGTCCTATGCAAACAGGGAGCTTGTCATGTATATAGCTAAGAATGGAACGGATACAAAAAGACTCGGTGTATCTGTGAGTAAGAAAGTCGGGAATAGTATTGTCCGACACAGACTGGCAAGACTTGTAAGGGAGGCATTCCGTCTTAATACAAGTCATATACCCGATGGCATAGACGTTGTAGTTGTTGTCAAGGCTGGTCTTAGAGATAAGGGTTATGCAGAAACAAGTAATTCAATGATTCATTTATTAAAACTCCATAAGGTATATATAGAATAAAGTGAATAATTATAATATGCGCAGGGAAGTTGAAAATATGGGAAAAAAGATAGTTATCGGGCTTATAAGATTTTATAAAGTGGCATTATCACCTTATAAGGGAAGAAGTTACTGTAATTATGTCCCAAGCTGTTCCCAGTATGCCATAGAAGCTATTGATATGTATGGAGTTATATTAGGTGGATGGTTGGCATTTAAAAGAATACTAAGATGTAATCCATTCCATAAGGGTGGTTTCGACCCGGTTCCCATAGGAAAGTATAAAAGAAAAAGATTACATTAATAACCAGGAGGTTTAATTTGTTTAATGCAATTATCATGCCAATAGCAAGATTGTTAGGTTATATTTTTAACCTTCTCTTTGAAGCATTAAGCTTCTTACACATAGGAAATGTAGCTATTGCAATCGTTTTATTTACAATTATTGTCAAGCTTTGTATGCTTCCTTTAAGTATCAAGCAGCAGAAGCTTGCAAAGCTCAACTCAGTAATGAGCCCTGAGATAAAGGCTATTAATGAGAAGTATAAGGATAAAAGAAATGACCAGAATGCAATGATGAAAATGCAGGAGGAAACTAAGGCTGTATATGAAAAGTATGGCGTTTCACAGATGGGTGGATGCGTACAGATGATTATCCAGATGCCTATCCTCTTAGCACTTTATCAGGTATTCAGATTTATTCCACTTTACATTTCGCAGTTAAAGAACCTTTTTATAGCATTCCTTACTGACAATGGTGGAATAATGGCAGTTGATGGATATGCAGATACTATGAAGCAGTTCGGTGAAAATGTTGACTGGACTAATGTTAATACAGCAATAACAGAAATTAATAAGTTCAGTGCAGAAAACTGGGACAAGTTAAAAGATGCATTTCCAGCCTTCAGTGATGTTATAGCAAACAGCCATGCAAGTCTTGAACATATGAATACATTTTTAGGTGTGAATATGTCACAGGAGCCAGGTTTTGGTCTTACAGTAGCATTTCTTATACCAGTACTTGCAGGTTTATCACAGTTCATAAGTGTAAAGGTATCACAGGGCAATACACAGGTTGATGACGATAATCCGATGGCAGCATCAATGAGAATGACTATGTATATATTCCCATTAATGTCAGCATTTATCGCTGTATCAGTTCCAGCCGGTCTTGGTCTTTACTGGATAGCTACATCTGTAATCCAGACAATTATCACAGTATTTATCAACAGATACTATGACAAGATAGGTGCAGATTCAATCGTTAAGAAGAACCTTGAAAAACGTAATGCAAAGCGTGCAAAGAAGGGGCTTCCACCTGAAACAATAGCTAAGAATGCCAAAGTTTCAACAAAGAATGTTAACAGGGAAAAAGCTGTTAAGTCTTTAGAGCAGATAAAGGCAGAGAACGAAAAGAAGGTACAGGAAATAAAAGAGTCTGCACAGTATTATAAGACAGCAAAGCCAGGAAGTCTTGCAGAAAAAGCTGGAATGGTAGCTAAGTATAATGAAAAGAGCAGCAAAAACGGTGGTAAGAAGAACTAAATATAAGCAAAGAATATTGATTTTAATATAAGTGAGGGTAAACACATGGAGTATATTGAAGTTACAGGAAAGTCAGTAGATGAAGCAATCACAAATGCCTGCCTCAAGCTTGAAACATCTAGTGACAATATTGAATATGAAGTTATTGAAAAAGGAAGTACAGGTTTATTAGGTTTATTCACAAAGCCAGCTAAGATTAAGGCAAGAATTAAGTCAGGTGTTGGTTCTGTAGATGCGGAATTCAAGGCATTTGAAAAGAAGGAAAAGGAAGTCATCAGGGAAGCAGCAGAAGTTAAAAAGGAAGCTCCTAAGAAAGAATATGTAAAAAAGGAAGCTGCTGTAAAAGAGCAGGCTAAGAATTTAGAGAAGAAGCCTGTAGGCAGCACACATGAACCAGAAAATAAGGAAGTTAAAGCAGCAGAGCCAGCAAAGGCAACGCCTAAGGCAGTTTTATCCAACGAGGAAATAGAATCAAGAATTACTAATTTCCTTGGTGATATGTTTGAAGCTATGGATATTCCAGTAGAAATTAAGGTTACATTTGATGGTGAGGATGAGTGCGTTAATGTAGAACTTCTTGGTGAGAATATGGGTCTTCTTATCGGAAAAAGAGGACAGACACTTGATTCAATCCAGTATCTTACAAGCCTTGTAATCAACAAGGGTAAGGAAAAGTATGTAAGAATTAAGGTTGATACTGAGAATTACAGACAGAGAAGAAAGGATACTCTTGAGTCACTTGCCAAGAATATTGCATATAAGGTTAAGAGAAGCAGACGTTCAGTTGCCCTTGAGCCTATGAATCCATATGAGAGAAGAATTATCCATTCAGCATTACAGAATGACAGATTCGTATCTACAAAGAGTGAAGGTGAAGAACCATTCAGACACGTAGTTGTATATCTTGACAGGGAAAAGAGTGGCAATAACAGATATTCAAGACAGAATTATAACGAAAACAGAAATTATAATGACAATAGAAGTTATAATGAAAACAAGTAAGATAAAGTAAAAAAACATAATGATATTTTGCTTGTTAAAGGCTGCTGTGGTATTATTACAACAGCAGCCTTTTTTAATGTATGGAATATAGAACAGGAGAGTGTATATGGAGCAGACAATAGCAGCAATATCAACAAGTACTATGTCAAGTGGAGGAATAAGTATAGTAAGGCTTAGCGGCATTGATGCTGTTGATATAGCAGATAAAGTATTTACAGCTAAGAATAATAAAAAATTACGTGATGTTAAAAGCCACACTATCCACTATGGATTGATAAAAGATGGCGATGAAGTTATTGATGAAGTACTTGTATCTGTTATGAGGGCACCTAATACATATACAAGAGAGGATGTTATAGAAATAAACTGCCACGGGGGAATACTTGTCACAAAGAAAGTGCTGGATACAGTTATTAAGCACGGTGCCAGGCCGGCAGAACCGGGAGAGTTCACTAAGAGGGCATTTCTTAACGGACGTATAGACCTGTCACAGGCAGAGGCAGTTATTGATATAATAAATGCGAGAAATGATTATGCACTTAAGTCGTCTGTAGGACAGCTTGGCGGAAAGTTATCGGAAAAAATTAAGAAAATAAGAGAGATAATACTGGATAATGTAGCATTTATAGAGTCCGCACTTGACGATCCCGAGCATTATGATATTAATGATAATGTTGATAAAATGTGCAAAGATGTGGATAACTGTGTGGAAAGTGTGGATAAGTTGTTGAAAACCGCTGACAACGGACGTATTATGAGGGACGGAATAAGGACTGTAATACTGGGTAAAACCAATGCCGGAAAGTCAAGCCTTCTTAATGCACTTGCAAGGGAGGAAAGAGCGATAGTTACTGACATAGAGGGAACTACAAGGGATGTCCTTGAAGAGCAGATAAATCTGTCTGGAGTGACACTTAATCTCATAGATACAGCGGGTATAAGAAAGACTGATGACTATGTGGAAAACATTGGTGTTAATAAGGCAAAGCAGTATGCAGCGGATGCAGATTTGATAATATATGTAATCGACTCCTCAAGACCTCTTGATAATAATGATTATGAGATTATGGACCTAATTATGAATAAAAAGGTGCTTGTTCTTCTTAATAAGTCAGATATGGAGCAGGTTGTTACGAAGGATGATGTATTAAAGCATTTGTCGTGTAATGTAATATCTGTATCAGCAAAGGAGGAAACAGGTATTGACAGTCTTGAGAGCGAGATAAAGGATATGTTCTTTAATGGTGACATATCAACAAACGAGGAAATATATATAACAAACTTAAGACACAAAAATCTCTTAAGGGAGGCTTATGACAGCCTTAAGCTTGTTAAAGAAGGAATAGATAATCAGATGAGTGAGGATTTTCTTACCATCGACCTTATGAATGCTTATGAAAAGCTTGGACTTATCATAGGTGAGGAGGTTGAGGATGACCTTGCCGACAGGATATTTGAGAAGTTCTGTATGGGTAAGTAATATATTATTAAAATGTGCAGAAATAAAAGCTTGTAAATAATGCTAAAGTATGAGTTGTAAGTATTTATTTTTGGATTTTAAAAGAAATTTTAACAATAACAAATTAATGTCAATTTATAACTATAAATGAGCAAATAAAGAAAAATGCATAAAATAAGTTGTTTTGTTTGTACTTAAAATGCATTTCTAAATTATAAAATTAATTCAGGAAGGAAAAGTTATGCCTAATATAAAGGAAACATATGATGTTATAGTTGTTGGTGCCGGACATGCGGGTTGTGAGGCTGCGCTTGCAAGTGCCAGACTTGGACTTGAAACTATTATATTTACAGTAAGTGTAGAGAGTATCGCGATGATGCCATGTAATCCGAATATAGGAGGAAGCTCAAAGGGACATCTTGTAAGGGAAATAGATGCACTTGGCGGTGAGATGGGTAAAAATATAGATGCCACATTTATACAGTCAAAGATGTTAAATGCATCAAAAGGACCAGCTGTACATTCACTGCGTGCGCAGGCTGACAAGTCTGATTACAGCAGAAGAATGAGACAGGTGCTTGAAAACACAGACCATCTTCACATAAGACAGGCAGAGGTGTCAGAAATAATAGTAAATGATGGTGTGATAGGCGGTGTAAAGACCGTTTCTGGCGCTGTATATGAGGCAAAATCAGTCGTTTTATGTACAGGTGTATATCTTAAGGCAAGATGCATATATGGCGATGTAAGCTACCATACAGGCCCTAACGGACTACAGTCAGCTAATCACCTTACAGAGTCACTTATTGCAAATGGAATAGAGGTAAGACGTTTTAAAACTGGTACTCCTGCAAGAGTGGATAAGCGTTCGGTCGATTTCAGCAAGATGACAGAGCAGTTTGGTGATAAAAAGGTTGTACCATTTTCATTTGAAACAGACCCTGCAACAGTGCAGAAGGAGCAGGTGAGCTGCTGGCTTACATACACTAATGAGGAAACACATAAGATTATTATGGATAATATAGACCGTTCTCCGCTGTATTCAGGTGATATTCAGGGAACAGGTCCAAGATACTGTCCATCTATAGAGGATAAGGTTGTAAGATTTGCAGATAAGGACAGACATCAGGTGTTCATAGAACCAGAAGGATTGTATACAAACGAGATGTATCTTGGCGGAATGAGCAGCTCTATGCCTGAGGATGTGCAGTATGCGATGTATAAGACTGTTCCCGGACTTGAAAATGTAAAGATAGTAAGAAATGCATACGCTATCGAGTATGACTGTATAAGCGCAATACAGTTAAAGTCTTCACTTGAATTCAAGAAGATAAAGGGACTTTTTGCAGGCGGACAGTTTAACGGAAGTTCAGGCTATGAGGAGGCAGCAGCCCAGGGAATTATCGCAGGTATAAATGCAGCGCAGTATGTAAAGGGCAAAGAACCTCTTATTCTTGACCGTTCAGAAAGTTATATCGGAGTTCTTATAGACGACCTTGTTACTAAGGAATCATTTGAACCATACAGAATGATGACATCAAGAGCCGAATACAGACTTATATTAAGACAGGATAATGCAGATATAAGACTTACAAAGTACGGACATGAGGTCGGACTTATATCTGATGAAAGATACGAAAGACTTCAGACCAAGATAAGGCTTATAGATGAGGAAATAGAGCGTGTTAAGAGTGTAAATATAGGAACTAATGAGCAGGTGCAGAAAGTCCTTTCAGATAATGGAAGTACAGAGCTTATAACAGGTGTGACACTTGCAGAGCTTATTAAAAGACCAGAACTTTCGTATGAAGTTCTTGCGCCTATTGACAAGCACAGACCAGAGCTTCCAGAGGATGTTAGGGAGCAGGTAAATATTAATCTTAAATATGAGGGATATATAAGCCGTCAGTTAAGACAGGTGGAGCACTTTAAGAAGCTTGAAAAGAAGATTATTCCTGATGGACTTGATTATTATCAGATAAATGGACTTAGAAAAGAAGCTATGCAGAAGCTTGATAAGTTCAATCCACGCTCAATAGGACAGGCATCAAGAATATCGGGCGTGTCACCAGCGGATATATCGGTGCTTCTGGTGTATCTTGAGAGTTATAGAAGAAGCAGGGAAAGATAGGCAGGATTGTTGGAGTGCGTAGCACGGAACAATCCGTAGGTATCATAGTTGGGGGCTTTTGTCCCCAACATCTTAAAATTAAGAATAGGAGAAGATATAAATGCCAAGTGCTATATTTCAAAGAAATCTTGACAGTATAGGAGTAAGTCTTAATGCTGTGCAGCTTGAACAGCTTGATAAGTATTATGAGCTGCTTGTTGAATGGAACAGTTTTATGAATCTTACAGGAATAACTGAATATGAGGAGGTTATGCTAAAGCACTATCTTGACAGCCTTGTGCTTAAGTTACCGGTAAATGGCACTGACTCTCATATAAAGCTTATTGATGTGGGAACGGGTGCAGGTTTTCCGGGACTTCCACTTAAAATAGCATACCCTGACACAGAGGTTGTGCTGTTTGACTCGCTTAATAAAAGAATAAAGTTTCTTGATGAAGTTATAAATACACTGGGATTAAAAGGTGTGTCAACTATTCACGGAAGGGCAGAGGATGGCGGAAGAAAGCCAGAGCTTCGTGAGAAGTTTGACGTAAGTGTATCAAGAGCTGTTGCTGACCTTGCAGTGCTTTCAGAATATAATCTTCCATTTGTAAAGGTAGGAGGTTACTTTGTGGCTTACAAGTCGGGTGATGTTGATGCAGAAGTTGAGAAGTCAAAGAAAGCCATAAGTATTCTTGGTGGTGTGATAGAAAAAGTAGATAAGTTTACACTTCCGGAAACTGATATAGAAAGGTCACTTGTCTATATCAAAAAGGTGAAGAATACAGGAAAGAAATATCCAAGAAAGGCGGGGCTTCCATCGAAGGAACCGCTGGTTTAGGCTGAGTGTGGCTACAAAAATGTGTTTGTAATGGGAATGACATTATGTAACATTTTTTAGATAATTAAAATGGGATATTATTTTATTGTATTACTTAAAATAAGAATGCCAGAGCTTAAATAAAGCGCTTAAATAAAGCCGCTCTCAGCCCATTAATTCAAGGGCTGAGAGCGGGCTTTATTCAACATATTTTGTTCTATAAATTAGAATATAAAATAAGTTGTAAACTATAAATGAGCAAATCTAAAAAGTTATATAATTTTGTCCGTATATTGTTAATTAATTAAAGAGCAGTATCTCACACTGCTTTACGAATTCCTCAGGCTCATCAACCTGTGGAAGTGCTCCGGCGCGAGGTATATTTACAACTTCTATAGCACTGTTAAGTGATACATATTCGTTTGCTGAAGCGGCATTTACATCACCATTTATAATATAAATGCAGTTGTTAAGCTCTTTTACTGCCTTTGTTATAGAAACAGTCGTGTAGTGACATTCTGTGCTTGAGAATAAGTACTTGCTTGATGCGCCAGATAAGTGTGCATTTTCATAAGAAGCATTGAGATAATCTATAGGTACAAGACCATCGCCAAAGGTGCGCTTTCCAAGTACATTTTCAAGGCGGCCCTTTCTTACACATATATTGTAAATAGTAGTTCCTATCACAGGAATAGAAAGAAGTCTGCGCCTGATGTTGGCACGTTTTCCAGGAACTATCATAGCCTTTGAGATAGCCTGTGGACTTACAAGCAATATCTTCTTATAAAGCTTGTTGTTAGTGTATGCGGCACTTATGGCTATTGGAGCTGAGCTGCCAGTGGCAATAATATCTGCCGGTTTTCCAATAACATTTGTAATAAAGTCATTAAGAAGCTGTGTATACATATAAGTAGTGTATGTGATATGTGGCTTATCAGAATGTCCGCAGCCAAGCAGGTCTAGCACATAAACACAATGATTGTCTGACAGACGGTTTATTACGTTAATCCATTCATATCCGGAACTGTATGTGTTAAGATTGTGGACAAGTAATAAAGGAGCTGAATCTTTATCGCCGTACACAGAGTATGATATTTTTCCAAACTTCCATTTATATTCTTTTGTTAACATATCTGTGAATGTATAATTATTTTTGGTTGCACACTGGAATATAAATTTGTTTATAATATGGGTAGTGGCTATTACTGCGGTTCCCATACCAGCAGCAAGCCCTATTTTTTTCCATTTATTCATAGTAAACTGAACCTCTCTTCTGCGCACATTTTATGCTTAATGCTTGGAGTCGGGTGCGCACCGATACTTATATTGTTATAACTTTTTGTTTTGCATTTTAATATTTAATTATTTTGTATTTTAAAGTTGTCTGTTTATCGTTGTTTAGTGTTTAGCTATTTTGTATTTAATTGTCTTAATTATTCTAAAGACTTTTGTTTTCTGCATTTGTTCATTTGTTATATATTCAGATATTATGTGGCAGGGTATTAAAGTGTAAAGAGTGAAAACTTTATAATAATATTATAGTCTATCTGGTTTAATGTGGCAATCAAATATATTGGATAAAGAAATTGAAAAAATATAAGAAATAATAATTGGTTTTAATACACATTTGCAGCCGAATATTTTGGGAATCTGTCATGGAATTATAATATAAAAATGTTGTGAAGAGTTAATATATAAAAACATAGAGAAACATACTTTCAAAAAAGGACTTTATTTTTATTCATAAATGGGTTAGAATTTATAAAAAAAGTTAGATTAATGTTGCATATAGCATAATAATAAGGAAAAGTAGTATGGAAAAATGTAATCAATCTGAAAAAGCAGTTGAATATATAGCCAATCAGATAGAAAAGCTTGAAAAGAATGTTAATGAATATAATTATAATATCAATTCAATAGAATTAGAATTAAATGCTTTATGTAATAAGATGGATGAAATTATAAATAAAGGCGATAAAACTCAGGAATTGTTTAATTCAACCAATGCTAATTATTTCAAAGAAAAAGAATATAACATTCTCCAAAATAAAAAATCGGAGCTGGAAGGGTTAAAGGCAAAGAAGAAGAAAGAACTTAATGAAATTATTAACAGTATTAATGAAATGAAAGATGTTATTAACATTTCTGAAGAAAAAAACAATGAAAATGTTGATAATGAAGCGGAAAAAGAAAGCAATTCAGAAATATTGTGGATACTCGAAGAGGACAGACAAAGAATATCGCGTGATATACATGATACAGTTGTTCAGAATCTTACAGCTCTTATACATAAGGAAGAGTTCATCAGCCAGATTATGAGCCGGGATATTAATCGTGCCCAAATAGAGATTAATAATGCAAAGGCGCTTATAAAGGACAGTATAAAGGACTTAAGAGATATTATATATCAGTTAAGACCAATGGAACTTGATGACCTTGGATTTAATGAAGCATTACTTAATCTTGTGGATAAGCTTGATAATAATTACAAAGATATTATAGTTCATACATCAGTTGACTGTACAGATGAAATGTCACAGATAGTGTGTATATCGTGCCTTAGAATTATTAACGAACTTTCAAGTAATTCGTATAAATATGCAGAATGTTCTAATATATATATAGATGTTTATACAGATGAGGAATATATATATATTGATTACAGGGATGATGGAATTGGATTTGATTATAACTCTATAGGCAAGGTTAAGAGTAATAATAGTGGGTATGGTTTAAGAATGTTAAGTGAAAGAGTCTCTCTTTTAAAAGGAAACATAGAATATAATAGAGATAGAGCAGAATTCTTGATCAAAATACCTTTGCATTAGCCCTGTTATTATCATGATTTTATGATTACATCAGAAAGAAAACTAGTATAATGTAAGAAAATTAAATAAAGATATTTATAGATTTTAGTGTAAAATGGTATTGTTTATAGTTAGTGGAACAATATTATAGTTTAACATTAGAAGGGATGGGTAATTATATGTCTGTTAATATATTACTGGCAGATGACCATATGATGGTCAGAGAAGGACTAAAACAATTATTGGAAATGGATGATGATATTAATGTTGTGGGCGAGGCAGGAGATGGATATGAATGTCTTAATTATGCTAATAAAACACAACCAGATATTATTCTTTTAGATATTAATATGCCTAATCTTGATGGCTTACAGGTTCTTAATATTATAAAGAGCCAGAAAATGAAATGTAAGGTGATAGTTTTAACTATACATAATGAGGTTGAATATTTAATAAAAGCACTTGATGAGGGCTGCGATGGTTATATTCTGAAGGACTCAGATTTTGACACACTAAAAAAGGCTATTTTATCTGTATATAAGGGAGAAACTTATATTGAACCAAGTCTTGTACCATTGTTAAATGTAAGACTTGCTGAGCGTGACCTTATGAGGGATAAGACAAAGGAACTTACAAGAAGAGAAATAGAAGTACTTAAGATGATAGCAGCAGGCTCTTCAAATAAGGAAATAGCCTCGGTACTTAACATCAGCGAAAGAACAGTTAAAAACCATATTTCCAATATATTTAAAAAGATAGATGTATCTGATAGAACACAGGCAGCAGTTTTTGCTATAAAGAATGATATAATAACATTAAAGTGATTGATAAAGGTAATTGTAGATGTTGATGCTTTTTTTATAATGTTATAAGTGATAATAGAAGTTTATATTATGAAATTTAACAAACTGGTATGAAATATTGTATTAGCAATATTTTATACCAGTTTTTAATATATATGTTTCACGTGAAACAATCTAACTGAAATGTAATAAAAACTTCTTTTTTGTATTGAAAAATATATATTTTCGTATTAGACTAATAAATGTAATTAAATATTATGTGTTGCACAATTATGTCCGCATCAGAAAACAGATTTTTCATAATCTTTTAAAATGTATCTGAGATACAAACAAAAGCAGATTATTTTTGTGCATTTTTCTGTATTTGCTCATTTATAGTAGTATATTAAAAAATTAAAATTAACAGCTGCTAGAATGATATAAAGATCAAAAATATTCAAAGTTGTTTGTGCTTATACGATAAGACTTTTAAACTTGTGACTGGTCTGATACAGAAAATAAATGAATGTTTTTAATATTAAATGGATTTATTTACAATATTTATTATGAAATGTCATTATAATGTGGAGTGAAAAAAATAGAGCTAACTAAGAAATTAATACTTTTGTTATAATTATAGATTTATATTGTAGTTATCTGATTAAGAATAATATTGATATGTTTCACGTGAAACATATTATGAAAAGTATTTTTGATATAACTTGGGAATAGTGTAGTGAAATGATAGTAGTACTAATAAGAATTTCTATGCATATTAAGAATAATTCAAAAGTTTAAACTGATTAAGTGTGCAAAATCAGGGGTATTTTTTCCTGTGAGCAAACTCATATACATACTTCTGTTGGAGAAAATCAGCAGAAACATGTATTGAAAAATCTCCGTTACAGGAGTACCTTTCCTTTTGTAGGAATTGACCGCCTTCAAGGCGGAGGAAATATGAAACCTTGTGAAAAAACTTTTGATAGATTCAGAAATCTACTTATCATTTTGAGTCGCTTGTGTTATACTTTTATTCATAGCATGGGCCTCCGATTTGTAATTGTTTTTAGACAACTCAATTATACCAAAACCTTTGGTTTCATGCTATTTTTATGCCAGTTATTATTAAATTTTCAAGGTGCATAGGCACATTTTAATGTGCGAAGTTTGAGTTAATAATAAAAAATATTAGTTGCTTGCGATTTTATATTGTTTTGTATTGATTTGGAATAGATTATTTTTATAATCATCTAAATATTAATAATAAATTATAACTTGGATTAATCTTATTAATATAAAGTTAATGTAGATTAAGTGATATACAATTTTGTATATCTTAAATAATTTGCAATTTGCTTTGAATTTTATATAAAATATGTCTTTTTATAATATATAAATGGATGGTTTTGATTACTTAAAATAAAATATAAATAACTATACTATAAATAATCAGGTACAGAAAATGCACAAAAATAATTTGTCTTTGTTTATATCACAGATGCATTTCAATAGATTATGAAAAATGTGCTTTTTTAATGCGGACATACTTGTGAAAAATTTTAAATTTGCTCATTTATAGTAACTATACATCAGTTTACAACTTTATATATGATAGACTTGCTGCCAAATCAGCTGCTTTAAAGCCTTTGTCACAGCATTTGATTTTATGTACGTTTCGATATTTTTTACGAAAGTGGCAAAAATATCTGGCTGCTGATATCCTTACTTATCTCAAGAAGAAAATACTGTACACTTTTGGTATGGCATTGGACAAAGTATTCATCTTGATAAGGCAGAATATTCATAGCACAATAATTGATATGAAAAAGTTGTAAAGTGGTGATAACTATAAAAACAATAATTAAGTTATGTTTCACGTGAAACATAATTCGATTTGAATTTCTTAGAAATAATTATTATCTTTAAATAATATAAGTGTAATATAAACAGGTTTATATATGAATTGATTATTTGAATTATAGATGCAAATTATATATGTTTCACGTGAAACATTATATGATTTAATACAAAACACAGAGGCAAATATAAAATAGAAAGAGGTTAAATATGGGGAGAGTTATAGCAATTGCCAACCAAAAAGGTGGAGTTGGCAAGACAACAACAGCCATAAACTTGTCAGCATGTCTTGCTGAAGCAGGTCAAAAAGTTCTGCTTATAGATATTGACCCGCAGGGTAATGCAACAAGCGGAGTTGGCATAGATAAAGATAATGCGGAAAATACAGTATATGATGTGATTTTAAGAGAAAGCAGCATAAAAGATACTATCATAGACAATGTATATGATAATCTTGATGTGGTTCCAGCAAATGTTAATCTCGCTGGAGCAGAGATTGACTTAATAAATGTAGAAAGACGAGAATATGTATTAAAAGATGAAATATCAAAAATAAGGAAAAAATATAATTATATAATTATGGATTGTCCTCCCTCACTTAGCATGCTTACGGTAAATGCAATGACAGCAGCTGACACTGTGCTTGTTCCAATACAGTGTGAGTATTATGCGCTTGAGGGATTAACACAGCTTATGTATACAATTAATCTTGTTAAGAAAAAACTTAATAAAAAACTTGAAATGGAAGGCGTTGTGTTTACAATGTTTGATTCAAGAACTAACCTTTCTCTTCAGGTAGTCGAAAATGTTAAGGATAATCTTAATCAGACTATATACAAGACAATAATTCCAAGAAATATAAGATTGGCAGAGGCACCTAGTTATGGTCAACCTATTAACATATATGATACAAAGTCAACAGGTGCGGAAAGCTATAGGTTATTGGCACAGGAAGTTATGGAAAGAGATAAGAAATAAAATTATAAGAAATAAAATTAATTAAAGGAGAATAAATATGCCTGCTAAATCAACAGAAACAAAGAGTCCAGCAAAATCAAGTTCAAAAACTAAAGGAAAAGGTGGTTTGGGAAGAGGAATTTCTAATCTTATCAATGTTGAAGAGAAAAAGAAAGAAGACAATGTTGTAGTAAAAGAAGTTGTAAAGGAAGTTGTAAAAGAGGTAAAAGTTCCAGTTGAAACAAAAGTTAAGTTGTCACTTATAGAACCTAATAAAGACCAGCCAAGAAAAGCATTTGATGAGGATGCGTTGATTGAATTATCTGAGTCAATAAAGCAATATGGTGTATTGCAGCCACTTTTAGTGCAAAAAAAGGATGATTATTATGAAATAATTGCTGGTGAAAGAAGATGGAGAGCGGCAAAGCTTGCAGGAGTAAAGGAAGTTCCAGTAGTAATAAAAGATTACTCAACTCAGGAAGTAATGGAAATAGCTCTTATTGAAAATATACAAAGAGAAGATCTTAATCCGATAGAAGAAGCAAGAGCTTATCAAAGACTTATTAAAGATTATAGATTAAAGCAGGATGAAGTTGCAGAAAAGGTGTCTAAGTCGAGAGCAGCTATAACGAATGCATTACGTTTATTAAAACTGGATGAAAGAGTTCAGGACATGGTCATTGAAGGTAAAATAAGCAGTGGACATGCAAGAACAATTTTATCAATAGATGATAATGATAAGCAGTATATGATTGCACAGAAAATATTTGATGAAAAGTTAAGTGTGCGTGAAGTAGAAAAACTCATGAAAAGTCTTGATGCACCGGAAAAGAAAGAAAAAAAACTCCCAGCAAATGATTTTGTGTACAGAGATATAGAACAGAAGCTAAAAAATATACTTGGCACTCAGGTAATAATCAAAAATAAGAGTAATAATAAAGGAAAAATTGAAATTGATTATTATTCTCAGGCTGAACTTGAAAGAATATATGATATGTTAAGAAAATTAAATAATAATTAGCATAAAAACATCGTGCCATTGTTTGCTTTAGTTTAATATATATAGATACAAAATACATAAAAAACAAGTGACCTTGGAGAGGGTCAATAAAAACTACTACTATATAAGTACGAGGAAAAACAGATGTTAGATGTATTTGGACTGTTTAGCGTAGAAACATTATATGTTTTAATAGGTATTGCTGTATTACTTATTATATCTATTGTGTTATCAATAGTTGCAATCGCTAAGTCATCATCTATGAAGAAAAAGTACAATATGATGATGGAAGGTTCTGAAGGAAAGAGTATAGAACAGATTATAAAAGCGTATACTGATGATGTTAAGCTTCTTAAGGAAACATATACAGACAATACAGATGCAATCAAGGATATTTATGAGAAAATGCAGTACACATTCCATAAAATAGGAATTGTAAAGTATGATGCATTTCATGAAATGGGTGGTAAGTTAAGCTTTGCATTGTGTATGCTTGATAGTAATAATAACGGTTATCTTTTAAATGTAATGCACAGTAATAATGGCTGTTTTGCATATATAAAAGAAATTATTAATGGTAAGTCATTTATAGAGCTTGGTGGAGAAGAAGAAAAAGCACTTAATCAGGCTGTTGCCGGAAGAATGGGCGATGAGGCACTTAGTCAGGAAGTAAATGATATAGTTAATAACGTAAATAATAAGTAAGAAGTAAAAAAGCATACTATAAGATTTCAGATAGCTAACTATAAATGAGCAGATACAAAAAAATACACATATCTATTATGATTTTTAAAAATATATTTAGACAAAAAATATGTTTAAACTAAAATAAAATGGATATAAGTTAAAGATAAAAAACAATGTTATATACACAGATATATACCGATAAAAACAAATAAATAAAAATAAAAACTACGTAATAAAATACTGGAAATTATGTATAAAAAGGTGCATAATTAATAAAGTATGATTACGAATACAGATTTTGGAGGAAAGTATGTTAGATTTAAAGTTTGTCAGAGAAAATCCAGACATAGTAAAGCAGAATATAAAGAACAAGTTTCAGGATAGAAAGTTACCTTTAGTTGATGAAGTTATTGAGCTTGATGCACAGGCAAGAGCTGCACAGACAGAAGCTGATGAGTTAAGAGCTAACAAGAACAAGCTTTCTAAGCAGATTGGTGCACTTATGGCACAGGGCAAGAAAGAAGAAGCAGAAGAAGTTAAGAAGCAGGTTTCAGAAAGCGCTGACAGATTAGCAGAGCTTGAATCAAAGGAAGCAGAGCTTAACGAAAAGGTTACTAAGATAATGATGACTATTCCTAATATCATCGACCCATGTGTTCCTATTGGTAAGGATGATAGTGAGAATGTGGAAGTAGAAAAGTTCGGTGACCCAGTTGTTCCTGATTATGAAATACCATATCATACAGAGATTATGCAGAAGTTTGATGGTATTGACCTTGATGCGGCTGGTAAGGTTGCTGGTAATGGTTTCTACTATCTTATGGGAGATATTGCAAGACTTCACTCAGCAGTTATTTCTTATGCAAGAGATTTCATGATAGACAGAGGATTCACATACTGTATACCTCCTTATATGATAAGAAGCAACGTAGTAACAGGTGTTATGAGCTTTGATGAAATGGATGCAATGATGTACAAGATTGAAGGTGAAGATCTTTACCTTATCGGTACAAGTGAGCATTCAATGATTGGTAAGTTTATTGATACAATTACACCAGAAGAAGAGCTTCCAAAGACACTTACAAGTTACTCACCATGCTTTAGAAAAGAAAAGGGAGCACACGGTATAGAAGAAAGAGGCGTTTACAGAATTCACCAGTTTGAAAAACAGGAAATGATAGTTGTTTGTAAGCCAGAAGACAGCAAGATGTGGTTTGATAAGCTCTGGAAGAATACAGTAGACCTTTTCCGTTCTCTTGATATTCCTGTAAGAACACTTGAATGCTGCTCAGGAGACCTTGCAGATCTTAAGGTAAGATCTATAGATGTAGAAGCATGGTCACCAAGACAGAAGAAGTACTTTGAAGTAGGTTCATGCTCTAACTTAGGAGATGCACAGGCAAGAAGATTAAAGATAAGAGTACAGGGTCCAGATAAGAACAAGTACTTTGCACATACACTTAACAACACATGTGTTGCACCTCCAAGAATGTTAATCGCATTTTTAGAGAACAATCTTCAGGCGGATGGAAGTGTTAAAATTCCTAAAGCGCTTCAGCCATATATGGGCGGAAAGACAGAGCTTAGCAAGTAAGTTCATTTAAACAGAATATTAATATTAATATACCGTGCCAGTATTTAGTAGCTATTTATATCAAAAGGTTATTAAATTCTGACACGGTTATTTGATATATGGACGGATTTGTGTTATCTTTATAAATATATAAAGCTATTACATTTATAGCGTTAAATGTGTTCGTAAGATATGTAATGGGGAACAGTTGAGTGTACGATTTATTCGTGTTGTTATATTATGTAGCTCGTAAGCTGGAATGGAGTATGTATGAAAAAGGTCAAGGTAAAAAATCTTAAGGGTAATGAGATAGTGGCCCTTCCTATAGTGACAGATAGCGGAACAGTGCTTATACATGCAGATGTTGAATTAAAGCCAGAGCTTATAAACAGAGTGATTCGTTTAGGGATAAAGACTCTTTTTATAAAGGATTATCCAGAAGAGGTAATCAGTAAGGATGATTACAGACACATTGTTATAGGTTCTGAAGAAGAATTTTTAGATACAAATAATGAAGAATATGACGTAAATGTTTCTGATGAGCAAGATCATGATATAGAAAATGTGAAATCAGAAACAGCTGATAATAAAAAAAGTGTAATGGGAGTCAGTATTGATGATAGTGACAATATATCAGGTGGTAATATTGTCAGTGCTGGCTATATAGATAGCACTGGTGATGAGGTTTATGACAGCAGCTTTGCAATACATAAGCAGTCAGACCGTTATATGGAGGACCATCACATTTACAAGGTTGAAGAAACAGCAAGCAACTCAAGAGTTATTATGAAAAATGTGCTGGAAAAACACATTTACAAGCATAATAATGACCTTAAAGTGCTTGGAAAAGAGGCTGAGAAGATTATCGAGTCAGTTATAGAGGAGCCGGAAGTTATCACGAATATAACTGAGATGAGAAATCTTTCTACAGATATGTATACACATTGTATTAACGTGTGTGCGCTTTCAACAATTATGGCACTCAGACTGAAAATGAGTGAACGTCAAGTGCGTAATATATCAATAGGTGCGATACTTCACGATATAGGGCTGCGCTACATCAAGGTGCCTTATATGAATACCAATGAAACGTATATGAATACAAAGGATGCGCTGGAATACAAGAAACATACTATATTTGGCTACAGTTCTCTTCAGGATGAGGACTGGATTTCTGACATAGCAAAAGAGATTATTCTTCTGCACCACGAAAGAATAGACGGAAAGGGATATCCATTCCAGCATAAGGGTGAAAAGATAAAGACAGAGGTAAAGCTTGTGTCTTTGTGTGATGACTTTGACAGCCTTATAAGTGGGGTTGGCAGTCCAAAGCTTAAGATATATGAGGCGATAGAGTACATAAAGGCTAATCAGGGCATAAAGTATGATGCAATGATGACAGATAAGCTTCTTGAGTCAGTTGCGGTATATCCTGTTGGTATAAAGGTTATAACAAGTGAGGGCGAGTCAGGCGTTGTTGTAAGGCAGAATCACAAGTTTACAGACAGACCGGTTATTAAGATGTTAAAGCACGCAGACGGTTCAGAGTATGAGGACAATGTAGAAAAAGACCTTATGAAGTATCTCACAGTATTTATTATTGATACCGAATAGGTGCAGAGTTTAAGATAATAAGAAATATATTTAGAAGGATAATTATGAATTTATATATAAGGGCTATAGGATTCCAGTATCTTGATGCGGATTTTGAGGAAGAGATGATTCACGCCGGAATACTGGACAGTATAGAAAAAGGTTTTGTAATAAAGAATACTAAGCTTAACAGAGGAGCTGTTATAGTCAGGGTAAGTGAATCTACAGGATTATATATATATGGCAGATTTAAAGGTGATGAATTCATATATGAGTATTATTTTCCTTTTATACTTGGAAAAACAAGCTGTGATAATGATGAGATAACAATAGAAAGACATCTCGATAAAGAATCGTTTGCAGTTGTATGCGATGAGTCAAAGACAGGAGTTACGCTTATATTCTACTTACAGAATGTTATGGATTATCTTGAATTTATATTTGATAAGGACGGATTAAATCAGAAGGAATATAACATAGATACTAAAGGCACACTGTATAAAATACCTATCAAAAACCGAAGGGTGAGCTTAACGGCACTTTCTCTCGGTGGCATGATACTTTTACCTTCTCATAAGAAAGTAGAGCCTGTAAAGGCAAAGAGAGCGCAGGAGGAAAGGGAGAAGCTTATTCAGGCAGCTAAAAATGGTGATGAAGCAGCAATTGAAAATCTTACTATTGAGGATATCGATACATATAACCAGCTTTCACAGCGTATATTAAAAGAGGATGTATTTACAATAGTCGATTCGTCTTTTATGCCTTGTGGAGTTGAGTGCGACCAGTATCAGGTTGTTGGTGAAATTCTTGAACTTACAGAGGAAACTAACCATTATACAAAGGAAATAGTCTATATTATGGTTATCGAATGTAATAATCTTAATATAACGGTTGCAGTGAATAAAGCAGACCTTCTTGGTGAGCCCGATATTGGAAGAAGATTTAAGGGTCAGATATGGCTTCAGGGAAGTGTTGCTTTTAAGCAATAGTTATGTTATAATATTAAGTGCTTTATCGGTAACATACGATAGGCACTTGAATAGGTTTCCTTAGTTAAATGGATATAACGGCCCCCTCCTAAGGGGCAGTTGAGGGTTCGATTCCCCCAGGGAACATTGGAGCAAAGCAGCAATGACATGAGAAAGGTCATTGCTGCTTTTTCTGTGCTATTTCCGTTTTGCTTTGTAAATGGAGTAATTACCATTGATGATAAAATAACTGTTTCAGATGCTTTTTAAAGGGAATTGCTTCCGGATACTTAGCCATGCTCTTGGATAAAATTTCATTAGATGGCAGCATTGCTTACATCATTGGCAAAGACAATGAAAGTATAAATATAGAAGAACGATATTGTGTGGAGTAAGAAATCTATGCAGTATCGTTTTTTCGTTTCTTGTGGAAAAATTTGTAGTTATTTGTAAGAATTTGTCGAGAAGCGCCATGTATATAATGTAGGGAGGTTTTAACATGACCAAAGAAGAAGAAATCAGAATGATAAATGAAAAACTAGATTTTTATGTAATGGAGGCAAGTGATGAGGAGTTCGATACCGAAGAGGTACGGAAACTTGTGAAGCGATTAGATGAATTGGATCCCATACCATTGCCGTGGAAATCGGATGAGGAAGCATTGAAAGACTTCTGGGAATATTGTGAAGAGAGGCAGAGGGAAGAACGTATAATAGCAGATATGAAAATTAAGGATGAAAATAAGGATTAAGAAGTCTGTGTTTTGGAAAAGTTATGTGGTAAAATATATATATGAGAAGTCTATAAATCGGAATTTTTAGGAGTAAAGACATGACTACTATTGTGCAGTTGCGCCCCCTTGAACACAGTGATAGAGAGCAATTTGTTTTAGACAATCAGGAAGCCTTCAATTACGGTGCCCTGGAAGAATTTGGCCTTAGAGATAATCATTTTGAGGAAGATGGACAGATTATATCACGAGAAACGATTGAGCAGTCCATTGACGATGGTGAAGCTTACCGCATCGTGCTCGATGGCAAAAAAGTAGGCGGTGTTGTGATTAAAGTCGAGGGTGAAAAAGGCGACCTAGATCTTCTTTTCATTGCGCCATCAGTTCATAGTAAAGGCATCGGGTATGCTGCATGGTGCGAAGTTGAGAAGTTATATCCAGAAGTGAAAGTCTGGGAAACCGTAACGCCCTATTTCGAGCAGCGGAACATCCATTTTTATGTGAACAGATGTGGTTTTCACATCGTAGAGTTCTTTAACAAATATCACCAAGCCCCCAATAATCCGGAAATGAATGCTGAAAAGCAGGACGAGCAGTTTCCGGACGGAATGTTTCGGTTTGAAAAGATTATTAGGTAAATTCCAGTTTGTATAACAGGAAAATTTAAATTTAACGCTTGAAAAAAGGAGAAATAAACATGGCAAAGAAAGAAGAAAGATTTGAAGTTACATTTAGAGACGGAAGTCAGCTTAAGGATGAAGGAGTTCGCCAAATCCTTGTAGATAAGGAGACTGGGGTTAACTATCTTTGTTGGAAATCTGGATATGGAGCGGCTATTACACCTCTTTTGGATTCAGAAGGAAAAGTCATAGTTACAAAGTAAAATCGAAAGTTGGAGGATACACGCATGAAAATTGTAATCATTAATGGAAGTGCCAGAAAAGGAAACACGCTGACAGCAATCAATGCATTTATAAAAGGAGCATCAGAAAAGAATGAAATTGAAATCATTGAACCTGACAAACTCAACATTGCACCATGCAAGGGATGTGGTGTCTGTCAATGCTCTAAGGGATGCGTCGATAAGGATGATACAAATCCTACAATTGATAAAATTGCTGCCGCAGATATGATTCTTTTTGCTACACCAGTTTATTGGTGGGGAATGTCAGCACAATTGAAACTTATCATTGATAAGTGCTACTGCCGTGGATTGCAGTTAAAAAATAAAAAAGTTGGCACGATTGTTGTAGGCGGTTCTCCCGTAGACAGTATCCAGTATGAGCTGATTGATAAGCAGTTTGACTGTATGGCAAAATATCTTTCATGGGATATGCTTTTCCAGAAATCATATTACGCAACAGCAAAGGATGAGCTTTCTAAAAATCAGGATGCTATGACAGAACTTGAGAATATTGGAAAAGATTTATAAAACTTATGCAGAAAATCAAAGGTGATGAAATGAAAATCGGAAGTTACGCAGGAACTTTATTATGACAATCAAAGAGGTAATACCGCAGAGACACATGGTTCGCAAATACCTGAGCAAACCCATCCTTTCTGAAACGGTTGCACTGTTGAATACCAGAATTGCCGATCACAATGCGAGATATGGTTTAAACTTGAAATTGGTCATAGGAAACTCTGATGGCATCGGAGGCATGGCGAAACTGTTGCTGATGACTAAAAGCGTGTACAATTACATTGTTCTTGCAGGACAAGATTGCGTTTATCTTGATGAAAAACTGGGTTACTGTGGAGCTGACCTGATTCTTGTTACTGGGAGTGGAAACAACGTGACTATTACAGCAGGTAACGGACATTTTTCGGGCATAGATTTAGGAATAGGAAAATATTTGGGTATCCGAAATAAGTGGTTGAAACTGCTTATACGGATACCCTTTTCTTATGTTCGTTTGGTCGCAATAAGTGGTTGAAAATCAGCGTAGGGGAAATATGTGATATCTCAATAACTGGTTGAAAAAGATAATGATGAGTATAAAAAATCCACGGTCTAAAAAATAGCGTTCAGGTTGAAAACTACTATTTTTGTAAACCGTGGTAATTTGTACGTCAGGTTGAAAATTATTCTTCTTCGGGATTTGGGAATGGCTCATAGTCATCCTCAAGATCCTCATCTTAATCCTCCTTGGCACTCTCAAAATGAAAGACTGGTTGATCTTCCGGGATGACCGGTCCTACATCTATAAGACCGTTTTCAAGTATTGCACGAAGGTTTGTTTTTCGGTATAGGGTTCTTGCACGTAGGACTTCAAAAGAGTATCCGCGTCCGCGCAGATTATTCTCACGAATAAGTCTGTTGGTACATTCCGTATAGCCATTAGAAATTGCAATAGGGCAATCCCAGTAGGCGAAAATCTGATCTTCAAAGCGATGGACCGTAGCAGCAAGTTCACGGAACTTATCGTATATTGCATCCTTCGGAATGGATTGTTCCCATTGTTTGAATGCCTTCTTTGCATTATCCTTGGATGATGGGTTTTCATCATAAATATTAAAAAAGTCTTCTTTGAGATCAAAGGCTATTGCAAGAGGCGCAAGCTCAGGATTGCTTCGCGCAGCTTTGATTTTAGCCGCATCTTCAGGCTCAAGATCTTTAAGTCGCGTTTTTAAAGTGTAGGCAAGTCCCTTTTTGGTTTTGATACGATCTGCTCGGACCATTCCTTTCTGAATCTCACGTCTTACAGCATCGACCGCTTCATTTGCTTTCATAACAACGTGGAAATGGTCAATAGCCCATCGTGCATTCGGCATAGCATCAGATATCGACTTTTCAAATGGGCGATACATGTCTGAGCATACCCATTGCACTTTTTCCCTGTCTCTGAGACCCATAAAATATTCTGTCAGGGTTTTCTGATTGCGTCCCTGAAGGATGTCGTATAAAGTGCGATGTTCGATATCCGTAATAACTGTGAGTTCGCCCAGCTTTTTTACCTTTATTTCATCAATGCCAATGAAAGCAGGAGTCTTGAAACGAAGATTCTTGCGATTATCCTCCAAGAAATCAACAAATACATTTTTTACTGTATTCGGGCTTAATACAAAGTCAATCGCGGCATCTTCAAATGTTGTTCTCATGGAATGTTCCGTAAGAGCAAGAAGCGCACGTCTTGTCATTTTATGGTTTTCATCGACATTATAAAGCTCCGGCGTCCATATATGCTTCTTATCACCCTCATTTCGGCAACGCATACGAGGTATCTCAATATTCAGAACAACCGGACAGCCCTGTAACGGAGTATCATTTACCTGTAATGTTCTTTTGCCGTGTTTATATAAAGGATTTCCGCATACGGGGCATACAGAAGGGATGTCCCCACTGTATGCCAGAGAAATGCGCTTATAATGTTTTGTCTTATCATACGCATCTTCAATGCCTTCGATATCATAATCTTTAAAGCCGAGAAGCATTAAAGCCATATTATCTGCCATCTGTTTACTCCTTGTTATTTGCGTACTCAGAGATCTCTTCGACATCCAAGTGTTTCTTTTTATTTACAAGATCGTAAATCATTTCTGCAATCGGCTTGATCGCCTGTGGATCATCCAGAATCTGCGTTGCAAGCTGTCCGAGTTCATTATTCTTAAGCGACAATGCAGCCACCTTGATGATGTTTTCCAGTCTGCCATCTGCAATGATTGCTTCGCGGCTGTTGGTAGAGTTTCGGATCTGAATACGGCTTACATCATCCGCAGATACGGAGTCAACAATCGCATTCACCGTTCTTGCTCCATCCACAGGGCTGACATTCTCACCGAATGCCTCATTCAGCTTCGCAATGACTTCCTTAAGCGTTGTACGCTTCTTTTTGGATGTTCCAGTGCCACCGCCCATTGGACGAAGTACAGGTTCATCATCAGACGGCTTATGTGTAAGTTCGCTGATACGGTAATCAGAAAGCACGAGGCTTGAAATATCAATCTCTTCAAGTGGTGTACCATCAAGCCGCTTCAGTAAAAGCTTCGCAAATCCATAGAAAATCTCAAGGTCAGGCTCTCCAAGGTCTACGATCTGAGAAATATAGGTATATGCGGAACAGTATTTCTTTAAGTCCTTCTTAAAGTCGAGCAGGCTTTCCTGTTCTTTCGAAATAATTTCAAGCTGTGCTTTTGCCGCTTCAAGTAAATCATTATTACCTGTTCTTTCTGCTTCCTCTTTGTTTGAAGACCATGTAGCATAAGCATTATGATTTGCCTTGTAAGCGTTATTCCATCTTTCAGCAGGAGCGGACACTGACATGAAAAGCTTTTTCCGGTAAGTATCCTTCATGGATGTTGAGAGAGCATCAATGGACTTATACCGAATCACCTTATATGTATCGATCTCATTCTGAGTATAGAGATCCCTCTCATCAAGGCGCTTTTTCGTGTCATAGACGATCTCAAGCCTCTGAGCGTGTTCCATCTTTGCACCGTGATCATATTTTGCAAATGCTCTTTCAACGGTATCCGGGTCGTTTACGAAATCGACAATAAACACATGATCCTTACCGGAGAAGGTACGGTTCAGGCGGGAATAGGTCTGCACTATTTCGATATCATTGCAAAGAGACTTGTCAATGTACATAGCGCAGAGCTTCGGCTGATTAAATCCGGTCTGGAACTTATCGCATACGATCATAATGCGGTTTTCAGGCTTATCAAATGCAGCGTCTACCTTCTGCCAGCCAATATTATTCGAATTTTCTTCCGTATAATCGTAATCCCTGCGGATGGCTGCGAACGGATTCTCTTTTAAATAATCAAATTCAGTGATGGTGTTTTCGTCTTCATCCATGATCGCTGTTGCGCCGTTTACCTTTCCAGAGAAAGCAACAAGCGGCTCTCCCGGAACCTGAAAACGGATTGCTTCTGCGACCTGTTCCCGATCATACTCAGGATGTGCGTGTAAATACGCTTCAATCGCATACTTATAGCGGATAACTGCTGGACGCGAAGCTGCTACGATCATCGCTTTCGCCTGTCCGCCAAGCATCTTTGAAACATTCTTCATAAAATGCTCGATGATAAACTGCCCCTTCTGCATGACGTTTGTCGGATGAAGGGCTTCCCACATGGCAATCGTACGCATCGCAGCACGCTCATCCACGAGTTTATCGGATGCAAGTTCGTCTTTCAGCTGATAAGCTGTTTTATAAGGCATATATCCCTTCAGAACATCCAGAATATATCCTTCTTCGATTGCCTGCCGCATCGGATAAAGGTCAAAAGACTCTGGAATCGGTCGCCCTGTCTTTTGATCGAACTTTTCGGAATCCCGTCCAAACAGCGTCTTTGTTTCCGGCTTTGGTGTAGCGGTGTAAGCAAAGAAAGATACGTTCTCCGGCCATGAACGGTCATTCTGCTCCTTCTGGAAGTACGCGAGGATCATTTCCTCATCCGTAACACCTGCATCCGGTTCACCAGTCTTTTTTGACTTATCTTTTGCTGCAAGCTTTAAAGCCGCTTTCATTTTTCCCGCGAACTGTCCGGTCTGAGAAGAGTGTGCCTCATCGATAAGAACCGCGAAATTTGCACCGGTCAGCATATCATCGGTCGCAATCGCATCGAGTGCAAACGGGAATGTCTGAAGGGTAACAACGATGATTTCCTTACTCTGATGAAGCGCCTCGGCAAGCTGCTTATTCTTTGCGCCTTGAGAGCGTGTATCCGCATCTCCACCGATCATTTCAATAAGACCCGGTGTCTTTTTAAGCTGCTTGATGGTTCCTTTAATATTGGAGTCCAAGCCTACACGGTCCGTAACGACAATAACAGATGAAAATACCTTATCCCCATCCGGTTTCCGAAGATTGATCAGCTCATGTGCAGTCCACGAGATCGTTTCCGTCTTACCGGAACCTGCGGAATGTTCAATCAGATACCGCCGTCCGACGCCGTGATCCTTTACATCATTTAAGCACTTCGTTACGCAGCTCCACTGATGGAAGCGTGGGAATAACTGTGTGCGGACTTCCTTTAAGCGTCCTGTAGCATCATCTTTCTTTGATACATTTTCAAAAATGAAGTCATGGAAGATACGAAGCCAGTTTTCTTTCTGACAGATCTCATTCCAAAAATATCCGGTCGGATAATCGGTATCACCTTCCTGCATTGGGTCATTACCGGCATGTCCATCCGATGTACCCTTGTTGAACGGAAGGAAACGTGGTACTTCCGGTTCAAGATTCGTACACATCCAGATTTCTGACTCTGAAATTGCAAAATGCACTACGGCACCGCGCTTATACATGAGCAGCGGATTCTTTCTTCTGGTTCCCGGCTCGATCGGCTTTCTCTGAGTCTGATATTCCTCGATAGCATCATAGACTGTCTGTGTAAGCTCCGTCTTTACTTCTGCCGTTGCAACCGGAATACCGTTGATAAAGAACACTAAATCAAGTGACTTGTTGCCAGCCGTCTGATAATGGACCTGATGCATGACACGAAGGATGTTGGCATCATATTTTTCCTTGATATTCGGGATACGTACATCATCCGGGTAATGACCGGAGCACTCAATCGTCTGATATCCGGCCATAAAGAATCCATTTCGAAGTGTCTGTACCGTACCATCCACTTCAAGACTATGTACGAGATTCTTTTCGAGGTTTGACTTCCAACTGCCGCCAAGGTCTTTCTTCATCTTTTCGATCTTCTGCGGAGCAGTAGCTATGATATAGCTGATAAAATCATCCATATAAAGCGCAGTATCTGCGTCAAAGCCGTTATCATTTTCACTGATTTGCCATCCACTGCCAGACAGCTCGTTCAGCTTTCGGCTGATATAATGTTCAAAGTTTGTTTCAAGTCTGAGATCATCAGGCATTTTTCTTACCCTCCTTATCTGAGATAATAGGCAGCCTGTCTGCCAAGGTTTTCTGTAAGTGCTGATTCAAATGCTCTCGATACATCCCCGCATCTGCTTGCAGCATGTGTGCATTCATGAATCAATGTTCCGGCAAAGCTCTCAATGGACTGAAGCTGCGACCGTCTGATCCAGACGGTACGGGTTCTTGAATCCCATAAGCCGAGTGTAATTGTTTTCTTTTCATCCGTATATAATTCTTCTGATATTTTTACACTTGCAATTACACCCGGAAGCCCATCCATAAATGCCAAAATTTCAGGCATCATATTGTAGACTTCCTGTTCCTCCGGTGTGAGATCGGAGACCGGAATCGCATCCCCAGAGAAAGTATTATTTTTACGCTGATTGTATTTTTCAAGAGTCAGTACAGTACGGATGGATTTAGCCTTTTCCTTCAGCTTATACGGGATGATGAACACCTGATAGCCTTCATCCTGCGCATCCGATACTTCAGAACGACGTTTCACCGCTTCGTCACCCGTGATGAAAAGCAGTTTATCATTCTTTCTGGAAAGCTGTTCAATCACATAAAGCTGGACATCAATCCAGTTCATTTCATCGTGACCGCCGCCCTTTACGACTTCTCCGAGGTCCTTCATATACGCTTCAAGAACCTCTTCGTTTTCGACACACTTTATAATGTTTTTAACAGCATCCGTATAGGCTGCACGTCCAACATTATCACGTTCACGGTTCAGCGCCTTACGGAGCTTATTGGGGAGGTCTGTGATGTTATAGGAGAATAGAAAATTACTTTCTTCCGCAACTTTTACGCCGTGGATAAAGATTCCGGCATTGGATTTCTCCGGTGTTTCAAGGACACTGCCGAATCCTGTATCATCCAGAGTCTTTTCATGTGAAAAACAGAGGAAAAGGTTCTTGGCTTTTTCAATATCTGCATCCTTGCAGCCATCAAGTGAAACATCCGTGCCGACCATGTTCGAATCATCCGGGTCTGAGATCTCTGCATGAAGCGTCGTGACATCATCAAATCCTGCTTTTTTCATCTGCTTCAGTGTGATCACTCCATAACTGGAACGGATCGTCACATGAATCCCATTACGATAGAACACGGCAAGGGAATCTTTCAGTCCAACACCAAACTTTCCGATAAGTCCTTCTGCAGAGAGCTTTTCATCATTCTCATTCTGTGTGAGATGGTGGTAGTTAAGCCCCCGCCCGAAATCTGTGATATGCCAGACACCATCGTCTTTACGGATACTGATGTCTTTTGTTCCGGTCAGCTTCTGTTCGTCCAGAGCGTTTGCAATAATTTCACGGATAGCGTGGTATACTTCCCAGTTTTCCAGTATTTTTTCTATGTTGAGGTCAAATTCTTTAGTCATTTTTTGCCTTTTGCCTCGTTAATACTCTGTGCCTTTTCTTTTCGCAATTCTCGATGAATATAATATAACGTGTCTTCTATTAGCTCCTCAAAGAGAACGATATCTTCTTTTGTATTACAGTTTTCATAGTGAGTTTCATTATTTCCAAGCCATTTACATGCCATCAGAGCTGTTTTTGCATCTGAATCACGGAAGTAACTTTCAATACGATTGTGTAAAGACATTGCAAGAATCTTATCTTTTTCAGCGGAATGTTTGTTGATAGCAAAATCCGTAATCAGTTGTTCTAATGCTTTTCTAAAACCCATTCCATATAAATCGGACAGACCCTCATTTTTTGCGATTAAGCATTGTCTATAGATATCGTAAAATCTTGGCGATATTTTTCTTATTTGCTCATCTATACTTATTTCAGACGCAGAATATGGATATACCGCCTGTGATTCTTCAACTATATCAGGCTCATCTTCATTATTATCATTGGTTTTAACGACCATATGATGTTCGGTTACGAATCCATGGTGGCAGTGCGAACAAATATGTATCGAGAAAACGTTAAACTTCTCCTGTTCTTGAGAATAAAGGTCATGGTAATTCCGCCATGAATTTTGCGACAAATCTATTCCAAAATGGCAAATTGGGCATTCATCAGCTGAATTCACTTCAAGTGATAACCCATTGCAACCTAAAAATCCACCAATCCCCATGGTATCCTGCAGGAAAGTGGGGTCCAAGGCTTGTATGTTTGAAAGTACTATTTTTCTCATTCAATCACCTCATTTCTACAATCAATTTTTCCGGTTACTGCATAGTAAATGAGAGATTTCTTATATTCCTCCCATTTTTCGATTGCTTTCTTTTTCTTTTCAATGGCATTGTCGATAGCAGTGCATTTGGTTTTGATATAAGAAACAATCTTTTCCTGCTCTCTGTCTGTTGGGTGGAGTACAGGCATTCTTATGAACTCCCAGTAATCCAAACTTTGTCTTAAACCACCGCCCATGCTATAAAACACCTTTGATATATCATAGCAATGCAAGAGATAATGATAGTATGTAGAATTAACATCCTCTTTAGGTCTAAGAGTCATATAAGCAGACGTAATAATTCCTCGTTCAGTTACCAATCCAGTTCTTAAACTTCTATGGTCGTTCTGTAAATCTGTACCACGAATAACTATGTCTCCATCTTCGACAATGTTATATCCATCGAATGATTCTGGTAAAAGTCCTTCTTTGGTATCAATATTTTTACGAATAATACGCCCATAGCTTAATGAAAGAAGATTGTTTTCATGTAAATGTGTATTTTTGTTAATTCTCCGTGAAAAATAAGTGCGTAATTTCTTTACATCCCAATCCTCCGGTATCTCTCCAATCCATTCCACGCCAGAATCCTTCATCTTTGCATTCGGGTCAATTCCCTTGGTAACTGCTTTAGTGATAACCGCCTTCTTGTATTTTTCCAGTTTTTCAATGGATTTCTTCGTCTTTTCGATGGCAGTGTCGATAGCAGTGCATTTGCGGTCGAGGAAGTGGACGATTTGCTGCTGGTCAGTAGGAGATGGACATAAATACGTTTGTTCTCGTACTTTGTCTTGACTTATATTTGGTTGTCCTCCTCCTACAGATTTGCGTATAAAATCAGTCTTGCAAACTTCCAACCAATATTTTAAATAGTCAATATCATTATTATCATTTGGTTTAATTATACAACACGCTTGATTGGTGCATGCGTCTATCGAAGCTATAGATACATTGCCAACCGAAGCACCATACATTGCTATCACAATGTATGGTTTATGATAAATTTTCAGTGCAGAGCACCTTTGAATTGCTTGTTCTGTGACTGTTTTTGATGTTTTTGTTATTATTGGTGTATTATATAAATCTCCACTCTGTATCCACGCAATATTTCCATCATAAAAATTTGAGTTATCACTATTTGGCGTTGTTCCACTTCCCATCTGGACAACTGCATGTTTTATTCTCTTGACGTCCCAATCTTCCGGTATTTCCCCGATCCATTCCACACCAGAGTCTTTCATTTCCCTACTCATGCAAACACCCCTTTCAGAGCTTCTTCGATTTCTGGCTCCAGCGCTTTGATCTCTGCCATAATGTCTTCCGGCTTACGCGGAGCTTCATAGTGGTAGAAGTATTTATCAAAGGAAATCTGCGTTCCGACAACACCTACCTGATGATCGCCCATGATTCCGGTATCAACTACAGATTCGTCCACCCACGCATCCGGCACATACGGATATACTTCCTTTTCCATGTACTCGTTGATGTTTTGTGTATATGGAACCTTCTCCGTATCCTTTAAGTCTGCATCTGCTACTGGCTTTCTGTTCTTATCGTAAACGATGTCTTCATCTGATTCCGTCTTTACACCAAACACCTTGATAAATGCTTCCTGAAGCTGCTTGTTTGTGACTTCCGGCTTTTCAAGCTTATCTCTGAAATCAGAAGAGTGGCTGATAAACCAGTTATACTTTACGGTCTGTCCGTCATAAGCTGCTACGACACGTTTCAGAGAGTCTTTATTACTATTAGAGAGCTTCTGCATAGCTTTGATGGTGAATAAATCACCCCATTTATCAAGATCAAAGGTAACGACCTGCTTTAATGGACGCTGAACAGTAACGGCACGGTACATGAATTCCTCGACAGGAAGCAGCACGGATTTACCATGGTCATGTCCGTCAATATAAGTCTGAATGATCCACTTCATTTTGTCTTCCGGGACATCCTTACGCTTGTTACCAAGAGACTTTCTGCGAAGCTCTCCGCAATCAGAAGCATCGATAAGCTGGATCATACCCTTACGAGCTTCATCTTTTTTTGTGTTTAAGATCCATAAATAGGTATTGATTCCGGTACGGAAGAAAATGTCAGTCGGGAGCTTTACTACGCAATCAACGAGATCCTTCTGGAAAAGCCATCTTCTGATATCAGATGGGCCGGAACCTGCATCACCATTAAAGAGAGGAGAAGCGGATAATACGATGCCACCCTTGCTGCCGCCTTCCTCGGCTGTCTTCATATGAGCGACCATATTCTGAATGAAAAGCATGGAGCCGTCACTGATGGAAGGAAGCCCGGCACCGAATCTTCCTGCGAATCCATGTGCAGCTTCAGATCTTACTTCGTCAGCTTCCTTTTCCCACTTCTTACCGTAAGGCGGATTCGATACGCAGTAATCAAACTTCTTATCTGGGAACTTATCATCTGAGAGAGTGTCCCCATTTTCGATATGTGCGGATAAGTCCTTGGTCTGGTCATAAACGTCCTTCTGCTCATCTGAAACATTACGAATAAGGAGATTTGCCTTACCCATCGCCCATGTAACACCGGAAAGCTCCTCACCATAAGGAACAATAACTGCTGGGGCCTTCATCTCTTTATTTTCATGCCACTCATTCAGAAGATCGAGTGCGTCTGTGATAAATCCTCCGGTTCCACAGGTCTGATCATACAGTGTACGGACAATACCTGTGTCAGAACTCATTAACTCATCATCATTTGCAAAGATCATACCAACACAAAGACGAACTACATCCTTCGGAGTCATGAAGTCCTCGGCGTCCTCCGCAATCTCATCACCGTATCGCTGAATCAGATGCTCATAGATGTCAGACATATCACGGTCCGAAACTGTAGCTGAATCGAACGGGAGGGCAGAAAACTTCTGACATATCGAGTAAAGCATGCCGTGATCCTGAAGCTTTTTGCATGTGCTTTCCATATCGAACTTCAGCATGATATTACGGGCATTTGGAGAAAAACCATTGATATAAGAATCAAGAGCAGCGTATGTATCACCAGCACCAAGATTGTTCAGTCTGAACGGGGTAACATTATAAAACGCCTTGCCGGAATACTGGCAATAGTTATCGGATTCACGTCCCCAGTCCTTTTCATGTTCCTTTACTGCATCACATACCGCAGTTCTTGTTGATTCAAGAGCACATTCCAGTCTGCGAAGAAGTGCAAACGGAAGTACCACCTTGTTGTAATCCGCACGGGAAATTACATCCCTTACATAATCCGCAATGTTCCATATTTCGTTGACGTAATCCAGATTCGTTTTTTTCTGTGCTTCAGCCATCATCGTTCTCCTTGTACTTTGTATTTTTCATAAATCAATATGTCTGAAATCAGCTCATTGAACCGATATAAAATGCAAATTTTCAACCACTTATTGAGGAATCTCTACTTATCATTGTACTACTAGTGGGGATATTTTTCAACCAGTTATTGAGGAAACACGCATTCCAGTAACGACATGAAAATACCGAGCAAGAATCATCTTACTCGGTAAGTTTGTATGACATCCTTCAACGGTTTTCAACCTGCGAACATCATAAAGATTATTATTCGGAATATGAGTTTTCAACCACTTATTGCGGTTAGCCAAATATTTCTTTGAGGTTGGTGCTGGAAAATATAATTTCGTATGGACTCTATAAGGATCCTCTGTTCGTCGACTTCCAGCTTGTTTAATTAGAGAAAATTAAATTTTGCCTAATGCCAGTGTACGTTAAATATGCACTGGCATTTTTATGGACAATTTTACAAGAATGTCCATGTATGGACAAGAACTGATAAGTGAAGATTGCTTTTTAGTTATATGGTTGGTAAATTATAAGCAGATGGACATCTGTACATAAATATTCAGCTGGAGTGATTGAAATGAAATTTAAATTATCAGATAAAACAAGCAGATTTGCGAAACGGACATTAGCAGATTTTTCAGAAAAAATGATTGTAATGCTGGCAGATATGTCGTTAGAAGAGATTTCTGTCCAGAAAATATGCGATATATGCAATTATCCAAGGTCAACATTTTATAACTATTTTGATGACATTTATGATCTTATGGATTATTGCTGGATTGCAATTATGAAAGATATGGATATAGAAAAATATCTGAATATTCAGGGAGAACAAAACACAGAACAGATATTTTCTCTGTTATATGGATATCTTGACCAGTATAGACCACAGATTTACCGGATTTTAGTAAAAAATAATCTGGAGGGAAGATGCATGGCTTCTCTGCGTGCTTTTATGAAAAAACAGATAGGGCAGGTAATAAGCAAATGTCCTGGAACGAAAGATTTTCCTGTGCGGGAAGATGTTATGGTTGACTACTATGCTGCTACGCTTGAAATGCTGCTTGAAAAATGCTTTTTTACAAAGGAACAGCTAAGCAGAGAGGAAGCATTACAAGCAGTCCGATTTCTGCTTGGCAGTGTGGAAAAGGAGGCTCATAAAAAATGATTTTGTATTTCAGCGCAACAGGAAACGGAAAATATATCTCAGAACAGATTGCAGAGAAAACAAACGAAACATGCATGTCTATCGTAGACTGCATCCGTGAAGATAAGTATGTTTTTTCTGATGAAACAATACTTGGAATTGTTGTGCCGACTTATTTCTGGCGTCTTCCACGGATTGTTACAGAATATCTGGATAAACTTAGGACAGAAAATTGCGGATATACATTTTTCCTTGCCAGCTATGGAACGACAACAGGTAAGGCAGGCAGTATGGCGAAGGACATTATGGCTCGTCATGGACAGAAGTTTGATGCGTATTATAGTGTAATCATGCCTGATACATGGACACCGGTGTTTGACCTTACGGATAAGAATAGAGTAGATAAGTGGCTGAGTGACGGAAAAAAGCAGTTGGAATTTGCTATCAACAATATAATTTCAAAAAGAAAAGGTAATTTTATAGACAGAAAATTACCAAAGTGGGTAACTGCAATTCCGGCAGCTTATATGTATGCGACAGAGAGAAAAACAAAAAATCTGTCAGTAAACAAAGACGCATGTGTCGGTTGTGGTGTCTGTGTGAAAAAATGTCCGGTCAGGGCGATACAGATGGAAGAGGGATGTCCGGTCTGGAAAGTGGAAGAATGTGAAATGTGTCTTGGATGTCTTCACAGATGTCCGAAATTTGCAATCAGCTATGGCAATGGAAAACGAACAGACATGGGCAGTATAAAAATCCGTATACTAGAATTTAGGAGGAAATATGGCGGATATAGCAGTAATTACAGGAGCGTCATCAGGTCTTGGAGTAAAGTTTTTAGAGGCAGTAGTAAACAGATATCCGCAGATGGATGAATACTGGATATTAGCAACGAGTCTTCTTATGATGGGCTAATCAAAAGACTGGAAAATGAAAAACCAAAGGTAAAAGTGCTGATCAATAATGCAGGATATGAAAAATCAGGCAAATTTGTTGATATGGGACAAGAAGACATTTTAAATATGATTTCTGTTAATATTAAGGTGATGACAATGATTCAGAGAATCAATCTTCCTTATATGCAAAAAGGCAGTTACACAATTATTACATGCTCGGTATCTTCATTTGCACCGGTTCCAAATCAGACAGTATATAGCGCAACGAAGAAATATGTTTATTATTTTGGCAAAGCACTTCGTGAGGAGTTACTGGATAAAGATATCAATGTACTTCTTCTTTGTCCGGGGAATATGGATACAGAAATGAATCCAAAAGGACAGGGACAGCAAAGCCAGAAAATCAATAAGCTTCCGTTTCGGGATATGTCAGAAATCACAGCTAAAGAATTGGAAAAGGCAGAAAAGGGAAAAGGCGTTTATACACCGGGGATGTTTTATAAATCCTATCGAGTTGTAAGTAAAATTTTTCCATCATTATGGATGATGAAGTTAGCAAAAAAATTTTATTAAAGACAGTGACAACTTCAAGTTTGTAAAACTGATGGAATAAAAAAATGTAAAGCTGGGAGCATTAGCTTCTGGCTTTTTAAGTTAAAGCAAATAGAAGTAAATAATGGTCAAAAAACAATCGACATCCGACCTCACACACGTTATAATATAGGTAATCTAATAAGAAAACAGTGTTATCATTACCGCATATTGAGTGAGAATGGTAGCCATAAATATGAATTCGTAGGAACGGAATGGTTGAACCCTCAGGGTGACAGTGTCACTCATTTGTCAGCGAGAGGTGCTTAACTTAGATGATTTTCAGTTTCCTTATTTTGACATGGATTTACAGGAAGAGTAGAAAAATCAATGATTTCATTGACTTATCTTAACTCAAAATAATATAGGTTTCCAACGGGGACTTGAACTCCTAAGGGGCAGTTGAGGGTTCGATTCCCCCAGGGAACATTGGAGCAAAGCAGCAATGACATGAGAAAGGTCATTGCTGCTTTTTCTGTGCTATTTCCGTTTTGCTTTGTAAATGGAGTAATTACCATTGATGATAAAATAACTGTTTCAGATGCTTTTTAAAGGGAATTGCTTCCGGATACTTATCCATGCTCTTGGATAAAATTTCATTTTAAAGTCAACGACTGTTTTCAGAAGGTCTATGTGAGAAAAAGCAACATCTTTTACTGGGGTCTGGCCATTCTATAGAGATCGTAGTAATGTCTGGAATACCGTTGCGGCATATTTAGATGTTCCGGTCTGTTGGCTTCATGATGAAATGCGGGGCTTATGGAGAATGCCTTTTATAATAAAGAAAATTTCAATCTGCAGATGAAAATCAGGATGAAGGCAGCAGTACAATTACTGTACCGGATGGAGTGGATGTGGAGTTGCTGATGAATGTACTGGGAAATCCAGAGATGGCTGCGTTGTTTGTGTCACTGGCAAAAACAATGAAGACATGAAACTAATAAAAATTGCGATATTGTATGGATAAATTATCTATACAGTATCGCTGTTTTTATGTTAATATATATGAAAATGGAAGGATATTTGGGAGAATTTTGTAAGATATATAGCACATACATGGAAGGGGAAAGTAATGTTAACAATAAACCAGTTAATGAAATATTTGAGGACAAAACATCATATTGCTGTTAAAAGTAATCAAGCGCAGGATTTACGAAACATGGGATATTATCACGGCTTTAAAGGCTATCGTTTTATTCGTATACCAAGTCAGAGAATTCCGTTTACGTCTTTAGATGAAATTATTGCGTTGAATAAATTTGATATGCATTTAAAAGCACTTTTTTACCCTAAAGTAATGTTTATTGAAAATGCTCTAAAAAGTTATGTTATTGAATCAACTTTGAAAAACGCAAAATCGGAGAATTTGGATGCTATTTTTAACAAATCAATTACTGATTATCGATCATATACTCCGGGAAGTGATATGTATCATAAACAATATGCTAAGAGAATGATGCTCAAAGGTAAGATAAATAGTGCATTGATTCGAGATTATGGAAATAATAAAAAAACAGTGAATCATTTTTTTGATGCAGATAAATCAATACCGATATGGGCAATATTTGAATCTCTTACTCTTGGAGAATTTGGTACATTTTTTGCATGTGCAAATTCTGATGTTAAGTTATATACATCAGCAACATTACACCTTCCCAACAATCTTGATTCAGATGGAAAAATAACAGAGTATATTATATATTCGTTAAAGGATCTTAGAAATGCGGTTGCACATAATAATATTATTTTTGATACAAGATTCAGAACGGGTAAGATAAATCAAAGATTAGTGGCTCTGTTAGAAGCAGAAGTTGGAATTGTAAATTTTGATTTTAAATATATTTATGCGTACATTATTCTTTTGACATATGTTTTGAGAAAAATGGGAGAATCCAAGACAACATGTAAACAATTTTTGAATGCGTTTATTTCATTGACTGATGAATTACGTAATCAGCTTCCAGCAAACGTATGTAATCAAATTTTGGGAACCCAGCAACGTTCTCATCTTAGGCAATTACAAAATTTTATTAGTAATTCCTGATAGAACTTGCATAAATTTTGACCATATGGTATATTATATCTATGAATTGCGGTGGACGTCTTCGGACAACACCTTGAAAGAGCTTGATGCGTCGGGCTCTTTTTTTATTGTAGTATGAGAGTGAAAATATGGTATTGAAACAAATGGAAAGGTTATAAGATATGGGAAATCACACAAAAGAAAATAAGTAAAAAAAGAAACAACGAGAGAAATTACAATTTTGATCCGTGAAGGCCTCATTTGTAGCAGGGTTTATTGTAATTATTACAATTTTTAAGGAGCTTTATGAATATTTTAGAAGCGAATTACCATTATACGTAAATGGAATATATGTACTGCTATGTTTGATTCTTATGTTAGGAATTTTAGGAACGGAAAAATTTGATAAATATCTAAATTCAAAAGGTGTTGAGAATTTTGGGACTTCCTTGACGGTTGGTTCTATTTTAATTTTTGCTTTGGAAAATTCTATTTTTAAAATAAAAATGGATGCAATAGAAGCCATTGAAATATGGTTGATATTGGCAACTATTGTGATTGGTGCATTGTACCTTCTATTTTGTAAATATGAAAAGCAGTGAAAAAACACTATATTCTTGCCTGTGGTATCAGGCCTGTCGGAAGAGTCCGTTCAGATTAGATAAAAACAATCTATTCTGAACGGGCTTTTTTGCGTGAGCAATGAGTCAAGGTCCAAGCTTGCTTGAGACTTTGACGAATGTCGCGACAACGAGAGAGCATCGCGAGTGCGTTCAGGGAAAGGAAGTTGCCTATGGAAGAAAAGAAGGAATTGCTGGATTAGGATGAAAGAGTTGTAGAGATTGAGCTGGAAAGACTTTTGGGATTATTGTGAAGAGAGGCAGAGGGAAGAACGTATAATAGCAGAGATGAAAATTTAGAATTCCAAGACTTGACTACCCCCATTGCCATACCAAAAAAAATACAGTAAAATAATAACAAATCTGTAAGACACAAGGAGTAACAGTTATCATGCAGTTTAAGAAAACACTGGAAATCAAGGCAAATCATAAGCGGGTGGTAATCGATGTCGCAGATATACTATATATCAAGGCATCGGTGAATGACTGTTACATCCATGTGACAAGTGGAAGCGTATATAAGACAAGAAGCACCTTAGAGGCAATGGAGGCACAGGTCGGGGAATATTTTCTGAAAGTGCATCGTACCTATCTGGTGTGTATCATGGCAATCCATGCATTAGAAGATACGCTGACACTTATCAATGGAGAAGAGATTAACTACGCAACCCGCAGGAAAATCTATTCCTGTAGATGTCATAAACAAGGTTTCAGGTGAGAGGTATTCTGTGAATCTGTCACTTGCTTATGACGGAGAGTTTGGTTTTACAGCAACACTCACAGTCAATATGGAGCCAAAGAACTCAGGTATGTATGCAAACCTGTTCTACTACAACGAGCAGACGGGAAAGCTGGAGTTCGTCAGTGCTGGACAGATTGATTCGGATGGAAATGTTGAACTTGCCTTTACACACGCATCTGATTACACAATCGTTGTAGAAGCCAATATTATGAGTGATAATAGTCAGGTAGACAACAATGCTGATAAAACCATTCCGGCACCTAAGACAGATGACAACATTTCAAAATATGCATGGAATAATACGATAATCATAATTATAGGTATCTGTATTATATTGATTATATTTGGAGCAGTGCTCTATGTAAGGAAAAAGAGTGGTTCAGAGGAAGAATAAATATCTGAAATAATAAAGAAGTAAGAAAAGAGGCAGTGCCATGATTTGATTGGTGCTGTCTTTTTTTATGATACTGGTTTCCTAGTGCATCTTTTTTAGTGCTGTAAAAGTAATTGTTGCGTTAACACGTTCGGCAATTAAGCTGTGACAATATACAATAAACATGGTCAAAAAATCATCGATATCCGATCTACAGCACGTTATAATATAGTTAATCTAATAAGAAAACCAAGGATTTCCTTGACTTAGGTTGACTAATCATTGTATGTATTTACAGTGGTATCTCGAGCTCCTAAGGGGCAGTTGAGGGTTTGATTCCCACAGGGAACATTAATAACTAGGGTGTGTGCTTTAAGTTAAGTTTGTTATTGAGCCTGCTATGCTGTATTAGAATAGACAAGGTTAGGTTTATTATATGAGATGAAAGGAAAACATACATGAAAGTATATATAGATTTTGACGATGTATTATGTGAAACAGCAAAATATTTTACAAAAATTGCAAAAGAATTATTCGGGATTGATGTGCCTTACCGTGAAGTGCAGTTTTTTAATCTGAAAAAGACTTTTGATTTGAGTGATGAACAGTATGAAGAGATGATGAAGGCAGGACATCTGCCAGAAAATCTGTTAAATTATGAGGAAACTACAGGGGCAGCAGATACTATTAATAAATGGGTTGATGAAGGCCACGAAATCTTTATTATCACGGGAAGACCTTTTAATTCGTATGAGCCATCAAGAAAATGGCTTGATGAACACAATCTTAAAAGAGTTCCATTATACTGCGTTGATAAATATGGTCGTGAAAGCAGTAAACAGGACTATGTATATAATATGACTTTAGAGCAGCTTTATAATATGATGTTTGATTTTGCAATAGAAGACTCACCTTCAGCTTTTGAGCACGTTATGCATTTTGATAATTGTAAGGTAGCAGTGTTTGACCGCCCTTGGAATATACACGAAGAGCTTCCTGATGACAGGTTTGTGAGGTGCGAAGGGTGGAAGGAGATTGACAGGTTATTCGAGGAATATTTTAAGCAATAGACGGATAATTAATAATGTGATAACAGCCACCAGCATAATAACCTGTTTACCTGACAGGAGCATATCACAATAAAGCTGGTGGCTGTTATTATATTATTATGTACAATAACGGAAGGTGCGGTCAGTTATAATTCTTGCAAATATAAGTCCAAGTGGAAGTGCTATTATTATCATAACTGCGGAGGTGAACCACGAAACCGCTTCTGTCAGTGACATAATTCCAAAGTTATATATTGCACGGTACAGGTAAAGTCCGGGAACCATAATAACAATGGAAGGCACGGTTAATGATATACGTGGATAACCATTATATTTTTTAATAAATGAAGCGAGCAGTCCGGCAGTTACAGCTCCGATAAATGCGGCTGCGGCAGCAGGTATGGCAGTAAAGTCAACAAGCTCAAGACGGAGTGTGTTGGCAATAGCACCTATAACAGCAGTGGTTGCTGCCATTGGAATAGAGCTGTTAAACATAATTGAAAATCCAAATACACCGCAGAAGCTTGCAATTAATCTTAAAATAAGATGAGTTATATTGCCAATATTCAGGCTGGAGAATTCCTCAGGCTGTAAATGCAGAATTAATGCCATAATCCACGCAAATACAGTTGCCACAAGAACTATGATTGCTGAATAAGTAAGTCTTTCAATACCTGAACGAAGGTCAAGCTTGGCAAGGTCAATTCCACTTGTTATAAATGGAAAGCCGGGTATTATAAAGAGCATAGAGCATATATATCCGGCTTCGTGTACTGACGGTATGTTAAACAGCAGAATAGCGAGTTTAAGCAGTATTGCATATATAAGACACGAAGCTGATATAGAGGCAGCTATATTTAAAAATAAAGTAAAATGGTGCTTAATAAGCTTTGTTCTTATCAGATTACCTGCACCGGCGGCGATAAAAGCAAAAAGCATTTCAATAGGTCCGCCACCAAGAAGAAATGTAAAGGCACAGCACGCAAGAGCAGCGGCAAGTCCAAGCTTGACCGGTGAATACAGGGTATGTATCTGTTCAATTTCATCCAGACGTTTATGAATTATTTCACCGGTAAGATGAGCTTCTTCGTTTGGAAAGTTATCGACAAACTGCTCCATACGGTAAAGCTTTGATGTGTTGACACCTGTATTAGCTATGCTGAGTGACTGGGAAACGCAGTCATTTCCGTCAAAACAGTTAAATTCAATAGACATAAGTCCAACATCAACAGTACAGGTTACGCCAAGCTCCTTGGAAAGTCTGTTCATAGATGTACGCACACGCCACGCACCAGTACCACACGAAAGCATAATCAAGCCGACACGTCCGATAACAGAAGCCTTTTCGATAAGGTCAGCATCGGCAATCAGTGCATTGCTGTCAGCATTGGTATAATCATGCCAGGGTATTTCCATATGATTTTTTTCCATAATATCTATATAATTAGTCTTTGGCATATATAATCTCCTCAGCTTTCTTAACGTGATTTTCAAGATTTTTCAAAAAGATAGAATTAGGGAGAAATATTCCCAATTCATCAAAATGCCTGTTATTATCTACATATGAGTCCTGACCATAGAAGATGTATGCCATAGGGAGATTTTTCTCAAGCTTAAGCATAAGATCCCATACGGCGCTGTAGGCTTCAGCTTCGGTTTCCTTAAGCTTTACCGTGTCAGGAAGTTCGCGTATAAGCAGTATTCCTGTATTTTCTTCAAGAATCTGCTGTTCAATAACAGATGGGTCATCACCATATTTGTGGCTGTATCTGTAAGCTTTGGCGAAATATATATTTTTATTATTATGAAGATTTTTATAAATGTTATAAAAATGCTGATAATCTTTTTCGTGGACTACATTTTTATATTCTGATAAGAGCATACCATTATCGTCAGTCATAATAATAGGATTTTGTTTTCCGTCAGCATTGAAACGATATGGAATAAGAAAAGAATTCCTCAGTAAGTCAAACAGTGTGTTCTGGCTTATAGCCATAAGAAATGCCGATAAGTCTTTATTAATATAACAGTTAAATAATGCTTCGGTAAATTCTAGTGGCGAAATTTCCGTTCCAGAATCATCATTGCAGAATAAATTATCGCAGAATGTCTGAAAAAGCTTGTTATATGCCCACGAATCGCTTAAGATTTTATCAAATAAAACTTTAGCTTTTTCTTCACGGGGAAATATTGTTTTTTCTATCATAAATATCCGACCTTTCTTATATTTTTATTTCGACAGTTATTATACTATTGAATTGGCAATAAGTGAAAAATATAAATAATATAATTGCCATAACATTATGGTATAATGAGCGCAAAAGTTATGGCATAATGAATAAAAAAGTATCGGGGAAGCTTAAGCTGACAAAGGAGAAAGGCATATATATGCCAGAAATGACAGCCTTTGATGTGAAAGCCTGAAGAATTAAACAGTTAGAAAGTTCACCTTAAATATATTAATGATAAAAAATATCTGGCGAATTATGATAGTTGAAAACGTAAATAAGCTGTACTATAATTACGTTGACATATTACAAAGACTATTTTTGAAAGGTGAACAACGTGAAACAGATATACAGAGTAGATAAGGGCGGTAATCTTGCACAGGCTCTTAGTGGGATTACCGCGCCAAAATTATTATTATTAATGTCCAATAAGGAACAGTTTGAGAAGCACGTAGAGGAATTAGAACAGCATTTCCCGGGTGTTCCAAGTATTGGCTGTATAGGTGGAAGCTACGGAGGACAGACAGTTGCTGTAGATAATGGTGTGGCAGTTATTGCCATTGATGGCAACTTAAATGTAGTAACTAATGTGCTTGAGGAGGCTTCAACTATGCCGGTAAAGTACATCGGAAGACTTGAGTCAGATATAAGTAAGGTTGGTGCCTCAGAGAGTAACACAGTATGCCTTGACTTCTGTTCCGGCAATGATGCGTGTGTGCTTACTACAATATATAGTGTTCTTGGAAAGAAACACATATCACTTGTAGGCGGAACTGGTGACGGAGGAAAAGTATCAGTTAATGGCAAGGTTTATGCCGATGCTGACGTGTACGCGCTTATCCGTAATAATGAAGGTAAGATTAAAGTTTATAAGGAAAATATATATAAGCAGGTTCCAGATTGTCGTTTTATTGCATCTAAAACTGACCGCAGCAAGTATCTTATAGGAGAACTTAATGGAAAACCAGCAAAGAAAGTATATCAGGATATATTAAATATCGGTGATAAAGAGATGGCGACACAGACATTTAAAAATCCATTAGGTAAGATGAATGGTCAGGATATATGCATAATATCTATTAAAGAGGTTGTTGGCGATAAGCTTGAGTGTTATCGTCAGGTCAATGATTCTGATGTTCTTACATTGCTTGAATCACAGGATATATCCCAGGTTGTTGAAAATACTATTAATCAGATAAAGAAAGATTTTACGCACATATCAGGTGTATTTTCTATTAATTGTGTACTCAGGTACTTACTCTTCACGCAGGAACATTATTTTGATACATATCTTAAGTCTATGTCGGTATTGGGCGACCATGCCGGACTGATAGGTTATGGTGAGCATTATAACCAGCAGTTTGTCAACCAGACAATGACTTGTGTTGTATTTGAATAAATGTTACTGTTTAAAGTCCGTTTTAAAAATGCTGTGAATTAAATATGAGTCAGCAGCTAAAAGCAGATGATAGAAAGAGGAGATGATTATATGTTCGGTAGAAAATCAAAAGCACAGAAAGAAATAAATGTTGTAAATGAAACGAAGGTACCTTTGGACATGCATCCGATAGTGCATGTAGCTGACAGTATTCTTGAATATCAGAGGCAGCTTGCACAAAGGGAAGTAGAGTCGCTTGATGAGATGTCAGAAGTGCAGAAGGCTTTTAAGCTTGCAACTAATGAAAATGAAAGATTAAAAGACCAGGTACAGGAATTATCGTCAGTATTTGCTGATGTAGGACAGATAGCAACAAGTTTTGATAGTGTAAAGAATGAAATCGTTGCATCGGTAGGAGAGGCACAGCAGAAAATAGATGATTTAAAGAGCAGTTCGGCCGATGTAAGTAAGAGCTTTGATGAGATAAAGAGCGCATTTGGCGGAGTTCAGACATCTGTACAGCAGATTAAGGATTGTATGCAGCAGATTATAGCAATCGCTAACCAGACTAATATGCTTGCGCTTAATGCTTCGATTGAGGCGGCAAGAGCAGGCGAGCAGGGAAGAGGCTTTGCTGTCGTTGCCAATGAAGTCAAAAATCTTGCGGATGAGATTAAGACTCTTGTAAGTACGGTTCAGGGAAGTATTTCTGATGTAGAACATGGAACAGAGCAGCTTAATACTAATATTGAGGAGTCACAGTCAGCATTTGGAAAGAATGTTGAAGATGCTGATGCGGCATATGGAGTGTTTGAACAGATAATACAGGCAGCAGACGGAGCAGGGCAGGTACAGGAAGAGATTGGTGAAGTTACACATTCATCAGAGAAGAAACTTTCAGAGGTTAAAGACTGTTTTGATAATCAGGAGCAGCAGCTTCAGCAGGTTCTTGCACATATTGAACATGCCAATGACCTGGGAACAACGAAGAGTTCTATGTTTGAGGATATGAACAATCTTGTTGCACAGCTTAGTCCTATGGCTAAAGATATAGAAAAAAATTACCGATAAAAATATTCAGGAGTCTTCTAAGCAGGTTGTTGGTGTAATCAAGGCAATAGAGGAAATAGCAAGCCAGACTAATCTCTTATCACTTTAACAAAAGAAAAGACGTGGTGTGATAATAGTAGATTTTAAAATATGATAATGTATAATGTAGTGCGTGAGTGTTATATATATTTGCAGTCAGCAGATAATATAAGTGTTAAAGTATAAATATTGTAAGTATTATATTTTATGTGAGCCTTAGGTGTTTATGGCTTGTGTGAATTTTAATGCGGGTAATATAGTAATAAAAAGGTATGTTTGATAAGAATAAAAAGTATAGAATAATAGGTGTTATTGTTGTAATCGTTGCGATAGCAGTATTATTTGCAGCGAATATAAGAATAAGAAGTGTAAGGCAGTACAGGTCGGATGCCAATAATCTGGTGCAGGAGCAGCAGAGTATAAGTGACCTGTTAAACAGCACCACAAAGGATGAAGTGGATAATAAAGAGAGCAGTGCTACGCGGGATGATGGCGCCGGTGACGATAATAATCCGTCAGATGATACGGATATAATGTCCGAAATGTTCAATAATTCATCTGAGCAGGAGAATGAAAAAGACGATACTGGCAACAGTGATTATAATGCTGGTGCAGGAGAAAATGTCGTTGTTAGTGATAATGTCAGCATCAATGACGATAACAGCCAGAGTGGTGGAGATAGTCAGAATAGCAGCAGTACAGGTGGCGAGGACATTTCTAAGGATGATAATTCAGACAGCGGCAGTGACAAAGCTGATAAGAAGCCAGCAATTATATCCTGTACAATAGAGATAAGGTGCGATGAGGCGACAGCTAAAAAGTCGTCCATAGATAATCCAGGAATAAGAGAGCTTATACCAGATAGTGGAATTATATTAGGCCAGATATCTTATTCGGGATATGAAGGCATTAGTGCCTATGACGTGTTATCAGCAGCAGCCAATATGAATGGCATAAGTGTGGATACCAAATGGACAACACAGTATGGCGGTGTATATGTAACTGCGATAGCAGGACTTGAGGAGATGATGGTAGGAAGGTGGTCAGGATGGATGTACAGTGTGAATGGCAAAGTTCCTATGACAACTGCAAGTTCTTATAATGTGGAAAATGGAGATGCTATTGTGTGGTATTATTATGCACCATAGCCTATATTATGAAGTATATCATATGTATTAGAGATTTAGCCGGAAGGAGAGATGTGTATGGAAAGAAAGTATATCGGCCAGATACATCCTGCTGTCGGCTTTTTTTATATTGCAGCAGTACTCGTTATAACTATGATTACGATGAACCCGTATCTGCTTGCCATATCATGTATAACTTCAATTATTGTTATGGGCTATCTGAAAGGGCTTTCAGAGCTTAGGAAAAATATTGTACCTGATATATCTGTAATTATATTTACAGTCGGTATACAGCCGGTGTTTTCAGGAAGCGGAAAGACTGTGCTGTATTATGTAAATGACAGAGCGGTATATCTTGAAGGTTATATATACGGACTTGTAATTGCCATGCTTCTTATAACGGTATTTAACTGGTGTACGGTTATGAGAATACTTATGGACTCCGAGAAATTAATGTATCTTATCGGCAGATTATCTCCGACACTTGCAATGATGATTACTATGATATTAAGGTTTATTCCGCTTATGAGACAGAGGTATAGAGTTATACACGAAGGTCAGGTAGGAATGGGAAGATATAATAATCCGTATAGTAAAAAGAAAAATGTGTTGTATGCGTTCATGGGTTTTATTGAAAAAATCAGACATAGAATAAAAGAAATATCAATACTTATATCCTGGTCACTTGAGAATTCAATAGAAACTTCTGATTCCATGGAGTCGCGTGGATATGGACTTAAGGGAAGGACAAGTTATCACAGATATATATTGAAAAAAACAGACATAATTCAGATGATTTTAATTGCAGGTGCATTTGCATATGTACTTGTACCGGTATTATTAAGGCAGTTTAGGGCATATTATCTGCCAAGAGTATATATTGAAAGCGTGTCTGTGTGGCATGTGATTGTAATGGTTGTATATATTGTGCTTGCGGTATTTCCGGTTGTCTTTTATAAGAAATCGGACATAGAGCGTGTATAGATTAAAAAGATATATTCTAATAAAGTAAGATAGTGGAAAGTAAATAGCCAGTTAAATTGAGGAAGGTTATGGATAATATAATACAAATCAGGGATTTGACATTTGCGTATGCGGCAGGTGATGAGCCGGTCTTAAGTGATATTAATATAGATATAGGCAGCGGAGAATTCGTCATAATAATGGGAAGTTCGGGAAGCGGAAAGACAACGCTGCTTAAGATGTTAAAAAGAAATATGATACCAGCCGGAAGATATTCGGGCAGAGTATATATATATGGGAAAGAAGCTGACAAGCTAACTGACAGGGAAAATGCTGCTGGCATAGGTTATGTAAGTCAGGACCCGGATAATCAGATAGTGACAGATAAGGTGTGGCATGAGCTTGCATTTGGACTTGAAAATCTGGGGATGGATAATGTGACTATAAGAAAAAAGGTAGCTGAGATGTCTGAGTACTTTGGCATAACAGGCTGGTATGACAGGGAAGTCAGCAAGCTCAGTGGAGGACAGAAACAGATACTTAATCTGGCTTCAGTTATGGTTATGCAGCCGGGAATACTGCTTCTTGACGAACCGACAGCCAATCTTGACCCGCTTGCAGCGATAAGATTTCTTGATGTTGTGAAGAGAATTAATCAGGAACTTGGCGTCACAGTTGTTATGGTTGAGCACAATCTTGAGCATATATATGCAGATGCTGACAGGATAATAGCGATAGATAAAGGCAGGGTGGCAGCCAACAGCTCACCTAAAAAAGCTGCGGCGGATATTATTACGGCGGGAAGTTTTCTTATAGAGGGACTTCCAGTAGCGTCTAGATTGTATTCAGGTTACAATAAGAAGAATGGTAATAGTGTTGTAAGTTATAATAATGTTAATATAGATAGTAATAATAAAAATAATCACATACTATCAGATGAAATTCCATTAACTGTAAAAGAAGGAAGACGGTGGTATGTTAATTATAAAAAAGTTTATGGAAAAGATATTACAAAGGATAAAGATAAAATTAATAACTTTGCAGGAAAAAGTATTATAAACGATAAAGTAATAAAGAAAGATGTGTTAGAAGATAATATAACAGGTAATAAAAACAAAAAAAGAATAGGCTTTATCAAAAAAAATAATCTTGAAAATAAAAGTAGTCGAAAGAATACAGATAATATAGAGAATACGGTCTGTCAGCTTAAAAATGTTTCCTACTCTTATAATAAAAAGCTGCCATATATCATTGATGGTGTAGATGTGAGCTTTAAGGAAGGTAAGATAACGGCTATTCTTGGTGGTAATGGGGCAGGAAAGTCTACAATGCTTAAGCTGATAGCCGGCATAATAGAGCCTGTACGTGGAAAGATTATAAGTAATAAAAGAATAATAATGCTTCCGCAGGACCCTAAGGCGGTATTTACTGAAGTGAGTGTAGAGGAAGAGCTTGCAGAGGTGCTTATGGATAAGGGCAATGGTATATATAATAATATGCCAATGGAGGATAAGAGAGAAATAGTTGAACAGATTATTGAAGAATTCGGACTTAATGATATAAGAAAAAATAATCCATATGATATAAGCGGAGGACAGCAGGAAAAGCTTGCTATTGCAAAGGTGCTTTTATTAAAGCCGGAGGTACTCTTATTAGATGAGCCGACAAACGGATTGGACCCCTACTTTAAAAAGACTTTAGGAAAACTTTTAAAAAAGATTAATGCAGGTGGGGTAACTATAATAATTGTGTCGCACGACCTTGAATTTGTTGACAGTTTCTGTGATGATGTCATAATGCTGTTTGATAGGAAGGTAGCGGCACAGGATAGCACACACAAGTTTCTTAGGGATAATATGTTCTATACTACCAACTATTATAGGATTATAAAATAACTAATATATTATTTATAGTTATTAACATAAGTACAATATATATTTTATCAGAAAATATAATTAGTTATGACTTTAAGCATTATAATATAAGCGAATACAGATATAATTGTGGATGTGCAAAGTAATAAATGGGGATAATCAGTTATGAATTACAGTATTATGTTGATAAGTATGGCGATATTGCTGGCGGCGGTACTTATATATGTGCATATATTTGAAAAAAGAAAACCGCGGGCAAGAGAAATGGTTGTTATAGCAATGATGTCAGCAATCACAGTTGTTGCCAATATAATATGCGCCTATACAATTCCGCTTCATGCAGGAACGGCCGTGGTAATAATAACAGGCATAGCACTTGGTCCAGAGGCTGGCGTGCTTACCGGGGCGCTCGCAAGATTTGTGTGTAACTTCTTTATGGGGCAGGGTATATGGACTCCGTGGGAGATGGTTGCATGGGCTATGCTTGGCGGTCTGGCAGGGGTATTTTTTTATAAGACAGTGTATACAGGATATCTTGAGGATAAAAAGAAAATACGCCGAGAGAGTACTAAGTATGGTGTAATGCAGCTTGCAGCACCGGCTGCAATAATAATATTGTGTGAACTTGCAGGATATATTGAATATATAATAGCAGCACCCAGTGGTGAGACTTATATGGGCTGGAGAGTGTATGTTTTCGGTATTGCAGGAATAATAATAGCTGCTGTTATTACAAGGAAAAAGGTGGCTGTCAATTCAGTAACTACAACTGTTTACACATTTGTAAGTGTATTCATACTGTATGGAGGACTTATGAACCTTGCAGCGATGTTTATGAGCAGTTCGTATCAGAATGGAGATATAAGTATATCGCTTGAAAGCCTGAAGCTTCTGTATATAACGGGAATTCCTTACGATGCCATGCATGCGCTTGGTGCGGCTGTTTGTGTGTTTCTGTTTGGCAATACACTTATACAGAAGATGACAAGAATCAGAATAAAATATGGACTTGTTTCAGACAGGGGATGATTAATTATAAAAAATGTGGTAATGTATGTATAAATGGTGTCACTTTCTAAAGTGATAATTGATATTTAGATGGAGATATATAATGAATTATATAGTGTTAGACCTTGAATGGAATCAGAGTTACAGAGGAAAGCAGTATACGGTCGAAGGACTTCCATTTGAGATTATACAGATAGGTGCAGTAAAGCTTGATGAAAATAAAAATGTGCAGGACAGGTGGGAATGTCTGGTAAGGCCGGTTGTATATAAAAAGCTTCATGGTAAAGTATCAGAAATGCTAGGAATATCCATAAACGACTTAGAGAATGGAAAGGATTTTAAAAGTGCAGCTGATGAGTTTCTTGCATGGTGTGGTGAGGATTATAAGTTTATAACATGGGGAGGTTCTGACCTTACAGAGTTTCAGAGAAATATGAAGTACTTTGGTGTAGAGTATAAATTTCCATTTCCATTCACATACTATGACCTTCAGAAGCTGTACAGCAAGGTATATTCGGATGGCAAGACAAGAAGAAGTCTTAAGGCAGCCATTGAGGAGCTTGGATTTACTGAGGATGCAGAGTATCATTCGGCTATTAATGATGCCATATACACAGCAAGAATATTTGCAAATATGGACTTTGACAGCGTAAGTGTGTATGAGAGCATAGATACTTACAGGATACCACAATCAAGAAAAGACGAGATATATATGAACTTTAATACATATGAGAAGTATATATCGAAGGGCTTTAAGACAAGGGAGAAAGCAGCAGATGACAGGACAGCAAGGTCGTGCCGGTGTTATATATGTAATAAGCCGATGAGGAGGCTTATTAAGTGGTTTGCGACTTCATCCAAGAACTATTATTCAGTTTTTGTGTGTGAGGAACATGGACTTTTCAAAGGAAGAATGAGGGTAAAGCAGTGCGATAACGGTTTTTACTATGATGTAAGGATATTGAAGCAGACAGATGAAGAGGGCGTTAATGGTATTGTAGACAAGCAGATAAAGGAACGGGAGCACAGAAGAAAAAAAAGAATGGAAGAGCATAAGAGAAAGTGCGAAAACCAGAACCAGAATAAAATTAAGTATAAATATAGGTAAGATAATATATGCAAAAAGGTCAGAGGGTTGTTAGAACGAACAACTCTCTGACCTTTTCTAAAATATTAACTATAAATGAGCAAATAAAGAAAACTGCATAAATAAAAATATTTATCTTTGTCTGGTGTGCAGACTGCAGATACATTTTTAAATAAATATATATACAGATTGATTTAATAAAATCTACGCAAGCAACTGGTTAAAGTCGTTCAGACATAAAGGCTTTGAATAATAGAAACCCTGTATATTATCACAATTTATGCCGGTTAAGAAATCTACCTGATTTTTAGTTTCAACACCTTCGGCTGTGACAGATATTCCAAGCTCTTTTGCAAGCGTTATAGTATGGTCAAGAAGACGTTCACCACTGAAATCACCGATATAATCAATAAGGCTTTTATCTATCTTTAAAGTATCAAAGCACTTCATATTGATAGTTGAAAGAGATGAATATCCTGAACCAAAGTCATCCACAAGTAAAGAAAATCCATTGCTGTGGAAACGATCTGCAAGGTCTTTAATGTTAGCATTATCAATAGCTGCACTTTCAGTTATTTCAATAGGAACAAACTTTGTATCAACACCTATTTCAGAAGCAATATTCTTGTAAAGTTCAACTACTGATTCAAAGTAAAGTGTTGCACGCGACAGGTTGACAGATATAGGAATAAGCTGCTTACCCTGATTTTTCCATATTACCTGCTGTGTGCATACTTTTCTGAATACATATTCATCTAAAGTCTTAATAAGTCCGTCTTTTTCAAATAAAGGTATAAACCTGGCAGGAGATATAAGATTGCCATCTTCGCCTCTCCATCTGACAAGGGCTTCTGCACCTACAAGTTCATTGTTGGCAGGATTATACTTAGGCTGATACCATATTTCAAATTCATTATTCTTAATCGCACGGGAAAAATTATCTTCCATAGCCCTGTTTTCAAGAATTTTCAATGTATCATTATAGCTGTAGAACTGATAACTTATATCTTTGCGGTCTTTAACCTGATTCTTGGCAAAGTTAGCTTCACTATAGGCTTCTTCAACTTTTTTATCAGGAGTCCATCTGGTTATGCCAAAGTAGGGTATTATATTAGGAATTTTAAGTGTAACAACTATATTTTTAAGTGCTTCTTCAATCTTTTCAATATGTTGTATAACATTTTCTTCAGACTCGCCTTCACAGTAGATAACAAAATGGTCAGCATTGATATGACCGCCAAAGTCTTTATCATCTATAGAGTTTTCTATACAGTTCCATATAGCCTTAAGAGTCTCATCACCTTTGGTTATGCCACATATAGAGTTGATAATCTTAAACTCATGTATATCCATTGATATAAGAAATCCCGGAAGTTCATAATCAAGCAGGGTATTTTTAAAGTTGCTGTAATTACCGCCACCTGTTATAAGGTCTATATAGGCGATACGTTCAAGCTCACGCTGCTTTTCGGCACTTATATCTTCAAAGCCTACAACCATATGGTGAAGTTCAGGTGAGTCATCTATATTAACAAACTTGGCACGGCAGTAAGCAATGCCGCCGTCACGCACAATGCTGTAATCATACTGGTAAGAATTCTTAATCTTAAATTGTTCACGAAGATTATCAAGGGATGTCTCCATAAGTGTCGTCTCTTTTTCCTCATTTACAACAGTTTTATCGATATATTCTTTCATAAGATCTGAGTAAAGAGGAATGAAATTGAGTGAATTATTAAGCATACTTCTGACAGCCGGATTAATCTTGTATGGGTATACCTGTTCGGTATCAATATCAACATAGTATACACTGTTAAAGTTGCGGATAAGTGCATTTACAACACAGTTAAGCTTAGGGTCTTCCTCAATAGCTTCAATAAGTCCAAGTACACATAATGGATTATGGTTATCATCATAAGTTACAGTACACATAGATATACGGAAGTCCTTATTATTCATTGAAGATAATATTTCACTTACACTTTCACAGCCATTATCGATAGCATTAAACATTTTTGCAAGCTTACGTTTCTCTATTAAATTATTCAAAAATGCATTATCCTGTGTATTAGTAATGGTGTCCGGTATATTCATATTCCTTACGGTATAAGCAGACGGAATAATTGTTTTATTGGCAGGATAATAGCAGAACATATACTTGTTCCATTCTGCAAATGCTTTCTGTACAATGCCAGTAGTACCTTCATTAAGAGAGCCTATATCAATTAGGTCTGTATTTGCAAAAGCTTTATTTATTGGTTCTTTAATATACGGTTCTTCCATATGCATTCCTCTATTCTTTCATAAACATATCTTTTATACTTGTGTGTAAAGTGTACGATTATATACCAGTATTATAATCGTATGTATAAATGTAATTGGGAGTATATTACAAAATAAAAAGTATATAGATATTAATCTTCATTTTTTATTACAACATATACTTATACTATAACACTTTGCTTACATTTGGTAAATAATAGAAATAAGTAATATTTGTAAAAAATGTTAGTAATTATTAATAAAATTAAGTGGGATATTACATATACGAAATATTATTAAGGGGGGTATATGTTCAATTTTAAGTAACCTTTTCGATGAGCTCAAATTAATTTTTAGTATAGTGAGTTTATGTAAAATGACATTTTAATAGTTATAAAAAGTATATTATGTATTTTATTGTTTGACTATATGTTATAAATATATTATCAATATGCATAGTGATAATAACTTAAGAAGGAGAATAGCATATAAAAGACCCTAAAAGGATAGCTGAACTTGAAGTCATGCTAAAGGAAAGCAGGGAAAGCAACGGTAAGGGATAATATTATAGCAATACAGGTATGGCAAAGGTGCCGGTTTTGAATTAAGTAAGCGGATAGATATATAGTTGATTACGACTCTATATATCTATCCGCTTATATTATTTTAAATAATTGTTATCTGTATATTAGATATACTTAACTGTCTGCAAACAACACTACATAACCGCAAATATAATGGCAGCAGCGACAACTATCTGGATGATAGCAAATCTGAATACTACCTGGGCATCTGACCAGCCCTTGTTTTTTCTCATATGGTCGTGGATAGGTGTTCGTATATTCTGCATAAGATTGATATGAAGAAATCTTATGAAAGAAACCTTGATTAATCCAAGTCCGCCATCGATTATAAGGATGATGGCAAGTGGAATGAATAACAGTGGGCAGTGGAGCTTGAGGAATGAAAATGCAATAAATATTCCGATAGCCCTTGAACCGGCATCGCCCATAAGTAGCCTGCTAGGTGATGCGTTGAACCACAGGTAACCAAGTATACATACAACCATAATAAGTATTACGTGTCTGAAAGAACTTTCTATGTCAAATATTCTGAATAACAGAAATGCAGATGTAAGTGTAATGGCAGAAAGAGTTCCGCACAGTCCGTCAACACCGTCTGAACAGTTAGTGACATTGATACTTGCCCAGATGAGTATAACAATAAGTATACCGTAAATAACAGGGTTAAGTGTAACTGTCAGCTTAAAAAGTGCTATATCAAATGTGTTAGGGTTGTAGTGGAGGTATGTCACAGCAGCCATAACAGCAATGATAAAATCAATAATCCCTTTCTTTAACTCGCCCCATGGTGATGAAGATGCATCGTCAAGGTAGCCTGAAAGCATAGCGGCAAGTACAAGTATAAGATATATGATAATCTCCGATGTAAGGTTAACGAAAAGCATGCATGTTATCGTGAATACAAGTATAAAGATGATACCAGCGCCACGGGGCTTTCCAACTGACTTTGAGCCGTTGATGGCATATGCTCTTCCGCCGTCTCTTGGAAGTATATTCTTTCCCATATATATTGCAAGACATGTTACTGCAAATGCAAATAATATGCTGGCAAATGTAACTACATTTATGTAGCTGGGACTTATCAGGTAATAAATCATAATAATTCTCCTTAAAATATAAACTTTTATATAAAAACCAGTATACTTATGATAAGTTTATGCAATTATGATGTCAAGTGTAAGATTGAAGTTAATTCTAAAATAGCACGTATGTTTTACGGCTGGAAATTATAAATTGAATAAAAATGACCGATTGTCAAAAAAATCAATAGTATTTAATCTAATGTTATGGTAAAATACAGCTATACAAATGTGTATGTGACCTGATAATATTTTTAGTAGTGCTAAGAGATATAATGGCAGCATATAATAGGTAATAGTGTGCCGATATGAGTAAAACAGGATTAGGCTATTTAAGTTAGGTATCAGGTAATATTAAGTGGAAGGGCGGAGTTATATGGCTATGGCTGATGTATTGAATTATGATGATGTATGCATAAGTGAATTGGATGCTTATCTTTTTGGACAGGGAACTCATTACGAAATATACAATAAGATGGGTGCTCACGTTGCAAAGAAAGATGGTAAGTCAGGTGTTTATTTTGCTGTATGGGCACCAGCGGCTAAGGATGTGTATGTAATAGGTGAGTTTAACGACTGGAAAGCCTATGGATATGACATGAAGAAGATATCAGATGGCGGCATATATGAGCTGTTTATAGAAGGTGCGAAGGAAGGTCAGATGTATAAGTATCTGATTATCGGGCAGAACGGGGAGGCTATATATAAGGCAGACCCATATGCGAATGCGGCACAGTTAAGACCGGAAACAGCTTCTATAGTAGCTAATCTTAACGGATTTAAGTGGACAGATAATGCATGGGTTGAGGCTAAGAAGAAGGAAGACCACTTAAAAGCACCTATGTCAATATACGAGTGTCATCTTGGCTCATGGAAGAAGCAGGAGGATGGCACAGAAGACGGATATATTAATTACAGGGATATTGCACCAGAGCTTGCTGAGTATGTATCTGATATGGGTTATACACACATTGAGCTTATGGGTATTGCTGAGTATCCGTTTGATGGTTCATGGGGTTATCAGGTAACAGGGTATTATGCGCCAACAGCAAGATATGGAACACCTGAGGACTTTATGTATTTTGTTAATTATATGCACAGCAAGAAAATCGCAGTCATTCTTGACTGGGTTCCTGCACATTTTCCAAAGGATGCGCATGGACTTGCCAACTTTGATGGAAGCTGCGTATATGAGTATGCTGACCCAAGAAAGGGAGAACATCCTGACTGGGGTACGAAAGTATTTGATTATGGTAAGAATGAAGTGTCTAACTTCCTTATTGCTAATGGTATGTTCTGGGTGGACAAGTTCCATATTGATGGATTAAGAGTGGATGCGGTTGCTTCTATGCTGTATCTTGATTACGGCAGAACAGATGGCAACTGGGTGCCTAACAAGTACGGTGGTAATGGCAATCTTGAAGCTATGAGCTTCTTAAAGCATTTTAACAGTATGATGAAGAAACGTTTCCCACAGGCAGTTACTATAGCAGAGGAGTCAACAGCATGGCCTATGGTAAGTGGTGACCCTGACAACGGAGAGTGTCTCGGATTTACATTTAAGTGGAACATGGGCTGGATGCACGATTTCCTTGAATATATGAAGCTGGATCCTTACTTTAGAAAGTTTAATCACGGTAAGATGACATTTTCTTTGATGTATGCATACAGTGAGAACTTTATACTTGTTCTTTCACATGATGAGGTTGTTCATCTTAAGTGTTCTATGCTTGGAAAGATGCCGGGCGACAGAGAGGACAAGTTTGCCAATCTTAAGCTTGCCTATGCTTATATGTGCGGACATCCTGGCAAGAAGTTACTTTTCATGGGACAGGAGTTCGGTCAGTGGAATGAGTGGAGTGAAAAGAGAGCACTCGACTGGTATCTGTTAGAGGATGATTCGCATAAGGAGTTAAAGGATTTCACAAAGGCATGTCTTATTCTTAATAAGAAGTACAGATGTCTTTACGAAACTGATTACAGTCCTGAGGGCTTCCGTTGGATTAATGCCAACGATAAGGATAACAGTGTATTTTCATTTATAAGAATAAGTCCTGATAAGAAGAGGCATCTTTTATTCGTGTTTAACTTCACTCCGGTTGAACGTCCTAACCACAGAATTGGCGTTCCAGTAAAGGGAAAGTACAAGCTTGTTCTTGGTGATGATATGAAGAACCAGAAGAAGACTCTTACAAGTGTGAGAGGTGAATGCGATGGATATAAGGAATCACTTCTTATTGACTTACATAGATATGGTATAGCTGTATATGAATTCAATGGTGATGTGAACGCACATAAGCCAACTAATATTTAAGGAGCGCAAGCAATGAGCAGTGCCGGACGAAAGCCTGACAGTCAAGAAAAACGGCAGCTTTTCTGGACATGTACGGCAGAGTGAATAAATTATGCTATAATGAGCATAGAGAAAGAAGCTGATTATACATATATGAATAATAATGGGACAGGGTATGATTAAAATACGGCTGTCCCGTTTTTTGATTCATTACATTCTGAGGATTTTGTCAGAAGCGGGATGAAATTTTTAATCTGACCATTTGCAGACATAGATTAAATATTTTGTGTGATATGACCGAAATATATGATAACAGGGTCAAAAGGTCTAAGCCCACATGAGCTTGCTCATAAATGGGTAAAAGACCTTATTATAGAAGTAATCAGCACTAAAAAAATAGTTTAACAAGCACATAAGACTACAAACACGGAGGTTAATAAGGAATATATGTCAGTTTCAGTATATGCAGGAGATTTTAATAAAGGAAACGTAAAAAACGGGGTTAATGCAGGAACTTCCATTAATTATAAGGAAAATAACGCTGCCAAAGCATACGGAGTGAGTGGCAATTATGGCGGAGTTGTCGTGTCAGGCGGACAGGATAACAGCAGACTTAGGGATAATACATATGAGTCACTTTTAAAGGAAGCAGAGGATGTAAAACAGCAGATTATGGACTCTGCCAAGACAGCACAGATAAGCTTTAAGGCACTTGTCAAGAAGCTTTCAGGAATGGAGTCGGTTGATATATCGGGGGATGGATTTAATATTATGGATTCGTCACCAGATGAGATGGTGTCTATTATAGATAAGATAAGAATAGAGCTTGCCATGCATTCAGATGATTATGTGGCTTATGGTACAGGTGTAAGTAAGAGTGCCATAGAGCAGGTGGCAGGTAGTGCAGGAGTGTCTGCTGACGTAGTGGAAAGGCTTAGCGGCGCAGGAGTAAGTCTTGATGAAGATACATTAAAGCAGGCGCAGTCAGCTCTTGATCAGGCAACGGCTATAGGAGAGCTCTCAGAGAAGGCAAAGTACTATATGATAGCCAACGACATAGCACCTACTATAGATGGTATATATAAGGCAGAAATGTCTGTTGCAGGTATGCCACAGTCAAGTGGTTATGAAATATCATTTCAGGAGTTTAATGCGATGAGACCTCAGATAGAGTCGCTTATAACAAAATCAGGTCTTACGGTTAATCTTCAGAACCTTAATAACGCACAGGACCTTATCAACAATAATATTCCTGTTACAGAGAAGACACTTAAGTTCAAGTCTATGCTTGATTCACTTAAGGTGGATGACCTTGGAACACAGGAAGGACAGAGCAGGGTGCTTGATAAGATAGCAGACCAGATGGCGATAGGTGGGGATGCTTACGATACACCTCTTACCAACGACCCATCTATATGGGAAAATGTAAAGTCAGCCATAGTTACATTGGCAGATGCAAGCTATGATGATATTGTAAATGTAATATCATCTGGAAAAGCATTTACAATATCAAGTCTTAAAGTCGTTATGCAGGTAGGATGGAGTATGGATGGCACAGCTAATGCAGGTCAGACCAATGCAGCAGCACAGCAGGCATACGTTAATCAGCCGGTTATGGCACAGCAGCCAGTGTATGCAGGACAGGCAGGTGCAGGACAATACGGTTCATATATGCAGACAAGAGGTGGTGCAGGACAGGTAGGTCAGTATGGCGGATACCAGTACAGCCCGGAAAAGGCATACAATACACTTCTTGAGGCAAGAATGTTACTTACAGCAGGTTCAGGTATCGTACTTGAAAGAAATAACACACCACTTCTTTATACACCTATTGATGAACTGACTGATAAGTTAAAGACTATGGAGGCAAATGGTTCAACATATGCAGGAAATATGCAGATGTACAATGACGTGCTGGATGTAAGAAAAGCGCTTTATGATATTGAGATAGCACCAGCACAGATGTATCAGAAGCTTATGAACAGCGACCCATACAAGCTTAGTATTTCTATGGTGTCTAATGTTGCAAGCAGCTTAAGAAGCAGATATGCGCAGGCTATTGGTACTTATAAGACTGTTGGAACACAGGTAAGGGAAGACCTTGATGATTCTATGCTTAAGGCAGTCAATAACAGTGCCGGTGGAATTATGGAAAGACTTGAGCTGGAGAATACACAGGAAAACAGGGATGTTATAAAGCTCCTTGCTTCTAACAACATTGACATAACCAGGGAGTCAGTAGAAAGAGCAAGAAAGATATATTCAACTCTTAATAATCTTGTCAATAACATGAAGCCTGAAACAGTTGTAAAGATGATAGATTCAGGTATCAATCCAATGGATACAGATATATGGACTGTTAACGATTATCTTAGCAGAATGAATCAGGGTGCAACTAAGGATAACGAGGAGAAGTACTCAAGATTCCTTTATAAGCTGGATAAAACAGGTGGAATTACTGAAACAAAGAAGAAACAGTTCATCGGTATCTACCAGATGATGAATATATTTACAAGAGATGCTGGTGTATGTGCCGGAGCACTTATGAAGCAGGGTAAAGAGATTACTATGGGTAATCTTATCAGTGCTTACACAAGCCGCAAACATTCAGGAATAGATGTGACTATTGATGATACAGTTGAATTCACTAAAGAAGATAAAGATATGGTAAGTTACTTTGAGTCTTTATTTGCAAAGTCACAGCAGTATATCACACCTAATACATTGAAAGAATCGGACATTGATATGCCGATTGAAGACCAGCATGTAGAACATTTTGCAGAAAATCTTGCTGAGAATTATGATGAAGAACTTGAAAAGCAGTTAGACAGCAGCTATATAAAGGATGTGACACAGAAGGCAGCAGATGCCGATGCAGAAGTCACAAGAGAGTTAAGAAGAGCCGGAATTAATGAGAATATCGGTAATATTAATGCTGTAAATGAACTTCTTGCAACTGGAGAACTTATGGCATATACAAGAGCGTTTAAGGGCAAGGGAATTGGAAGTGCAGAAGCTGCCAGAGATAAGAACAGTACAGAGGCGGCTGCGTTTATTGACAGTAAGGAGAAGCTTTCAGAAGTATTATCAGGAAGAGAAAAGCTTGAAGCACTTTACACTAATCTTGAAGAGGCAGCAGGTGATGAACTTGAGGAGGCTATTGAGAGTTCACTTACAGATACAGAGGAAGTTCCTGTTGACTATGATACATTTGAAGAATTAAGAATAAGTAACCGACAGATAAGATATATAAGTAATCTTGCAAGAAAAAATGACTACCGTATACCATATGTAAAGGATGGAAAGGCAGGTCTTATTAATCTTACATTCCTTTCAGACAGTAAGGATAAGGGGAAAATATCTATTAAAATGAATACTTCAGCTTATGGAGAATTATCTATTGAGGCGAAGGTTAATGGAAAGGATATGAGTATATTTGTAAAGCAGGATGCCAATACAGTACATCCTGATGATCACAGCATATATAAGAGCTTTGGTGAGCTTGAAACAGCCCTTAAGAGCGGTCACAATATGGACAGTGTAAGGATTAACACAGTAAGAGTGCCAGATGTTAATTATGTTACTTATGAGAATTCGGGAGCATCTGTTCCAGCGGATGAGCTGTACAGAATAGCGCAGACCGTTACAGGAGTATTCTTTGGTAAGTAATAACCTGATTAAAGAATTAACTATAAATACCGATATAAGATATATGAGTTCAATCACGGAGGATTGATAATGTCAGTACAGCAGGGAAGCAGTATAAGATATTTGCGCCGTAGTGTGCGCGGGAACGAGGAATAAATATGAGAATTAACACTAATATATCAGCCATTATATCAAATAATGCATTACAGAAAGCGCAGAATTCTTTATCTGACTCTATCCAGAGACTTTCATCAGGATATAAGATAAACAGTTCCGCAGATGACCCTGCCGGATGTGCCATATCAGAAAAGATGAGAATTCAGATAAGAGGTCTTCAGCAGGCGAATAATAATACTACAGATGGTGTATCTGTGCTCAACACAGCAGAAGGTGCTATTGTAGAGATACAGTCTATGCTCACACGTCTTAAGGAGCTTACAGTACAGGCAGCCAATGATGTTAACTCGGATGATGAGCGTTCTGCCATACAGCAGGAGATTGATAATGTCAATCAGGAAATAGACAGAATATCAGAACAGACAGAATTTAACACACAGTCACTTATCAATGGTAATCTTTCAAGAAGAGTATATTCAGATACTCAGGGAGTAAACCAGCTTTCCATATCAGATGGCTATAAAGCAGGTATATATGGAATTACAATAACACAGGATGCAAGACAGGCTGTAGCAGTATGCGGACAGATAACTATGACAGCTGCAGATACTATTACTAAAGACCAGGAGGGCACTATATCTGTTAATGGATATAAGATAGGCATAGAAGAGGGAGATACTCTTGATACTATTATGGATAAGTTAGTATCAGGTGTTAATCTTACAGGTGGCAAGGCATTTGCAACAGCAGATGCTGCTAATAATACAAAGACCAATGGAACAGATTATGCAGGTTACACAGCCTCTTCAACATATACAGGAAGCAGTCTTGTTATAATGACAAACCAGTACGGAAGAGATCAGAAGCTTGATATTACATGCGGTAATGAACAGCTTGCAGGACTTCTTGGATTAACAGATGCATACGATGCAGATGGAAGCGGCGAAGGCATACATGCAGAAGGAAGCGATGTTATTGCTGAATTTGCACAGGAGACAGATGAGAATGGTAACGCAACAGGCAGCAGAGTTGGCTTCGGTGATTCAGCAGTTCTTTCTACTAATGGTACAAAGGTTACTGTAAAGGATGTTAATAACAAAGAATTCGTTATGGATATTCCAGGTAATGTTGCAGGAACAGTATTTGATGATTCAGTAGGCGCAAAGCAGAGCGGAAAGTCATCGCCATCCGGTGGTACACCAACTGATATCAATCAGGAGGTTACAGATGTAGGAACTATGAGCATACATGTTGGTGCGAATGAAAATCAGGTTATCGTGCTTGATATTCCGCCAATAACTACATATACAATAGGAACAGATAACATTAATGTTATGACAAGCTATACATCACAGTTAGCAATAGCATCTGTAGATACTGCTATTAATTATGTCAACTCAGTACGTTCAAAGATTGGTGCATATGAAAACAGATTTGAGCATACTACTAATAACCTTGAGGTATCAGAGGAAAATGTAACTAAGGCATTATCAGCCAAGATTGATACAGATATGGCAGAAGAGATGACAGAATATACATCACAGACAGTACTTACGCAGGCTGCTACATCTATTCTTTCACAGGCTAACCAGAGACCTTCAGAGGTGTTACAGCTTCTTCAGAACTAGAATTAATGTAAGTATGTCATTTATGGGGCATATAAAGCATAAGGTTACAGGAATGGGGATTATATGGATAATGATATGATAAAAACCTATTCATATAGAATATCACAGGCTACAAGGTCGCAGCTTGTTGTTATAACATATGATATTGTGATAGATTATCTTAGTGAGGCGGTCCAGAAGGATGACAGCGGGTTCAAGGAAAGCCTTCATATGGCTATGAGAGGAATAGACCAACTTATCACGGGACTTGATATGAAATATGATGTGTCTGTACAGCTATATCAGTTATATAATTATATGAAAAGGTCACTTATAAATGCACAGGTTTCGTGTGACTATGAAAAGGTTAATGAAGTATCAGGACTTATGAAAAAGCTGAGAGCTTCATTCTTAGAGGTAAGCAGGCAGGATACATCAGAGCCGCTTATGAAGAATACAGAAAAAGTATATTCTGGCCTTACATATTCAAGATACGGAGCTAACGAGATGGCACAGGATACTCTTGGAAACAGAGGATATAAGGCATAAAAATAGGTCATCCACTTTATATATGGTGGATGACCTTATTTTTATTACAGGGTGTCAAAGCTGTAATACATTTGGACTCTGACATCACGAGAAGCTTCTATTGTAAATAATACTAATTATGCGCGGTTTTTCTTAGCTGCATAACCTGCTGTGCATATGCCAGATACAGCTGCTAAAGCAAGAACTGCGTATAAGTAAACATTATATGAGTCAGCAGTCTGTACAGATGTTTCAGAAGCTGTAGAGCTGTCAGCAGAAACAGAAGAAGCTTCTGTAGAAGCATTTGCAGAATTATCTGTAGAAGCATCTGTAGCAGAAGAATTATCTGCTGTAGTGCTGTCTTCTGTAGAGCCGCTATTATCAGCATCGTTCTTAGTATTATCAGATGGTGTATTAGTATTATCATCAGAAGCATTATTCTTAGCATCTGCAATAGCCTTTACCTCTGCTGATACATCGAAAGGATTAGCCTTTCCTTCGAGCGCATAAAGATAAGTTACAAGACCTATCATAGCATCCTGACTTGCGTATGTTGATATCTTTTCAGGATTGTAATAATCTTCTATAGGAGTGTATGCACCCTCTATCTTATCAGACTTAAAGTTAGCAACAAATCCCTTATATGTAGTAGCTGCAAATGCTGCATCACCATACTGTGCCTGCATAGCAAGTGCAAGTGCTGTAGAGTCAGAGTTAAGTGAACCCCAGCTTGTTATAGTTCCGTCTTCCGGATTAGCAAGGCTTGTTGTGTAAGCTGTTGCGCCGTCAATTTGTTTCTTAACTTCAGCATCAGTCTCATAGAGACTTGCGAAGAAAGGAAGTACAGTACCGTTGTTATCAGCGCTGTGTCCCCAGTAATCAATACCGCTGTTATCTGTGCAGAGTGCAAGTAAAGCTGTCTTAGTTACAGCAACAGCATTATCAGCATTAGTAAGACTGTTCTTGTAAGAAGCGATGGCAGCGTAGTAAGCACCTAAAAGATATGGGTTAAGATTATTAGTGAGCTCATCTGAAGTAGCATTTGCAATAATGTTATCAAAAGCAGCGACAACATTAATTCCGTTATAATCAGCAGCATCCTTGTCAAGAACAGCAAGTGTTAAAAGAAGGTATGCATAGTTGGAATAAATGTCATTTGCAAATGAGCTTGCATTTTCAAGGTTAAGTGTTCCATCAGCATTAAGAAGTGCATCTACACTCTTAAGATATGCATCAGCCTGTACAGAACAATCATATCCTGAACGTACAGAAAGAATAAGGTTTCTTGATGCATTGTAAAATGTACTTGTGTTTGAGATGTCTGTGAAATCAGTGTTATCCATAAGGAACCTGGCTGTAGCCTTAGCTTCTGTTCTGACTTCACTAGCGGATACTGTGTCAGTACCGGCTGTTGTTACAGTAGAATCTGCCATAGCTGGAACAACGCTCATGCATATGAGGCATGCTGCAATGACTAATGAGCAGATTCTCTTTCTTAAAGTATTCATATATCCTCCTTACCAGACTCTCACCAGCTGGCGTGTAATATTATTGTGCAGTAAATATCCTGACTTGCCGCTTACGGTTAACAAACCTGCCATATCTTTGCCTTCCCATGTACAGAATATAGCTATATATTGAGGGAATACCATTATATACTGAATATATAGTAAATCTGCTTACAGTGGCGTAATAAAGATATGTATCGGCATACAGTAGAGTGAGCTGTTATGGATTCTGACCATATTCCTTACTGCCGTATAGATTGTACAGTCAGAGTAAGGAATATGTCAAGAAATATTGATATTAGAACTTTAGATTTCTTTTTGAATAATGATTGCGTCTGTTTCTTGGAGAAGTTCTGTTCTTACAAATATAAACGATAATAAATACACCAGCGGCAGCCCCAAGTACTATCCATATATTTACTTTCAGGCAGCGCTTAGGAGAAAGTGACGTGTTTTCTTCTTCGTTGCTAAGATAAGGAAGCTGGCTGTCTTTAATGGCATTACCTGAGGATATAGTTAAAGTTGTGGCTCCGACAGTGTTATCGCCGTACTTATAGTTAAGCTTTGCAGTAAGCTTGTCATCATTGTTTGTTATGTCATAGTCAGTGTTTACATCCATAGTTACATCAGAAGTAGAGCCGGTAGTAGGAATAGTTATAAATGATGCACTAAGGTTAAAAGCAAGCTTTGACCTGCCAAAAACATCTGAAGAATAGTAATTATCAGTTGAGAACAGTGAGCTTATCTGTGAGTCAGAAGTAGTTGACTTCTTGAAGTTGTTAAAGCCCCAGTCAAACAGTGTTCTCGTATCTGTGTAACGGATTGTATCATCAGGTGAGCGGAATACAACGCATATAAGTCGCATACCATCTTTTTCTGCAAATGTTACGAGTGTCATAAGTGATTCGTCAGTAAATCCGGTCTTTCCACCCTTACAGTATTCATAGTAAAATTCGCGGTCTTTAAGCATTTTATGACGATGTCTTATAGTACGCTGTGCCGACATATTGGTAGCCGGAATAGTATATGATGATGAAGTTGAGTCGATATTAACAAAGGAGGCATTGTTGTAGCAGCCTCTTGCAATCATCGCCATATCATATGCTGTTGTGTAGTGGTTGGAATTGTATAATCCGCTTGGATTGGCAAAGTGGGTGTTTATGGCACCAAGCTCCTTCGCCTTGTTATTCATCATATCAACAAATGCATCGGCCGTTCCTGCAACCTGTTCAGCAAGTGCATAAGCTATCTCATTGGCTGAATATAATAAAAGTCCGTATAATGCCTGCTCAACGGTAATCTGTTCTCCAGCCTTCATACTAAGATTGGCATCCTCATATGGGTTGACAGAATTTGCGGCGTTAGTTGAAATAGTCATTGTATCGCTTAGGTTACAGTTTTCAATAGTAAGAAGACCAGTAAGAATTTTGGTTGTGGAAGCAGGATAACACTTGCGGTAGGCATCCTTTTCGTAGAGTATGGAGCCTGTATCGGCATCTATAAGAATGGCACTTTCGCATGTTATGGAAGGTGCATCAGGCCATGCGGCAGATGTGTCAGTGCTTCCAGTTGCGGCAGCTACGGGTGCTGCCATTGAAAATACGGTAACTGCAATAATCGTTGTGGCAGTTACCATACTTAAAGTTTTTTTAATATATTTTTTAAATGCATTAAACATAGATAAATCCCCATTTTCATATAAGATTTTGTTTTCTATAGTAATATAACACAACTTTTTTTTCTTTAAAATAGTTATTTATAGTCTTTTAGACTTTTTATACTTTTGACACTTACATCATAATATTTTTAAGATTGATTATGGACAGTAACTATAGTATGATATTAGGATGTCATTGTCATATGGTAATAATCCCACGATATGCGAATATTTAGCACGGAATAATCCGTAGGTATTAAAGTCGGGAGTTTGCCCACGATACTAAAAAAGAATTATGCAGATAAAAATGCGTGTGTAATAATTTACATTATTTATTATGGATATGCAGGACAGAATGGAGGAAAATATGCGTTTAAGAAATGTACCCGGTGCAAGAGAGGTAATGGTAGAGAATGAATATGTATTCACAGAACCGGAAGGAATGAAAGGAACTTGGAAGGATGTGTTTAAAAACGATAATCCAATTCATATAGAGATAGGAATGGGAAAAGGTGTGTTTATAACAACACTTGCATCAATGAACCCGGATATTAACTACGTAGGTATAGAAAAGTACTCGAGCGTGCTTTTAAGGGCAGTTGAGAAGCAGGATGAGCTACAGCTTCCTAACTTAAGATTTATCCGTATGGATGCAGAGAATATTAATGAAGTGTTTGGAAAGGACGAGGTTGACAGAATATACTTAAACTTCTCAGACCCATGGCCAAAGGACAGACACGCAAAGAGAAGACTTACATCAAGACAGTTTTTTGCAAGATATGACCAGATGTTAAAGAAAACAGGAAGAGTTGAGTTTAAGACAGATAATAAAGACTTATTCGACTTTTCAGTGGAAGAGGTTAAGGAAGCAGGCTGGATACTTGAGGAATGTACATACGACCTTCACAACGATGCGCGACTTAATGAAGGCAATGTCATGACAGAGTATGAGAAGAAGTTCTCAGAAATGGGCAATCCGATATGCAAGCTTATCGCAGATAGAAAATAAAAAAGGAAAAAGCGGAAATAAATACCCCTTTGCAGCATATATTAAAACAGGCAGCCGGTTAATTCAGGCGCTCATAATGCTGCAAAGGGGTGTATTATTATGCGTTGTAACAGATGTTGTCCTATAAACCGTATCAATGAATTCCTCTACTACCACAAGTGCTGGAACAAGAGGATAGTCAGGTTCAAGCGCTCGTGGGATGAGATATATCATATAGTCAACTGCAAGTGAAAGTATTATATAAATATCATAATTATGTCAGTGTTAGAAAGATGCATTTACGTAATCCATCGAAATTATCTCAACCACAAACAAAATAATTTATCTATGTGCATTTTTCCTTATTTGTTCATTTATAGTATAAGATGCATTTACATCTTGTCAGGTGAGTCATAAGGCTGTACTGTGATGTTACGTTTCTTAAGGAAATGCTCTACCACTATGTTAAGAATGTAACATATAACTGCCATAGTAGGAACTCCGAGGAACATACCAAGCACGCCGAACATAGCTCCGCCTACCACGATGGCGAATATAACCCACAGAGGCTTAAGTCCTGTACTGTCACCAAGAATTTTGGGACCAAGGAAAAGACCGTCAAACTGCTGGATGACAAGTATCATAACCGCAAAGAATATAACCTGTACAGGATTAACAATAACTATGATTATACCACCAAGAACACCGCCGATATAAGGTCCGAAGTAAGGAATCATATTAGTGATACCCACGATAACGCTTATAAGCACTGTGTATGGGAACTTGAATATATTCATACATACAAAGCATATAATTCCGATAATTACCGAATCAATCGCCTTTCCATACATAAACTTAAGGAAAATGTTTGTGCTTTCCCTGCATATGGTTCTTGCTGTATCAGCGGCCTGCTTAGGAAATACAGCGTAAAGAAGCTTTTTAAACTGGTAAAATATATTCTTGTGGTCTGATATCATATAAACAGATACCATAATTGATATAATAAGGTTGACAACTCCTTTTACGATAGCCATAGAAGTATTTACAACGTATGGAAGCAGGTTAGCAAGTGTATCTGTAAGATAGGATATAATCTTAGGATACAGTGATGTAAGGTGCTCATTTATAATGTTATAATCTATAAAGCCGAGATCTGCATGCCGGTTTTCAAAGTTATCTACCATCGTAGTCAGGTTGTTGTACCAGACAGGCAGTCTGTCCACGATATCGGTTATACTCGTATACAACTGTGGAAGTATGAATACCATAAGTATTGCAATAACACCGATAGCAATAACATAAGTTACAAGTATTGATAACCACTTGGAAAGCTTGTCTGATTTCATATGAAGTGTATTCTTGAACAGATTTCTGTAGAAAAATCTGACAAGAGGGTACAGTATAAATGCTATAAAGGCACCTACAAGGAATGGTGCAATAACCTGAAGTGCCTGTCCAAGCAGCTTGACTGTGTTGTTAAAGCTTCCGACAATCCTTACAAGAAGAATTGTTCCAAGGACAAACATAAGTCCGTATATCACTATTGTAAAGTACCGGCTGTTAGGCTGGAAATGGTTTTTTCTTATAACAGGGTTAATATCCTGTGCGGTGTTCGTGTTGTTACCGCTGTTTTTGTTTTCATCTGTTGACATATATGCTCCTGTATTATTTTATTATTGTTGTTACTGTTGTTGTTGCGTTGTTTACTGCTGTTATCTGGTTATTTACCGGATGCTTGTCACAGCAGCTATATTGTATATTTATATGTGTTATAAAGATATACTTATATATAAGTATGATACCCTATATGAATAAGTAAAAAAACCCTTTTTTCGTAAAAAAAGCCTAAAATAATGCCAATAAATATAAAAAATTGGATTGTTCTTAAATAAATACAAAAAAGCACTTGATTTTTTGATAAAAAGGATATAATATATTTTTTGTTGTTACGGCAACGAAATATAAAATATGCACCGCTAGCTCAGTTGGTAGAGCACCTGACTCTTAATCAGGGTGTCCAGGGTTCGAACCCCTGGCGGTGCACTTGTGAAGTTGATGTCACACAAGTGTTTACGATTTCACAGACAATATAATATACGCACCGCTAGCTCAGTTGGTAGAGCACCTGACTCTTAATCAGGGTGTCCAGGGTTCGAACCCCTGGCGGTGCATTTAGGAAAGTCTTTTGATTTGGTCGATGGAGCCAGGTTGAGGGGCTTTTATTTTTTATTCTGACATCTTTGGTCTTTGACGTTCAGCCATTTTAATTACATTTTAAGTAAATGTTTCATAATAATCCCAAGGTTTAATTAATTTAACATTTAAAAGATAATGATGAACTCTGGAATATTGAGAATTTTCATCCGGAAATTTAATTATTGTAAGAATATTGTAAGTTAAGAGGTTTATATTAAATATATAGAACAGAACTACTGATTAGAATTGTGACGGAGAAAATTCTATTCAGACGATAAAGGGGATTAGCTATATTTAGCTGGAAAAGAGGTTCATATGGGAAGAAAAGTTAATAAACGAAGAAAAACATTACGGCTTATGATGGCTGGAGCTGTAACAGCCGCAGGTATTATGGGCATTGTTATGTTGGCAAAGTTAAGGCCGGTTGAGGACTACATACAGAAGGCCGACTATATGAAAGGTGAAACAGTAAGTACTATGGGTGACGTAGTAGAAGAACAGCCGGATAGTGAGTTACAGGAAGAAACATATGAAGCATCATATGAGCAGATAACTAACGAAGAAAAGTATGAAGAAACAACACCAGAGCAGAAATACGAAGAATTGACAAGTGAGGAGGTTGTTGCAACTGAAAAAGAAGCTGTTACAGAGGAACCTGAAACGGCAGCACGTAGAAGCAATCGTCTTAATGTAAAATGTGTGTTACAAAATCCTGAACTGCCAACAGGCTGTGAGATTACAGCGCTGACTATAGTTTTAAACTATCTTGGATATGATGTTGACAAGCTTACTATGGCGGATAAGTATCTTGATAAGGGGCCAGTTGGAGATACATCACCTTACAAAGCATTTGTGGGTAATCCAAGAGATGAACATTCATGCGGCGCATTTGCACCTGTAATCGTCAATTCTGCAAGAAAGTATCTGGCTGCACAGGACTCAGATATGAATGTATACAATGTCACAGGGGCAGATTATGATGAGCTTGTAGATTATGTAGACCAGGGGCATCCGGTGCTTGTATGGGAAACTATGTGGATGGCAAAGCCACACGAAGCAGCAGAATGGACAGTAGATGGCGAAAAGATAACATGGCTGTCACACGAGCACGCTATGGTGCTTATCGGCTACACAGAAGATACATATATTATGGCGGATCCATTAAGAGGCATATACGAGTATGACAAGGAAACTGTTGAGGACAGATACCGCAGAATGGGAAGTCAGGCGATTGTGATATATTGATGAATACATTTTTAATAATATTATCGTTCCGGGGAATACTTCCACTATGGAGGTGATTAATGTGTACCCGGAATATGATGGTAAAGGCTATGAAGAAGATATACACAAGTATACATTTCCACACAGGAAGGTGTATGATGCCGAATTAGACCGGCAGAAGGAAAGTGAAGCCGAGGAGCTTGATACAGATGATATGAAGTTTAATTCAATGGCGGATTATGAAGATTTCCTTATATGGGGAACGGATTATAAAGACCAGTTTTTTTAAATCGATGCTAAATAATCTAAAAGATTTATTAATCTTTCAGGCATTGATTGACGTGTGTTTTAAATATGTTATATGATAAGCGGGAGCGGTATCTGATACCATATACGTGTGGTAGAGAAGATTACGCTTCCGTTTTTAGTGTCAGAGGATTGCAGAGTAATGTAGCAATCCGTGTACATCAAGTAAGGGGCAGAATATTTCTTAACCCTTACATCTTGATATGGATTACGATGGGAGATAGTGCTGTGTACGGATATGTTGTAGTGAATAAGCCGGAGCTTAAGATTAAAGAATATGATGTATACCGTTCATATTACTGTGGACTGTGTGATGAGCTGAAAGAGCGGTACGGAGTGAATGGGCAGTTATCTATAAGTTATGATATGACATTTCTGATGCTGCTTCTTACAGGGCTGTACGAGCCTGATACGAGAAAGTATGAGGCAAGGTGTATAGCGCATCCTGTTCATAAGCATCCTGTAAGCAGGAACGATATATCGGCTTATGTTGCCGATATGAATGTGCTTATGACTTATTACAAATGCATGGATGACTGGAATGATGACAGGAAAGTTACAAGAAAGGCACTTGCAGACTCACTTAAAGGAAAAGTAAGACGTATTGAGGCTGAATATAAAGATAAAGCAGCAGCGATAAGGACTGCGATGGATAAACTGGGTGAGCTTGAAAAAGCAGGTGAGAGCAACGTGGATATGCCAGCGGAACAGTTTGGCATAATTATGTCGCAGATACTGCTTATGAAGGATGACGAGTGGAAGGATACACTTGTTAAGATTGGCAGCTCACTTGGAAGATTTATATATATACTGGATGCATATGAGGACCTGGATGAGGATAATAAGAAGGGCAGATATAACGCACTCAGGGCATATGCTGACAGACCCGATTATGATATATTTGTGGAAAATGTGTTGAAGTCACTTATGGCACAGTGTGCGGCTGGCTTTGAGAGACTTCCTATAATAGAAAATGTTAATCTTTTAAGGAATATAATATATTCTGGTGTATGGACAAGGTTTGAACTGTGTAAGAATAAAAAAGACAGTGTTGATCAAAGATAAGATTTGGAGGAAGTATGACTGATCCGTATTCAGTACTTGGAGTATCAAGGGATGCTTCAGACGAAGAGATAAAAAAGGCATATAGAACATTAAGCAGAAAGTATCATCCTGATGCCAATATTAACAATCCTAACAAGGATAAGGCCGAGGAGATGTTTAAGACAGTACAGCAGGCTTATAACCAGATAATGAAGGAAAAAGAAGGTGGATATACATCTTCTTACAGCCAGAATCGTGGCGGTACAGGAAGCTATGGCTATGATGGTGATTACCAGAATGACGGGCAGAATGGCGGATATGGTAACTTTGGCGGAGATTTCTGGGGTTATGGACCATTTGGCTTTGGTGGATATGGTGGTTCAGGCAGCGCTTCCAATATGAATGGTAACGACCAGACTACTATACATTTAAGAGCTGCAGCTAACTACATTAATAATGGTGGATATGATGAAGCGTTAAATGTGCTTAATTCGATGGAAGACAGAGATGCCAGATGGTACTATTATAGTGCGCAGGCTAATGCCGGAAAGGGTAATCAGGCGACTGCCATGGAACATGCAAGACGTGCAGTTGAGCTTGCGCCGGATAATATGCAGTATAGAATGTTCTACCAGAGGATGAACAGTGGCGGAGAATGGTATACAGGAAGACAGCAGACGTATCAGAACCCAGGCCGCAGCATGGGTGGCTGGTGCATGAGACTGATACTTCTTAATCTTGCCTGCAACTGTTGTCTTGGCGGTGGCGGATTATGCTGCCCGGGAGGATACTACTACTAGGCTTTCTTCCCATTCTTTAAGATTAGAAAACAGAATATCGAACTGTACAGGTCCTGTTTCAAGAATGTAGCGGTGGAACTCTTTTAAGGAGAAGTCACTGCCAAGGTCTTTCTGGGCCTGTTTTTTAAGTTCTTCAAAACCTATAAATCCAAGCACATATTTGCAGTAGTTGCCTGGATTAGCGATGAGTGCTGTATACATCCAGTGTGCAGTGTCAGGGCTGTTAAAGCCCCAGTTGCTTAAGTAGGATGACAGTCTTGCTTCATCCCATCCATAGTAGTTGACACCTATATCGCCTATGGCATGTAAGCAAAGGGTAAGGGCGTAATTACATTTGGCAAGAGTGTTAAGGTTATCGTTGTTATTGTTGTTATATTCGTAAGAGTGGACTTCTACATACGAAGCCCAGCCTTCCATATATCCGCCCGGTTTTATGTACGAGCGTATCAAAGAAGGATTAGTCTTTAAAAAGTACTGTGTCTGATACATATGTCCCGGATAACTTTCATGTGAAAGTACCGGATATATGTCGCTGCTGTCAGTTCCAGAGTTATTTATATATATTGAATTGATATCAGGGTTATCTATCTGTGGCATAAAGTACATGGCAGGGCTTGCATAGTCGCGCAGGCTGTCAGATACATATTTGATAGAATAGCCAGCCTCATCTAATTCTGGATAATCGTCAGTTATGCGTTTCTTTAAGTCCTCTATGATACTTTCAGGTTCAGTCATATTAAAAGAGTAGCGGCTAAGACTGTCAATCAGTGAAGAGTCCTTCTGGACAAGCTTTCTCATAACAAGCATATAGCCACGCATATAATCTTCAAGAAGAGAGTTGTACTCATCTACCGACTTACTCCATCCAAGTGTCTGCTCTAAAAGTCCCTCATAGTATCTCTGACCATCAGGATAGCTGCATATTCCGCCTGTGTAGCGGTTAGTGCCCTTAAGTGCGCTAAGACCGTCAATAAGTGCCTGATAACCGGGGATTACGTGATTATTGATGGCATCAAGGTTAAGCTTCTTATATTCAGCTTTCTCGTCATCAGATATAAATGTAAGTGCATCTATACGTGTGTTAAAGTCATCTATAAAAAGGCGGTCGGACGAGCCTGTTTTATTCACGGAGTCTATAACTGACTGACATGAGCTTATAATATCGTCAAGCAGGGAGTCTTCTTTAGTAAGACCTTTGCTGGCACGCATATTTTCATATTCTATGAGATTGGCAAAGTAGCTATCGACATCACATAACAGTGTTATGTATTCATCCACGTCCTTTTTTTCCATAAATGTATACTCTGAAAATACAAGTGGCAGCTCTATCTGTATGCCTATGGTTGGTGTGAGCTGTGTATCGTATAAGTCAAGGTCACTGTAACACAGGCGTGTCTGAAGATACGAAAGGAGATAGTCGTAAGTTATTGTCTGTTTTTTGGAAAGGAAGTTCCTGTCAAATGCTGTAAGCTCGGTGATACACTGTGTTATATCAGATGTATCATCAAGTGAGTCTGTATCTATACGTCCAAGGGTAACATCATAATCTGTAATGCCATATTCGTCAGGATGTTCAAGAAGGGTATGTAATGACAGTGTATCATCAACGATAAGTTCTTTGAACAGTCCGTCAGTGAATTCTTCAAATGCTTCATTATCAGTAGTGTTATAACTATATTGCGTGTCGTATGAATTATTATTATTTCCACGAAGCTGTCTGATGTCGGTTATACTGCAGCCTGTGAGAGATATGCTGGCAGCAGATATAACGACAGCCATCGTAAGGCTTATTACTTTTTTAATATTGCGCTTAAACATTATGATATGCTCCTATTTTTATATATTCTGATGTTACGGTGAAAAGGTGTTTTGCCCTTTACATCATATTTTTGTGATATATGGGTTTGTCACTTGTAGAATGAAATATTTTTGAGTCAAAAACAACTTAATTGTCGTGTGTTTTTAATTGTTTACGCATTTATAGTATATACCATAAATAGAGCTAAAATATATATTTATTCATTGGTATAAGACTAATGTATTGCCAATTCATTAACATTTTAACCTAATATATATTTTACATGGTAAGGCGGTGACGTTCAAGGACTACGTAAACTGCGAAGTTTCCTGCCATTGTTTATATCACCTCTTTCATTTTTGGTGTTCAAGAGTGCGTAAACTGTGAAGTAACGTAGCATGTGTGATACACCGGTGAGTGGCTTGATTTATTATTGTTACCCATATCCTAAATATATGTACGGGGTACTTAAAACTTGACATATTATTAAAAGTTAACTATCATTAAATGATTGGAAAAACCTGTATAGATAAGCAGGATTAACTTAGAGAAAATAAGGAAAATGGAGGTTATAAATATGCCACAGAATAAAGGTCCATTTTATATGACAACGGCTATTGCATATACATCAGGTAAGCCACATATCGGTAATACTTATGAGATAGTGCTTGCGGACAGTATCGCAAGATTCAGACGTCAGGAGGGATATGATGTATTTTTTCAGACAGGTACTGATGAACACGGTCAGAAGATTGAATTAAAGGCAGAAGAAGCAGGAATAACACCTAAGGAATTCGTAGACAAGACATCTGCTGAAATTAAGAGAATATGGGATCTTATGAATACATCATATGATAAGTTCATAAGAACAACAGACGATTACCATGAAAAGCAGGTTCAGAAGATATTTAAGAAGCTCTACGATCAGGGAGATATATATAAGGGTGCATACGAAGGTATGTACTGTACACCTTGTGAGTCTTTCTGGACAGAGTCACAGCTTGTTGATGGAAAGTGTCCTGACTGTGGACGTGAAGTTAAGCCGGCTAAGGAAGAAGCATATTTCTTTAAGATGAGCAAGTATGCCAACAGACTTATTGAGCATATTAATACACATCCAGAATTTATACAGCCTGTATCAAGAAAGAATGAGATGATGAATAACTTTCTTCTTCCGGGACTTCAGGATTTATGTGTATCAAGAACATCATTTAAGTGGGGAATTCCAGTTGATTTTGATGACAAGCATGTAGTGTATGTATGGCTTGATGCGCTTACTAACTATATTACTGGTATCGGTTATGATGCTGACGGCAACTCTTCTGAGCAGTACAAGAAGTTCTGGCCAGCAGACCTTCACCTTATCGGAAAGGATATTATCAGATTTCATACTATATACTGGCCAATATTCCTTATGGCACTTGGCGAACCACTTCCTAAGCAGGTATTTGGTCATCCATGGCTTTTACAGAATGATGGCAAGATGAGTAAGTCTAAGGGAAATGTTATATATGCAGATGACCTTGTAGATATGTTTGGTGTTGATGCCGTAAGATACTTCGTTCTTCACGAAATGCCATTTGAAAATGATGGTGTTATATCATGGGAGCTTTTAGTTGAACGTATGAACTCAGACCTTGCTAATACTCTTGGTAATCTTGTAAACAGAACTATCGCCATGTCTAACAAGTACTTTGGTGGAGTAGTAAACAAGACTGGTGTTACAAGTGAGGGTGCCGGTGTTGATGAAAATGGCGCAAGTCTCGACTTTGATGCTGACCTTAAGGCTGTTGTAACAGCAACAAGAGATAAGGTTCAGGAAAAAATGTCTACACTTCATGTTGCAGATGCCATGACTGAGGTATTTTCTTTATTTAAGAGATGCAATAAGTATATAGATGAAACTATGCCTTGGGCGCTTGCCAAGGATGAGTCTAAGAAGGAAAGACTTGAAGAGGTACTTTACAACCTTGTTGAGAGTATTACTATCGGTGCTAATCTTCTTAAGTCATTTATGCCAAACACAACTGAAAGTATATTAAAGCAGCTTTATCCAGCTGACCCATCAGAGGGTGAAAGAGATTTTGATGACCTTGATAAGTTCGGTTTAAGAAAGTCAGGCGAAAATGTTACTGACAAGCCGGAAATTCTTTTTGCAAGACTTGATATAAATGTTGTTATGGAAGAGGTTGAAAAGCTTCAGGAAGCACAGAGAAAGGCTAACGGAGCAGTAGAATATCCTGTAGTTGAAAAGAAGCCTGAAATAACATTTGAAGATTTTGAAAAAATCCAGATTCAGGTTGGCGAAGTGCTTAAGTGTGAACCAGTAAAGAAGGCTAAGAAGCTTCTCTGCTCACAGATTCGTGTCGGCGATGAGGTAAGACAGATTGTATCTGGTATATCACAGTACTACAAGCCAGAAGAAATGGTTGGCAAGAAGGTTGCAGTGGTTACTAACCTTGCACCACGTAAGATATGCGGCGTTGAATCACAGGGTATGATACTTGCGGCTATGGATGATAAGGACAATCTGTCAGTTATGACGGTTGATAAGGATATCATTGCGGGTAGTGAAATCGGATAAAATTGTTGTTTAGCTGAAAATTTATTGACAAACGGACGACATAACATGCGAAAGCTACAAGCCGTGCCGGAGGAAAGCGGAGCAAAGTGCTGTGCTTGCACAAAGCACTTTGCTCTGCTTTTCTCCGATAGGGCGCCAGCCCGACAGTGAAAGAAAGCGAAGCTTTCTTGAACATGCACGGCGAAAGTAGTGGGTCCGTGCAGACGCTCTGACTGCTTACACTATATCTGATTGTGACTTAATATACTTTCTAAATGAGTGGTAAATATAAGAGGCTTTTCATTTTTATATAAGTTTGTTATTTTTTGGAGTGAGAGTTATACTTGCTCAATAAGAAGTGTTAATAAAGATTGAGTAAGAAGGAGAACTATATGAGAAAAAATTATGGTATGATACCGACTTTAATAGCTGCTATGGCATTTTCAATACTGTTGGCAGGAAGTTCATCTGTTGCTGCAACACAGGTAATGGCAGCGGAAGATAACAGTGGTTATGCAATGGTAATGGCAGATGATAACGCATCTGATACAATAGCAACAGGTAAGTGGGGAAGTTGTGACTGGAATGTAAGCAGTGATGGAGTTCTTACAATCGGCGGTGGTATTGGTGCAAGTGACTATTATTATTATGATGGAAGTGTATGGCATGAATACGATATCTATAGAATAGATATAGTGGGCGATATATCATTTGAAAAGAATACAAGTCTTGAGATGCTTTTCGCATGTATGGAAAAGGTTAAAGAAATTAATGGACTTGACAGGCTTAATACTGAAAATGTAGTTAATATGAGTGGAATGTTTGAACACTGTTATGAATTAACAAGTATTGATGTGAGTCATTTTAATACATCAAATGTCACCAATATGAGTCATATGTTTAACTGGTGTGATAAATTAACTTATGTAGATGTAAGTGGTTTTGATACATCTAAGGTAACAAATATGGAAGAAATGTTTATTAATTGTATGAAACTGCCTAGTATAGATGTAAGTGGATTTGATACAAGTAATGTAACAGATATGAGTATGATGTTTCGTAGCTGTTACGCATTAACAAGTTTGGATGTAAGCGGATTTGATACAAGTAACGTAACAGATATGAATCAGATGTTTAGTGGATGTGAATTGATAAAGAAACTTGATATTCATAATTTTAATCTTTCTAACATTAATGAGGAAAGTAATTATATTGATGGTATGGAATGGATATTTATGGGATGTGACAGCATATCAGAATATATTATGCCATATAATCTTGGAACTGACATTAATAGAGAAAAGAATATTATGTATATGTTGATGTATATGGCAGATTGCCAGTGGAAGGATGTAACCGACGGTATTATATATGATGGAAAGCCAGATACGTTGATGGAGAATCATATATACATCAAATATGTTGAGGGTGCTAGGAATGGTTTATGCCAAGGTGACGATGGCAACTGGTACTATTATCTTAATGATGAAATAGATACGACATATATAGGTTTGGCATGTAATGAATATGGATGGTTTTACGTAAATAACGGAGTTGTTGATTGGAGCTATACAGGTTTAGCAAATAATGAGTATGGTTGGTTCTACGTAAATAATGGAGTGCTTGACTGGGGTTATACAGGACTTGCAAACAACGAGTATGGATGGTTCTACGTAAATAACGGAGTTGTTGACTGGAGTTATACAGGCTTAGCAAACAACGAGTCAGGTTGGTTCTATGTAAATAAAGGAGTGCTTGACTGGGGTTATACAGGACTTGCAAACAACGAGTATGGATGGTTCTACGTAAATAACGGAGTTGTTGACTGGAGTTATACAGGCTTAGCAAACAACGAGTCAGGTTGGTTCTATGTAAATAAAGGAGTGCTTGACTGGGGTTATACGGGACTTGCAAACAATGAATCAGGTTGGTTCTATGTAAATAATGGAGTTGTTGACTGGAGCTATACAGGTTTAGCAAATAATGAGTATGGCTGGTTCTATGTAAATAATGGAATAATAGACTGGAATTATACAGGAACAGTTTCTAATGAATATGGTACATGGAATGTTATAAATGGTCAGGTCGTATTTTAGAATTTTAAAGTATTGAATTTTAATATATAAAATGGCAGGAAGTACAGATAATGATGTGTATTTTCTGCCATTTTATATTTTACATTAATTTCCCCCTTAAAGTGGTAGACAAAATGCCTAAAAAACGCAGGTAGATAGTACCTTTATTGGCATTTTGCAAGAAAATGTGACAATAGCAGATATGATATTGACGAAATGTGTCATTGTAACTACAATAAAATTAAATATATGTATTAAATATATACAAATAATACCAGTTGATTGCATAAAAAGGAGTGGTCATTTATGAGGCATAACTACAAAAAAATGGTAATTGCGGCAGGAATGGCGGCGATAATAGCATATATGCCAGTTACAGCCATGGCAGGAACAAATATTCAGACCAGTGCTAATATTTTTGCGGAAACAAATATTCAGACCAGCGCTAATCTTCGTGCAGGAACAAATCTTCAAAACAGCACAAGTATTCTTGCAGGAATGAATATCCTATCAGATACTAACATTATGACAGGCGTTCTTAACAGCATAAATACAGAGATCCTGAAAAATAATGCAAAGGTAAGTGGTACAGATATTGTAGTTGATGCAGATGCCACAGACTGGAAGAATATAAAGGAGAGAAAGTCAGCATCGGATAAGGTGTCTTCGTGGAAGGCAGCTATAGCTTCTGATTATTCAGCACTGTACCTGTATTATGAAGGAATGACATCGACAGAGTGGGATTATAATTATGCAGGTGGCAGTGATGATGTGTTATTTAAGATAAATTACGCTGATGGTACACAGGGACAGAAAAATAACATAATAAAGTTTGTAGCGTGGGAGAATATGGCGGTTGCAAAGGATGGCAATTATGGTGACATAGCAAATGCAAGTGCAGCAACTGTCAATGAGGCACACGGCAACACAGCAGGACCATATATGATAGAAGCCTCTATTCCTATGGATTTTTTTGCAAGCTCTGATTTTACGATAACATTTGCAGGAATATCAGTAGCATTATCGGATATCGAAGTTCTTGAGGGGGTTGACACCGGGGAGGAAGAACCAGACCCTGTATACAATGGAATAACTATAGACGGAAGCTTCAAAGACTGGGATGCGGTCACAAAGTATGATGCAGGTTGTCCTAACGAAGAGCATAAGTACTGCATAGAAAAGACAGCGATGGTGTTTGATGGCGACTATGTATACATATACATAAAAGATGGCAACGCAGGAAGTGCTTTCGGTGCGGGTTCACATTCTAACGGAAGATATTCCATAAAAACAGACCTTGGCAATGAGCTTGTATTCCAGCTTACACAGGATGGCGGAATAAGCGGTGTAGAGAATGCAGAATGTATACATGTTGGAAAGCAGTGGGAAATAGCTATTCCAAAGGCTGACCTCCCAGCATACAACAATACACTGTCGTTTGGATTATACCTGACAGACCCATTTGTAACAGATGTATACAATCTTGACGGTTCAACAGGAAAGGATACCAATATAGATATAGCTTATGATGGGCTTTATGGTGACTGGGATAACTATCCGCACACAACTATAGAGTATGCGACAGCAGGTACACAGCAGGACAGAACAGATGCAAAGGGTGCACTCTACTGTGTAGGAAGTACACTTTATGGACATGTTGTGACAACGATGCCGGAACATCTGGCTGAAGCAGGCGGCGAATTTATGAATGCCGTTACGATACTTTTTAATAATAACTGGAGTCAGGTGTTCTATCCAAGAATGGAGACGGTGGCAGATGATGGTTCAATCAACTGGAATACACCTAAAGGTGGAATGGCAGATGGGACATATGAATTTTACCTGTTTTCAACAGATGCATGGCATAATTCACCAAGCATATATGATGCCAATGATATGGACAAATGGTACGGCAAGATGATAGTTACTATAAAAGACGGAAAAGATGAGTGTGAGTTCTATCTCGACCTTGAGAAGGTAGCTGAAAAGCTTAACTGTGATGCAAGTGATTTCAAGCGTATAGATGCTCAGTTTGGAAGACTCGGACAGCAGTGGATAACAACAGCGGGTGCATCTTCTGGTGCATGGCTTGGACTTATATTATGTGTTGGTGTGACAGCAGGTGTGCTGGTACGCCAGAAAAAGAAAAGTGACAGGCAGGTGTCTTAACGATGAGAGTTAGTCCTATAGTGGCAGTGGTAGTCATAGCATTATGGTTATATATAATTTCCGTTACGCACAGGGCAAAGCTTCATGCGTGGGAGTTTCTTATAGGAAGTCTTGGACTTTTCGGAATAATGATGATGACTATCCAGCCAGTTCTTACTATGCCGCTTGCAAGATGTGTGTCGGCGCTTGCAGGAGTTGTTGGCAATATTACAGGTACATTTACGGCGTATTTTAAGTATGGAATTATATTCATACATACAGGAGTTTCATCAATTACACTTCTTATCGATTTTGAATGTTCGGGAATAATCGAGATTATGGCATTTCTTTCGCTGCTGGCATTCTTTAATGTATATAATATCAGTGAGAAAATAATGGTCGGTATAGGTGGATTCTGCTACATTATGGTGTGTAACGCATTAAGAATAGTACTTATATGTCTTTCTGTACATTTCTTTGGTATGGGAGCGTATTATGTTGTTCATACATTCATAGGAAGGATATTCTTCTATGCTTTAAGTGTATGGCTGTATTTCTATGTGTTTACAAAGCCGCAGATTATTAAAATGAAAGTGGGGAATTTCGCATATGGCAGTGATAAAGTCAATTCTTAATTCCTTTCTTTTCTGGGGTGGCTGGATTATCATTCCATTTATAATGGAAATAGTTCCAGCGTTAGGAAGTGTGTTCCTGCTCATAAGAAGAGGGGCAAGATATAAAAAAAGAAAAAAAGAGCTGACAGTATATCCTGATATATCGCTGATTATTCCGGTGTATAATTCGCAGGATACGCTGTACCAGTGCATAGAGTCCATACATAAAAGTTCATATCCGAACGACAGGATAAGAGTGTTTCTTGTTAATAATAAGGGACAGGATAACAGCTTTGACGTGTATGCAGAGTGTCAGAGAAAGTTTCCTGAGCTTCGTATGCAGTGGATGAATGCAGAGCAGGGAAAGTCGCGTGCGCTTAATCTTGCGCTGTATAACAGTGAGGGAAAGTACATAATTAATCTTGACAGTGACGGACTTCTTGAGAAGAATGCGCTTGTAAATATGATTACAAGATTTGAGGCGGACACAGACCTTAACTGTATGACAGGTGCTATTCTTACAGTTCCGGAGCAGATAAAAAAGTATAAAGGTTTCTTTCCAAGGCTTCTGCGTAATCTTGAATTTATGGAGTATGCGCAGGCATTTCTTGCAGGAAGAAGTTACGCTTCAGAGCTTAATTCAGTGTATACACTGTCAGGCGCATTTTCGGCATTTAGAAAGTCAGCCGTGTTAAAGTCGTGGATGTATAACACGGATACTATATGTGAAGATACGCACATAACTTTCCAGATGCGTTACAGACAGGATGAACGTGTTGAGGTATGTGAGGATGCATTATTCTTTGTTGACCCGATAGAGGATGTCAATAAGCTGTATACACAAAGACAGAGATGGCAGAGGGGAAGTCTTGAGGTCGCCAAAATGTTTATGGATAAAGACTTCAAGTTAAAGAACTTTATTTCGGATGTGAGTGTTAAGACACTGCTTTACGACCACACATTTGCATTTCCAAGAATGATATGGTATCTGGCGCTGATATGCCTTATGGTTGTCGGATATTCAGGAAAAGTTATCATACTTTCAACGGGAATTATATTTGTACTTTATATTCTTGTGGGATATATGTATTTCATAACAGCATCACACTATTTAAAGATTAATAAAGAGGTGCGGTCCTACTATATAAGCCATTGGTGGTGTGTACTGCTGCTTCCGTTCTTTAATCTGGCAGTATTCTTTATAAGAATGGCAGGAATAATTAACAGTATACAGACAGACAGTTCGTGGAAGACGAAGACACTCACACAGGAATGTGCTGAATTCGCAGGAGTAGTGAAGAGTGATGTGAAAAAGGTGACTGGAATTATTGAAAAAATCAGACATAAAGTAAATGTTAAATAAAGGACTATAAAAACAGCAAAAGAGCTTTTAAATATCATTGTACGGAAACGGAGTAACTATGGAAGAACAAAAGTCTGGCAATAATAAAAAGGCAGGAATGAAAAGACATCCTATTCTTATAATAACCACAATATGCGTGGTAGCTGCGGCGGTATTAGGCGGTCTGATTACATATATCCTGATAGGCAGATACGAAAAAGGAATAATTGAGGTGTGCGCAACTCAGCAGGATGCATATGTACAGCTTGTTTTAGACCAGATTAACTTAAAAGATAACAGAGGTAATGAGGAGATTATTAACGACATATTAAAGACAATGGACTCCTCATCTAATAAATACTGGGCATTTTCTAAGAACCAGTCGATGTTATTCGTTAAGGATGTATTGGAAACCAACAGATATAAGGGTGTGTCAGCAGATACATATTATAATGCAAGACAGGCAGCAGATTTTATGAATGGGCTCGGGCTTAATAAAGTAGAGCACAGCGTTATAAGTCTTGATAACAAAACCTATCTTGTATCGGGAGTTATGTTTAAGTACGCAGGTCAGGATTACAGACTGTGCCTTATGACAGAAAAGAGTGTACTGCTTGATAATAATACATACCTTGAGATAAAGGTTCAGATGGAAACATTCGTAGTTGTAATACTGTTAGCACTTGTGCTTGTAGCATCTATATATGCGTTAAGAATAAGACAGTTATCATTTAAACTTGATGAAAAGGAAGCTGACATAAGAAGCCTTAGTATGAGCTTATCAAAGGTTAATGAGAAGCTTATGGATAAAGACCTTCACGATACACATAACAATGTATGGCGACAGAAGGCTATAGTGCCATTTATGGAAAAACTTATAGAAAGAAACATAATGCCGGTTACATTTGCACGTGTTGAGTGTGAAAACAAGGAGAGCAGAAACAAGTTTCTTGGAAGGGCAGTTTATGTGCTGGACAGGGATGTCATTCGTTTTGAATATGGAGAAAGTGACATTATTCTGCTGGCAGTAAATGTGAGTGAAGCACAGTTGAAGTATAATCTTGGCGTGCTTGAGGATAAGGATGTCAAGGTTCAGAGAGTAATGCTTATAGACAATAGTACAGATATGAAAATGCTGGAAGAAAAATATCTGTAAGAATGGAGAGTATATGGCAGTTAAGTTATACAGAGAGTACAGAATAAAGTTTTATCTTAATATGCGACATTATATTATTATCAATGGAAACAAGGGTGAAACACATCCGCATACTTGGGAGTTTGCGCTTGATATAAAGTTTGGAAGAAGCTCATTTGTGGAGTTCAATATATTTGAAAAGGGAATAACAGACTTCCTTGATAAGTACCAGAATAAAGTCTTAAATGAAGAAGACCCATTTAATGCAATACTTCCTACACTTGAAAATGTAACAGACTATTTTGCAGATGAATTCTACTGCATAATACATAATATCGGTGGAATACTGACATCTGTTGAAGCGAGTGAAACACCAACAAGAAGCTACATAATCAATATGGAAGAACAGGAAGAAAATGCGGGCAATAACGAGGAAACAGAAAATAAGATAATGTCTGACGTTATAGATGCAGTGCTTAATGGGATAGTGGATACGGATAAAGAATAATCAGTATATAAGAGGCAGGGTCAATGAATAAACAAGGGAAAAATCGTGTTTTATATTACACAGCGGCAGTAATCGGCGGACTTATATATATAGCGCTGGCAGTATTTATGTCCGTTATGGTTATAAAGCTTGTAAGCAAGAACGGAGTATATCCGTCAGGCTCAGATACTATGTATCATATATACAGGGGTGATTATGTATACAATTCCATAAAGGCAGGTAACTGGTATCCATTATATGATTATATGTGGTACAACGGAGTAGAGCTTATGAGATACTGGGCACCACTCTGCGCATATGTTATGGCATTCTGTGAAATGCTTGCCGGAGGGGATATGCTTATAGGATATCTCATATTTGTCGGACTTATATGTATGCTTGGTGCAGTAAGCTGGCTGTGTATAGGCATAAGAATGAAAAGGCCGGTACTTGGTGCATTTATAGGTATAATCTGGTTCTTTATGCCAAATAACCTGCTTGCATTATTCGTTGAAGGTAATCTTGCAAGGTCGCTAAGTATGATATTTCTGCCAGTATTTATATATGAGGTGTCAGAATATCATAAAGACAGAAGGGCAGTAAGGATGCCTTTCATTATAATAAGCTTTGTGCTTATAGCGCTGTGCCATCTTGGCTATGCAGGAATGGCTGCGCTTGCGGTGATTGTATACTGTATTATACATATGTTACAGGGCTATTCCAAAAGAGCTGTGGGAGATATAATTGTCGCTTTACTGCTAAGCTTTATGTTAATCGGCGTATGGATGGTTGCATCACTTAATGGTGGTATTACTTCGCTTGATAATTCTGAAAATATGGCAAACTTTTTCCAAAGCCTTTGGGTTACAATTAATCCACTAGACAGAGTTACAACTAATAATTCACATTTTTACTTCGGCCTTGCTGCAGCACTGCTTGCAGTAAGCGGAATGTTTTTCGGATATAAGAAGTCAAGGGCAGGCTTTATTGCAGCCATAATAACACTCATATGCACAACAACGGCTATGTATCCGGTGCTTAAGATACTTCCGGGAAGCCAGTATCTGTGGATGTTAAGATTTATATCAATAGCACTGTGTATGATACTTTACAGCTTTCTTAAGTGGGATACTTTAAAGAAACCGCTTGTGGTGTTGTTCTGCGTTATACTTATTGCCGATATCGTTCCATCGCTTCCGCTTATAACAGGTGATGGCAATAATATCAGCGTATCAAAGAACGGAATAACTATCGACTATAATAATAATGACAGTGCGTGGGACAGACTTGATGAACAGCAGAATTCAACACTGATAGCTCAGGCACAGTCACTTACAAAGCAAAGACTTACTTTATTGGATGACAGCAGTCTTGGCTCAACAGGTGCATTTCTGGTATCTGACTGGAATGAGTCTGTACCGGCAGTGTTTGGTGCAGGACGTGAAGCGGCTAATACATCAACTAATATAGTAAGGCTTAATAGGGCTTTGTCAGATGGCAACTATTATTATGTATTTGACAGAAGCCGTGAGCTTGGAAGTGATACAGTGTTAGTTAAGCTTTCAGTCATAGCAAAATATGGTTCATCAGTGTATGATATGGACGTGGCAGCCAAGGCATCGGGCTATGAGGTTGCAGGTGCCAATGCAGCATACAGGTTGTACCATATGGATACTTATGACAACTGGGGAACTATGAGCAGTTATGAGGCTATAGGCATAGGAAGCGGAACGCCGCTTATATCACAGTCATTCCCGGCAGTAGAGGAAACGGACTCTGATAATCTTAACGACTACACCTATGAACAGCTTTCAAAGTATAAAGAGGTTATTCTTGCAGGTTTTACATACGATGACAAGGATGCGGCAGAAAGCCTTATAGTTAAGCTTAGTGAGTCAGGCGTAAAGGTTGTCATATATGCGGATGGAATTCCACAGAATAAAAAGACACAGAGTCAGGAATTCTTAGGAGTGACCTGCAGCGATATTGTATTTAACAATGGTTTTCCTGATATGGATACAAAGATAGGAATACTTTATCCCGACCTTTTTCCAAAGGGCTATACAACATGGCAGACAGTTTATCTTAACGGGCTTACCAATGTATGGGGAAGTGTAACTGATAATGGACTTACACTTGACTTTTATGGTACAGTTAAGAATGACAATATAATTATGTGCGGCTTTAATCTTGCTTATTACTATGGCGTGACTTATGATGCTTCCATTGGAAAGCTTCTAAGTGATATGCTTGATATTACCTCCACACAGCTTCCTGACAGGAAAAATGTGGAACTTAATATAGAGCACAGCACTAATGGAATAACGATTACATCTGATTATGACAATGTGAATACAAGTCTTGCTTACCACGATATATTTGAGTCAGAACAGTGGCTTGGTAAAAAGAATAATCTCACGTATGTCAAGGCAGGAGTTACCGATATAACATTTAAAGTACCATACCTGTGGCAGGGCGCACTTGTAAGCGTAGCGGGACTTGTGTTGACAGTGGCATGGATGGTTATTCTGTGCATAGGTGAAAAGAAGAGAAAGCTGTTACCGGCAAGCGTAGAAGAGATTGAGCTTATAGAGATAGATACAGAAGAATAGTCTGGTGATAAGCAGCACATTATATTGGCAGGAATATATGATATGGAGTTTTATATATGAAGATATTTGATACACATGCACATTATGATGATGAAGCGTTTGATAAGGACAGGGACGAATTATTAACAGGTCTGTTAGCCGGTAATATAGGAACTATTGTAAATGTGGGTGCAAGTATGGACGGGTGCAGGGCTTCTGTAGAGCTTGCCAGTAAGTATGAGTATATATATGCAGCGGTAGGCGTCCATCCGGACGATTATGAGAGACTTGATAAAAATCAGGAGTTCTTAGACTGGTTAAGAAATGAAGCGCTTAATAATAAAAAGGTTGTTGCTATTGGAGAAATCGGACTTGATTACTATTATGATGAGCCGGAAAGAGAGCTTCAGAAGAAGTGGTTTGCAAGGCAGCTTGAACTTGCAAATGAGGTGAACAAACCGGTCATTATACATTCAAGAGATGCGTGTGCTGACACGATAGATATATTAAAAAATGGACATGCACAGGATATAGGTGGTATAATTCATTGTTATTCATATTCAAAGGAAACAGTTAAAACATTTTATGATATGAACTTTTACTTTGGAATAGGCGGAGTGCTTACTTTCAAGAATGCAAGAAAGCTGGTGGAGGCGGCAGAGGTCATACCGCTTGACAGGATAGTGTTAGAAACAGACTGCCCGTATCTTGCGCCAGTGCCTAACAGGGGCAAAAGAAACGACAGTAGTAACATAGAGTATGTTATAGAGAAGCTTGCAGATATAAAGGGAGTCACTAAGGAAGAGATAGCCCGCGTGACATATGAAAATGCATGCAGGGTATATGGACTTGATGAACGTATGTAGTACAGTGTGAAAAATAGATTTTTTACATGTGGGATTAGTGTCTGCGCGAATTTGACACAAACTCGTTATGCGCAGGTCAGAGGTTCATTTGACACTTCCATCATAATAATCTGGGATGTTATAAGAAAGCAGCGAATATGGATAAATGTAACATTTGTGTCAGTATAAGAATGGAGATATAGATATATGAATAATAAGAATTATGACAATGTTATGCATCTTGGTAATCCGACTAATACAATAGCGGTTCTTAACAGATATGGTTTTAACTTTCAGAAAAAGTTCGGTCAGAACTTTCTTATAGATGAAAATGTTGTTCAGAAGATAGTAAGAGAAGCTGGAGTTACAGAAGATGACTTTGTACTTGAGGTAGGGCCGGGTATCGGAACTATGACACAGATACTCTGCGAAAATGCAAGAGAAGTTGTGGCGGTTGAGATAGATAAAAAGCTTATTCCGATACTTACAGAGGATACCCTTTCGTGGTATGACAATGTAACTGTCATCAATGAAGATATATTAAAGCTTGATATAAAAGAGCTTGCAGAGAAGAAAAATGGCGGAAAACCGATAAAGGTTGTCGCTAATCTTCCTTACTATATAACAACTCCTATTATTATGGGGCTTTTTGAGAGCGGAGTGCCGCTTGACAGCATAACTATAATGGTGCAGAAGGAAGTGGCTGACAGGATGCAGGTAGGGCCGGGAACTAAGGATTATGGCGCACTTTCGCTGGCAGTCCAGTATTATGCCAAACCGAAGATTGTGCTTAATGTTCCTGCGAGCTGCTTTATGCCAAGACCTAATGTGGACTCAGCGGTAATTAAGCTTGAAAGATACGAAAAGCCGCCGGTTGATGTGCGTGACGAACATCTTATGTTCAGAATAATAAGGGCATCATTTAACCAGCGCAGAAAAACTATGATGAACAGTGTCGGCAACAGCGGTGATGTAAATGTATCAAAAGAAAAGCTGGCAGCAGCACTTGAGAAATGTGGACTTCCTCTTACAATACGTGGAGAGGCACTTACACTTGAACAGTTTGCCACTCTTACTAATGCGATAGTAGAAGAATAATTTTATATTGTACATATTTTGCCTCCCGGCTACATAAGATTTGATATCAATCTTATAATGCTGGGAGGTTTTTTATGGCTGATTATCAGCGGTTTGTTTCATACATTTATTCTTATCCGGGAGGTGTTAAGGATAAGAATGTCGGTTTTGCCAAGGTAGAGGTAAGGTCGGGTGAAATGCGCCTTAATATTAATCTTCGTGGCGTGTATACAGATACGCCGCAGATGTTTGGTGTGCATATGCTTATAGACAGGGATGATGCTATTCCCGGCAGATACAGGCTTATGAAGGTCGGCGACTGTCTGGTGAATAATGGTATGGCATCGTATGCCGGGATATTTAACGCAGGTAATATTGAGAATTCAGGTTATACGTCATCGGACATATGTGGAATAGCTGTTGCTAACAAAGGTGACAGATATTATATGATGTTTTCTATGTGGGAAGACTATGACATTAACCCCGATGTTATTGAATTCGCAGGAAGCGGAGTGAGCAAGTATGGGGGAAATGCTGAGATTGAGGGAGAGAGTGAAGATGATATAGACAGTAGTGGAAGTGGAGAAATAAGAGGACTTGGAAAAGGATATACGGAAGCTAGTGAAGGGAATAAAGAGGATGATGTAGGTAGTCAGGATAATAGGGTAAGCGATGGAGAAAATGGAGAGGTAAGGTATGCGGAAGGTGGTGAAGGTAATAAGAATGGCAATGTAGTAAATTATGCATCCGGTAGTCAATGCAATAAAGGAAATTATGACAAAAGAAGTGGGGAAGATAGGTATGTAGGAGAGCGTGAGAATGATAGAAATGGTGGAACAAGAAACAGAGGCGGAGAAAATACACCTGATATACATATGCAGAACAGATATAATGAAGAATTACAGGCGATGGAAAGCGAGGAGGATGATACTGAGAGCTGTGGCTGTCCAAATAAGGTGAATGAAAAGACCCGACAGGATGCCTGCAATGAGAGATTATACAAAAAACTGTATTCCAAGGCAGATTATGTAGATGCATTTGATGATGACTACTTCTATGACTGTATAGAGGTAACTCCGCAGATGTTGTCACGACTTCCGCTAAAGGATAAGGAGATAATCAACAACAGCTTTCTTATTCACGGATATTATAACTTTCATCATCTTCTGTTTGGAAGGGTGTGCGACAATGAAAATAATACCAACTATTTTATAGGAGTGCCGGGAATGTACTGCAACAGAGAGCGATATATGGCATCAATGTTTGGCTTTAGCAACTTCAAAAAGAGCCACAGAAGTGATTATAATAATCCATACTTTGGATACTGGTATCAGGAAATATAGACAAAGCGCCTGTGGTCCTGCCACACACCGTTTAGTTTAGCATAGGAGTGAGCTATGCCCTCATCAATAAAGCCAAACTTTTCCATAAGGTGAAGTGATGCGGCATTGTCAGGATGAATGTAGCATTCTGTGCGGTGAAGTCCAATATCGGGAACAATATATTCAAGTGCAGCAGCTATCATAAGAGAGGCAAGACCCTGATTGCGGTGGTATTCGTCTATCTTATATCCCATATTGGCACAGGGTGATGAACCTCTGCTGATATGGGAGAATGACAGCGAACCAAGTATATAATCGGGTTCATGTCTGTCTATCAGGAAGAACCTTGCAAATGTCATAGAAAGCAATCCTTTCATCTCAGCATCAAGCATACGGCTTATAAAGCTTTCGGTGTAAAAAGAAGCTGGTTTGTCAGACTCATACTTATCAAAGTCCTTGCGGTTACGGTAATAGAAGTCAAGAACATCTATGGAGTTATTGTGGTTGAGAACTTTGAGAGAGTATCTGCCAAGATTGTATTCAAGTTTCATGTTAATCCTCATTTCTTTATATGCGTATATTTTGTGATGCCGGTGTTTCTTTCAGAGCTTCTTTTCCGGCTTCTTTTTCAGCTTTCTTTTTCTGACGGAGTTCCCTAAAAAATGTGCTTAACATAGTAGAACATTCTTCGTCACATACACCCCTTACAACCTCAGCCTGATGGTTAAACTGTGGCATATTAAGAAGATTGATTATAGAACCTGCACATCCTGCTTTAGAGTTCATAGAGCCTATAACAACACGCGGTATGCGCGCCTGAACGATTGCACCTGCACACATCTGGCATGGCTCTAAAGTAACATATATAGTACAGTCTTCAAGCCTCCAGTCGTTCATATAGCGGCTGGCTTTTTTAATGGCAGTAATCTCAGCATGACCAAGAGTTGTCTTATCTGTGTTTCTTCTGTTATATCCACGTCCGATGATTTTTCCATTATAAACAATTATACATCCGATAGGAACTTCATCAAGCAGGGCTGCTTTCTTTGCCTGTTTGATGGCAAGCTTCATATAGTGGATGTCTTCTTTGGAAAATGTATCAGGAGAAGAAACAACAGATGCAACTGAAGCATTTATATTGGTATTATTGTCATTCATATTTATCCTCATTTCTGCGCACGTTTTTTGCGCATAACGAGTTTGTGTCAAGTGCACGCAGACACAAATCTCGCGTGTGAAAAATTTATTTTTCACACTATTAGTCCTCATTTATTTCACCTATAATCAAATTGATATTTGAAAATTGATTGCACTGAAAGTTTTCTATCATTCCGAAATTTTTTAACTGTAAGTCTTCAATCTTATATGACATAATTGTATGCCTCCCATTTTTTACTAACCAAATTTTCTTTTAATGCATCACCAGTTTAACTGTTCACTTAAAATTATCCTATTTATCTATAATTGTAGCATTTTATATTAATGTAAACAATATTTTTCTTTTTTTATACAAAATGAGTTAATTCTAAACGGATTTTGTATTTTTTTAAAGGGAGGTTTTGGTATGTCGATGAATATTAGCGGATAAGGAAATATCAAAAGAGCCTATTGATGCTGTTTGAAGCCGGAGTGCCATTATTCCGGTTTGAAGCAGCATTTCTTAGATTAATATTTGGTGTTATATTGGTATGTACACTTTCATTTGTTTTGGTGTATAATAACAGAGTATTCTTGTAGGTATGTAAGTGTTAAGGATGTTTTTTGACATTTACATAAGAATTATTGAATAAATCAGACATAATGGAGGCGTAATAAACAAATGGAACATATATCCAGAGATGAAGCATTTGCATTACTAAAGAAATATAATAAAGACCCTTTTCATATTCAGCACGCGCTGACAGTAGAAGCTGTAATGAAGTGGTATGCCAATGAGTTAGGATATTCAGAGGATGCAGAATACTGGGGTATCGTGGGACTGCTTCACGATATAGACTTTGAGCTGTATCCAGAAGAACACTGCATAAAAGCACCAGAGCTTCTTAGAGAGGGTGGAGTATCAGAGGATATTATCCGCGGCGTAGTGTCACATGGCTATGGAATTACTGTTGATATAGCACCAGAGCACGAGATGGAAAAGGTGCTTTTTGCGGCAGATGAACTTACAGGTCTTATATGGGCGGCAGCACTTATGCGACCATCCAAGAGCACTAAGGATATGGAACTTAAGTCTTTGAAAAAGAAGTATAAGAGCAAAGGCTTCGCAGCAGGATGTTCAAGAGAGGTAATAGAAAGAGGAGCAGAGCAGCTTGGCTGGGAGCTTGAGAAGCTTCTTACTATGACACTTGAGGCGATGGCAGCATCGGAAGATGCTATTAATGAAGAGATGGCGGCTGAGTCGGCAGAATAGTAATTAGTTAAGATTCATTATATATTTTTATGGAAAACCACGGTTAAAGCATTGTTGGAATTGCATTGCAATGAGGCAGTTCGTTGACATCGGTCAGAGGTTAAAATATATTTTAAACATGACATTATATATTAATGTATAATATAGAAGTTAGAAAAAGAAAGGACAGACAATAATGAAGGTTTTATTAATAAATGGAAGCAGAAGAGATGCAGGATGTACATATACAGCACTTTCAGAGGCTGCTAAAGCTATTGAAAGTGAAGGAGTAGAAACAGAGATTATTAATGTTGGAAGCAGAGTACTTAAGGGCGAAGTTGACGAAGCAGTTAAGGAAGCTGGAGAAAAGGTCAAAGAAGCAGACGGAGTGATTGTAGGTTCACCTGTTTATTATGCATCAGCAAGTGGCGAGATTATGATGTTTCTTGACAGATTTTTCGGCGCATTTGGCGCAGATATGCGTTATAAGCCAGGTTCAGCAGTGGCTTCAGCACGTAGGGGTGGTACAACATCTACAATAGACGACCTTAACAAGTATTTCCAGATTAACCAGATGCCAGTTGTATCTTCTAACTACTGGAATATTGTTCATGGAAATACACCTGAAGAGGTTGTTAAGGATGAAGAAGGTATGCAGACTATGAGACTTTTAGGAAAAAATATGGCATGGCTTGTTAAGTCTATAGATGCAGCAAAAAAGCAGGGAATTGACATTCCTTGTGGCGAGGACAAGATAAAGACTAACTTTATAAGATAAGAAGAGGCGTTAAAGGATTGCGTGAATTGCGTAGCAATGTAGCAATCCAGATATACCAGTTAGTGGCAAAATACATTTTGACCCTAATATCACAATATGACTTTGAGAAAAATGATTGACAGAGTGAATATATAACATATATAATAAAAGAACCGTGCAGCCGGGGAGTTAGCGGCACCTTGTACCTGCAATCCGCTATAGCAGGGGTGATGTTCGGCCGAGGGCGAGATTTTATGGAGCCGCCCGATATAAGTGGTGATGACATTTGGGTCTTTCGCAACAGGACTTCATGAACCATGTCAGGTCAGGAATGAAGCAGCATTAAGTGAAACCTTCTGTGTGCCGGAAGGCAGCCTGAATCGAGCTAACTGTATCGGTAACGTCTGTGGATGATCATTCGAAGCCGAGCGCACGGTTTTTTGCGCGAGTAACGATGAGAATAGCATGACAGAAAGACGTTTCCTGCTGGCAGGAAAAAGGCTTTATGTCAGGGTATTCGAGGAGCACCGCGACAACGAAAGAATCGAAGATTCTTGAGTGTCATCGTTACGAGTTAGATGAAATATAGCGGATGTGAAAGTCGATGAGAATAGCATGACAGAAAGACGTTTCCTGCTGGCAGAAAAAAGGCTTTATGTCAGGGTATTCGAGGAGCACCGCGACAACGAAAGAATCAGAGATTCTTGAGTGTCATCGTTACGAGTTAGATGAAATATAGCGGATGTGAAAGTCGATGAGAATAGCATGACAGAAAGGAAGCCCCACATATGTCATATCAGGCATTATATAGAAAGTGGCGACCAGACAACTTTGAAGATGTCAAGGGTCAGGACCACATAGTTACAACTTTAAAAAATCAGATTAATGCCGACAGAATAGGACATGCGTACCTGTTTTGCGGAACCAGAGGTACTGGTAAGACAAGTGTGGCAAAAATATTTGCAAAGGCAGTCAACTGTGAACATCCGGTAAATGGAAGTCCTTGCGGCGAATGTCCTACATGTAAGGCGATAGCGGCAGGCACTTCGATGAATGTTATAGAGATAGATGCAGCATCGAATAATGGTGTTGATAATATAAGAGAAATCAGGGACGAAGTACAGTATTCTCCAACAGAAGGAAAGTACAAAGTATATATAATCGATGAAGTTCATATGCTTTCGACAGGAGCGTTTAATGCACTTCTTAAGACACTTGAAGAACCACCTTCATATGTAATATTTATATTGGCGACTACTGAAGTTGCAAAGATACCAGTAACTATTATGTCAAGGTGTCAGAGATATGACTTCCACAGAATATCGATAGAAACGATAGCAGACAGACTTTCAGAACTGATGAAAGCGGAGAATATAGTTGTTGAGGATAAGGCAATAAGATATGTAGCCAAGGCAGCAGACGGCTCTATGCGAGATGCGTTAAGCCTTCTTGACCAGTGCATAGCATTTCACTTAGGAGAAGAGCTTAAGTATGATGATGTGCTTGATGTGCTTGGTGCTGTAGACATAGCTATATTCAGCAATATGTATAAGACAATAAGAGAAAATGATGTAGCACGCTGCATGAACCTTATGGAAGACATTATCATGCAGGGACGTGATTTATCACAGTTTGTTACAGATTTTATATGGTATCTGAGAAATCTTTTACTGATAAAGACGACAAGGGATACTGACAAGATAGAAGATGTAATCGAAGTATCAAAAGATAATATTGCGGATATGATGGAGGATGCCAAAGAGGCAGATGTTGATACACTTATGAGGCATATAAGAGTGTTATCAGAGCTTTCCAATGACATGAAAACATCAACGCAGAAGAGAGTTAAGGCTGAGGTTACATTTATAAAGCTGATGCGTCCGTCTATGGAAAAGCCGGCAGATATGACTGAGCTGACAGGTCGTATCAATACGCTTGAAACACAGCTTGGTGATGCTATGCAGGTTATAGAAAAGCTTAAGTCAGGTGAACTTATTCCTGCGGGTATGCTTAATGCCATGGGACAGGGAACGTTTGCAGGAGCAAACGGTGCTGGCGTGTCAGGCAGTGAAGCAGAAACCAGTGACACAAAGCCGGTAATTAAGCGTAATTACGATGCAGTTACTGACGACATAAGACAGATAGCATCGCAGTGGAATAATATAATATCATCAATAGATGATGCGCTGCTTATGAACTTCTTAAAGCAGGCATACGTTACTGTAACTGAGGATGGAAATAGTCTTGAGATTATGATAAAATCACTTAGTGGCTACAATGCTATAAGCAGGGAAGAAACAGTAACTATGTTAGAGGAGCATATAGAAGAAAGAACCGGAATATCGGTAAGAATTGTAGTAACCAAGATGGACGAGGAAGAAGATTTTAACAAGCGGTATGTAGCACTTGAGGAGCTTGTTGGGATGAATATAGAAGTAGATGATAAGGAGGAATTTATATAATGGCTAAAAGAGGTGGATTTCCAGGAGGTATGCCTGGCAATATGAATAATCTTATGAAGCAGGCACAGAGAATGCAAAGACAGATGGAGGAGCAGCAGGCTGCCCTTGAGTCAAAGGAATTCACAGCAACAGCAGGTGGTGGAGTTGTTGAAGTTACTGTTACAGGTAAGAGAGAAGTTACAAAGGTTAAGATTGACCCTGAAGCAGTTGACCCGGATGATGTAGAAATGTTAGAAGACTTAATAGTTGCAGCAACTAACGAAGCTCTTCGTAAGTGCGAGGAGGAGTCACAGGCATCTATGTCTAAGATAACAGGCGGTCTTTCAGGACTTGGCGGAGGCCTTTTCTAATGGACATATACAGCGGTCATATTAATAAGTTAATAGAACAGTTGTCAAGATTACCAGGGGTTGGGGCTAAAAGCGCCCAGCGCCTGGCATTTCACATTATAAATATGCCTAAGGAAGAGGTACAGTCAATAGCTGATGCCATGATAAGTGCCAAGGAAAATGTCCACTACTGTAAGGAATGTTTTACACTCACAGATGATGAGCTGTGTCCGATATGTAAAAATCCTGCCAGAAATCATAAGCAGATTATGGTTGTTGAACATACAAGGGATATGGCGGCTTATGAAAAAACAGGCAAGTATGAAGGTGTATATCATGTACTCCACGGTGCGATAAGCCCTATGCTTGGAATAGGTCCATCGGATATTAAGCTTGCAGAGCTTATGAAAAGACTCCAGAAGGACGTAGATGAGGTTATTATAGCGACTAATTCCAATCTTGAAGGTGAAACAACAGCTATGTATATAAGCAAGATGATAAAGCAGGCAGGAATTAAGGTTACAAGAATAGCAAGCGGCGTTCCTGTAGGCGGTGACCTTGAGTATATAGATGAAGTTACGCTCTTGAGGGCATTGGACGGCAGAGTCGAATTGTAAGCAGACATATAGCGGACAGGAAAGTATAAGATTGTAAAGGCAGATTTTGTAAGGGCACACGATAAATGTGCTGTCAGATGTCGCATAGGAAAATCTAAAATTATCAAAGTGGATTTGTCAGGGCATACAGGAAATGTGCTGGCAGACAGCGGACAGGAAAATATAAAATTATAAAAGCAGAATTGATATAAGATATATAAATAGTACATATTTATCAAGCAGTATATTAAAAAATATACATTTTTGGTATAATGCATTAGTATAATATGTAAAGCACAACAATACATAAAACAGTTACTTAAGAATGAGGAATATTATGGCAGATAGTATGATAGGAGAGATAATCACAGACCATAGGGAGAGAATGATTAATCTGAAAAAGTATTATCCATTTTTCAGGCTTATGGACGTATCCTTAGAACAGTATAAGGACGGAAAGTATAGTGCGCTCGATATGGGGTATATTCTTATGGCAGTTCTGCGTTTTTTTATTGAAGAAAATAACTTCAGGGAAAAGGACGTTACTTATAAGGGATACTTCGATTTCTTTAAAATGCTTGTAAAAAGGGACTTTGGTCTGGTGCTGTCTGATGAAGAGTATGTAGAAGTGGCAGACTATGTATTTGATAAGATAAAAAATGATGGCAGACCATTTGAGTTTAAGTATTATGACCCGGTTGAGCATAAGAAAAGAGTGTCAAGAATGAAGCTTGTCGAAAGCACAATAAGAGAGGATATGGTGTGGTATTCGATAAGCGCAGATGCAGTTGAATTTTATCTTGATACGAAGGAGATAAAGGATGAGAGTAGAATAAATGTATCGCAGCTTCTTCTTGAAAAGATGATTAATTCCAATAACTTCAGAGGTGGTGTTGAGGTTGTTGAGCGTATTAATGAAGAGGTTGGAAGACTGCGGCTTCGTAAGACTGAGGTCATGGAAACACTTGCACAGGATGTATGTGCTGGTGTTGAGGCATATGAAGACTTTGTAAATACAGGAATGAAGTGGTTTAATGACGAGGAGAAGCTTTTTAGGAAGAATAAAGAGCTTATAGATAAGGCAATATCAAGGCTTGAGGGTTCTCCGTCAGGTACAGACAGCTATTACAGAACTATGAAGGAGATACATCATCTTGAAGACCAGTTAAAGATAGCCATGAACAAGCATGCACAGCTTCTTCGTGACTGTACGCAGATGCAGAATACCACTGATGAAGCTGTAAGAAGGGCAAAGCTTGCAAGACTTCGTCCGCATATGGACTTTGCAACAGCACTTTCAGATATGATACGAAAAGACAACGCGGATGCGCTTAAGTATCTTATAGACCCGCTTCTTAAGCTTAATATAAGAAAAACGCTTGACCTTAAAACAATAGATGAGGCACTTATGGTTAAGCCTGAAAGATACGAAAAGAAAGAGTATGTAAATAAAAATGAGCTTAAACAGATAGTGTATGAGGATGAGGCTGTTGATGAGAGAATAAAGCATAATTATACATTTGTTATGAACAACCTTCTTATGTGCATTGATAAGGTGTGTTTGAAAAAATCGGACATGCTCACACTCGACACATTTAATGGTTATATGCGCCGTGCCTATGGTGATGCGATACTTAAAAATGCAGATTACTATGCATTTTTTGTAAACCTCTGCCAGAGAGATGAGTATGTGGTAGGCGGCGATAATATGCATAGTGAAACATTTCTTGATGGAATACTTGAGGAGAGCTTCAAGGGAAAAGAGGTAAGGCATATTCTTATAGTCAGGGGTGAAAGTGACAGGGAAGATGAGGCTTTTGGCGATGCACCAGAGGATGCCGATGCTGTACAAAATATTGCGGTTTCCAGCGATATATCAGAGGATATATATAATACAGATGGTACACAAAATATTTCAGCTTATAATAATAAGTCGGATGGTACACAGAATATAGAGAACATACAGAGGACAGCTCTGGATGATATACAGGTAACTAATATAGCATTTAAGAAGGTGTTCTAATATATTAAAGTGCTTATATTAAATGGTGTGATAAATTATAAATTCACAAAAAACATAGAATGTATGTTGTTGTAAAAATTGTACATTTATATCAATAAATATAATTATAAAAATAGAAGCCTGAGTAACAAAGTATTAATGACAATTATGTTAAAGTAAGACAATAGTATAGTGTGAAAATGGACTTTTCACACGCGGGATTTGTGTCGGCGCATACCTGACACAATTCGTTATGCGCAAAAACGTGCGCAGAAATGAGGATTATTATGGAAAACAGAAATCTGGATAAGGCGCTTGATATAGTATCAAGACTTATAATGGGTGAACAGGTGAGTGAGAGTGGCGATAACAGCCAGCTTTATCAGGAATATAATACCAATGCAGAGGTTTATGATATTGTTCATATGTCACTTAAGAAGTTCAATCTTAATATATATGAGTACAATAATGGACTGTATGTGAGTGCCGGTGATAATAACAGAGTGTTCGGTTACACTAATGAGGAGCTTAGAAACAGACTCGGATTACGTGTAAACAGAGAACTCTATCTTGTATATTTTATCATATATAATATAATAACAGAATTTTATACGGACTCAGCAAGTACGACATATGCAGAATTTGTGAGAGTAGAAGATATTGTGCGTAATGTGGACTCGTCAGTTGCTTCCATAGTTGATAAAAAGCTTGGGATTATCATCGATGATGTTGAAGAAAACAGTTTTAAGCAGATAGCACTAAGCTGGGATGCACTTCCTATAATAACAGTTGCGGATACGGCGGACGTAAGGGCTGCAAAGAATTCAAAGACAGGCTTTGTGAAGATTGCGCTTAACTTCTGCGTATCGCAGGAGCTTCTTACAGAGGTACAGAACAGGTTCTATCCAACAGACAGGTTCAGGGCGCTTATAGAGAATTATTTCGATGAGTATAAGGGACGAATGGCAGAACTTATGCAGAGCTAAGATTGTATACAGGAGATTGACTGTAATACAGAAAGAATAAACCGGTTAAAGTTATGGAGGATTGATATGCCACAGATTAACAGAGTAAGGGTGAACAACGTAAAATATAACTTTGGTACACAGTTTTACGATGATTTTATAATGCGTTTTAACTGTAGAAATACGATATATGACCTTGCCAATGGTGGTGGCAAGAGTCTTCTTATGCTGCTTCTTATGCAGAATATGATACCTAACTGTACGTTAGATGATAAGCAGCCGATAGAGAAGCTTTTCAGAAAAGGCAGCGACAATACGTGTATACATTCGCTGGTGGAGTGGAAGCTTGATTCTCATTGTATTAAAGATGGCTACAGATATATGACAACAGGCTTCTGTGCAAGAAAAGCAAGAAGTGCTGAGGAAAGAGAGATCACAGAGGAGAGGGAGGCATTAGATACCTCAGGTACAGGTGAGGTTTCAGGTGCAAATGTGTCTTCATCCGATAATACAAGCATAGAATACTTTAATTACTGCATATTTTACAGGCAGACAGGTCCTAATGACATAAAAAATCTTCCACTTGTGCATAATGGTGAGAGAGTTACATTTAACGGACTTAAGGCATATCTTCGTGATGTAACAAAGGAAGATAAGGGGATAGAAGTCCATATATTTGACAGAAAAGGCGATTACCAGAGCTTTATATCCAGATATGGCATATATGAGAGTGCGTGGGAAATAGTAAGGGGTATCAATAAGACTGAGGGACACGTCAGGACTTACTTTGAAACGAACTACAGGACAAGCCGTAAGGTTGTTGAAGACCTGCTTATAGAGGAGATTATCCAGAAGTCTTACAACAACAGATTATCCGTTGATAATGACGATGTTATGATGGCACAGACACTCCTTGATATAAAAGATAAGCTTATTGAGCTGTCAAGAAAAAACAGCCAGATAAGTGATTACGACAGCCAGACAGAGGTGCTGGCACATTTTAAGGAATATATTGATACATATACAGCATTTTATAATAACAAGAAGGAAAAGGAAGAAAAGCTGTATACAATGCTTGCATCAGCAGTGCATATGACAGAGGATAAGCAGCTTGAGCTGGATGAGCATAACAGGAAAAATGAAGCACATATAAATGAACTTGAGGATAAGAAGTACAGAATAGCAGTTGCAAAGGTACTTTCTGAGAAGAAGTCGTTAAGGGAGGTTGAAGCGCTTGTAAAGAATTCAACAGAGGTGCTTTCACAGAAGGAAAAAAAGATTAATGATGTTAAGAAACGTCTTATGCTTATGGAGTCAGCCAATGATTACTGCGATTATGTGGAGTATGAGAAGGAATTATTAAAGGTTGATACTGCACTTGATAACAGGCTGCGTGAGGATGAGGACATAACAAATGAGCTTGAAAAGCTTGCTTATGAATATAAGGTGTACTATGAAGGGCATATCAAGGATTATAAAGATATGGCAGATGAGGCGGCACTCAGTGAAAAGCAGGCACATGATATGCTTGAGGAGGCAGAGAATAACCATAAAAATGCAGAGAAGGACTGCGCTGTCATATTAGGCCTGAGAGATAATATGCAGGAAAAGATAAGGGACAGTGAGCTTAAACAGAAGGAACTCTGTAACGAGTATGGCGTACTTGTTGCTGACACAGCACAGGACGAACTTGCACGCTGTAATGATAATATATCAGCTATAAGTAATGATATAGAAGATATTAAAAATGAGCTGGAAGAGGATACAGCCAGGCTTTATAAGGCACAGGAAAACGACAGCATTTTAAAAGCCAGAAAGAGTATGCTTGAAGAGCGTATAAGCAGGATGAAGGAGCAGCAGCTTAAGATAAATGCAGGGCATGATAAGCTTAATGACATAGAGAAAATATATGGTGTTAAGCTTGTAGATGGGCTTGGTGAAGCTGTTCTTTCGACTTATACACAGATAAATACAGAGTATAACGAAAAGTTAAAGGAACACGATAAGCTTAAGAAATACATCGAAGCAATAAAAGAGGGCACATATTATATAGACAGTCCTGAAAGAGATATATTTAAAGATTATCTTTACAATATGTATGGCGATGATGCTGTTGAGGGCTATAAGTGGTTATCGCAGCTTGAGGATGACACAAGAAAAGATGTATTAAAGCGTATTCCTTTCGTGGAGTATGGCTTTGTTATTAAAAATGATTTTGCCAGAGTTAAGAATAATGATGCGCTGAAAGCATTTGGAAAAGGAACACAGATATATCCTGTCATAAGTGAAAATGTTGCAAAAAATACAGACTATGCTATCGATAAGGATATGGTTGTATTTGCACTTAAAAATATGAATTTTCTGACAGATGCAGCGAAGAAAGAAGCAGAGCTTAAAAGGGCGGAGGATGAGCTTGATAATATAAGTGCAGATATGCATAAGCTTGACGGCAGAAAGCAGATGATATGGGAAGATTATACATTTGCAGTAAAGTACGAGTCTGCACTTGAAAGCGTACCTGAGGCTGATATAAAAGAGGCAGAGCAAGAGCTTTCTGACATTACAGAAAAGCTTAATAAGTGCCATTCAGAGCATGAAGAATATAAAAATAAAAAAGCTGCTGATACAGAAAAAATTGAAAAATTCGGACATGAACTTGAAGAATTAAAAAAGCAGGCTGACGGACTTAAGAAGATAGCAGATGTATATGCAGACATATCTTGTGATTATGATAAGCTGACGTCATATAATGACAGACTTGCAAAGGCTGAACGTGCCATAATTGAGTATGCAGCATATCTTGATAAGGCAAGAGAGGAATATATTAAGGCTGGCGGCTATAAGGACAGTGCAGACAGCAGATACACAGAGCTTGTATACAACTGGGAGAATAATTTCTCTAAGTTCTGTAAGAATAATTCTGATATTTCTGACACTGATATAAGTGATAAGGAATACAGCGAAGAGGATATAAGGGAACTTATCGGACGTTTTACGGGACTTAAGGATATTCTTAATAATAAAAATGCTGACTTAACCGATAAGGAGGCTTTAAGAAGCCATCTTGAGGCAGCTATGAAAAAATGTATTGAGTCAATAGAATATCGTGGTGAAGATGTAGAAAATCTTAAGGAGCTTTATATGCAGGGAAAGCTGTCTGTGAGCAGTCAGGAAAATCTTCGTGAGCTTTCAGATGAACTTGCAGGGCTGCAGAAGCAGTATAGCGAGGCTGACAGAGAACTTGGCATGCAGGAGGCAATGTTTAACAGACTTGAGGGAAGTGTGACATATGCAGTTTCACAGATAGAGGAGCGTTACAGCACTTATGAGGAATTCGATTGTGATAATCCGGATGAATTCGTAAAAAACAATACACTCATAGTACAGCAGCTTGAGAAAGACCTGAAGAAAGAAACGGCGGCGGGAAAGCAGCTTGAAAACGAACTTAAGAATATTGAAATATGCAGAATGGATATTGAGAGGATAATGTCGGATGCTGGAATAGATATTCCAGATGAAGAAATGTTGAAAAAATCGGACATAAAACCACTTGATTATAATACCTTGAGTAAAGAGTATAATAAGACTGCAAAGGAATATTCTACTATTCTTAAGCTTGAATATAAGAAGCTCGATGAGTTCGCAAAACATAAGAGTAAGCTTATAGATAATCTTAAGCAGCATAATGGTGATGACCTTGCAACACAGATAAGCCTGTCTGTTAATATGCCTAAGGATGGACAGCAGACGGCGCTTCTTATAGAGTCACTTGATGAAACCAGCGGATATATTGAGCTTGAAAAGACAAGAGTACACAAGGGTATCGAAGATATGGAAAGAATAAAACATAACTTTGAAAACCGTTGTATACAGACCTGCAGCAACATCCGCACAGAGCTTGAAAGACTTCCTAAGCTTTCACATATAAAGATGGATAATGAGGATATATCAATAATCAGCCTTTCAATACCTTATGTTAAAGAAAGTGCATATAAGGAGAGAATGTCTAAGTATATAGATGAAACTATAGAGGCAGCAGAAGGCTTTAATGAGCAGGATGATAAGTTCAGGTACATAAGAAACAGACTTACGTGGAAAAGACTGTTCTCTGTTATAGTTACGGATATGAATTCGATAAGAATTAATCTTTATAAGAGAGAGCGTATCAAGGACCAGAGCAGATACTTAAGATATGAGGAGGCAGTCGGTTCAACAGGACAGTCACAGGGTATATATATACAGTTCCTTATAGCGATTATTAATTATATATCTAATATAAATGCAGTATCAGATGGAAGTATCACGGGTAATACTATATTTATAGATAATCCGTTTGGCGCAGCAAAAGACATATATATATGGGAGCCTATATTCAAGCTTCTGTCAGTAAACCATATACAGCTTATTGTGCCTGCAAGAGGCGCAACTCCTGCTATAACAGCAAGATTTGATGTTAATTATATATTAGGACAGAAGTTGTCTGATAATAGACAGCAGACAGTCGTTGTCGACTACTACAGCAGTGTTAAGGAACAGGAGTTAGAGTATACGCGTATGGATTATGAACAGGCAAGCTTTGACTTTATCAGTCCGAAACAACAGTAAATGGCAGTTTACAACAATACCTCACTGTGATAAAATTATACGGAGTGTTTAGAAATTTCGAGTCATTGACACAATGGAGGTCTTTAACGTGGATAAATACGAGTTTAATATAAAGTTGGAACAGATTAAAAAGCTTGCTGCAAAGAAAGAATATAAGCAGGCTGCAGATATTGCAAAAGAGATGAACTGGAACAAGATAAAGGACTGGTCAACTCTTGCAACTATAATCAATGTGCAGGAAGCTGCCGGTGATTATGAAGAGGCAAGAGATATGGCAATACTTGCCTATAACCGTAATCTTGGTGGAAGAAAGCTTATATATAAGCTTACAGAGTTTTTTATAAAAGTAGATGATTTTGAAAATGCAGAGGATTTGTATAATGAGTATGCTAAGATGTCACCTCATGATGTTAACAGATTCATACTGTATTATGACTTAAGAAGAGCACAGGGGGCACCTGATACAGAGCTTGTAGAGATACTTGAAGAGTATAAAGAGTCAGAGATAGACGAAAAGTATATGTATGAGCTTGCTAATCTTTATTATAAGACAGGACGTAAGGAGGACTGTATCAAGACTTGTGATAATCTTGTGTTATGGTTTCAGGATGGCATATATGTAGAGATGGCTGTAAAGCTTAAGGAAAAGCTGGGAGTTAATCTTTCTAATACACAGAAGAAGATACTTGTTGAGATTAATGCAAGAAAGTCAGATGAGGAAGCTAACAAGGAAAAGCTTTTTATGGAGCAGAAAGAGCTTGCGCGTCTTAAAAAGGATGAAGTGGGAGATGTTCTTGATGCTGACGATAATAAGAATACATTTAAAAAGCCGGAAACAGGTAAGAAAGCCGCTGCAAAGGCTTCAACAGCAGGTACAAATGCAGATGATAAAGAGGTTGTTACAGCACCAAAGAATGACAATGGTAAGGTGGTTGATAAAGATACTGTAAGTATGGAAGGCGTGTCTATTGACCTTGTGCAGAATAACCAGAACAGCGCACTTAAGGATTCTATAGTAAAGGCTATAGAGAAGCAGAATGAAGTAAAGAATGAAGCCGCAGGCATATCTGCTAAAGATACAGGATTAACAGGTACAGCAGGTGACGGTGCTGATGATGGTTTCTCAGATAATGTAAATAAAGCTTCATTATCTTTAAAGGAGCTTATAGAAAGTGCCAAAAAGAAGATAGAAAACAACTGCGAAAAGATAACAAGAGAAGATGAAGAAGAGGCAAGAATAGCAGCAAAGAAGCGTATGGATGAGAAGGCAGAGGCTATGGATATAGAGGTAGCTGTGCCTAACTATAGTATGTATGATACGCACAATCTTCAGGAAGAACTTGCGCAGAATGTAAAGAACTTGTTTAAGGATGAGCAGGAGGAAACATTCCGACCACCTTTTGAAAGAAATGCAGTTAATGCACAGGCGGCTGATACATACAGACCATCTGGTGCGGATGAGGTTGTGCAGGATGATGGACAGATAGAAGGCCAGTTAAGCATAAGTGACTGGATGCAGACTGTCAGGGAAGAAAAGTATGGAAAGCAGGATACAAGAGAGTTTTCTAAGGTAGAGCTTGAACGTCTGCTTGATGAGAAGGATGAAAAGAGTCAGGCTTATGAGCGTATAATTGCCAAGAAGAAGGAAGAAGCACTAAAGAAGGGTGATAAGTTCGATGAGGCAGAAGCTAAGAGAGCCGCAGAAGCAGAAGTACTGCTTGACTCAGTAAAGAGAGACCTGTCTATGAGAACAGGAAAGGCAGCATTTATACTTGAGCAGAACACTAAAAATGCTATTAAAAAAGCAGAGGAAAATGTTATACAGCAGTCTGAAAATGAGGCTATAGATGCAGCGTTTTCACAGGATATGCAGGAAATAACTGCTCCTTCGGATACAGCACAGGATGTAGAATTCAATAATGTGGAAGCTACTGAGGAGATGACACTTGACACAGCACAGTTTGCTCCTGTGACAGATGAATTACTTAAAGCTTATGTGAATAAGTTAGGTGATGATACTCTTAAGAATATTTCAGATGACAGTGTATCAATACAGCAGCAGGAAACAGCAGCTTACTTAGTATCAGAATCTAATACTTCTGATTATGATAATACTGAGGATGATGAGGAAGTACAGGAGAAGAAGCTTTCAGGTGAGCTTGCAAAGATATTCAGAAAGTACAGAGAAATGCCGGGACTTGAGAGCCAGCTTGTTGAGCTGTTTGAGTCGCTTGACAGTGAAATGAATATGAATACTTCATCAACAGGTAATATTCTTATCTCTGGCAATTCAAGCTCGGATAAGACAGACCTTGCAAGAACAATAGTAAGAGCTATTAATTATGTATATCCACAGAAGCCAAAGAAGATAGCAAAGACATCTGGTGAGAGTATCAACCAGAGAGGTATCACAAAAGCTATGGGTAAGCTTAAGGGAACTGCTCTTATCGTAGAAGGCGCAGGAACTATACAGCCTAAGAGAATTAATGAGATTATTGAATGCATGAATCAGGTTACAGACAGAATGATAGTTATATTCGAAGACTCTGATGCAGAGATGAATGTACTTCTTAACTTCAATCCTGAACTTACGAAGACATTTAATCATAAGATAACTCTTAAGCAGTATAATGTTAATGAGCTTGTTGAGATGGCAAAGAGATTTGCAAGAAAGAGGCAGTACGAGGTTGATGATGATGCACTTCTTGAACTGTACTTAAAGATAGATAAGCTTCACAATATGAATGATAATATCAAGCTTGACGATATCAAGGAGATTATTAACAAGGCTATTGCGAATTCAGAGAAGCGTGCATCAAGAAAGTTCTTCGGTGGTCTTAAGAAGAAGCGCAGTGACAACGGGGATGTAATATTCCTTACAGAAGCGGACTTTAAGGACTGATGACGGATTAAGACAGTAATATTAATGTTAAGTATCATAAAAGGTTTTTTCTGCCTGATATTGATAATATACATATGTACTGTTATTATAGCAATATGTAGGACCTGTGTCTGTGCGCACCTGACACAGGCCCGTTATAAAAAATGTGTGCAGAAATGAGGATTAATATGAATATTGAAGAAATGTCAGTAAATGCAATAAGAGTGTTATCTGCTGATGCTATCCAGAAGGCTAATTCAGGACATCCGGGATTACCACTTGGAACAGCACCTATAGCTTATGAGTTATTTTCAAAGCATATGAATTATAACCCACAAAATCCTGAATGGGTAAACAGGGACAGATTTGTTCTTTCTGGTGGACATGGTTCTATGTTACTGTATTCTTTATTCCATCTTTTTGGAATAGGTAATCTTTCACTTGATGAAGTAAAGAACTTCAGACAGTTTGGTTCTTTAACACCGGGACATCCGGAATATGGACATACTGTAGGTGTTGAGGCGACAACAGGTCCTTTAGGACAGGGTATGGCTATGGCAGTTGGTATGGCTATGGCAGAAGCACATCTTGAAGCAGTATTTAACAAGGAAGGTTATCCGGTAGTTGACCATTATACATATGTTCTTGGTGGTGACGGATGTATGATGGAGGGTATCTCATCTGAGTGCTTTTCACTTGCTGGTACACTTGGACTTTCTAAGCTTATTGTATTTTATGATTCTAACAATATTTCAATAGAGGGAAGCACAGACATAGCATTTACAGAAGATGTTATGACAAGATTTAAGGCATTCGGCTTCCAGACAATAGAAGTTGAGGACGGTAACGACCTCGAAGCTATCGGAAAGGCTATAGAAGAAGCAAAGGCTGATAAGACACGTCCTTCACTTATCAAGGTTAATACACTTATCGGTTACGGCTGCCCAGCCAAGCAGGGTAAGGCAAGTGCACACGGTGAGCCTCTTGGTGTTGATAATGTTGCAGCACTTAAGGAAAATATTGGCTGGCCTTGCAAGGGTGACTTTGAAGTTCCACAGGAAGTATATGACCACTACAAGGAGCTTGCAGCTAATATGGCTAAGGCAGAGGATAAGTGGAATGAACTTTTTGCTTCATATGTAGAGAAGTATCCAGAAATGAAAGAGTTATGGGATAACTACTTTGACGGATATGATATGTCCGATTTATTCAATTCTGAGGAGTACTGGGCTAAGGGTGACAAGCCTGAAGCAACAAGAAGCACAAGCGGAACTATTCTTAATATGATAAAGAAGGCTATGCCTAATCTTATAGGTGGTTCAGCAGACCTTGCACCATCTAATAAGACTAATATGAAGGATGCAGGAGATTTCTCAAAGGATAATTATGCAGGCAGCAATCTTCACTTTGGTGTAAGAGAGCAGGCTATGGCAGCTATTGGCAATGGTCTTATGCTTCACGGAGGTCTCAAGGCATTTGTTGCTACATTCTTTGTATTCAGTGATTATGTTAAGCCAATGGCAAGACTTACATCACTTATGAAGCTTCCATTAACATATGTATTCACACACGACAGTATCGGTGTAGGTGAAGACGGCCCAACACATGAACCTGTTGAGCAGCTTGCAGCGTTCCGTTCACTTCCAGGTTTCACAGTATTCAGACCTTGTGACAGAACAGAAACAGCAGCAGCATGGATGTATGCAGTTGAAAATGAATGTGGTCCTACAGGTCTTGTGCTTACAAGACAAAATCTTCCACAGATGGCAGGTTCATCAAAGGATGCACTTAAGGGTGGTTATGTAATCGCTGAGTCAGAAAAGGCTGTTCCAGATGCTATTATCATCGCAAGCGGTTCTGAGGTAAGCCTTGCAGTTGAAGCAAAGGAAGAACTTAAGAAGGAAGGCATAGATGTAAGAGTTGTAAGTATGCCAAGTATGGAACTTTTCGATAAGCAGTCAGCAGAATATAAGGAAAGTGTACTTCCAAATGCTGTAAGAAAGAGAGTTGCAGTTGAAGCACTTTCTGACTTTGGCTGGTACAAGTATGTAGGTCTTGACGGAAAGGTTATTGCTATGGAGGGCTTCGGCGCTTCAGGTCCTGCCGCTACATTATTTGAACATTTCGGATTTACAGTTGATAATGTTGTTAAGACTGTTAAGGAAATTATGTAAAAATCGGACATTTTAATAAAGGATATATAAAACCCCCGGGTTAACCATAACAGGTTAATCTGGGGGTTTAACTAATATCCTGTATGTTGCAGTATTGTTTTATCCATGTCTTAGTTATCTGGAACTTTAATTAATAATCAGATATATTGTACGCCTCATCAATGATTATGGAACAGCCTGTACGGATATTATTAAGTATGGTAATCATTGCTGACTGCGGAACGGAAACACATCCATATGTAGGGTTTCCGTTAGAACAGTGCAGAAATATGGCACTTCCGGCACCCTTAACGCAGGAGGTATTATAGTCAATAGCGATAGCATAGGCATAAGGAACAGGGTAGTCAATAATGTGTTCTGCACTTGACCAGTCCGGAGTTGTCGTGTTTGTTGTAACAAATCTGTTGTACCAGTCAGATGAAGGGTCATCCACCCAATAATAGGATGAGTCTACCTGTGTGTAGGGAAGTGCTGTACCTGGGTTGCTATTTACACCGAAAGCAATGCTCAGGCTGTATATCCCGCTAGGCGTAATATGTGCATATTCGCTTGCATTACCAACTCCGTCAACGCCGACATAACCATTGGTATCAACAATAGTTTCCCATGTGTCATCATTATTTTTATTATACATGGCTACATTGGCGTAAGAGCCATTGGCAGCCACAATTATAAGCTGGTTATTATATGAGGAAGCTGAAAGGTTATTAATCCATGCATTGGGATTAGTATATTCAGGCTGACTGTCGTTATCGGAAGATGAGCTGCCGTCTGTACCATAGATGTCAGTTTCAGATGGACTATCATCAAAAGAATTATCTGAAGAGCCAGAATTATCAAGATATAAAGCTTCTTCTGTCGGGTCATAATTATCAGAGTTATTACTATCAGAGCCATCATCAGAGCTGTTAATATCAGCGTCATCATCCGGGTTGTTAATATCAGTGTCATCATCAGAGCCATAATCTGTAAAAGCAGTGTCATCAAAGGAAGTATAATCGGACGATATATCCGGAAAATCCCAGTCATCATAAGTGTCCGCGTAAAAACCATCTCCGCGGATAGAAAAAACAGTACAGTTATCATTATTAGCAGATAAGTAACTATCTTTATCAGCCTTGTCAACAGCCGTATTCATGGCATGAGAACTTCCACAGCCCGTTATAAAAAGCCCTGCTGTAAGTACGGCAGCAGTTGTCATATATTTTATATGTTTAAAACAATTAATGTGATTAGACCTGTCAGATGTGTCAGAATGTATAATTTTCATTATATCACCTCCGTGTATATTTATTTATATTATAGTGCGATAAAACAGATAATTAAAGGTGGAAAATGCTTTTTATAAAACAATCTTTTGCTTAGGCATAAAAGTAAGATATGTCCAGTATATTAGAGGAGTAGTGCGAAAATACATTTGCAATTTAATGCAAATGTAAAAAATAAAACTCATTTTCTGAAGGAAAAATAAAATACATATAAAATACAATAAATTATGTCATATTTGCTTGAAATTATGAAGAAAGAGGTATATACTAAGAAACATAGAGATTGTTAGAGTTTTAACAATCTATTCAATTCACTTATTATTTTAATTCATATTATTAGGAGGTATTGGATTATGGTACGTTTTACATTACCAAGAGATTTATATCATGGTAAGGGAGCTCTTGAAGCACTTAAGACTCTTAAAGGAAAGAAGGCTATCATCTGTGTTGGTGGTGGTTCTATGAAGCGTTTCGGATTTCTTCAGAGAGCAGAAGATTATCTTAAGGAAGCTGGAATGGAAGTTAAGTTATTCGAGGGTATCGAATCAGATCCTTCAGTTGATACAGTTATGAAGGGCGCTAAGGTTATGGAAGAATACCAGCCAGACTGGATAGTAGCTATTGGTGGTGGTTCACCTATCGATGCAGCTAAGGCTATGTGGATTAAGTATGAATATCCAGAAACAACATTTGAAGATATGTGCAAGGTATTCGGTTTACCAAAGCTTCGTACTAAAGCTCATTTCTGTGCTGTTTCATCTACATCAGGTACAGCTACAGAAGTTACAGCGTTCTCAGTTATAACAGATTATGAAAAAGGTATTAAGTATCCTTTAGCAGACTTTGAGATTACACCAGATGTAGCTATCGTTGACCCAGAGCTTGCAGAAACTATGCCTAAGAAGCTTGTAGCACATACAGGTATGGATGCGATGACACATGCTATTGAAGCATATGTATCTACAGCTAACTGTGATTACACAGATGCGCTTGCACTTCACGCTATGAAGATGATTAAGGATGACCTTGTTGGTTCATATAATGAAGATATGGAGAAGAGAGATGCAATGCACAACGCACAATGTCTTGCAGGTATGGCATTCTCTAACGCATTACTTGGTATCGTTCATTCAATGGCACATAAGACTGGTGCAGCATTTGAAGGCGGACATATTATCCACGGTGCAGCTAATGCGATGTATCTTCCTAAGGTTATCAAGTTTAACTCTAAGGATGAGACAGCAGCTAAGCGTTATGCATACATAGCTGATTTCTTAGGATTAGGTGGAGACACAACTGAGGCTAAGATTGATAACTTAATCGCTATGCTTCGTAAGATGAATGACGAGCTTAACATACCACAGTGCATTAAGAACTATGGCGAGGGTGGTCTTCCAGCAGAACAGGGAATCGTTCCAGAAGATGAATTCCTTGCTAAGCTTCCAGAAGTAGCTGCTAATGCTATTAAGGATGCATGTACAGGTTCTAATCCACGTCAGCCAAGTCAGGAAGAGATGGAGAAGCTCCTTAAGTGCTGCTACTATGATACAGAAGTAGATTTCTAATAGTGAATTAATATAGATATTATGAGTTAGGTTATTTGCTATTTTTCTATAAGTTTTTTCTCTTGAGGACGGAGTGATACGCGGGTGTCGCTCCGTTTTCTTATGGATATTTATGAGAATATTTATCTGGGAATTATTATATTCACGATAGATATAATATCTGTTATACTTATAAAATAGGGAGGGATGAGTGTGTGTGATGTTAATAAATACTCAGCTATATATAATGACATAAAGAAATTACAACTTTATGTGGAAATTCTATATTAAAAAATATAGATATAGCAAAATCACGGGGTTATGAAGTTGTAGTTCATTATGTAGGTGTTGAAACAGTAGAAATAGCAAAACAAAGAATTGCTTACAGAGTGGAACATGGTGGACATGGAATACCAGATACAGAAGCATTTAATCGTTTTGCCATATATAAAAAAGGCGAATTATACACAATAACAAATGAGGTGCCTGATTGGTATAAAAGATATATTGATTAATATATTTTGGCAATAAAGCGGAGTGGTACACAAGAGTCGCTCCGCTTTGATATAAAATTATTATAAACGGGATTGTGTTATGCACACTTAACACAAACCCACTATGCGCAAAAAACGTGTGCGGAAAAGAGGTCTATTATGGAAATTAATAATATTGTAATTGCAGGTGCAGGCATAATGGGTTCGTCCATGGCGCAGATATATGCAAAGTATTTTGATAATGTAACTCTGTATAACCATAGAGAAGAGAGCCTTAAGAAAGCGGAGAACAGAATTAAAGAAAATGTGGAAACTCTCGTAAAGTCCGGTGAGATGGATAAGGAGGCCGCGGATAAGCTGTTAAGCTCTATAACATACACAACTTCAACCGACTGTTTTAAGAGCTGCGATTTTGTGGCTGAAAATCTCACTGAAAAGGTAGAGATTAAGGATGAATTCTATAAAACTATATCAGAAATTATAAATGATGATGCAATTATTACAACCAACACCTCCGGATTATCTATTAACAGATTAGCGCAGTCAGTTAAGAAACCGGAAAGGTTTATAGGTATGCACTGGTTCAATCCACCTCACCTTGTTCCACTTATCGAGATTATTAAAGGTGATAACACAACAGATGAGGTTGCACAGACTATATATCAGCTTGCTCTAAAAATTGATAAAAAACCAGTTATTGTCAATAAAGATGTTCTTGGTTTTGCGGCTAACAGACTTCAGCTTGCAGTACTCAGGGAGGCGCTTGACCTTGTAAATAAGGGCGTTGTATCAAGTGAAGGAATCGATGATGTCATGAAGTATGGACTAGGTTTCCGTTATGCATGCTTAGGACCTCTTGAAGTGGTTGACTTAGGTGGTATCGATACATTTTATCATGTAAGTGAGTATCTTTGTGAAGACCTGTGCGACTCCAAGGAACCGCCAGAACTTCTTAAGGAGCACTATGATGCAGGTGAATATGGAGTCAAGAGCAGGAAGGGCTTCTATGATTATTCAGATGGCAAAGACAGTAAGACTATTGCAGAAAGAGATGAAAAGTTCTTAAAGCTGTATCATGCGCTTTATTCTTAAAAAACAGAATAAAATTCTTCATAATTCGTATAATTATAAAAAGGGATGCAACAATTTATATTAAAATGTTGCATCCCTTGAATATTTGTTCTACTCAATTACATAATTTATATCGTCACATCATAATAATACTTAACCATAAATATTAATAAAATTAAAAGAATATTAATTGAAATGACAATTAATATCAATTTGGTTGTGATATTACAATTTTCATATCCTTATTTATGTTGGCATATATACTGTCAAATGTATTTTTGCTTAGATAAAATATTATTTTTATCAGTATTTATGCAGTTTGAGAGGATATGAGGCGTAAAATAACCATTTGTAAATCGCTATATTCTGATTATGTTAATTACAGGTTAATGCTTAAAAATACTGAGTCTTTATCGTCCTGTTTAATTCCCAGATATCTCTTAGTAATCTCATATGACGAGTGGTTGTATATATCCATAAGTACTGCTGGCTGTGTGCCGTATTTCCACGCGTAATATCCAAATGTTTTGCGCATAGAGTGGCAGCTTATTCCATCCTCCATATTGAGTGAATGGGCTGCCTGCTTTATTATCCTAAACGCCTGTGAACGGCATAGATGTGAGTGCTCCTTCTGTCCGGCAAATATATATTTGTCAACATCAAAGTAATGCAGGCTGTTTAAGTACATTTGCAATCCCATCTTAGTATTGGAATTGATGGCAATTCTGTTTTCTTTTCCAGTCTTTTTTTCTGTAATTATTATGTGTTTTCTAAAACACCTTTTCTTAGCATCGTAAACATCACTCCACTTTAATTTAAGAATATCGCTTATTCTCAATGCCGAATTGACACCGAGGCATATTAGTGCATAGTTGCGGTAGTTCTGCTTCTGTTCAAGATAATACTTTCTAAATGCTTCTAATTCTTTTTCGTTTCTTATTGGCTGTGCTGTTCCCATATCAAATCCTCCATTTAATTCAAAAGGATGCAACATTTTAATATAAATTGTTGCGGATAAAGGTTAACAAGGAGGTTATATGTTAAAGCTTACGATTAAGCCCGGCGAGTTTATCGATATCGGGAAGGACATCAGAGTTGTGTATTCAGGCGGTTCGGAGGGCAATATACATTTGCTTATAGATGCACCGCGTGAACTCAACATAGTAAGAAGTAAGGTTCTTGCAAGAAATAAAGAGAAGGAAGGTAAAACAGCATCACGCTTCATATCTCCTTATTATGCAGAGTCTAATCTTTCGCCAGACACACTTAACAAGATACGCCGTCTGATTAAAGAAGACAAGATGTCAAACAAAGATAATACGCAGAATTAGCATGGAAATTCTGCTTATTATACAGAGCCTTGCAGGTTGAGGATATGTCGTGTGACACATTTAAGGTATGTTGGGAATATGCCAGAGATATATTTAAGCTATTGTGCAGAAACGTATCAAAGATATGTTGAGGGCATATTAGAAATGTATTTTATATGTGATTATAAGTAGTTTAAAAATTTCTGATTTTTAAATTCATAAGTCAGATATGACATATCAAAACAATATATACAAGGCTTATATGGGAACGGATTCCCTAAGAAAAATATTATATTTACACGGAGGTACATACTATGGTAGTACAACACAATATGTCAGCTATGAACGCTAACAGAATGCTCAGCGGTGTTTCATCAGCTCAGTCAAAGTCAACAGAGAAGTTATCTTCAGGTTACAGAATCAACCGTGCAGCAGATGATGCAGCAGGACTTTCTATCTCAGAGAAGATGAGAGGACAGATCAGAGGTCTTAATCAGGCTTCAACTAACGCTCAGGATGGTATCTCACTTATCCAGACAGCAGAAGGTGCTTTAAATGAATCACACTCAATCCTTCAGAGAATGAGAGAGCTTTCAGTACAGGCAGCTAACGGAACAGAGACAGATGACGATAGAGAGGCAGTACAGAACGAAATCGAGCAGCTTCAGAGCGAGCTTACAAGAATCTCTGATACAACAGAGTTCAACACAATGAAGTTACTTGATGGTTCACAGTCAGGAAGCAAGGTACAGGCTTCTGTAAGTAAGGCAGCAGATGCAGCAAAGGCTATGGGTAAAGTGGAATCAACAAATCAGGTTAACACAACAGCAGCTTTTACAGCATTAGCTGAAGGTACAGAATCTTCATATTCTGTTACAGTTTTAGATAAGAATGGTAATTCATCTACAACAACTGTTAAGGTTACAGGTGATGCTACAACTAAAACTGGAGTTGATAAAACAGCAGAAGCATTTAGAGATGCATTGAAAAAGACTTCATTGGCAGATTCATATGATATAACATCAACTACTGATGGAAAGCTTGTATTCACAGCAAAAGAAGCTGGCTCAACAGCTAATGCTATACTTGTATCACAGGATAATGGTGATGTTGCTGCTACAACTCAGACAGTTAATAGTGGCGTAGATGGATATAATACAATAACAGAGAATATTGGCGTGTATGATGGAACTGGCAACATTGAGGATAAGATATTTACAGTTAATGGTGAGAAGTTCGCATATGTTACAGATCCTTCTAAGTTAGGTGATGACTATAAGGATGTTAATTTTGTTGAAACAGCAACAGTAGATGCCGATGCAGCTACTGCAATGGCTAAGTTAATTAGTGCTAAGACAGGTATTAATGCAGAAGCAGATACTAAAACTGTTAATTTAAAGCCATCAGCTACAGCTACTGGTAAGGGTATTGAACTTCAGATTGGTGCTAATGAAGGCCAGACAATGAGCTTCACTCTTGATGATATGAGCGCTGACGCACTTGGCGTAGGTGGAAGTAGTGTTAACTTAAGCACTCAGGAGAGCGCTAAGACAGCTACTACAACTATTGATGCAGCTATCAAGAAAGTATCTAAGGCAAGAGGTCAGATGGGTGCTGTTCAGAACAGACTTGAGCACACAATCAACAACCTTGATACAGCTTCTGAGAACCTTCAGACAGCAGAGTCACGTATCCGTGATACAGATATGGCTGAAGAAATGGTTAACTACAGCAAGAACAGCATCTTAGCTCAGGCTGGACAGTCTATGCTTGCACAGGCTAACCAGGCTAACCAGGGTGTTCTTACACTTCTTCAGTAATTCTGGCAGTGTATAGCATATTTACATATATAAATATTATGCTGCAAAGGAATTATATGAATTGTGAGGCAATACAATAAGTTTTGCGCAGCAGTTAAGAATAAAATACAAAATAAAAACCCCAGTTCGCACAATCCATGTGAGTGTGAGCTGGGGTTTTATTTTTATTGTTGTGGGGTGGAAGGGTGATTATAAGGTTGTTGGAATGGATAAGGACAAGTTCTATTTTTATTGTTATTTTGTGGAAGGACGATTATAAGGCTGCTGGAATGGATATGGATGAGTTTTATTTTTTTATTGTTATTTGATGGAAGTAAGTTGTAATTGTAAAAAATGTTAAGATAATTATGTTTTAATTTTATTCTCGTTGAATGGAAAGGCTAATGTTTATCAGTGCGTGAATTATATAGATATTTGTATATTTATGATATGGGCTATGTGCTGGATGGCTTTATTATATGGTAATTTATTTAGCTAGGTGTGACCTGAATGGGGATATTAGTGAATAGGGTCAGGAGAAAGACACTAATAGCTAATCAGAAAGTGACTTAAATAAGTGTATTAGTGAATATGGTCAAAGGAAAAAGAATAATAGCCCAGTCCGATATGACTTAAATGGAGATATTAGTGAATAGAGTCAAAGGAAAACAATAATTATCCAAGCCAGCGTGATTTGAATTATGATGTAGGTAAAATAGGGTCAAAAAGCAGAGTATAAAAACAACAAACTATCTAAAATAAAATTTATCCCACTACAAAAATCAGTCCAATTACAACATAAATCGGGTGGATTACAACATATATATAAAAAGTATATTGCAAATATATTTAAAATATGTTTTTATAGATAAAGAACATTATTAATAAACAATGTTTCTGATGAAAATATAAGAATACAGGAGAGGATATGGAGTTAAAGTTGAACAGAAAATACAAGGATACATTATTCAGGAAAGTTTTTAATAACAAGAAGGATTTGCTGAGTTTGTATAACGCTCTGAATGACACCAGTCATACAGATGACAGCCTTATAACAATTAACACAATAGAAGATGCGATATATATAGGTTATAAGAATGACATTTCATTTATTATTAATAGTGAGTTGAACCTTTATGAGCACCAGAGCAGCATCAATTATAATATGCCAGTGAGGGGACTGATATATTTTGCTGAACTGTATAAGGGCTATATTGAGCAGAACAATCTTCTTATATACAATGAGAAGCTGGTGAAGCTGCCATTTCCAAGGTATGTTGTGTTCTATAATGGGACGGATGAAGAGCCGGAGGAGCAGGAGTTAAGGCTGTCGAAAGCATTTACAATATTGTTTGAGGAGAAAAATGTGGCAGATATAGAGAGCACAGATACCATAGACAGTGAGGATAATCAGAAATCTCCGAAAACTCCTAAAAAGAAGCCTAGCGTTGAGGTTGTTGTGCAGATGCTTAATATTAACTATGGATGTAACAGGGAGCTTATGGAGAAGTGCCAGAAGCTGATGGAATATTCAAAGTTTATTGCGCTTGTAAGAGAGAAAAGCGCGCAGTTGGCTGAGGCATATAGGAAAGAGATGAAGACAGTGAATAAAAAAGAGATATTTGCAGAGGCAGTAGAACTTGCAATTAACGAAGCAATACGCGATAATGTACTCAAAGATATACTTAGTAAAAATAAGGCGGAGGTGACAGATATGTTACTGACAGAATTTGATGAGAAAGCGTATATAGAAGGAGTTAAGAAGCAGAGTTATGCCGATGGTGTGACGGAAGGAGAAGCAAGAGGCGAAGCGCGTGGGAAAATAGAAGGTGAAGAACGGACGACAGAAAAGCTACTCAATTTGATAGCAAAATTAAAGGAAGACGGACGTTCAGAAGAACTTATAAAAGTGGCTGATAAGAAAGAATTGGAGAGACTGTATAAGGAATATAACATACAATAATTATTCACAATCAAGATATTAAAGACAAGGGGTTGTAGTATTAAGCACAATTTATGCAATATATAACTGTTAAGAATATCATACATGCATAATACATCTACACATATTGTATAATAAACCTTATTATCACAGCTCCTTTGTTATTGTTATAGTAAGCGATATAACAACTAAGCAATACGGCAGTGTCCAGTGTTTAAGTGTCTGGCGTGGTGGGGGATTTAAGATGACAAGATTATATAATAATCTTTTTGTGTTTGCACTGATAACGATGCTTTTCTGATTTAAAGTGACATGGTTGTAAAATAACAGAAATATATTAAATTTAGATAAGAATTAAAGAGATATGCTGCATATAGGAGATAAAACATAATAAAATAATGTATAGATTATGTGTATACAATATGCTTGAATTTAAAAACAATTCACACAATTCGGCGACAAATATAAAAAACAAAAATAATTAGAAAATAATTTAAAAATAATCAAAAAAAGAGTTGACAAATGTACAAGTGAGTGTTAATATACAATTACAAACAAACAAGACCTTAAACATATTAATAATCGATATAAAAGACATATATTAATCATATTAAAGAGACAAGTTCAACAGATAATATATTAATACATAGACAATATATCGATACCATTCATCAAGAATGTTAATATAGATATAAGGAATTGAGTGAGAAAGGAAGGTATAATCCAATGGAAACATAACACATACCAAGCATTATTAATAATTATATTCATTGCAGAATAATTAATTAAAAGAAGATAATGATTTGGAGGAGCAACAATTGAATAACTTACAGTAACGGTTACTATATTACATAGCGATAATATGGTAACCGTTTTTATATGCTTCTGACGTCACATGTCTCTAATCTGTGAAAGTTAAGGGTGTCGTTTTTTGGTTCTATGTCAAGTGTGTGGGTAAAATCCCATAATGGAAACCTAATGCGACAGCATCAGGTTTCTTTGTATCTTTTAAGTTGTTGATAACAGAATTCTGTTTCTCAAGTTCTTAAAATAATTTTCTGTAAAAAGTGGAATAAGGTTTATAACCATAATAACAGGTGGGATATAATAATTCGTTCTGCTTTTTAATCACATTTTATAATTTCATTTATCATATAACAAATATGTTGAAATCATAATAACCAAGTGGTATTATCAAACTAAGGTTAGTGCAATCTAACCTGATGCATTTTTACAAGATTATTAAGTGCATAGTCCATTTTTGGTTATTTGATTTGTAACCCTGCTTATATCAAAAAACTGCATTTATAAAATTAATAAAATAATATTGGTAAAAGCATTTATAAATATATTTAGAATTTATAAAGTCAGGAGGTATGACGATGTTTATAGAGATTAAAAATGCAAAAAAACATTATGGAGAGGGAGAGGCGCTTATTAAGGCATTAGATGATGTGAGCCTTTCACTTGATGAGGGGAAAATATATGTAATATTAGGGCCTTCCGGCTCAGGAAAAAGTACACTGCTTAATATGATAGGTGGTCTTGACTCGCTTGACTCTGGCAACATAGTTATATCGGGAAGGAATATAAGCGATGCAGGAAAGAAACAGCTCACAGATTACAGACGTGAGGATATAGGCTTTGTTTTCCAGTTCTACAACCTTATACCAGACCTTACCGTTCAGGAAAATATACAGGTTGTGGCAGATATAGCAAAAAGTCCGTTAGATATCGATGAGGTTATGGACTCGCTTGGAATAGCGCAGTATAAGAACCGTTTTCCAAAGGAACTTTCAGGAGGACAGCAGCAGAGAGTAGCTATAGCAAGGGCACTCATCAAAAATCCCAAGATACTGCTGTGTGATGAGCTGACTGGTGCGCTTGACTCTAAGTCATCAAGGGATGTGCTTAAGGTTATAGAAAAAGTTAATACGAGCTTTAGGACAACGATTATTATAATCACGCACAATGAAGCCATCGCGCATATGGCAGACACAATCGTAAGGATAAGGGATGGCAAAGTTGCAGATTGTATTAATAATAAAGAGAGAGTTGCAGCAGACGAACTTGAGTTGTAGCAGGAAAAGAGGAAAGTATGACACTTAATAAAAGATATAAAAGAAATATTAAAGAAAATCTTTCATTTTATATAGCATCATCGGTGCTCACGGTTGTGGCGCTGCTTCTGTTCTATCTGTTTTATATAGCAGGAACTGGCATAAAGGGCTATGGCGATAAGTTTTTTGAGGATAATAACCTTGAGGATGCAACATTTTCTACATATATAGAGATACCGGATGATGAGATAGAAAAGATAGAAGATAAATATAACATAACATTTGAAAAAGAATACTTTACTAATATTAATGAGGATGACTATAAGGTCAGGCTGTTTAAGGCTAACAAAAAGATAGACTTGTATGAGGTAGTCGATGGCAGGGATGTAAGCCAGGATAATGAGATAGTTATATCCAAGGGATACGCCGTTAATATGAAGGTTAATATAGGCGATAAGCTTAAGATTATGGATAAGAATTATACGGTTACGGGATATTTTCTGCGTCCTGATTATTTGTATATGCTTGAAAATGTGGATGACAGCTATAAAAATATTTCCTCATTTTTTCTTGCGTATATGACGGACAGTGCTTACGACAAGCTTAATGTTAATTCGTGTCAGTATAAGGTTGTGTATGGCAAAGACAGTAATAAAGCACAGTTCAGAAAAGATATGAATGATACCTATAAGATGAGCGAATATCTGTCAAAGGACGATAATATCAGAATAACAATGGTTGATGACCAGGCAATGATGTTTCTTATAATGGCATATGTGTTCCTTGTTACGATACCTCTGATTACAGTTGCGCTCATATCTATCATAATCGGACGAAAGATAAAGAGCGAGCAGAAAATGATAGGAACATTGTCGGCACTCGGTTATAAAAAGAGCCAGCTTATGTGGCATTACAGCGTGCTTGCGATGATACCGGGCATTGTGGGCGGTGTGCTTGTGAGCATTGTTACAAAGATTATCCAGCAGCCATACGGAGAGCTGAGTCTGGCGGATTATGAGCCTATGCCAGTTAAGTTTGTGCTTCCGATACCGATAGCATTGCTTGGAATAATAGTTCCTACACTTATATATGCACTTAAAGCGATGGGCAAAGTAAATAAGCTGCTTAAAAAGGACACTGTTGCTATGTTAAATGGTGTGGCAGACGAGAGCAGAAGCAGACACGTAATGGTCGGAAAAAAGGGAAAAGTAAGAAACAAGTTTGCAGTAAGAAGCATACTTTCCAATCCCGGCAGAAGCTTTGTCGTGTTTTTAGGAGCATTTCTTGGAGCACTTATTATACTCGTTGCATTTATGTTTGTTGACTCACTGAACAATGTAATAGATACAGGCTCAGACAGTATGGGAAGCTTTAAATATGAGTACATACTAAACAGGCTTGAAACAAAAGATATTGAAGGTGTAGCTGCTGATAATACAGATAAGCTTGTTATTGGAAAGTATGAATATGATGGAAGTACATTTTTACTGTTAGGTGCTGACAGTGATGTAAAATATCTTAATCTGACCACTACTGACGGAAACAGGGCTAATCTTGATAAAGGCTATTATATATCAAATGTTATGGCATATTCATACGGAATTAAAGCCGGGGATGACTTTACATTTGTTAATCCGACAACTATGGAGGAAAAGACTGTAAAGATAGAAGGCATAATAAGCAATAACACACAGAAGCTTCTTATAAGTAATATGGACGATGCAAGAGAGCTTCTGGGCTGGCAGAAGGATACTTATAATGGGCTTCTGTCAGACAGGGCGTTGCAGCTTGGTGATGAAATATCAAAGACAGTTACGTCAGATGATATAAAGGAGCAGATGAACACGGTGCTTGATGAGATGGGCGCTATAATATACTCGCTTGCTGTTATAGGTGCGATAATCTGTATAGCGGCGCTGTACGTGTCCGTCAATATGCTTGTTTCAGAAAACAGGCACACCATATCTATGTTAAAGGTGCTTGGACTTAAGGACAGAGAGATTAACCGGATGGTTCTTGATGTTAATCATATGATTATTCCGATAGGCATAGTAACCGGCATAGGAGCAGGTTATGGAATAATGGATGTTGTCTTTAAAGTATATTCCGGCATGGAGGGCGTGCTGTATGAGACATATGTGACGATTAAAAGTATCGTGCTCACGGTAGTGATAGTTGTATTATGTTATGTGGTATCACTGCTTATGGTGCGAAGGAAGGCCGACAGGGTTGATATGGTGGAAAGCCTTAAAGATAATAGAGAGTAGAATGTATACCTTGCAGCAGAGAGCTAATCTTAAGTAAAAGTAGTCTTAGGTACAATATTTTAAATTTGCTCATTTATAGTTATAGTAATTAATAAATAACTATTAAAACAGGGAATTAACATATTAGTGCCATATTTGTATAAGACACTGATATATTAATTCCCTGTCTGCATATTATACTATAAATGAGCAAATATAAATATTATTTAGCATGTCTTTCATTATATTCCTTAACTCTCTTCTGAATTCTATCAACAGGATTAAGAAGGTCGCTGATTGAAGAATCATGGTTAAGTGTATCGATAAGAAGAGCCATATACTTGCTCATATCTACATTGATATACCAAGGCTTAGAAAGGAGTTCATCTGGCTGGTATACAAGGTTAGTAGTAAGAATCTTATCGATAATGCCTTTTTCGTAAGCTTCATCGAACTTATCAAATCCGTTAGTGAAAAGACCAAATGTAGTAGCGCAGAATACTCTCTTTGCGCCTCTCTTCTTTAATTCAGAAGCAACATCAATCATACTTTCACCAGAAGATATCATATCATCAATGATAATAACGTCTTTTCCTTCAACGTTAGTACCAAGGAATTCGTGTGCAACGATAGGGTTACGTCCGTTTACAATCTTTGTATAATCTCTTCTCTTGTAGAACATACCCATATCAAGACCAAGTACGTTGGCAAAGTATACAGCACGTCCCATACCACCTTCATCAGGGCTGATTACCATCATATGGTCGCTGTCGATGATAAGGTCATCTACACCAAGTAAGAGATACTTGATGAACTGGTAAGTACAAGATACGGACTCAAAACCCTTAAGTGGAATAGAGTTGTGTACTCTTGGGTCGTGGGCATCAAATGTGATGATATTTTCAACACCCATAGCTGTAAGTTCCTGAAGCATAAGAGAGCAGTCAAGTGACTCTCTACCAGATCTCTTATGCTGTCTGCTTTCATAAAGGAATGGCATAATAACGTTAATTCTTCTTGCCTTTCCACCGGCAGCAGCTATAACTCTCTTAAGGTCAGCGTAGTGGTCATCAGGTGACATATGGTTTGTATTACCGCAAAGAGAATACTCGATGCTGTAGTTACATACATCTACCATGATATATAAGTCATAACCACGGACAGAATCGTTAAGTACACCTTTACCTTCACCTGAACCGAATCTAGGTGTGCTGGCACTTACAACATAGCTGTCTCTTTTATATCCGCTAAATGCAAGATTAGACTGATTTTCGTGTTCTCTTTGTTCTCTCCAGTTTACAAGGTATTCATCAACCTTTTCGCCCATAGCAGAGCAGCTCTTTAAAGGAATAATTCCGAGTGTTCCGTATGGAATTGTTGCAGTATGACGTTCGTCTCGTGGCATTGTATTATCCTCCATTGTATAGATAAAATATTTATTAATATTAAGAACTTAATTAGTCATTTCATATACATATATTCTGTAATATGAGTGAAAATAATGCATATAAACCTTTATTAAATTCTAAATACACATACATAACTAACTATAATCATAAATATTATATAAGTCAATCATAATCAGCTTATTTTCTGTATAAATTTTCTCAAGTTTAATTCCTCTTAGCGGCTGGCATACCCTTTGTCGCCTGCTGGACACGTATATCTTCGCAGAATATCCTGAGTATCGTATACGCACTGATAAGACGTGAGAATATACGTTCAGAGTATGTATTCTCAAGCTGCGGCATAGAAAGGTTAGTCGATATTATGACACTCTTTCTTCTTAATATTCTTTCATTAATAACATAGAACAACTTTGAAATAGTGTAGGAGTTGTAACTCTCTGTTCCGAGGTCATCTATAATAAGAAGGTCGCAGTCAATAAAGTAACTTACGTCCTGATATTCAACGTCCTCACCTTTGTTAAAGTCACTGTTTTCAAAGCATTTGAAAAGCTCTATCGCAGTAAGATATATAACACTGTGATAACTGTCAAGCAGCTCTTTGGCTATGCAGTTAGAAAGAAATGTCTTTCCAACTCCGGTTTCGCCAAGCAGCAGAAGGTTAGAGAATTCAGTGTCAAATGTTTTTACAAAGGACTGGCATATATCGTACACCTTGCGAATATTATTGTAAGGTGTGAGTCCTGTTGCAGAATCAATAGTAGTTTTATCATACCAGTCAAAAGAAAATGTTGAAAAGTTCTCATTGGCAGTGATGTTCTTTAAGTTAGAGTCATGGTATATAAGGTCGATTGCCTTTTTCTTAAAGCATGAGCATCGTGTGCCGTTGACATATCCGGTATCATGACATTTTTTACAGGTGTATATATCCTCAAGATAATCAGCCGGCTTTCCTATAGAGGCAAGCAGCTTAATCTTCTTATCTATAAGAGCTTTCAGGTGTGAGCTGAATTCATCAGTATCCGTGTCAGATGAATTATTGCCTATACGCCTGACAGCTTCTTTCATAGAAAGGGCGATTATCTCATCTTCAATAGTCTGATATTGTGGACAAAGCTCAATTACTTCGTTGTAGCGTGAATTCTGTATGGCTACGTTGTGCGTGTGAATATCATCATACATACGCATAACTGCTGCGTATTGCGTGTTGGTAAGTGACATAATGACACCCCTTTCTATATTAAGCTTATTTAACTGTTGTTACCCAGTAAAGAATTATACCAGTCATCAGAACGCTTGTCACGCTGCTGGAAGTTATTAAAACGGCTGTTGCCAGACTTTGCGGTGTTCTGGTACTTTGTCTTGCTGCTATTACTTGCAGCGTATGCCGCATCATCTTTTCTTATGTCCTCCATAGTGGTTACATTAGCGTTTTTCCACTTTGAAAGAATAGTATCGGCGTATTCAAAGCTTGGCTGGTGGATGGCTTTAATGGTTCTGTTGCAGGCCTCAATTATAATATCAGTATCAAAGCAGTAAGTATCAGCCCACTTTGATATCATGGCGCGTTCATGCTGACCGGGGTCTCTGTTAGAGATACCAAATGCTTTCATAATCTGATATACAGAATCGGTGTGGTTAGAAACCTCCTCCTTTGCCTCAGTGACAGTGTGAATGTCCTTGTCAGCCCATGCAAGAGCGACCTTTTCTATATAATTAATGCTCTTTTTATTGTGTTCAACACAGTATTCAAAAAGGTAATCTATAAGTTCAATAGAAAAATCCAGTGAATCATAAAAATATACTATGGCGTTAGTTTCCTTTATGGAAAGCGGACGACCAAGGTAAGATTCTATGACGTAGAGCAGCATAGAGAAATTCTCATCAGCGCTCAGCTCACTTATCTTTTCAGCGGAATACTGCATACTTGATGGCTCTACATGGTGTTTCATACTTGCAGCAGCGCCGTTAAAGTTATCTTTATCTGTGAGTGAAACAGAAGAACTCATTAAATTATCAGATGCTGCATTGCCGCCTGCAGACACAGCCTTATCAGATAATGTGTCAGAAGCCATACTGCCGCTGTTAATACCTCTGCCGTTAATATCATAGCCGCTAAGGTCATTGATAGTTACATTAGACAGACTGTCGTTAGTGCCTGCAAATGTAAGTGAAATAACGTCAAGCTTGTCCCAGTAGCGGAGTGCCCTCATAATATCAGCCTCGGTCTGGTTAAATGTGTCTGCAAGAAGTGAGACACTTATGTTTGTATTGCCCGTGCTTATAAGGTGAAGAAGGTAAAGATACACCTTTACGAATTCGCCGTTTGCACCAGGTATAAAGTTTTTAATAAATATATTGGAAACGGATGTGTATCCGTAGTCAGCTTTAGTTGTTAATGTAAGACTGCCCATAGTAAAAGCACTTGTCCTCCTGAATATAATCTTTGTGTATCCGGCATATTTTCTGCCCGTGCCGATTATAGCATAGTAAAAATTAAATGAAAAGTGTGTTAAAAGCAGGTGGTCATTGTTGTGGATATTGTGGATAATGTGGATAACTCGTGGACAAGTTGTGGGGAATATCGAATATTGCTGTATTTTGTGGATTAAAGTTGTCAACAAAAAAATCCACACTTTTATATTGTGAATAGCAACATAAAAATGTGGATAATGTGGATAACTTTGTTGAAAAACTCTAAAACTGGTTCTAAATGCCTATTTTAATAGGTCTTCGCCGATTTTATAAACGTCTCCGGCACCCATAGTTATCAACAGGTCACCGTTGATACAATTTTTTTTCAAAAAGTCTTCAATTTCTTCAAAATCTTCGTAATAGTAACATTCTTTGCCCTCTGCTTTAATAAGTTCACATAGATTAGCAGAGCTTATGCCAAGATTATCAGTTTCGCGGGCTGGATATATCTTTGCAAGCACAACCTTATCAGCAAGTGCTAAAGCTTTCGCAAATTCCGGCATAAGAGCTTTTGTTCTTGAGTAAGTGTGAGGCTGGAATACGCACCATATATTGTTGTGAGGACACATGGCAGCAGAGTTAAGAGTTGCTGTTATCTCATCAGGATGATGTGCGTAGTCATCAACAACCGTTACTCCGTTAAATACACCCTTCTTCTGGAAACGGCGGTCCGTACCGGTAAAGTTCTTAAGTCCTTCACGGATATCTTCCATAGATATACCAAGCTTAACACAGGCTGCGATAGCTGAAAGCGAATTGTATACATTATGCACGCCAGGAACAGAAAGCTGGATAGTTCCAGAAGGCGTATTATTAATAAGAAGAGTATATGAACAACGTCCATATTCGTCATGCTTAATGTCAGCGGCACTGTACATAGACTTTGCAGGGTCTGAACCGAAAGTGATAACTTCACAGTCAGTATCCTTATAGAAATATTCATAGTCGTCAATGTCAGTGTTGATAACCAAGGTTCCATCAGATGGAAGCTTTTCTGTGAATAACTTAAAGGAATGACGTATATCATCAATATCCTTGAAAAAGTCAAGGTGGTCAGCCTTAACATTTAATATGATGTTAAGTGTAGGGTTGAAGGAAAGGAAGCTGTTAGTGTATTCGCAGGCTTCAGTTACAAATAAATCAGACTTTCCTACTCTTATGTTGCCGCCGATACTGTGGAGTATTCCACCGACTGATATAGTTGGGTCGGCATTGGCTGCAAGGAGAATTTCTGTAATCATTGAAGTAGTTGTTGTCTTTCCGTGTGTACCAGCTACATTTACGGCTGTGTGATAGTTCTTCATAACCTGACCTAGAAGCTCGGCTCTTGTCATAGTTGGAATGCCGGCATCAACAGCAGCCTTAAGTTCAGGGTTGTCAGGATGGATGGCAGCAGTGTATACAACAAGGTCGATGCTGTCAGTAATATTATCAGCGGACTGTGGATAAGATATATGGCAGCCATCCTTTGCAAGTTCAGCAGTAAGTTCAGATTCGTGTGCATCTGAGCCTGAAACTGTGAAGTGTCTGTCAAGAAGGATTTTGGCAAGACCGCTCATGCTTATGCCGCCTATTCCTATGAAATGTACATGTATTGGACTATTAAAATCAATATTAAACATATGTGATGTTCCTTTCTTCCTAGAAAACGTATTGTTTGTAATAAATGACACCTTAAAAAGTCATTATAGAGATTATATGCCTAATGTATGTATTTTTCAAACATAAAAACGCATAAAGTGTGCAGTGGCAGATAATTGAATTATCTTTTGGCGTTTTAAATAAAATTAGTACATTTTCTTTACTTGCTTAATTATATATACAAACATAGAAGGTTTATAATATTAGGCGCAAAGTCATATTTTCAAATGAAAATTAAGCTAAAAACTTAAAAAATTAGTAATAATAGCTGATAAACACGCATAAAATGTATATCGCAAATAGTAATTATGTAAAATACGGTCTTAATTGTAGAAAATATTCATATGTTAAAATGTAACAATAAAATGTCAAATAAATTGTATGAAAAATCACCAAAAAAAGACAAAATTATTTTTACTTAATTAGAATTATATGATATAATTTATACAACTTAAGATAGTAAATTAAACATCAGAGGTGGTAGCATGATTAAAAAAGAAATGATAGCGATGCTGTTAGCCGGTGGTCAGGGCAGTAGACTCGGTGTTTTAACAGCAAAAGTCGCAAAGCCAGCAGTCTCATTTGGTGGAAAGTACAGAATAATAGATTTCCCACTCAGCAACTGCATCAACTCAGGAATTGATACTGTAGGTGTACTTACACAGTATCAGCCCCTTAGACTTAATTCCCATATAGGAATAGGTATTCCTTGGGATCTCGACCGTAATGTAGGTGGTGTAACAGTACTTCCTCCTTACGAAAAGAGTACAAACAGCGAATGGTATACAGGAACTGCCAATGCCATTTACCAGAATCTTGAATATATGGAACAATATCATCCAGAATACGTACTTATTCTCTCAGGTGATCACATATATAAGATGGATTATAAGATAATGCTTGATTATCACAAGGCTAATAATGCTGACATAACAATAGCAGCTATGCCAGTACCTATGGAGGAGGCAAGCAGATTCGGAATTGTTGTTACAGATGATGACAACAGAATTACAGAATTTGAAGAAAAGCCAGCTAATCCTAAGAGCAATCTTGCTTCTATGGGTATATACATATTCAAGTGGAGCGTATTAAAAGATGCACTTATCAAGCTTAAAGACCAGAATGAATGTGATTTTGGTAAGCATGTAATACCTTACTGCTTTAACAACAACAAGAGAATATTTGCATACGAATATAACAGTTACTGGAAGGATGTTGGAACATTAAGCTCATATTGGGAGGCTAATATGGAGCTTATAGATATAATTCCTGTATTTAATCTTTATGAGGAATTCTGGAAGATATATACAAGAACAGATACTATTCCACCTCAGTATGTTGCAGATAATACATTTATTGAAAAGAGCATTGTTGGCGATGGAACTGAAGTATATGGACGAATATATAATTCAGTTATCGGTTCAGGTGTAACTATTGAAGAAGGCGCGGTAGTCAGGGATTCTATCGTTATGAATAATACTGTCATCGGCAAGAACACAATAGTCAATAAGTCAATTATAGCTGAAGAAGTAGTTGTAGGAAATAATGTTGAACTTGGTGTAGGTGAAGAAGTACCTAATGTCAAGCTTCCTAAGATATATAACTCGGGTCTTGTAACTATCGGAGAATGTTCAGTTATTCCTGATGGAGTCAGGGTAGGAAAGAACACAGCTATATCTGGAGTTACAACTAATGAAGATTATCCAGATGGCTTATTACCAAGCGGTGGTATTATTATTAAGGCAGGTGACGTAGAATGAAAGCGATAGGTATAGTATTAGCAGGCGGCAACAACAGGATGATGCGTGAACTGACAAACAAGAGAGCCATTGCTTCCATGCCTATTGCAGGAAGCTACAGAGCGATAGATTTCGCACTTAGCAATATGTCTAATTCACATATACAGAAGGTTGCAGTAATAACACAGTATAATGCAAGATCTCTCAATGAACACTTAAGCTCATCTAAGTGGTGGGATTTTGGTAGAAAACAGGGTGGATTATATGTATTCACACCAACTATAACAGCAGAGAGCAGCAGCTGGTACAGAGGAACAGCAGATTCACTCTATCAGAATATAGACTTTCTTAAGTCAAGTCATGAACCATATGTAGTTATCACATCCGGCGATGGTGTGTACAAGCTTGACTATAACAAGGTACTTCAGTATCACATCGAGAAGAAGGCTGATGTTACTATGGTTGTAAAGAAACTTGATAACAGAGAAGATATTGGAAGATACGGAGTAGTTGCACTCGCAGAGGATGGACGTATCACAGATATTGATGAGAAGCCATTGGAAACTAATCTTTCAACAGTTTCAACAGGTATATATGTAGTAAGAAGACGTCTTCTTATTGAGCTTCTTGAGAAAGCAGCAGAAGAGGACAGATACGACTTCGTAAGAGATATACTTGTAAGATACAGGAATATCAAGAAGATATATGGTTATAAGTTAGATACTTACTGGAATAACATATCTTCAGTTGATTCATATTATAAGACTAATATGGACTTCCTTAAGAGAGATGTCAGGGATTACTTCTTTAAGCAGTACCCGGATGTTTATTCTAAGGTTGAAGACTTACCACCAGCTAAGTACAATTATGGTGCTAATGTATCTAACAGCCTTGTATCAAGCGGATGTATAGTTAATGGTACTGTAGATAATTCAGTACTTTTCAAGAAGATATACATTGGTAATAATGCTGTAGTTAAGAATTCTATTATTATGAACAATGCATACATAGGAGATAATGCATATATTGAGAACTGTATAGTAGAAAGCAACAGCACTATTAAGGCTAATTCAAGATATGTTGGAGAGAATGGAGTTAAGATCGTTATTGAAGACAGTCCATCATATTATTAAAGAGTAGAAGAGTCATTAACAGACGGATAGGGGTAACAAATGAATATTACAGATGTTAGAGTCAGGAAGATTGCCAGTACAGGAAAGCTTAGGGCTTACGTGTCGATTACTTTTGATGATGAGTTCGTGGTACACGATATCAGAATTATAGAAGGAGATAAGGGCTTGTTTGTAGCTATGCCTAGTAAGCATATGATTGAAGGTGGCTTTAAGGATATTGCACATCCAATCAATCAGAGTGCAAGGGAGAATCTTCAAAGTGCAGTTTTGAAAGCATATTATGATGCTGACGATGCAGAAGAATTATCAGAAAACGTATAGGGTATACATCAGGATTAGCAGGATAGTACGGAGTTGATGGATTCTAAACTGTAAACTAAACACAGCGTGACAGATAATTTATCATATAATGAGCGCAAAAGAAAAAAAGTGCTATATAATATGTGTGTTCTTATCGAAAGATAGAAGGCAGGTATATATAGCACTTTTTTTATTATTTAATATGCGTATGTAAAACGTTGTGCTAAATATCACATAAAATATTGTATGAAAATTTGTATAAAATGTACTGCATACTAATGTATGCTGAATATATTGTTATATAGCATAATTATCATAGAATTTTCATAAAAAATAAAAACTGATATAATTTTTAGAGTAATATTACAAATTATATATACATTTGTAGTATAAAGTGTTAATATAATGTAAGGAGTAAAAGGTCAAAAGTTATTCGTACATGCATAATATGATTTTTGAGCTTATGCCCCACATATTAATATAAATATATAATGTTGGTGACGAAAGCATATTTTGCCATCACAAAGATTGTTTAAAGGGGCATATATAATTTTAAGGGTTTTGGATTATATATGGTTTAAAACAATCAGAGAGTCAGGAGGAGGTACATATATGGGTACAGTAGTAAGATTAGAGCACTACACAAAGAATTTCAAGAAAGTAACAGTTCTTGATGACATCAACCTTACACTTGAGAGTGGAAAGGTTATAGGACTTAAGGGAAAGAATGGTTCTGGTAAGACTATGCTTATGAGAGCAATCAGCGGACTTATTCTTCCTACATCGGGAAAGGTATTTATCAATGACAAGGAGCTTGGAAAGCAGATTTCATTTCCACCAAGTATCGGACTTCTTATAGAGAATCCGTCATTCATAGCCAACTATACAGGTTTTAAGAACCTTAAGATACTTGCTTCTATCCAGAACAAGATAAGTGATGAAGAGATAAGGGAGGCTATAAGAAAGGTTGGTCTTAAGCCTGATGACCCAAGAACATTTAAGAAGTATTCACTTGGTATGAAGCAGCGACTCGGAATAGCAGCAGCCATTATGGAGAAGCCGGATATAGTTATTCTTGATGAGCCTATTAATGCACTTGATGAAGCTGGTGCAGGACTTATTAAGGGTATTCTTGATGAGCTTAAGGCTAATGGTTCGCTTATAATAATAGCCTGTCATGATACAGAGGAGCTTAACTACTTATCTGACGAAGTATATGAGATATACGAAGGACAGCTTGTTGACAAGGAGGCAGCAGAGGCAGCCAAGAAAGCAATAGAAGAAGCCAACAAGAAAGCTGAGGCAAAAAAAGATGGTAGAGCAGAAGAAAATAAGGAAGCTGTAAGCTAAGATAAGCCACATCAGGGAAATGCAAAGCATTTTTAAGATTGGCGCTGGACAGTAACAATTAGAAGTTTCGGGAGGTGGTTATATTATAATCACTTCCTTTTTTTGTTGAGATAGTTTATATTAGATTAGGATTATAAATAATAGGAAAGGAAAGGTAACCCACAATTATGACAGACAGAAATGTCGGGTTGCACAAGGATAGATATGTATATAATAGCAGGATTAGGTAATCCGGGAACACAGTATGCAGGGACAAGACACAACGCAGGTTTTTCGTGCATAGATGAGCTTGCAGACAAGTATAATATAAGTGTAGATACAGCCAGGCACAAGGGACTTATAGGAAAGGGCGTTGTTGAAGGGGAAAAGGTACTTCTTGTAAAGCCTATGACATATATGAATAATTCAGGTGAATGTATAAGAGAGGTTATGGATTATTATAAGGCGGATATAGATGACCTTATTGTAATATTTGATGATATAAGTTTAGAACCGGGCAGATTAAGACTCCGTCCAAAGGGAAGTGCCGGAGGACATAACGGAATAAAAAGTATTATAGCGCACCTTGGAAGTGATAAGTTTAAGAGAGTAAAGTTTGGCGTGGGTGATAAGCCAAAGGGCTGGGACCTTGCTGACTGGGTGCTTGGAAAGTTTCCAGCAGAACTGTATCCACAGTTAAGGGATGGTAATACAAGAGCGTGCGAAGCAGTTGAGTGCATAATAAGTGAGGGCATAGAAAGTGCCATGAATAAGTTTAACGGCTGATAAAGAGCGCAGAATAACTAGCATACATTATAAGTTCAAGATACAGTTTTATGTCATATTGATGAAAGAACTGGAAATAAGGAGGACTGAGGTGAATACATTTTTTAAGCCTGTAAATGATACAGCGGCGATAGAACAACTTAATAAGGAGTTATCCGCAGACGGTGGAAGAACGGCGATCATAAGCGGCTGTATAGATACGCAGAAGGTGCACATATCAAGTGCTGTCGCACAGAACTATAAGTTTATGCTTGTGATAACAAGTGATGAAGCCAAGGCAAGAAATATGTGCGATGATGCAGCATTTTTTAATGGAGAAGCGCTGTATTATCCGGCAAAGGATGCGATATTTTACAGTGCAGATGTTACGGGAAACCAGATAACGGGGCAGAGGCTTAAGTGCATAAGCAGACTGATAGAGCATATAAAGGCAGTGGATAGTAAAGACGGTCAGGATGGCGGTCTGCTTACACTGGTTACAACTATAGATGGTGTGTCAGACAGGCTTGTACCGCTTAAAAGGTATATGGAGTCGGTGATAACCATAGACAGCACAAGTGAGATAGATACAGAAAAGCTTGCGAAAAAGATGGTTCAGATGGGCTTTACAAGAACGGGAATGGTTGAGGATAAAGGCCAGTTCTCAATAAGAGGCGGAATTATAGATATATTTTCATATACAGATGAAGCGCCGGTAAGAATAGAGCTGTGGGACACCGAGGTTGACTCCATAAGAATGTTTGATGCAGAGAGCCAGAGGTCGATAGAAAAGCTGAAATCTTATCACATATTTCCAGCAACAGAATTTCTTTTCACAGAAGAGGAGAAGCAGGCGGGACTTGATAAGATAAGGAAAGAAAGAGATGAGCAGCTTGAGTGCTTTGACTATGGCAAACGCAAGCGTACGCAGGAGCAGATAGAGGCGGGCAACAACATAAATAAGCTTGTTGGTGATGTTGAAAGAACAGGTAATTATTCAAAGTTTTTAGACACAATAATAAAAGATACAGCAGGGCTGATAGAGTATTTTCCAGTGGAAGATACTCTTATTGTGCTGGATGAACCGAACAGGCTTAAGGAATGTAATGAGCTTACTCTTTATGAATATGGCGAGAGTATGAAAAACAGGCTTGCGGCAGGTTATGTGCTTCCGAGCCAGACGAATAAGATAAAAACGCTTAACGAGATAATATCGGATATGAAGCATAATAAGAAGCTTATACTTACAACGCTTGATTACAAGCCGGAGGGTTTTGATGTTGATTACAGGATGCACGTTGAGGCGCGAAGCATAAGTTCCTATAACAACAGCTTTGAGTATCTCACCAAAGACCTTATAAAATATAAGAAGAGCGGTTATACAACAGTGCTTGTGTGCAGCTCAAGAACAAGGGCACAGCGAATAGTCGATGACCTTGGAAAGCTGGATATACCTGCATTTTATAGTGAGGACTTTAGTAAGGATTACGAAAAAGGACTTATTATAGTTACTTATGGAAGTCTTCATAAGGGCTTTGAATATCCGGTGCTTTCTTTCGTGGTTATTGCTGAAAATGATATATTTACGTCAAAATGTATCAAAAAGCTTAAGAAGAAAAAGCATGACGGCAAAAATATAGCAAGCTTTAATGAGCTTAATATAGGCGATTATGTGGTTCATGAAAATCATGGACTTGGCGTATACAAGGGAATTGAGAAAATAAAAGTAGACGGAGTTGAGAAGGACTATATTAAGATAACTTATGCTGACAACGGCAATCTGTATGTGCTTGCAACGCAGCTTGACAGGCTTCAGAAGTATGCTGACCAGGATGTTGAGAAGAAGCCGAAACTTAATAATCTTGGCGGTAAGGAGTGGAGTAAGACAAAGGCAAAGGTTCACGGAGCGGTTGAGGTTGTTGCAAAGGAGCTTGTAAGGCTGTATGCGATAAGGCAGAAGGCAGAGGGTTACAAGTTCTCAAAGGATACGGTATGGCAGCAGGAGTTTGAGGAAATGTTTCCTTATGAGGAAACTGACGACCAGCTTAATGCTATACAGGACACTAAAAATGATATGGAAAGCGGACGTGTGATGGACCGCCTTATCTGTGGTGATGTAGGCTACGGAAAGACAGAAGTTGCAATAAGAGCAGCATTTAAGGCGATACAGGACGGAAAGCAGGTGGCATATCTTGTGCCGACAACAGTACTTGCAAGCCAGCATTACTCTACATTTGAGGAGAGAATGAAGGGCTTCCCTGTAAATGTGGGGCAGCTTTCAAGCTTCAGGACATCGGCACAGAACAAAAAGACGATAGAAGAGCTTAAGTCGGGGATGATTGATGTTGTTATCGGAACGCACAGAATACTCTCCAAAGATGTCAAGTTCAAGGACTTAGGACTTCTTATAATAGATGAGGAGCAGCGTTTTGGCGTTACGCATAAGGAAAAGATAAAGGAACTAAAGAATAACATAGATGTTCTTACACTCAGTGCAACACCTATTCCGCGAACACTTCATATGAGCCTTGTAGGAATAAGAGATATGAGTGTGCTTGAAGAGCCTCCGGTTGACAGGCACCCTATACAGACATTTGTTACAGAGCACAATGACGAGATGATTCGAGAGGCAATAACAAGAGAACTTGCAAGAAATGGACAGGTGTATTATGTATACAATAAAGTACGTAATATAGAGGAGCGTGCAGAATATATACAGAACCTTGTTCCGGATGCAGTTGTTTCCTATGCTCACGGACAGATGGACAAAAGGCAGCTTGAAAGGATTATGTATGAATTCGTCAACGGTGAGATAGATGTGCTTGTGTCAACTACTATTATAGAAACGGGTATGGATATTCCTAACTGTAACACAATGATTATAGAAAATGCTGACCAGTTCGGATTGTCACAACTTTATCAGTTAAGGGGAAGAGTTGGAAGAAGCACAAGGACATCGTATGCATTTCTTATGTATAAGAGGGATAAGATGATATCTGAGGTGGCTGAAAAGAGGCTGAGCGCCATAAAGGAATTCTCAGACCTTGGCTCAGGCTTTAAGATAGCTATGAAAGACCTTGAGATACGTGGTGCAGGTAATGTGCTTGGAAAGAGCCAGCACGGACATATGGCAGCGGTCGGTTATGACTTATACTGCAAAATGCTTAATCAGGCGGTTAATGACCTTAAGGGCATTAAAAATGAATATGACTTTGAAACTACTGTCGATATGGAAGTGGATGCGTATATTCCTGCAACTTATATAAAAAGCGAATACCAGAAGCTTGACATATATAAAAGAATTGCAGCGCTTGAAACGAGGGAGGAGCTGTCAGATATGCGTGATGAGCTTGCCGACAGATATGGAAGCATACCATCAAGTGCCGCTAATCTTCTTATGATAGCGCTCATCAAAACAAAAGCGCATAAGATAGGCATTATGGATATTAAAGGTGCAACAAAGCATAATCCTTCAGGCGGCGTGTCCAACTGGAGAACAGTTATGACGATATACCCAAAGGCAGATATCAATTCAGATAATATACCACAACTTGTTGATACATTTGGAGGAGCACTTGAATTCAAGCTTAAGAGCACGCCGGAATTCGTATGGACAGTTACTAAGAGGAAGTTCTCAAGCGCAAGGGAGTATCTTGACGGGATGCTTGATATGATGGATATTATGGAGGACGCACTGGGCATGTAAGAGTGAAGATTTGTATACAGATAAATATACTTAATATGGCTAATCTTGTTTTGTAATGACAGCAAATTATAAGTTTTAGGGAGATATGTCTGCTTTTTATACAGGCTGCTGTATGGATGGAATAGCGCATTTTATTAAGGTAGGAATAATGAACAAAGATAGATAACAAAAATAATTAATGAAAAGGTCTTTACAAATGTTTTATTAGTGTTATAATTAATAACAGTTTAACGCTTTAAAGCGTAACGCTTTAAAGCACGTTTGCAAAACACAGGGAAGATGAGGTAATCAAATTATGGAACAGAAAGGCGAGTTAGTATCATTCAGACCGGATATCAAGGTCGTAGACTGTACATTAAGAGATGGAGGTCTTGTCAATAATTTTGAATTTAGTGAGGACTTTGTGCGCGACCTTTATAAGGCAAATGTGTCAGCAGGTGTTGACTATATGGAATTTGGCTATAAGGCATCTAAGGAAGTCTTTAATGTAAATGATTATGGCAAGTGGAAGTTCTGCGATGAAAAGGATATCAGGGAGATAGTTGGTGATAACGATACTGACTTAAAGATTTCTGTTATGGCAGACGTTGGAAGAACTGACTTTAAGAAGGATATTATCCCTAAGTCAGAAAGTGTTATTGATATGGTAAGAGTTGCTACATATATTAATACTATTCCGGCAGCTATTGAGATGATTAATTACTGTGCAGATATGGGCTATGAGGTAACTATCAATATTATGGCTATATCTACAGCAAGTGAGAATGAGTTAGACCTTGCATTAGAGCTTCTTGCAGCACAGAGCAAGGCAAGTGTAATATACCTTGTTGACAGCTATGGTTCACTTTACCCAGAGCAGATAAGAAGACTTGCAGATAAGTACCTTAAGGTAGCTGAAAAGTATGGAAAGAGCGTAGGTATCCACGCACATAACAACCAGCAGCTTGCATTTGCCAACACAATAGAGGCATGTACTATCGGTGTAAGTTATCTTGACGTTACTATGAGCGGTATGGGAAGAGGAGCCGGTAACTGTTATTCAGAGCTTCTTATGGGCTTCTTAAGAAACCCTAAGTACAGAATATCACCAGTGCTTAAGTTTGTTGAAAATCATATGATTCCACTTAAGAAAGCCGGAGTTGTATGGGGCTGCGATGTCCAGTACATGATAACTGGTAATGCCAACCAGCACCCAAGAACAGCCATCGCATTTACAGCCGAAGGAAGAACCGACTACGACAACTTCTACACCCAGATTACAAGCTATGAATGATCGCGAAGGCAATGAGCCGTGCCAGCAAAAAAATAGCAGAAAAGACTGTGCTTGCACGAGGCTTTTCCGCTGATTTTTTGCTGATAGGGCGAACGCCCGCGTGTTCAGGGATGTTTCACATCCCTGAACCGGCACGGCAGACATAGTGGATATATTGATAATTAATATAAAACATTATTATGAGGCGGTTGGCAGAATACATTATCTGTATTGTCCAAAAGCAGTTAAAAAGCCTTCGACCCGCATAAATACATAAAAATACATACATATAAAGATTAGATAGACAAAATTTATTGACTTATAGAAAATGTGGGTATAAAATATCCGTAATTCAATTAATCGATGGGATTCATTATAGTGAACACAAAAGAATGTGTTATGCCAAGGGGTTAGAGGTCTGGTGTATATGATGACTGTACTGTATATTAATTATGCAGGATATGATTATCTGCAGCAGTTATTATAGAAAGCTCCTGACAGTAGGTGAGTAAACTGTCGAACACGAAAGGAAGTAGGATTATGGCAAAGAAAGATATTGATTGGTCTAATTTAGGATTTGGCTATGTAAAGACTGATAAGAGATTCGTAGCTAATTATAAGGATGGAGCCTGGGATAACGGTGTTATCACAGATGATGATAAAGTAGTTATCAGTGAATGTGCTGGCGTATTACAGTATTCACAGTCATGTTTTGAAGGTATGAAGGCTTACACAACAGAGAATGGTCACACAGTTATATTCAGACCAGATATGAACGCAAGCAGAATGGCAGATTCATGTAGAAGACTTGAGATGCCTGTATTCCCAGAAGATAAGTTTGTAGAAGCTATTGCTGAAACAGTAAGAGCTAACGAAGACTGGGTACCACCTTATGGTTCAGGTGCATCACTTTATATTCGTCCATATATGTTCGGAAGCAATCCAGTTATCGGTGTTAAGCCTGCTGATGAATATCAGTTCAGAGTATTTACAACACCTGTTGGACCATACTTTAAAGGCGGCGCTAAGCCACTTACAATCAAGGTTTCAGACTTCGATAGAGCAGCACCACACGGAACAGGTCATATCAAGGCTGGTCTTAACTATGCAATGAGCCTTCACGCTATTGTTACAGCTCACGCAGAAGGATACGCTGAAAATATGTATCTTGACCCAGCTACAAGAACTAAGGTTGAAGAAACAGGTGGAGCTAACTTCCTCTTTGTTACAAAGGACGGAAAGGTTGTAACACCTAAGTCAGACAGTATATTACCTTCTATCACAAGACGTTCATTAGTACATGTTGCTAAGGAATACCTTGGACTTGAAGTAGAAGAAAGAGAAGTTCTCTTTGATGAAGTTAAGGACTTTGCTGAATGTGGTCTTTGCGGTACAGCAGCAGTTATCTCTCCAGTAGGAAAGATTGTTGACCACGGCAAGGAAATCTGCTTACCAAGCGGTATGGATGAAATGGGACCTGTAACTAAGAAGTTATATGAAACACTCACAGGTATCCAGATGGGCAGAATCGAAGCTCCTAAGGGATGGATTTACACAGTAGACTAATATCGCTGATTGTTAACAGGCTGGTTAGAAGCTTAGCTAACTGGTTTATAGATGTTTATTACAGCTGATAATGTAATTATTATATTCGGTCAGAATGTTAAAAGTACGTTCTGACCGAATTTTTGTGTTAACTACAGATACCAGATTAAAAATATTTTATCCGATATAATTACAGGTATCCGATAAAAAAATACTCTATCTCACTCTATATAGATGGATAAAAAGATAAAAAAGACAAAAAGACAAAAAAGATAAAAGAGTTCTGTTAAAAGGATTAAGATTAATAAAAATAAAAAATAATTACAGGATAATGGAGTTACATATGTTATTTAGTGGTAAAGATTTAAGGAAGCTTATAATTCCGCTTATGTTTGAACAGTTACTTGCGGTGCTTGTCGGACTTGTGGATACGCTTATGGTATCGCAGTCAGGGGAGGCAGCAGTGGCGGGAGTTGCTCTTGTTGATAATATTAACAGGCTTATTATACAGGTTATGGCGGCACTCGCAACAGGTGGCGCTGTAGTGTGCAGCCAGTATATAGGAAAAGGTAAAGATGGTGAGTCTAAAAAGTCAGGCGCACAGCTTGAAACGGTTTTGATGATATTTTCTGTTATAATGACAGCGTTGTCAGTTTCATTTACAAGACCACTGCTTAAGATGATATTCGGAACAGTTGAAGAGTCAGTTATGGACTGCGCAGTGCTGTACTTTATGATAACAGCGCTTTCGTATCCATTTCTTGGAATGTATAATGCGGGTGCGGCGATATTCAGAAGTGTCGGCAACAGTAAAGTCAGTATGAATATAAGCATCCTTATGAATGTGATTAATGTAGCTGGAAATGCGTTGTTTGTATTTGTATTTAAGTGGAGTGTAGCCGGGGTTGCGCTTTCTACTGCGCTCAGCCGTGTGGCAGCAGGTATCGTTATGTCAGTGCTTGTGTGTGGTAAGACAAACCCTGTAAGAATAGACCATATAAAGTACTTTATTCCTGACTGGAACTATATAAAGAAGATTCTTACAATAGGTATTCCGTCCGGCATTGAAAATGGTATGTTCCAGATAGGCAAGCTTATGGTTGTAAGTATGGTCGCTACATTTGGAACAGCATCAACAGCAGCCAATTCAGTAGGTTATACAGTTATTGATTTTGCCAATATTCCTGCAGCTTCTATGGGACTTGCCCTTATAACGGTTGTAGGACAGTGCATAGGCGCAGGTGAGAAGGAACAGGCAAAAATGTATACAAAAAAGGTGCTGTGGTGGTCTTATATTGGTGACTGGGCGTGCAATATCCCGCTGTTTTTTATGGCAGGCTTTATAGCATCTTGGTTTCATCTGTCAGCAGAGGCAACACAGATTACAGTTACTATATTAAGATGTTTTAATGTTGTATCACTTTTTATATGGCCGATTTCATTTACATTGTCGAATCCTTTAAGGGCATCGGGCGATGTGAAGTATACTATGACGGTCAGCATTATATCTATGTGGCTTTTCCGTGTCGGCAGCAGTTATATATTCGGAGTCGTACTTGGACTTGGCGTGCTTGGTGTATGGATTGGAATGTTTGTGGACTGGGCTGCGAGGTCAGCGTGCTTTGTTATAAGATTTATAAGTGGAAAATGGCTTGAGAGAGGGTCATTGGCGTAGATTGTTATAAAAATAAATGTATTTTATAAATAAGTGGTTGCAATATTAAAATATATATGATATTCTATGAGTATAGTATACTAATAGAATTAATACAAGGGCAGTACGAATTGCAAGAGGTACTTATAAAGCATTTGCAGATATATAATAGAAAGAATGTCATACAGTCAGAGAAGTAAAGCGTTCTTTGATTGTATGACAGTATATATACATTTGTGTAATATAAGAGATGGCAGTTGTGTTTAATGCCTGTATTCTAAATTCTAAGCTGAATTCAGCATCAAAGATATTTCCCAAACAATAAAATAATTAAATAAGGAACAATATTGATAATAAGTATGTATGTATTATGCAGAAAGGCGTAAAATGGCTTATAATAAGAACAGCAGGACTTATGATGATGTTATTGTAAAAGAGTTCTGGAGGGATAATGACAGATTTGCAGACCTTTTTAATGCAGTTTTGTTTAAAGGAAAGTGTGTTATAAAGGCAGATGAATTGCAGGAAATGGATACAGATGTATCAGGAACAATTAAAGTTAAAGATTATAAGGAAACTCTAAAAAGAGCAAGAGATGTTGTCAAAAAATATTACAATGGTATAGAATTTAATATATTAGGGCTGGAGATGCAGGAAAAAGTACATCTTGCAATGCCATTAAGAACAATGGTATATGATGCACTTGGATATATTAAAGAGTATAATCAGATAAGGCAGAAGAATGTGGAGTCAGGCTATAAGGGAAGTGACAAAGAAGAATTCCTGTCTGGGCTTAAGTATTCTGACAGATTTCATCCTATAATAACGATAGTATTTTATTATGGAGAGAAAAAATGGAACGGACCAACAAGCCTTAGCGATATGATGGTTGATATGCCGGCAGAGATTAAGGAAATGTTTAACGATTACCACATTAATCTCATACAAGCAGGTGACCAGAAGACATATAACTTTAATAATGACGATGTAAAGGCATTGTTTGATATTATATACAGCATCTACAATAAAGATTTTGAGTATTTGGCGCAAAAATATGCCAATAAATCATTATCTGTTGATTTTATTGATATGATAGGCAGGATTACAGGAACAAAAAATCTTATAATAACATCGGATGATGTAAGGAAAGGCAAGGTGGTTAAAGTGGAAATGTGGAGTGCAATGAAAGAATTCAGGGAAGGCGGCCGACTTGAAGGCAGGCTTGAGGGCAAAGACCAGGCGATGTTAGAGAGTATAAAGGCACTTATGAGAAAGCTGAACCAGTCAGAGGAGGAAGCTATGGATACACTTGATATAGGCGAGGAGGACAGGGAAAGGTATCATAAGATGCTTAACGGCTAAAAATATGATGGGCAAAAGGACAAAATTATTCGTGTTTATGCGATGAGGCTTTTGTCCGTAACATTTTAATATTAATAACAGGCTCTTAAATTGTGGTGTACCGGTATACAACAAAAATTTAAGAGCTTTTTTATATTATTTTCATCAGTTTTGTACAAATTATCCAAAATAAAACTAGCGATACCGCCGAAAATGTGGAAAATACCCAAATAATCATTGATTTTTGTGGACAAAAATGAGATACTAAACATAAAGTTCGGTTGAGGTGACTTCGCCGGATACAACGGGTATACCGTAATATATTAGGAGGTAAGTTATGAAGAGACAGACAAAACGCAGAATAATGGCGTTAGTTATGGCTGCTTTGATGGTAGTTGGATTGATTCCTACAGGATTCACAGCAATAACAGCAAAGGCTAGTGCTGGAAAGAAATATTCTTTTGAAGCATCAAGTCTGGAAGCGGCTTCGGCAGGCAAGTTTAAAGATAGCGAAACTGTCAAGGCAGGAACAGATGATTATTTTACACTTTATATGAGTGCAAAAACTAAGATTGATTCAAGTTCAAAGACATGGGATGATGGATATAAGTCAGAACAGCGAGTTAATTTTGGCGGAAAAGCTGATTTAGGAAATATGAAGAATCTTATATCTTTTAAGACAGATGGTGCCGCTAAAGTTAAAGTATGGTGGGCTGAAGGTGGAGATGATAACCGAGAAGTTGTAATCTATAATGCATCTGGAGCTGAAGTTGCAAAGACACAGGCAAAGGCAGCTAAGAATGCAGCTGTATGCTCAGAACTTGATATTGCTGAGGCAGGAACATACTATCTTGGTGGAGATATTAATAACAATTATTTTTTCAGAGTTGATGTTGAAGAGGCTGCTGCAAATGTAGAGCCAGTTGTCAATGAATATGATTTAGAAGCAACAAGTCTGGAAGCAGCTGCAGCAGGTAAGTTTAAAGATGGTGAAACTGTTACAGCAGGAACAGATAATTATTTTACACTTTATATGAGTGCAAAAACAAAAATCGATTCAAGTTCAAAGACATGGGAAGACGGATATAAGTCAGAACAGAGAGTAAACTTTGGTGGAAAAGCTGATTTAGAAAATATGAAAAATATGATAGCATTTAAAACCGAAGGAACAGCAAAAGTAAAGATCTGGTGGGTTGAAGCAGGAGATGATAACCGAGAAGTTGTTATCTACAATACATCAGGTCAGGAAGTTGCAAAGACAGATGCAAAGGCAGCAAAGAATGCAGCTGTTTACTCAGAACTTGAACTCACAGAAGCAGGAACATATTATCTTGGTGGAGATATTAGTAACAATTACTTCTTTAGAGTAAAGGTTGTAGATACAGTAGGCGGCAGTGATACACCAGTTGTCAGAAAAGATTGGGCAGATGTTGCTGCACCAGTAATAGGAACTATTACACAGAGCAAAGCAGACATAGATGTTCCATTTGATATGGTTATAGGTAACGATGGTGCTGATAAGGTAGTAGTTACTATGACAGACGAAGCTGGAAAAACAGTAGATTCTAAGAATTATGCAATGGAAGGTGAAAATGGAAAGGTTACATTTACACCAAGTAAATCAGGCAAATATACATTTGTTGTAAATGCAGTTCGTGATGGGGAAGAAGACAAGGCATGTGCAGAGGTTAAGAGTTTTGATTATGTACTTCCATTAGGAACAACTACAATAGGTTCTGTATATAGTAAGGGTAATGGTGTAATTGCAATAGAGTGGTCAGCTGTAGATGAAGCTGATTCATATACAGTTGAGTATACAGCAGATGGTAAGAACTGGACAAGAGCTGATGCTGGCAATAATACAGAAGCAACAGTTTCAGGACTTACAGTTGGTACTAAGTATACAGTAAGAGTTATTACTAATAGGGGAGAAGAAACAACAGTATCTAGTGAAGCAGAAGTGACAGCCACAAAGGAAGCACAGCAGAAGTGGGGACAGATTACTTATGGTAATGGTGCCAACGCATCTAAGGACAGCTTCACAGGTTCAGCTAATGATGGAAAGGTAACTATCAAGAGTGCAAGTGGTAAGTTAGTTCCAGCTTCATTCGATGGAGTGTCATTCTATTATACAGCAGTTCCTGCATCACAGAACTTTACATTAAGAGCTAAGGTAACAGTTGATTCTTGGACATTATCTAATGGACAGGAAGGTTTTGGTCTTATGGCTACAGATAAGTTAGGTGGTTCTGGATGGAACAACTCATACATGGCAGTAGCTTCTAAGGCAGAATATTACTGGAATGAAGAAACAAAAGAAGTAACAACTGATAGTTCAGCAAAAAAGATATCTCAGAAGATTGGTCTTCTCTCACAGGAAAAGACAGGTGTGACAAAGGATAACATTGCTGCTATTGAAGCTAATGATACAGCAACTGTTCAGGCGAACTTTAAGTCAACATCTTATCCACTTGAGCAGAGATATCCAGAGGCTAAGAACATAATAGGTAATTCTACTAATACACCAGCAGATGCTGGAAATATTACAGAGATGTACCTTACAATCCAGAAGAATAATACAGGTTACTTTGTAACTTATGAATCAGCAGATGGTTCATATTCAACAACAAAGAAGTATTATGATACTGAGGCGCTTGAAAGAATTGATTCTGATTATGTATATGCAGGTTTCTTTGCATCAAGAAATGCAACAGCAACATTCTCAGATATAACATTTAAAACTATTGACCCTAAGGATGATGCAGCAGCAGAAGAAAGACCAGTTCAAAAGGTAGCTGTTAATACATATGTACAGTCTGCAAAGGCAACAGGTTTAGAAGATTATACATTCTTATTCTCTGCTAACTGTGATGGTTTATTAACAATCAATGATGCTGATGGCAATGCAGTAGCAAAGGATGTAGAAGTTAAGGCTGATACACTTGTTAAGCCAGCAGATGTTAAGCTTACAAAGGGTGATAACAACTATAAGATATACTTCACACCATCAAAGGATTATAAGCCAAATGGTGAATTCTCAGCTATGGAATCTTATGAAACTGTAGTTATTGACCATAAGGTAACTTATAAGCCATATGGTGAGGCAGGACAGTCACTCTGGGTTGCTCCAGATGCAAACGGATGTGGTTCTAAGGATGAGCCAATGAGTATATATGAAGCTATTAAGTATGTGATGCCTTCACAGCAGATTATACTTAAGGAAGGTACATATAAGCTCAGCTCACCATTAAAGATTGAAAGAGGTATTAATGGTACAGCAGATCAGATGATATATATGGTAGCAGATCCAGATGCCAAGACTCGTCCAGTTATTGACTTCCAGGGACTCTGTACAGGTATGACTATCGGTGGTGATTACTGGTACTTCAAGGGCTTTGATGTAACAGGTTCAGCAGATGGACAGAAGGGACTTCAGGTTTCAGGAAGCCACAACACATTAGATCAGATTGAAACATATCACAATGGTAACACAGGACTTCAGATCAGCAGATTAAATGTAACAGATACATATGCTGAATGGCCATCATATAACTTAATCCTTAACTGTACATCATATGGTAATGCAGATAAGGGTTATGAAGATGCAGACGGATTCGCAGCTAAGCTTACAGTTGGTGACGGTAACGTATTCGATGGCTGTATCGCTCATCACAATGCAGATGATGGATGGGATCTTTTCGCAAAGGTTCAGACAGGTTCTATCGGCTCAGTAACTATTAAGAATTCAGTAGCATATGCTAACGGATATCTTGAGGATGGAACTAACGCAGGTAATGGTAACGGATTCAAGATGGGTGGAGACAGCATGCCTGGTTCACACGTACTTGAGAATTCAATAGCATTTGGTAACAAGGCTAAGGGTATTGATTCTAACTCTTGTCCAGATATCAAGGTTAAGAATTGTACAACTATTAATAATGAGGGTGCTAACGTAGCACTCTACACAAACTCAGCTAAGAATACAGACTTCGAAGCTACAGGAGTAGTATCATTCAGAACATCTGGCGAAGATGTTGCTGAAAATATTAAGCCAGTAGGAAATCAGGATAAGACAAAGATTTACAAGGCAACTAACTTCTATTGGGATGCAGCAACTAAGACTTCTTCTAATACAGTAGCAGAAGGTGAGACAGCAGTTACAGTTTCTGCAGACTGGTTTGTAAGTCTTGATTATTCATCAATATTAAATGGCAGAAATGCAGTAGCTAATATTGAAAGAAATGCAGATGGTACTATTAACTTAGGTGATATCTTTAAGTTATCAGATAAGGCAACAGAAGGTGTAGGTGCAGACTTCTCTAATGGTAAGCTTACAGCTTCAACAGATGTTAAGGTAGCTGATTCAGTAGATACAGAACATAGTTATGGTGAATGGTCAGTTGTAAAGGAAGCTACTTGTACAGAAAAGGGTGTTGAACACAGATTATGTTCAATATGTGGTGCAGAAGAAACAAGAGAAATAGAAGCATTAGGACATGAATTCAGTGAATACTTTACAGTAGATAAGGCACCTACAGTAACAGAAGAAGGTTCTAAGTCACGTCATTGTGTACGTTGTGATGAAGTTACAGATGTTACTGTAATAGCTAAACTTGAGCAGAATGTTGCACCTTCAGGAGATATGAAGGACGATGTAAGCGTTGATATTGATAATTCAGAATCAGTAGTAGATCTTACAGATGATGAAATTGCAGCGATAGCTAATGGTGCAAAAGCAAGTGTAGAAGTTGGTGTTTCTGATATTACAGGTAAGGTAGATGCTAAGGATGAAAAGGCTGTAGCAGATGCAATAACTGGTAATGAAACTATCAGTAATAAGGGATTTGTAGTAGGTTCATATATTGATATCAATGTATTTTCTGTTGTTGGAGATTCTAGAAGAGAGATTAGTAACACATCAAAAGAGTTAACATTTACAATTAAACTTGCAGATAATCTTATAAATACAGATTCTACAATAACAAGAACTTATAAGGTTGTAAGAGTCCATGGTGATGAAACAGCTATTATTGATGCAGAGTTCGATGCAGCAACTAATAAGATTACATTTAAGTCAGATAAGTTCTCTACATATGCAGTGATTTACAGTGATGTTAAGAATACAAATGTTCATGACAAGACAAATGTAGATAATAAAACAGATGTAGATAATGGAGCAGCTGTAGAACCAGTTACAGGTGGTGGAGCTACAGCTACAGGAGATAAGAATAATACAGCTCTCTATGTTGTATTAATCGTACTTAGTGTTGTTGCACTTGGTGGTGTATGCTTCTACGAAATCAAGAGAAGAAAGAACGTAACTAAATAAGTTATATCCTAATATACCTAATATATAGTAAAAGACAGTCGTTTTATGGCACACCCATAAGACGGCTGTTTTGCGATTTCAGGAAAGAATGATAGAGGGTGACCTGATAGACACAATTTACCTAATTATTTTAAGTGGATTTTTTGAAAATGATGTGATAAAATCAAATAGAAATAGAAGGCTGTGCGTAATTAACGCCCAGATAGATGAACTTAAGCTTACATAGCACATAAGATGGCGTATTGTAAGGTCAATATAATCATAGTAAATATAGTTAAAGAGGTGTCAGTTAATGAGTGAAGTATCTACAATGGAGAGAGTTATTCGTTCGGATGTATCGATGGAAGAGTGTAAGAAGATAGAGAAGGTGCTTAGAAAGAATAACATTTCATATTTTGAAAGATGGAAGTTTCATACAGGATTATTGAAGTTCCTTAACAATGACAAGAATGCAAAGTGTGATATTCTTGTTCATATGGATTCTTTTGAAAAGGCGAAGTCGTTATTAGAACAGAATAATTAGAATATGTACATAAAAGCTGTGGTATGATGCTTCATATCACAGCTTTTTAGGATATGCATGGCATGGTTGTTATAATTTACACATAACAGAACGGAGTTAATATATGATAAAGCATAATTGTGTCAGTACACTAAATAGTGTTATAAAAAGAAATGTAAAGAAAAATATGTCACTGCTGGCAGGTATTACAATGGTGTCAGCACTTGTTTTAACAGGCTGTGGCAAAAAGGTAGCGGTAAGCAGAGATGTAGTTGGTGATGGCAGTAATAATGAGGTGGTAACAGAACAGACAACAAGGGATACACATCCTTATGATATATCGCTCACATTTACAGGAGATATTAATCTTGCAGAGGGAGAGCCTACCACAAAAGAACTTGATAAGAATGACGGTGATATAACAAAGTGCATATCGCCGGAACTTATAAAATATATGAAAGATGCAGATATAACACTTGTTAATAATGAGTTCTGTTATAGTGACCGTGGTGAGCCGCTTGCTAATAAAATGTGGACGTTCAGGGCTAAGCCAGAGCGTGCAAAGGTGCTTAATTCACTTGGAGTAGATGTAGTACAGCTTGCCAATAATCATGTGTATGATTATGGTGAAGATGCCATTAATGATACATTTGCAGCGCTTGAGGCAGTTGGTATTCCATATGTTGGCGCGGGCAAAGACCTTGATGAAGCTATGAAACCTTATTATAAGACTGTTGATGGAAAGAAAATAGCAATAGTATCAGCCTCAAGAGCTGAAAAGTACAAGATGACACCACAGGCGACAGAGTCAACACCGGGAATTCTTAGATGTTATGACACAGAGCTTTTTATCCAGACAATTAAGGAAGCAAAGGAAAATGCTGACTATGTAATAGCAGTTGTTCACTGGGGAACGGAACATACAACAGTTCTTGAGGATGTACAGAGGTCAACTGCAAGGGATTACATAGATGCAGGAGCTGATATAATAATAGGTGGTCACAGCCATTGCCTTCAGGGAATAGAGTATTATGATGATAAGCCTATATTCTACAGTCTTGGAAACTTCTGGTTTGATGAATATAATGTTGATACTATGCTTGTAAATATACGAATAAGTGGTGATGATGACAATGAGGGAAAAGTTGAGCTGTCAGTAGTTCCAGCAGTTCAGGATGGAACATTGTCGGGATGTGTTACACGCATATGCACAGAAGAGTCTGATAAGAGCAGAATATTCGGGCTGCTTAATGAGGTCAGCATTAATGCGAATGTGGATGCAGATGGAGTGGTTACGCAGGTGAAGTAAGAATGTTTGAGACATAATTTTTGTATACGGACGACATAATATAAGCGGCTGCCTATAGCGCGGACAGTGTTCAATGCCAGAAGCTTTAATCGGATATTTCTAAGACTTTTCGTATAGGTAGTGGGTATGTACGCTACCGTTTGATACGGGACATCCTTGTCCCATATCAAACTTCCACAGACATCCGTGTCTGTGGATAGCTGTGGTATTAAGGAAAAGTCTAACAAATATCTCAATTAAACTTCAAGTGCATCTCACACTGTTCGCACTACAGGCAGCCGCTTATATTATGTCTGACAGTTTCATAATTTACTTATGATAAATTATGTCTTAAACTAGAAGAAATGCACGTAATGAGAGGGAGAAGAACATTGTAGGTTTCTTCTCCCTTTCGTTGTTTTATTTTTTAAATTATAGAATGTCATACACATTACTTAAAAGATTAAAATATAATATTTAATTAAGAAAAAAACAGCCCTAAGGCAAGGGAGTTGTTTTAGGAATAGTGCGAAAGGAACACTTGAAAGTTGATTGAGATATTTCTTAAACTTTCCATTAGTTACCAGCAACGATTTGACAAGGAGGTCAAATCGAGCGAAAACGAAACAGGACGTTTCGTATGAGCGGTTGCGTCTATATAAAAAACATAAAAGGAAAGTTTTAGAAATATCCAATCAGCTTTCTGGTGACTGAAGCACTATTACTGAAATAACTCCCTAGCCTTATGGCGTCCGTTTGTTAATATATTTATAATTTACACATTTTATTCATCCAGCGACTGCATATAAGCATGCATTGACTCTGCCACAACCTTGCTGTGTGCGACAGCCTCAACAACAGTTCTTGCGCCGTTTACAACGTCACCAGAGGCAAATATGCCCGGGCGTGAAGTGTGTCCGGTTTCATCTGCTTCAAGCAGACCACGCTTGTTAGCATTAAGTCCCTTTGTCGTATTAACAAGACGTGTCATAGGTCCCTGACTGATAGAGATAATAACACTGTCAGACTCATATAACTTGTCAGTGCCTTCAACATCAGTGAAAGAGCCATCTTCATTTTCAATAATATCACGGAAAATAACACCGTTATCCTTGATTTCAACAGGACGTTTGTTAAATTCAAACTCAACGCCTTCAAGCTTGGCGTAGCTGTATTCGTACTGGCTTGCGGCAACTTCTTTTGTTATAGAAAAACATGTAAGATTGCGTACACCTTTTCTGATAGCAGTTCTTGCCACGTCCATAGCTGCATTACCTGCGCCGATTACGATAACACGCTCACCTAACTTATAACTGTCAGGATTGTTTAAGTAGTTGATACCAAAGTGGACATTTCCAAATGTTTCACCCTTAATATGTAGAGTATTAGGATTCCATACACCTGTTCCAACGAAAATAGCTTTATATCCATCGCGGAAAAGGTCTTCAATAGTGATGGCACTTCCGATAGTCGTATTAGGACGTACCTTGATACCTTTAAGTTCAAGATGACGGTATTCTATATCATCAAGCACAGACTTAGGAAGTCTGAACTCAGGAATACCATATCTTAAGACACCACCTATCTTATCCTTACCCTCAAATATAGTAACCTGATAGCCATATCTTGCAAGAATGATGGCGATAGTAATTCCAGCCGGACCAGAACCGATAATAGCAACTCTTTTTCCGTTAGAAGGCTTAGGACCTTCTGTCATCTTGTTAGCATAAGTAGTTGATATATAATTCTCTATAGTAGAAAAATGAACGGGTGCCCCCTTGCGGCCTAATACACAGTGCCCCTCGCACTGATTTTCGTGATTGCAGACAAGACTACACACAGTAGTAAGAGGATTGTTCTCAAACAACATCTTACCAGCTTCATCAAGCTTGTTTTCTTTAAGAAGCCTGATAGCCATAGGAATATTAGTGCTTATAGGACAGCCCTTCTGACACTGTGGTACTTTACATTGCAGACAACGATTAGCTTCATCCATAACATGTAGTGCCATATAATACCTGCTTTCTGCGCTGATTGCGCCGTATAATAAAAAAGCTAAGCTGCGGCATAATATAATGATTATATAAGATTACCAAAGCCGTCAGTGACAGGACAGATGGGCATAATCATTAAAGCTGCAGCTTAGTTATATTTTATCATATAAATATAAATATTAAAACAATAGATATTATTTTAACAAGTTTTTTAACAACTATTATCAGATTTATTTAATTTCTTTTATAAACATATACAATTCTGATGAATATGCTGTTGCATTATAGTTTCTGGAAACTGTTGTGCCATCCTCATATTCAACAGTTACTGTTAATGTGGTGCAAAGCGAATTAACATTTGCAAGCTTAAAGCCTATATACAGGTGTTCAAAATCCTTATAGTCAGCACAATATTCATTCTGGTGGTCAATATAAAGGAACTTTTCATTGGAGTTAAACAGTCTGTAGGTGTGATAACCCCACTCTTCTGAATACTTGTATAGTGAATGTTGCTTTCCATATTCATCCGGAATTTTATAGTCGTTGTCAGCGATCTCATCTGGAACAGCTTCACGGGTTAAAATGTTAGTATTCTCGTCAGAGGATGTCAGTGTAACTCTCTTAATATTTGAGCTGTTATCTGTAATCTGTATATTCAGGTCGAAGAATAAAACCCTTGTATGGGATGGTCCCCAACCCTGTGAGCTCCAGCCCTGAATGTCTGTCATGTGGTCAGCAGTGTCCTTGCTGTATGCAAGAGATAATCCCTTTGGGCCAAGCTCCTCGTTGTTTTCACCTGCATAGACTTTAAGGGTTGAAGTGCCAGAGCTGCTGTTTTTACTATCTATAAAATTTCGCACACTGTATACACTAAAACACAGGAGGATAATGGCCGCGGCAGCAGCGAGTATCCTGAAAATGTTTCTTCGTGAGCCGGCTTTGTGTGATGATTTGGCAATCGTAGAAGAATTACGCTGAGCGCTTTTATCCTGTAAGCCGCTGTTTAATGCTGACTTGTATGATTGTTTGCCTGCCATAGAAACGCTACTCTGATTAATATCATTTTGTAATCCGCCATCCATTGCCTGTTTATCTAAATCTTTGTGAGCAGGATTATCAGATAAAGAGCCATTGCCGCCATCTGAGCTGTCCTCCTGCGTAATCGCCGCCATAAGCGTGCGATTTATAAGTTCATCACTTGCAGTTATTTTGTTACAGTCATTATCAAATGCTTCTTTAAAATTCATAATCCTTCACCTCTTTTCTTAATATTTCCCTTGCTCTTTTAAGCCTCGTTTTAACATTGTCTGTAGATATGTCAAGTATATCGGCTATCTCATTGGTAGAATACTGTTCGTGATAAAACAGATATATTACGTCTTTGTATTTCTGTGGCAGGGCTGCTACAGTATCCCATACATACATAGAATTGATGTCAAATTCTTTATATGTACTGCTGTTTAGCGGCGTGGATGTGCCACTACCATGAAAGGAGCCATTAGCTGTGTCCGTATTATCTGTAGCTGCAATAGACGAATTATCGTCATATCCGGAATTATCATCGACACTTTTTATTACTTTGGAATTCCATGAGCTTTTAAGTACATTAATACATTCATTGACAGTTACCTTAAGAAGCCATGACTTTATGTGCATATCTGATTCAAAGTTGTTGCTGCATGTGTATAACTTAACGAAAACATCCTGAAAGACATCTTCAGCTTCACAGACATTTTTCAGCTTCAAAAGCGCCATGCGGTAAATATCGTTACTGTACAGTTTTAAAATGCGTTCGTATTCTTTGATGTTATTCTGATACCCCATATTGAGTTCACCTCTTTTTTGTCTGATAGTCAGGGCTTATAACACTGGCATCAATAAGATGACAAAGACATAAGTTAAAAATTCATATCGTGAAAGTACGAATGAAAAAAATCCCCCTGGCATTATATAATACAATTACGTAAAGCATAAAGTGACATAATTTAATAAAAAATGGATTGTAAATAAAATTAAATTTATAAGAATTATAGATTTGGTTAATAGAATATTTATTTTTGTACAATTTATTGTATAAGATTATATAAGATTGTACTTTTTATGTATTTTTTGGTTGATGTATATCAAATTGCTATGTCGGAATATAATTTTTGTATTAGCATAATTGCATAAATATAAAAATAGCATTGAAAAAATCGTAAAATTGACCAATGGTCATTTGCGCAAAGGTAGTAAACAGTCATAATTACCAACGTGTGATGGTGTTATATACATACATATATAAAGCAGTATTTATCAGGTATTTAAAACGTTTACGGACATTTCACAAAAGAAAAAGATTAATATGTGAATACGGCGGTCAAAAAATAAAATGTAAAAATGTACAGATATAAATACATAAAGTTGTGCAAAATTTTAAAATGTTACTAAAAACTTTGTTAAAAATTAAATTATTTAGCTTTACATTTCCAATAAATGGGTATACAATCCGCAGTGAGAAAACGAAAGGATAAGGAGATGGTTTTTTGAATGATTTAGCACAGAATCTTATTGAAGAACTTCAATGTGAGACCGTCTTTACGATTCCTGTTTTGGGTGGAATACCAGTTTCAGAAGCAGTTGTAGTTACCTGGATTATTATGGCTGTACTGGTAGTAATTGCATTTATACTGACCCGAAATCTTAAAGTGGACCACATAAGTAAGAGGCAGGCTGTTGCAGAAAGTATAGTAACAGGTCTTATGAATATGGTTCAGGGAATGGTTGGCGAAAAAGGAAAGGCGTATGTGCCTTATCTCACAACAGTTATGTTGTATATTGGCGTTTCCAATATCATCGGACTGTTTGGCTTTAAGTCCCCAACTAAGGACTTAAGAGTAACGGTAGCTCTCGCACTTATGAGTATTATTCTTATAGAGGCGGCAGGTATCTACCACAAAGGTGTTAAACGCTGGTTACACGGATTCGTAGAGCCAGTTGCAATCGTAACACCTATCAACATTCTCGAAGTAGTAACAAAGCCACTTTCGCTTTGTATGCGACTTTTCGGTAATGTATTAGGAGCCTTCGTTATTATGGAGCTTCTTAAGATGATACTTCCGGTTGGTCTTCCGGTTGTGTTCAGTCTGTACTTTGATATATTTGATGGTTTGCTTCAGGCGTATGTATTCGTATTCCTCACATCATTATATATTGATGAGATTACAGAGTAGTTCTGAACTTATGATACTGATATAACAATATAGTTATTATCAGACTGTCAGGGTCAGATATTAAGACACGTTAAAGCAGAGTTAGTTAAGTTTACACATAGGCTGCTCGCTAAGAGGAGAGCCTGTAATGTAATAAGCAGGCTTGTGGTGTAGGCGGAGAGCCTATAAAAATAAAGATATAGATATAATGTAGGTGTCAGGTTATCAGGTGTAAATGTTTATAAGACATTTGCAGTAAATACGGGATATATTGATAATTCAATATCAATAAATGTACAGAAAGCCGTATTACTACATTATAAGGAAGAAAAAGGAGATAAGATTATGAGTGGAACAATCATAGCTATTGGCGCAGGTATCGCCGTATTAGGTTCATTTGGTGCAGGTATTGGTATTGGTATAGCAACTGGTAGAGCTTCAGAAGCCGTTGCAAGACAGCCAGAGGCAGAAGGAAAGATTACAAAGACACTTATTCTTGGTAGTGCGTTGGCAGAGGCTACTGCTATTTACGGTTTCGTTATCGCCCTTATGATTATCGTTATGCTTGGTTAATCCGCAGGGATTAAGCATAAGGCATGATGGTATCGTATGTTTATATCCGGTATTATCCGGGTACATAATAAAAATGTATCTACATTATGATGTATGAATGTACATAAAATAGTTGTACATAAAATAATTGCACATAAAATATATCAGGTAGAATATAAGCATACAGATAACAAAGAATAGACTACGAAGAAAGGCAGGGAAATAAGATGCTCCAGTTAGATGTTTGGAATGTTTTATTTACAATTATTAACCTTTTAATTCTCTTCGTGCTTATGAGAATATTCTTATACAAGCCAGTTCAGAAGATTATAGCTAAAAGGCAGGAGGAAGCTGACAGACAGTTTGGTGAGGCCGCTGCCAAGCAGAGCGAAGCAGAAGAACTTAAGACTAAGTATCAGGCTGTATTAAGCGATGCAGAGAATGAGAAGAAAAAGGTTGTTTCTGAGGCAAGAAAAACTGCTGATGAAGAATATCAGAGAATAGTTGCTGATGCACATAAGACAGCAGCACAGATTAAGGATGATGCTGAGGCAGAGGCAGTAATGCAGAAGAAACAGATATTAAAGAAAGCAGAAAAAGAGATTGCAGATATGGTTGTCGATGCGGCTGCTAAGGTTGTAGCAGGTAACAGTGCAGATGCCAATTCGGCACTTTATGACACATTTTTGAATAAAGCAGGTGATAAATAGTGATACAGACAGCGATTGATTATGCATCAGAATTACATAAAACCGGTATGTCGCACGAAGAATTATCTTCTGTTAAGGATATTTTCGATGTTGTACCACAGGTTAAAGAAGAGCTTAGTGACCCAACAGTATCACTTGAGAAAAAACATCTTGTGATTCAGAAGGTATTCTCTAAGAATGTGAGAAATTTCTTACAGCTTTTATGTGATAATGATGATATAAGTTTATTTGATGAAGTATGTAAGGCTTTAAAGGAGCTTGAGATGACTCCTGAACAGAAAGAAAGTACAGCAGTACTTACTTATGTTGAGGCACCATCTGATGAACAGCTTGCAGGAATTAAGAGTTTTATAGCAAAGGAATTCCGTAATCAGAATATCAGGTTAGAGATGGTTCAGGATGCATCTTTAAAGAGTGGTTTCGTACTTAAGGTTGGTTCTAAGGAATACGACTGGAGTGAGAAAGCGCGTATAGAGCAGTTAAAGAGCAGTATTGCAAAGGCAGTAAGCTCAGGTAAGACTACAGCAAGCGAGGAGGGAATTCTTTCAATCCTTCAGGCTGACATCAAGGATTTCGAGCTTGCAGTTAAGGATAAGGAAATAGGTGTTGTCAACTGGGTTGGTGATGGTATTGCCAATGTTGACGGTATCGACCATGCATTTTACGGTGAAATCGTTGTCTTTGACAGCGGTGTAAAGGGTATGGTACAGGATGTAAGACGTGATGAAGTTGGCGTTATCCTTTTTGGTAGTGATGTTACAGTTAAAGAGGGAAGCAAGGTTGCACGTACAGGCAAGATGGCTGGTGTTCCAGTAGGTGAGGGCTTCCTTGGAAGAATAGTTGATGCCCTTGGTTCGCCTATAGATGATAAGGGAGATATCCAGGCAGATGGTTACAGGCCAGTAGAGTGCGAGGCACCAGGTATCACTGAACGTAAGTCGGTATCTGTTCCTATGGAAACAGGACTTCTTTCTATTGATTCAATGTTTCCTATCGGACGTGGACAAAGAGAACTTATCATCGGTGACAGGCAGACTGGTAAGACAGCTATCGCAACAGATACTATCATAAACCAGAAAGGAAAAGATGTTATCTGTATATATGTAGCTATAGGACAGAAGGCATCTACTATTGCTAAGCTTGTTAATACATTAAAGACAGCAGGTGCTATGGATTATACAACTATTGTGTCAGCTACGGCAGCAGACCCTGCACCTTTACAGTATATAGCCCCTTATGCAGGTACAGCTATGGCAGAATACTTTATGCACAATGGAAAGGATGTACTTATCATTTATGATGACCTTTCTAAGCATGCGGTTGCTTACAGAGCCATATCACTTCTGCTTGAGCGTTCTCCAGGACGTGAGGCTTATCCGGGTGATGTATTCTATCTTCATTCAAGACTTCTTGAGAGGTCAAGCCGTCTTTCACCAGAAGCAGGTGGAGGTTCAATAACAGCACTTCCAATCATAGAGACACAGGCAGGCGACCTTTCAGCATATATACCTACTAATGTAATATCTATTACAGATGGTCAGATATTCCTTGAAAGTGAGTTATTCTTCTCAGGTCAGAGACCAGCCGTTAATGTAGGTCTTTCTGTATCCCGTGTTGGTGGTGCAGCACAGACTAAGGCTATGAAGAAGGCAGCCGGAAGTATACGTATTGACCTTGCGCAGTACCGTGAGATGGAAGTATTTACACAGTTCTCATCAGACCTTGATGAGGGTACTATGAAACAGTTACAACATGGACGTGCACTTATGGAGCTTCTTAAGCAGCCTATGAGCCATCCGTTCAGCATGGCAGAGCAGGTTATTATACTTGTAGCAGCTAACGCACATATATTCAGTGATATTGAGCTTTCTAAGATCAAGGGATTCAGGGCAGATATGCTTGAATTCTTCCATAGCCAGCATTCAGAGATAGTAAATACTATCGAATCAACTAAGGATCTTACAGATGAGACTAAGGAAGCTATTATTGCAGCAGCTAACGAATTCAAGAGTGAAAGATAAGGGGGATTGCTATGGCGAATACTAAAGAAATTCAGGCGAGAATAAGTAGTATTCAGGATACGATGAAAATCACCAAAGCCATGTATATGATGTCCTCAGTCAAGCTTAGAAAGGCAAAGCAGAAGCTTGAGGATACAGAACCTTACTTTTATGGATTACAGGATCAGATAAAAAGTATATTATTTCATTTTCCTACTATGCAGCATCTTTTCTTTGATAACAGAAATGTAGATATACACGAAGATGTTAAAAGAAAAGCATTTATAGTGATAAGTGGTGATAAAGGTATGGCAGGAGCATATAACCACAATGTTTTAAAGGAAGCTAAAAGGCTGTGCGATGAGGCAGAGCAGTATAAGATATTTGCAATCGGAGAAACAGGAAGAGCTTACTTTACTTCACTTGGTTATAATGTTGAGGAGTCTTTCAGATTTTCTGCCAATAATCCATCTGTACACAGAGCCAGAGTTATAACGGAAGAGATAGTCGAACGTTATAAGAAGGAAGAGATAGATGAGGTATATATCGTGTTTACAAGAATGGAACATGGTATGAAAGAAGAGGTTCAGGTAGAACAGCTTCTTCCACTTAAGACTAATGAATTCATAAAGGAAGAGTTAGCAGAGAATGCAAGACAGGGAAAGAGTAATGGTACACTTGAGGACTTTGAGGGTAATGATGATTACTTTGTAATATATCCTTCTCCAAAGGTGGTACTTAATGATCTTGTATACAATTATGTTACGGGATTCGTATATGGAGCACTTGTTGAGGGTTTTGCGACAGAGGAAAATGCACGTATGGTTGCCATGCAGGCAGCTACTGACAATGCAGAGGCTATGCTTAAGGAGTTATCTATTGAGTATAACCGTGTAAGACAGGCAGCCATAACTCAGGAGATAACTGAGGTTATAGGCGGTGCGAAAGCCCTTAAGAAGAAAAAGATGAAGAAAAAAGCCCGGTCAAAATAATAAATGGGCTTTATACTAGGCAGAAAGAGGTGTAATTCACGTGGAAGAGATGAAAGGAAAGATAGTACAGGTTTCAGGACCTGTAATAGATGTCGAGTTTGAAGGCAGTTATCTTCCAGCTATCAAGGATGCACTTTATGTAATACAGGATGGTAAAAAGAAGGTTATGGAGGTTTCACAGCATACAGGTAATAATGTGGTCCGCTGCATTATGCTTGCTGCGAGTGAAGGTCTTTGTAAGGATATGGAGGTTATAGCTACAGGAAGCGGTATATCAGTTCCTGTCGGCGAAAAGACTCTTGGACGACTTTTTAACGTTCTTGGTGATACCCTTGATGATGGAGCTAAACTTGATGATGAGGAACACTGGAGTATTCACAGAAATCCTCCATCATTTGCAGAACAGAGTCCTGTAGTAGAAATGTTACAGACTGGTATTAAGGTAATTGACTTACTTGCACCATACGCAAAGGGTGGTAAGATAGGTCTTTTCGGTGGTGCTGGTGTTGGTAAGACAGTCCTTATTCAGGAACTTATAAGAAATATAGCTGCCGAGAGTGGTGGTTATTCGATATTTACAGGTGTAGGAGAGCGTAGCCGTGAAGGTAACGACTTATGGACAGAAATGAAGGAATCAGGCGTTCTTGAAAAGACAGCGCTGGTATTCGGTCAGATGAATGAACCACCTGGAGCAAGAATGAGAGTTGCAGAAACAGGTCTTACTATGGCTGAGTATTTCAGAGATGTAAAGAGACAGGATGTGCTGTTATTCATTGATAACATATTCCGTTTCGTTCAGGCTGGTTCAGAAGTTTCAGCGCTTCTTGGACGTATGCCATCAGCCGTTGGTTATCAGCCAACTCTTGCAACTGATTTAGGCGAACTTCAGGAGAGAATCGCTTCAACAACAAAGGGTTCCATCACATCAGTACAGGCTGTATATGTACCTGCTGATGACCTTACTGACCCAGCTCCTGCAACAACATTCTCACATCTGGATGCAACAACGGTTCTTTCAAGAAAGATTGTTGAACAGGGTATATATCCTGCTGTTGACCCACTTGAGTCAACATCAAGAATCCTTGAACCTGATGTAGTAGGTGAGGAACATTATACTGTTGCAAGACGTGTTCAGGAGGTGCTTCAGAAGTATAAGGAGCTTCAGGATATTATTGCAATTCTTGGTATGGAGGAGCTTTCAGAGGATGATAAGCTTACTGTATACAGAGCAAGAAAGATCCAGAGATTTTTATCTCAGCCATTCCATGTAGCTGAGAACTTCACAGGTACTCCTGGTAAGTATGTTCCAGTTGAGGATACTGTTAAGGGCTTTAAGGCTATACTTGATGGCGAAATGGATGAATATCCGGAAGCGGCATTCTTTAATGTAGGTACTATTGAGGACGTTAAGGCAAAGGCAGAGACATTGAAGTAATATCGCATTTTGCTTCGCAAAACAAGGAGGTAAAACCTTCGGCTCCTGCAAGGGCAGTCGCATTTTACTTCGTAAAAACAAGAAGGTAAATACCTCTGCTCCTGCAAGGGCAGTCGCATTTTGCTTCGCAAAACAAGGAGGTATGGGTTGAATACATTTTCATTGAAATTAATAGCCTGCGATAAGGTGTTTTACGATGGACCTTGTGAAATTCTTATATTTGATGGTTTTGATGGTGAGATGGCTATTATGGCTAATCACGAACCTATGACCTGCAGTGTTGAAACAGGAGAATTAAGGTTCAGGGTGCCAGGTGAAACTACATGGCAGGAAGCTATAGTTTCTACAGGACTTCTTAAAGTTGAACACAACAAAGTTGATATAATAGTGTATTCAGCTGAAAGACCTGAGGAAATAGATAAGTTCAGAGCTGAGGCGGCGCTTGAAAGAGCGAAGGAACAGCTTGCACAGAAACAAAGCATTATGGAATACCATGTTTCAACAGCATCTATGGCAAGAGCCATGGCAAGACTGCGTGGGGTTAAGAACCATGATGTGTAGATAATATAACAGCCGTGCTGTACAGGACAGCTTTACATTTTAACATAATTAAATAATAGGATGTGGGGACACAAGGTCATTCAACCACTTATGAGTAAGCTCATGTGGGTTTAGACCTTTTGACACTGGTATCATAATAGATTATGTTTAGTGTAGTAGCTCTGTCGGCATGGCTGTTTGTTATATTATAATTGATATAAATAACTAATTCTTATTTATCCGACTTCTTAGGCTTATATTTTTTCCTGAATTCTGAAGGTGAAATTCCATTTACAAGCTTAAAAGTATCACCAAAATAGTTAGAGTTACAGAAGCCACATTCATCAGCCACATCAGAAAGACTTAAGTCGGTTTCAATCAGGTACCATTCTGCATGGTTTATTCTTGCATTTCTTAGGTATTCTGCAAAGCCAATTCCATGAAAAGCCTTGAACTTGCTTGAAAAGTAAGTTGGGTTAAGGTTTAAAAATTCAGCTACATCTTTAAGTGATATATTATTCTTAAAGTTTTCTGCGATATAGCGGGAGGCACTTATCATATCAGAGTCAATCTTTTTGTGTGACTTGTTTATGTAGTCTTTAACATCTTTATTATTACGGTCAGAGCGTATGAGCATAATAAGCAGATACTGGAAAAGCTGTCTTATACAGCAGTCCGAATAATGGTCGATAATGTTGTATTCATCGATAATCTTATCGAACAGTGAGTTGATATAAGGCCGTTTTTCTGTCTCAATATAAAGAATATGTTCCCACAGGTTTTTGGCTGCCCAGTTGTTTCCAAGCACAGAGCCAATAGTATTGATATAGTCCGAAGAGAATTCTATATATATTCGTTCGGGTGCAGTATCACCTATATAACTTGTCCTGTGGATTGAGTTGGCAGGAATAAATATAACGTTACCGGCGGAAAGAGTGTATAACTTATCGTCTATTGATATAGTACAGTTGCCGTTTATGAGGTAAAAAAGTTCATAGTAAGTGTGGCTGTGTGCAGAATGCATGGCGTAATGTGGTTTGTGGATACTGCGTTCAATTCTGAATCTTGAAATGTTAGGTATTGTCTGTTTCATATGTCTATATATTCCTTTGTGTATAATTAAGAGGTGTTAGCGGATTGTGCAGGGACAATTCATGGACACCATCAAGTATATAATATAACACGTTGTGCATTATTACTAAAAAATATATCATAATTTATTAAAAATGCAACAAAATGTATTATAATACTGAAAATATCTGTATTTGATAGTCAAAATATAAAAATATAAGTTGTTATTTCTGGCGCATTAAGATATAGTTGTTAACATCTTAGCGGTTAATCCGCAATATCACAGGAGGTATTTTATGAAGATTAGCAGAAAAGCTAGAAAGCTTTTATCAGTCGTTCTTACGGTTGTTTTAGCGATTGGAACATTCCAGTTCGCACCAGGAGTAAGAACTATTGCAAAGGCAGCAGATGCGCCAGAAGCAGGTCAGAGTTATACTTTGAATTTCGCTAAAGCATTCAGCGAAAAGACACAGCTTAACGGTTACACATCTGAGGACGGGGTATTTAAGGTAATATCAGAAAATGATAAGGCATACTGGCATGATGGACAGCATGGAGCAGCACTTTATAACGGAGATAAGATTGAAGTTAAGGTTGCTGGAGGTGCAGATATTTCATTAGGTCTTTGCAAGTATGGTCATGCAACATCATTCAAGATTACAGATGCAGAAGGTAAGGAAATAGGTTCTACATCAGGTAAGGCAACAACAGATGGTGATGTTGAAAAGGTATCTTACAGCGGAGAAGCAGCAACACTTACAATAACATGTGTTGGAGATGGTGAGGCATATCTTCATTCAGTTACAGTTGAGAATTATGCAAAGGCTGGTGAGGCAGAAAGCTTTACTATGATGCTTGATGATATCGCTAAGGACGGCGTTGTTGCTACAGGCGATTATAAGTATGGTGAAAGCACACTTACATTAGTTGGTCAGGGTGAAACACAGTATACAGTAAAGTCAGGAAAGAAAGTTACAGTTGATGGAAAGGAATATGACAGTTATACAGCTGGTAAAAGACATGCAGACAGTAACAATATTCCTACTATTCCAGTTGCAGGAGATGGTACATTAACAATATTCACTCCAGCAGCTAAGGGTACACTTACTGTTTACTTTAATTCATCATCATTCTTAAGAGTTCATGACTATAACACAGCAGATGGCTCTAAGAATGGTTATACAGATACAGACACAGGAATTACTTCATACACATTTGCAGTAATACCAGGACATACATATGTAATGTCTACAACAGGCAAGACTAACAATATGTTCTATGCTGGTTATCAGTATATAGTAGACAAGGAAGTAAGTGTTCCAGTTAAGTTTAATAATGTAGATGCAAAGGTATCAGACAGTTTAGAGGTAAGCGTAGTAGATGCTAATCTTGGTGGCAGTGAGATTAAGCTTACAGATGGCGCTAATGCAGACCTTCTTGAAGGACATACATACAAGTTATCTACTAATGATGGCGGTGTAAGAGCTGCTGTTGGTGACAGTGATACATTTACAGTTACAGGCGAAGCAATAGTTGTTTCTCTTTATGATGTACCAGATGTAACAGTTGAAGGTAAGATTACAGGTACTCCAGAAGGAGCAGTTACAGAGCTTTCACTTGTAAATATGGTTAATGGACGTGAGTATAAGGCTACAGTATCAGGTGATACATACACTTGTACATTAAAGCCTGGTGAATATAATACAAATGTTGTAACAACTAATGGTGGTGTTACACACGACAGAGTTTCAGTTAAGACTGAGGGAACAACAGTTAATGAAGTATATGTAGAACTTCCAGCTAAGGAAGCAGAACCAGCAGCTTTCAAGAGCGAGATTAACGTGCCTGAAGATTATGCTACATTAAATGAAGCTTCAGACGCAATTCTTAATATGCAGGACAGACCTGAGGGAGAAGCAGGCAGAGTTACAATTAATCTTAATACAGACATATTCGAGCAGACAGTTATGGCAGCTCCATATGTAACACTTAAGGGTAATAACCATACTATCTCATGGTATTATGGTGTTGGTACTAACTATTATTCAGTAGACCCAGTTACAGGTCTTTATAATGAAGTACTTGCAAGAGATAAGTATTCATATGCAGAAGGTAACGGAAGTCTCTGGGGTGGTGTATTCATTGTAAGAGGTAATAACTTCATCGCAGAAGACACAACATTTAAGAATACTTATAACTATGAAGTAACAGAAGCAGAGAAGACAGATATCGCAGGTTCAACACTTGCAGTAGACAGACTTGCAGAAAATGCAGATGTTACAGCATATGTATATAAGGAAAGGTCAAATGCTTTCTATATTGATGCAGACAATATTGAGTGCTACAACTGTAAAATTCTTTCTTCACAGGATACACTTGGAAGAAATGGTTCAACTAATTACAACTATCATACATACTTCCGTGACTGCGTAATCGGTGGTAATGTAGATTACATTTGTGGTGAATTCGCAGCAGTATTTGATAACTGTGAATTACAGTGGAAGACATATAAGGATGATGAGAAAGATGCTGCTAAAAATAATGCAAAGCTTGGTTATATCACAGCAGCTAAGACAAGCCCATATGTTTTCAGAGATTGTAAGGTAACAACAGATGGTGTAAGCACAGGTACAGTAACAGGATACTATGGAAGAACATGGGGTGCTTCATCTAATGTTACATTTATCAGAACACAGACTAATGGTTATGTATTAGAAGCCGGATGGGGTGAAATGAGCACAGGAGATGGTGCAACAGCTATCTTTAAAGAATATGCTAACTTATCAGGCGAAAATGCTTTCGTATCTAATGGTGAATTCAGTAAGGCTGATAACCAGACAGAAGCAGCAGTTGCTGATTATATTGAAACAGACAAGGTCTCAGCAGTTAATACAGTACTTGGATGGATACCAGTCCACTATGCTTATGATATTAAGCCAGTAGAGGTAGTTACTCCAGCAGAGAGTGATGTAAAGGCAGTTGAAGTATCAGATGACGTTAAGTTTGTTGATGAGAATAATAATGGAGTAGCTACAGGTTCAGTAAGCATAGCTAAGGAAACAGCAAGTGAAGAACAGGTGGCAGCAGTTAAGGAAGCAGCAGCTAGTGCAGAGAATGTAAATATTACAGACAAGGCAGAGATTGTTGATATTTCATTAAAGAATGAAGAGGGTAATGTTATTAAGCTTTCTAATGGTACACTTAAGATAAGCCTTAAGAAAGATGCAGATGTTGATTATACAAAGTATACAGTTGTTGTATATCATCTTAAGGATGACAACACACTTGAGAAGCTTGATGTAACAGTATCAGATGATGCAATATCATTTGTAACAGGCGGATTAAGTCCATTTGTTATTGACTATGTAGAAGTTCAGTCAGGTGATGATAACACACCATCAAAGCCAGACTCAGGCAACACAGGTGATAACACACCATCAAAGCCAGACTCAGGTAACACAGGTGATAACACACCATCAAAGCCAGATTCAGGCAACACAGGTGATAACACACCATCAAAGCCAGATTCAGGTAACACAGGTGATAACACACCATCAAAGCCAGATTCAGGTAACACAGGTGATAACACACCATCAAAGCCAGACTCAGGCAACACAGGTGATAACACATCATCGACACCAGATGCAGGCAATACAACTGAAACTCCTTCTACAGCAGAGACAACAGGCAGCACAACTGATACAACAGCTACAGCTCCTAAGACAGCAGATACAGCTCCAGTTGCTCTCTACTTATTACTTGTTTTCGCAGCTATGATGGCTTGCACAACAGTAGTTACAAAGAAGCGTGTAAGATAATAAAAAGTCTGGGAATAGTGTATTGATTTTCGCAGAATTATAGAAAAATAAAGGCTGCACCTTAACGGATTATGTTCGTTAGGGTGTGGTCTTTTTTTCTGAATTAATTAATGGATAAAATATTAGCCATTATTGACATAAATAATAAAAATGACTAAAATATTATCTATGAATAATATTTTAGATTTAATGAAAACTCCCAAAGATGTCAATAATGATATTGTAAAAAGAATGAGGGCAAGAAGAAAGGAGAAGAAGCTGACACAGGTAGAGCTTAGCAGACTTGCAGGTGTAAGTCTGGGTTCATTAAAGAGATTTGAGCAGACTGGTAATATATCGCTCAATTCGCTTATTAAGATTGCTTTCGTACTTGATTGTCAGGAAGATTTTGACAGTCTTTTTGCAAAAAAAGGATATTCGTCTATTCAGGAGGTTATAGATGAACAGCGTTAAGAAGCTTGATGTTATAATTGATGATATTAAGATAGGGACACTTGCGGTTGCAGATAATCATTTGTGCGCTTTTGAGTATAGTGATGAGTGGCTTGCAAAAGGATATTCAATAAGTCCTTTTTCACTGCCACTTGAGAAGAAGGTCTTTATACCTAAAGCATATACTCCATTTGAGGGTATTTTTGGAATATTTGCTGATAGTCTGCCAGACGGCTGGGGAAGACTTCTGGTTGACAGACTTCTTATGAAAAATAAGATTAATCCATACGAGGTTGATGCTATAAACAGGCTTGCTATAGTAGGAAAGAGTGGGATGGGGGCACTTGAATATTATCCAGAAAACAGGTTTATGCAGGAAGAAGAGAAAATGTCACTTGACGAGATAGCTGCTGAATGTGAAAAAATATTTGAAACTAATAATTCAGATAGTCTAGATACTATATTTCAGATGGGTGGCTCATCTGGTGGTGCGCGTCCTAAGGTATATTATGAACTTGATGGAAGTGAGTGGATTGTAAAATTTCCATCCTCATATGACAGTAAAGATATTGGAAGACAGGAATATGAGTATTCGTTATGTGCCCGTAAATGTGGGATAGATATGCCGGAAACACGGCTGTTAAGTTCGCAAAAATGTGCAGGATATTTTGCAGTAAAAAGATTTGACAGGGTAGAAGGAAAGAAGGTTCATATGGCATCTGTCAGTGGGCTGCTTGAAACATCCCACAGGATACCCAATCTTGATTATAATCAGCTTATGAAGCTGACATTTATACTTACTAAAAGTTATGAAGAAATAGAAAAAATGTATCGCCTTATGTGCTTTAATGTATTTGCACATAACAGGGACGACCATTCAAAAAATTTTTCATATATATATAATACTGAAGAAAAAATGTGGAAGTTATCGCCTGCATATGACTTGACATATAGTAATTCTATAGGCGGGGAGCATGCAACGATGGTAGATGGCAATGGCTATAATCCGGGAATGAAAGAGATACTTCAGGTAGCCGGAAATATTGGAATGGATAATAAAAGAGCAGAAACCATAGCAGAGGATATATATGAAATAGTGCGTTGTAACTTGCAGGAATATATAAAGTAAATGCATAGACTAACTGTTAAGACTGGAATAACCAGTTCTGGCAGTTAGTCTTTTTTTGCAATTAATAGTCTTTTTTGCCCCTCATTAATTAATTGTATTGCATACATACATATACAATGTTATATTAGCATTAGAAGATAATATTACCCTGAGCGTAAGCTGTATGTAAGTATTCTGATATATACTACATATACAAAGATTTAACAATTAATAAATATATATGTACGTGATGATTAATGGAGGAATATTTATGAAGAGAGGAAAGCTGCCGATGGAAGCAGTAGCAGTATAACAATATCACAGGGCGAGGTTGAATATAAAGGAAAGAGGTATAAAACAAGTGATACAGCACTTCAGGATATTATAGATGAATTTGAAAGTATATATGACAGATATGACTCTGAAGCTGTCAGCTTTAAGCTTGAGGATATTAGGAGTATCACGGTAAGAGACAATGGAACAGGAAAGTAAACGAAAAATATATAATTAAAACTAATGAAATGTGGTCTTTTTTTGCAATTTATAGTCTTTTTTTGCAGACCTTATTGTTATAAGATTATATCAGTGATAAATTATATCCAGCATAACATATGTTATGACATTTTAGGACATATTAGAACAGCATAAGTTCGTGTATAGTTAAAAGTAGTAAAGATATGATTATCATATTGGATTATAAGTAATATGAGGTAAGCAAGGTTGAGGATAGCTATATGTGATGATGAGAAGGTTGCTGCTGAATATATTGGTGAAGTGCTGGAGGCTTATTTTAAAGAAAAACAGTTGGAGTATAGTGTTGAATTATACAACTCAGGTGAGGCACTGATGGCACTTAGAGATAAGATACTGGCTTATGATGTTGTGTTTCTGGATGTTGCTATGCCGGATGCAGATGGTTTTGAAGTTGCCAGATGGATAAGAATGTTTTCAGACAAAGTAATTATAGCGTTCATAACAGCTAAGATTAATTGTGCTTCAAAAGGGTATAATTACAATGCAATAAGATATATACTGAAAAATAATAACCAGTTGGAGCAGTCAATATATGAATGTATGGATGCAGTCTTATACAGAACGAATTATTTTGGTGTAGACAGGAAAGTATTCATATGCAATCAGCAGGAAAAAGAGATTATACTTAATAATGTTATGTACATAGAAAGCAGCGCGCATAAAGTCCAATTCCACATAGAGGGAAAGGAGATGGATAACTATATTATTAGTGATAAGCTTAATAATATAGAAAAAGAATTAAGTGATTATAATTATTTTATAAGGGTACATCAGAGCTATATAGTTAATATGAAGTATGTCAAGAAAATCAGTAACTATCATATGTTTCTGAATAATGGTATTGACATAACAGTGCCTAAGACGAGGTATAAGGAAGTAAAGAAAGCAATATTAGAATTTAGTGCTAAGGTATAAGTTAATGGAGGTAAAAAGATGAGTGATTTAAAGGTAAATGTACTTAAAACAGTGAATAAGTTAACTAAGGAAATGGTTCAGAGAAGAAATGAAGCATGGCCTCCAGGCTGTACAGCTATTTTACATCAGCCTAAAAGACCAAGTGTAAAAGATAAGCAGTAGTATTGTATGGAGTAGCTGGATGCTTGAATATATTACTGAAATAACAATTCTGATTATTGAGATTATATGCTATTTTACTTTTTTTGATATATTTGCGATAAAAAGAAAAAGAAATAAGAGAGAAGTAATATTAGCATTTCTTGTATTAATATTCTTAACAAGATTATGCATACTTTTTTTGAGAGAGTATACTATTATTAAGATGTTAATAATGATAGTTATAATACTATTGATAATGTGGTTCTTGTATGATATTAGCGCTGTGAAAACACTGATATTAGTATTTTTTGTTGAAAGTATAATATCAACTATTGATTATATAGTAGTTATGATACTGACAAAACTGTATGGAGATATAACAGTATTAGAAGGTGCTTCAGGTTTAGTTGGCAGACTTATTATTATTCTGAGCAGATTAATATTATTTGCAGTACTTATTATTATAAGCAGGATTAGTGCTAAGAAAAGGAATACCGCTACTGCTGATATGAGTAGTAAGGAGTGGCTTCAGTTCCTGATATTTCCTTTATTTACCATATGTGCAGTTATGTTGATGGTGAATTCGGTAATGAAATCGTATCATAGTGATATAGTTCCTGTTTATTATATTATAGCTATTGGGCTTATTGTTCTTAATCTTGTTGTGTTCCATCTTATCAGTGAAATTCTTGAGCATTCCCGTAAGATGAAGGAGGCACAGATTTTAAGGCAGCAGTCTATAGGTCAGGTTGAACTGTATAATTCTATGCGTGAGAATTATAATATACAAAGACAAAGAACACATGAGTACAAAAATCAGATTGTATGTATGGATATGCTTATGAAGAAAAAAGATTACAGTAAGCTTGAAGACTACATAGGTAATATATCAGACAAACTGGATGCGCAGTTAGACATGGTTGATACAAACAATGATGTCGTAAATGCAATTCTTAATGCAAAGTATTACGAAGCTATAAAGAATGATGTTTTATTTGTGCTTAAGATAAATGACTTGTCGGATATTAAGGTATCAGATGAGGATATTGTTACTATATTGTCTAATCTTCTTGATAATGCAATAGAGGCAGCAAAACAGTGTGACGTAGGGAAAAGGACAGTAAAGATAAAGCTGTTAAGTGAGGATGATGTGCTTAGTATAGCGGTAACTAATGCATATAAAACGGAACCTATGCTCACTGAAGATGGATATATACGAACAACTAAGAATAATAAGGAAGAGCATGGATGGGGGATACGAAATATAGTCGCAACATTGGAAAAATACAATGCAGAATACATTATTGATTATAAAAATGGAGAGTTTATCTTTTCAATAATAATGTAAGCAGTAGAAACCAGATGTCTTAGGGCATCTGGTTTTTTAATATATAAAATATAGTCATTATTCACATAATTGTAGTAGTTTATATGGTTAATATTTACATAATATTTTTTTGTATAGTCGTTTTTTGCAAAATACAGTCGTTTTTTGATAATGGGGTTGAATTAATCTTTTTATACAAGTAAAATATTAATGAGAAAAGGAATTATTTATATGATTGACAGATTTATAGCTAAGTTAATAGATAATATGATAAGCTCGGATATTATATCGGGTGATGATAAAGAAGCGTATATTTATGCGTATACGATTATGCTGGAGAAAGTATTGACATTAATTACTATAGGCATAATAGGTATAGTGTTGCACAGGCTTGTTTATATTATAATATTCTTGTGTACATTTATGTTTCTTAGAAGAAGAACAGGCGGTTTTCATCTTGAAACATTTGGTCAGTGTTTTATGGGAACTAATCTTATATGTGTTATCATTGAGGCATGTGACTTCGTATGGTTAAAGTATATGACACTTGTTATGTTTCTTTGTATGGTATCTGTTTTATACATAATATGTGTTGGTACAGTTAATCATCCTAATCTTGCACTTAGTGATATTGAATTGATGGAAAGTAAGAAGAGGGCAAGAATTGTAGTGGCTTTGGAAGTATTATTAACTATAGTTTTGTGTATTGTGGGGGTTGATAGAACAATAACAGGATATATGGCTATGGGTATTAACATATGTGCATTGTTATTGGTTATGTCAAAGATACAGAGCAGGATGAATAAGTAAGATGCTTGGTACATAGAAGGTTATTTGTTAGTTAGATTTCATGTATCTTAGGCATTTGAAGTTGGAAAGGGGTGATAGTAAAAAGGAAAGTATAACGTTTTGGAAAATATTAAACCATTTATGGCAGATTTTTCAAAAATGGTTGTAGAGAAGGTAACAAAAGAAATTAAATCATTAAGAAAATTTTAAAAATTGGAGGTAATTTGTTATGAAAAAAAAGATAGCGAAGGTATGTGCATTATCGGCAGTGTTTAGTCTGTTTTTATCAGTTAGTGCTTTTGCTGGACAGCAGACAAGAAGAGTGGAATATAACAATGAGTCATTTTCATCTGGTTATATGGATGATTACAATGTTTCACATAGTATACGTGGAACTGCCTCAGTACAGGCAAATGTTGGATGGGATGAAGGAGCTTCAGGTTGGGTAATATCAGCTAATTTTGATAGACCGGATGTTACTGTTGATGGAAATAGTATAGGTGTTGAATATAAAGGCGATACTGTATATAGAGGAAGCACAGCTCATCAGGAATTTGAATTGAATAATTCTGGACATTATGTTATCCCATATATTTCATGTGATGAATATGGAGATACATCATTTTGGGTTAATTCAAGGTAAAAGCTTATGAAAAAAGTGGTATTAAGTGCTATATTTTTTATGATGGCTATGTTGGCGGCGTGTACTAAATACCAGATAAATGAGGA